>Ga0181556_1002790_pt1 | contig 15654 bp, 15 predicted proteins | sample 011ome_14_FD_148651 | JGI IMG/M metagenome (GOLD analysis project Ga0181556, IMG submission 148651) | Coastal salt marsh microbial communities from the Groves Creek Marsh, Skidaway Island, Georgia - 011505AT metaG (spades assembly) | ecosystem: Environmental > Aquatic > Marine > Intertidal zone... | reverse complement strand
TCGCCGCCCAGGTCGCGCGCAGTCCGCACGGTCAGGCGGTGGCCTATCCGGTCGTGCGCACCGTGCAGGTGGACGGCATGTGCTCCGAGGTGGTCGCGCCGTGTCCCGACCTGGACGAGGAGCATGCCCTCGAGGCGCAGCGGATCGCCCTGGAGATCGCCCGTGCGCTCGATGTGACCGGCATGCTCGCCGTCGAGCTCTTCGACACCCCGGAGGGGGTGCTCGTCAATGAACTCGCCATGCGCCCGCACAACTCCGGCCACTGGTCCATCGACGGCGCGGTGACCAGCCAGTTCGAGAACCACCTGCGCGCGGTCCTCGACCTGCCCCTGGGCGATCCGTCGACCACCGCACCCTGGTCGGTCATGGTCAACATCGTCGGTCCGCCGGACACCGTGGGACTGCCCGCGCTCTATGAGGCGTACCGCCACGTGCTGGCACGCGACCCTGGGCTCAAGGTGCACCTCTACGGCAAGGAGATCCGTCCGGGCCGCAAGCTCGGCCACGTCACCGTCGTCGGCGATGATCTCGACGACCTGCTCACCCGGGCCCACCACGCGGCCGACTACTTCATGGGAGTGATCGATGAGTGAGGCCAGGCCGGTCGTCGGCATCATCATGGGCAGTGACTCGGACTGGCCCGTGATGGAGGCCGCGGCCACCGCGCTGGCGGAGTTCGGCATCTCCTACGAGGCCGACGTGGTCTCCGCCCACCGCATGCCCCGCGAGATGGTGGCGTACGCCGAGACCGCGGCCGATCGTGGGCTGCGCGTGATCATCGCGGGAGCGGGAGGTGCCGCGCATCTGCCCGGGATGGTGGCCTCGCTCACTCCGCTGCCCGTTATCGGCGTACCCATCCCGCTGTCGCATCTGGACGGCCTGGACTCTCTCCTCTCGATCGCGCAGATGCCCGCGGGAGTCCCGGTGGCGACCGTCGCGGTCGGCAATGCGCGCAATGCCGGGCTCCTCGCCGTCCGCATCCTGGGCTCCTCCGATGCCGCGCTGCTCGAGCGCATGCGCGCCTTCCAGGAATCGCTGCGCGAGACGGCGCTGGAGAAGGGCGCGCGGGTCCGCGGTCATGGCTGAGCGGGATCCGGATCTCTACGGCACTCCCGAGACGGCCCAGCGGGTGCTCGCGGAGTCGACCACGTGGTTCGTCGTCGGCCTCGGCGACAACCCCGACCGCGACGCCTATGGGATCGCCCGGCTGCTGCAGTCGCGTGGCAAGCGCATCGTGCCGATCCATCCGCGCGCGGAGATCGTCCACGGGGAGCAGGGCTACTCCTCGATCGCCGAGGCGGTGACCGCAGTAGGGGCGCCCGACGTGGTCGACCTCTTCGTCCGCTCCGATCGCGCGGGTGCCTTCGTCGACGAGGCCATCACCGCGGGAGCGAAGTCGGTGTGGATGCAGTTGGGCGTCGCCGATGAGGTGGCGGCTCGGCGTGCGGTGGATGCAGGCCTCGATGTCGTGATGGACAACTGCCCGGCGATCGTCTGGCGCGCCGGATAGTTCCCCGAGGGAAGGTCAGGACGCGGGGCGCCCGAGTGCGCGGTAGGTCCACCCGGCGGCGCGCCAGCGCTCGACGTCGAGGGCGTTGCGCGCGTCGATGAGGGTCTGCTGCCGCACGACGGGCGTGATCGTGGCCGGGTCGAGGTCGCGGTAGTCCGACCATTCGGTGAGCAGCAGGACGACGTCGGCGTCGCGTGCGGCGTCGAGGGGGCTGTCGGCGTAGTCCAGGTCGGGGAAGAGTCGGCGTGCGTTGTCGACGGCGCGGGGGTCGTGCACGGTGACGGTCGCGCCCGCCTCGCGCAGCGCGGTCGCGACGTGCAGGGCGGGGGAGTCGCGGACGTCGTCGCTGTCGGGCTTGAACGCCGCGCCCCACACCGCGACGCGACGTCCCTGCGCCTGGCCTCCCATCGCCTCCACGGCGAGGTCGACGGTGTGCTGGCGGCGCCGGATGTTGATGTCGTCGATGTCGCGCAGGAACATGAGGGCCTCGTCCACGCCGAGCTCGCCGGCGCGGGCCATGAAGGCGCGGATGTCCTTGGGTAGGCATCCACCGCCGAAGCCCAGCCCCGCGCGCAGGAACTGCGGCCCGATGCGCGGATCCATGCCGAGAGCCGCGGACAGGGTGACGATGTCGCCGCCCGTGGCCTCGCACACCTCGGCCATGGCGTTGATGAAGGAGATCTTCGTCGCAAGGAAGGCGTTGGCGGCGACCTTGACGAGCTCCGCGGTCGCGAAGTCGGTGACGAGCAGCGGTGTGCCGAGGTCCAGCAGGGCGGCGTACACCTCGCGCAGCACCGCCTCGTCCGCAGCATCCCTCACTCCGAAGACGAGCCGATCCGGGCGCAGCGTGTCCTCGACGGCGTGCCCCTCGCGCAGGAACTCCGGATTCCACGCGACATGCGCCCCGGTCGACGCCACGCGCTCGGCGATCGCCGTGGCGGTGCCGACCGGCACGGTCGACTTGCCCACGAGCAGCGCCTCGGAGTCGAGCACGTGCAGGAGCGCATCGACGGCGCCGTGCACCTGGGTGAGATCGGCGGCCGGGGAGTCCGCGCGCTGCGGTGTGCCCACGCACACGAAGTGCACGCGCGCTCCGGCAGCCTCGGCCGTGTCCGTGGTGAAGCGCAGCCGGCCCGACGCCAGGCTGCGCTGCAGCACCTCGTCCAGACCGGGCTCCCAGAAGGGCACCCGGCCCGCGGACAGGGCGGCCACCTTGGCCGGGTCCGTGTCGATGCCGATGACCTCGTGCCCCAGCTCGGCCATGCAGGCCGCATGGGTCGCCCCGAGATACCCCGTCCCCACCACGCTCATGCGCACACCCGGAGCCTAGTCACCGCGGTGGCCGCGTCTCCCGGCGCCGATAGGCTCGGGGATGTCCTGACAGGGAGGCTCATCGTGACGCTCACGCACAACACCGACTTCGACGCCTTCGACCTGCCGGAGGAGCACCGCGAGCTCCGCGAGGTCGTCCGCGGCCTCGCCGAGGACAAGATCGCTCCTCGCGCCGCGGAGATCGATGAGACCGGGGAGTTCCCCTACGACGTGTACGACGCCCTCGTTTCCTCCGGCTTCCACGCGTTGCACATCCCGGAGGAGTACGGCGGACAGGGCGGCGATGCGCTCGCGGTGTGCATCGTGATCGAGGAGATCGCCCGTGTGTGCGCCTCGAGCTCCCTCATTCCTGCCGGCAGCAAGCTCGGCACGATGCCGCTCATGGTCGCGGGCGACGACGACCTCCTGCGCCGCTACCTGCCCCCGGTCGCCAGCGGCGAGGCGATGTTCGCGTACTGCCTCTCCGAGCGGGAGTCGGGCAGCGACTCGGCCGCGATGAAGACGCGCGCGGTCCGCGACGGCGACGACTGGATCCTCAACGGACAGAAGAGCTGGATCACGGGTGCCGGTGTCGCGCAGTACTACACGGTGCTCGCCAAGACCGATCCCGATGCGGGGGCCAAGGGCATCTCTGCCTTCGTCGTCCATCGCGACGACGAGGGTGTGTCCTTCGGCGCTCCTGAGCGCAAGCTCGGGATCCACGGGTCCCCGACCCGTGAGGTGCTCTTCGACAATGTCCGGCTACCCGGTGATCGCATCGTCGGCGAGCCGGGCACCGGCTTCCGCACGGCCATGACCACGCTCGATCACACGCGCATCACCATCGGAGCGCAGGCTCTCGGCATCGCGCAGGGCGCCCTCGACGCCGCAGTGGCGTATGCCAAGGAGCGCGAGCAGTTCGGCAAGACGATCGGCTCCTTCCAGGGGATCCAGTTCATGCTCGCCGATATGGCCATGAAGCTCGAGGCGGCGCGTTCACTCGTGTATCGCGCGGCGGGCAAGAGCGAGCGGGGCGATGCGGACCTGTCCTTCTTCGGTGCCGCGGCCAAGGCCTATGCCTCCGATGTCGCCATGGATGTCACGATCGACGCCGTGCAGGTCTTCGGTGGCAACGGCTACACGCGCGACTACCCGGTGGAGCGCTACATGCGCGACGCCAAGATCACGCAGATCTACGAGGGCACCAACGAGATCCAGCGTCTCGTCATGGCCCGATCGCTGCTGCGGGGCTGACCCATGCCGCTCGACCCGGTGCTGCCCGTGGATCCTGACGTCCCCGTGCCCACGGACCGGTCCAAGGTCACCATGGCCCGTGTCATGGGAGTCATGGATGCCAACAACTACGGCGACGTGCACGGCGGCGTCATCATGCGTGCGGTCGACGAGGCGGGGGCCGTCGCGGCGGTGCGCCACTCGGGAGGCCCGGCCGTCACGGCCTTCATGGATCAGATGGCCTTCCTCGAGCCGGTCAAGCTCGGTGATCTCCTCACCACGCAGGCTCAGGTCAACTGGACCGGGCGCACGAGCATGGAGGTCGGCGTGCGCGTCACCGTGCAGCGCATGGGCTACGAGGGCGAGATCCACGTCTCGAGCGCGCACCTGGTCTTCGTGGCGATCGACGAGGAGGGGCGTCCGCGTCCGGTGCCTCCCGTGGCACCCGAGACCGAGCGTGATCGCATGCGCTTCCAGGAGGCGCAGATCCGGCGCACGTCGCGACTGGAACGCCGCGAGGCGATCCGGCGCCTGCGCGAGCAGGGCCTGGACCACTAGGCCCGCACGCACCGCGCCCGGGCGCTACCTCGCACCGCGGAGGAAGCCGGCGCCCCAGGCGCCGTGCATCGTCGCGAAGACAGCGGGGAGCTGACGCGCGGAGCGCCACGGGAGTCCACGCGATGCGCGAGCGCTCGCGATGAGATCGGCCGCGAGGTAGCCCGCGGGGAGCGCGAAGCCGAGGAGCAGCACACGCGTGCCGGTCGCGAGTCCCGCGACGCCGACGAGCGTCCCTCCTGCGACACCAAGGAGGGCGAGGGGTGGCGCCAGGTATCGCATCGACACGGTCTCGGGATGGCGCCGGGCGACTTCGCGCCGCCATCGTCCGTATTCGTGGTACTGCCGTGCGAGCCGCTGCAGGCTGCCGCGCGGGCGGTAGCTCACACGCAAGTCTGGCGTGAACCAGATGAGTCCGCCGGTCGCGCGGATGCGGTGGTTGAGCTCCCAGTCTTGGGCACGCACCATCGACTCGTCGAAACCACCCACGCGCTCGAGTGCGGAGCGCCGGAAGCACCCGAGGTAGACGGTGAGCGCGGGTCCCGCGCCACCGCCGATGTGGAATGCGGCCCCTCCCACACCGAACCAGGACGTCATGGCAGCCGCCACAGCCCGCTCGAAGTCGGTGACACCCTCCGCGCCCATGATGCCGCCGACGTTGTCGGCACCGGTCTCCTCCATCGTGCGCACGGCGATGGCGATGTAGTCGCGCGGAATGACCGCGTGACCATCGACGCGCACGATGATGTCGTGGTCCGCGGCAGCGATCGCGCCATTGAGTGCCGCTGCCGTCCGCCCCGTGGGATTGGGCACGGTGCGCACCCGCGGATCGGTCGCGGCCAGCCTCGCCGCGATCCGATCGGTGGCATCGCGCGAGGGACCGAGGGCGAGGACGACCTGGAGCGGCCCGGCGTACTCCGACGCGAGGATCGCCCCGACCGCCTCCTCGAGATGCGCTTCCTCGTCGAGCACGGGCATGACGACCGAGACTCCCGGCCACGTGCTCGCGCTTGACTCCACGTCGGGAAGGGTAGCCTCGCCCCATGCGGTCACGACTCCCCGTCGCGCTTCTCGCGCTCGTCCTCGCAGCGCTCACGGGTGTCCTGGCCCTCACGCTCAGCGCCCCCCTCGCTGCCGTGATCGTCGCCGCGGCCCTGGGGCTCGTCCTCGGGCTCCTCCTCGGCCAGGCCCTCATGTGGCTGCGTGCCAGTGCCGGCCGGGTCGCGCGCATCGAGTATCAGACGCTGCATCGGCTCGAGGGCATGCGGGCGATCGCGGAGAAGCGCCACGAGATCCTCTTCAAGGCCACCCGCGAGGCGCGCGAGCGAGGGGCGGCCGCCGAGCGCGAGGCGAAGCGCGCGGCGGACCAGTCTTCCCGGCTCCGCGAGGCCGTGACGCGTCAGGAGCGCGAACTCCGTCTGTCGATCATGGATCAGATCGACGACCAGGTGGTCCTGCTCGAGGACTACATCCAGCTCATGCGCCTGGTCCCGATGTCGCTCCCCATGCCGCGCCCGGGCACCTGGGCGGCATCGGAGGACCTGCTCCTCTGGCTCGCCGGATACGTCCTCGAGCACCGGCCGCGTGTCGTCGTCGATCTCGGAAGCGGCCAGTCGAGCGTGTGGATGGCGGCCGCCATGCGCACGGCCGGCTACGACGGCCGCGTCATCGGGGTCGATCACGACGAGTCCTTCGCCGAGGGCACCCGTGCCCTTGCTCGGCGGCAGGGAGTGGACGGCTGGCTCACGGTGATCCGCGCGCCCCTGCAGGAGCAGGCGATCGGCGGTCGGACCGTGCGCTGGTACGACCTCGAGGCGCTCGCCGGACTCGAGGGCATCGACCTACTCTGCGTCGATGGCCCGCCGGGCCAAGGCGCCGCGCAGGCACGATGGCCTGCGCTTCCCGCTCTGCACGGGCGTCTCTCGCCGTCTGCCGTCGTGGTGCTGGACGACATGATCCGGCGCGATGAGCAGGAGATCCTCGAGGAATGGACCACGCTCTACCCGGGATTCGAGGTCGAGCGCCTGGACTTCGAGAAGGGCGCCGCCGTCATGCGGCGTTCGGCAGGAGGCTAGAGGCAGCGCACTAGTCGCAGCGCACCTTGTCCGCGGTGGTCGGATCCGTGATCGCATCGTCCTCGCGCTCGCTCGACGATGGGGTCGATGCGGCAGTGACGTCGGCGACCACGCTCTCGACTCCGGTGTACGACGTCCCGAGGATGATGGTGATCGTCGTGGAGGCGTCGTCGGCGACCGTCGTGGCGCCCGGGAGTGCGGCGAGGACGGTGCGCGCGGCCTCGGCAGACGCGGCGTCGTGGCGGATCTCCGTCGTCGGGTAGTCCGAGCGATCGGCATCGCCGATCTCGGCGATCGTGAATCCCTGTGCCTCGAGGGCTGCGGCGACCTCGGCGGCGCGTCCAGCCACGCCACTGCCGTTGAGGACGCGGACCGTGATCTGCTCCGGCTGCACCGTGATGCCCGGCTTCTTGTTCGAGGCTGAGTCGCCGGACTTCTTGGGCTTGATCCAGGGCGCGTCCTGGGCCATCGACTGCCACAGGGGAGCGGCGGAGGCCTCGTCCACCAAGACGTTCTCCCCGTCACCGCGCTCGACCCAGGGCATCGTGAGGAAGGCGATGTCGCCGGGCGCCATGCCGCGGACGCTCAGGGCCAGGTCGCGTAGCACGTCGATGTCCGCGAGACCCGGATCCGTCGTGAGACCCGACGTCGCGGCATCGAGGGTGGAGTAGAGCTTGACCGGATTGAGCAGCAGCCCTGTCGATGATGCCTCGCGAATCATCGAGGAGAGGAAGGCCTGCTGGCGCTTGATGCGACTGAGGTCGCTGCCGTCGCTGAGCGTCTTGCGCGCGCGGACGAAGGACAGGGCCTGCTCGCCATTGACGACGCTCGTGCCCGCGGGCAGCTCGAGATCGCTCGCGGGGTCGCTCGCCGGCTCGGTGAGGCACACCTCGACGCCACCGAGTGCGTCGACGACGTTCTTGAAGCCCTCGAAGTCGATGACGGCGAAGTTGTCGATGGTGAGCCCGGTCATCTGCTCGACGAGCTTGACCGTGCAGCCAGGGCCGCCGATTTCGAAGGCGGTATTGAACTTCGCTTCGAAGGCGCCGACGGTCTCACCATCGACGTTGCACTCCGGCAGCATCACCCACGTGTCGCGGGGGATGCTCACCGCGGTCGCGAACGACCTGTCGGCGGACAGGTGCAGCAGGATCGTCGTGTCGGAGCGCTCGCCGGTGTAGAGATCGGGATCGCCGTACCTGTTGCTCGTCTGACCCTCACGGCTGTCGCTGCCCATCAGCAGGATGTTGACCGCCTGGTAGTTGCCCTGATCGTCGACGACCTGGACGGGCACGGAGTCGCGTCCGGTGGTGGTGCTGATGTCGACGGCGGTGATGTTGCCCTCGAGTTGGCTCGACGCCACCTCGATGCCGACACCGGTGAGGCTGAGCGCAAGGACGAGGGAGGCTCCGATGCCGAGCAGGATGCGGGACCAGCGCTGGCGCATGCCACCCGCTCCTTCCGATGTCCTGCCCCCTGCGGCCCCGATGGCGGAGTCGATTACCCCAGGGTAGGGGCGAGGCGGACGTCTTCGCCCCACAGGGACGCCCCATGACAGGTCCGGGTTCCCGCAGGGTCGGACAGCCCCAGGTCAAGAGCGCGCGCGGCGGAATCCCCTGGGAATGTGATCAGAGTGACCTCTGCGTTGGGTGAGTCGCCTTGCCTCCCCCTCCTGGACTCAGGCACCCTCATGTGGTGAGACTTCTCGCGGCGGTGACGGCTGCCCTCGTCATCCCCGCGACGCTCGCCCTCCCGGTGACCGGCAGCAGCGCCGAGACCCCGGATCCGGTCCGTGCTCAGGTGAGCACCATCGCCCTCGACGGCATCGCCTCGGGCGCCCTTGCCTCGACTCCCGCGTCGACCACCGCCGTGCCTGTGGCGGGTGAGGACCACGACCACGAGATCCACGAGGGCCACGACCACGATGTCGCCGGTCCCCGCTCCGCGCCCGCGCTCCGTGCGGCAGCTGCGATCCCGCCGACCTCCACCGATTCCTTCGGACTCGTGGGCATCACCGCGGCCGAGGCCTTCGATCCCGCGACGCGCGTCGTCATGCGCGTGCGCCAGGCCGGCGAGTGGCTGCCGTGGATGGAGGTGCCGATCAGCGAGCACCTCCCGGACCCCAATACGGAGGAGGGCCAGCGCGCGCGCTTCGCCACCGAGCCCGTGGTCACCGACGGGGCCGATGGCATCCAGGTGCGCGTGGACACGCCTTCGGGAGCGATGCCCGCCGATACCGAGATCACCCTGATCGATAACGAGATGCGACCCGAAGACGCCACGCTCGGGTCGGGTGGGCCCGCGACGTCGACTCGCGCCACCGTCCGCCGGCCACCGATCATCACGCGCGCGCAGTGGGGCGCGGATGAGTCGCTGCGGCGTGGCAGCACGTCGTACTCCGACACGATCAAGGTCGCCTTCGTCCACCACGTCGTGTCGACCAACAACTACACGCCCGCCCAGGCCGCTCAGCAGATGCGCAACATCTACTCGTGGTTCACCGAGGGCATCCAGGTCAACGACTTCGGATACAACTTCATGGTCGACCGCTTCGGCCGCCTCTACGAGGGGCGTGCGGGCGGCATCGACAAGGCCGTCGTGGGAGCGCATACCTCCGGGTTCAACGCGGAGTCCTTCGCGGTGTCCTTCCTCGGCAACGCGGACACCCTCAATCCCGATGCACCGACCAAGGAGAAGATCCTCGACTCCATCAGCGACCTCATCGCGTGGAAGTTCGAGCTGCACGACGTCAATCCGCTCGGCTCCGCGGTGCTCACCTCGGCCGGTCCCGGACCGGGTCAGGGGACGACGTCGATGTACTGGCCGGGCGAGAAGGTCACGTCCAAGACCATCGCCGGTCACGGTGACATCGGCTCGACTTCCTGCCCCGGCGAGTTCCTCCGGCCGACGCTCAATCACATCCGTCTCGCGGTCTCCGCGCGCCAGGGACGCAACTTCTTCCCCCCGTCCATCTCTGGCGACCGCGTGCCGTGGGGCACGGGCGGTCAGATCGCGCTGAGCCCGCGGTCCAACGGTCCGATGGAGGCCACGCTCACGGTGTCCAATGCCTGCGGTGACCCCGTGCGCACGATGTCGGCATCCACCGATGTCGCCGCGACAGTGCCCTTCACCTGGGACCTGCGCGACTCCAAGGGCAAGGCGGTCCCGCCGGGGCTATACACCTTCGAAATCACCGCCACGAGCAACGGCAAGGCACTCTTCCCCTGGGTCGGGACAGCGCGCATCGCGTCGACGGCCGACTCTCCTCCGGATCCGTGTACGCCGCCCGAGCAGTTCACCGTGGAGGGCACGGGATACGGCCACGGGGTGGGTCTCTCGCAGTGGGGCGCGTTCGCCATGGCGACGCAGGACCCCAAGCGCTGGACCTCCAAGCGGATCGTCGAGTACTACTACCCGGGCGTCTCCGTGGCGGATCATCCCGACGAGTCCGATGTGCGCATCGGACTGCTCTACCAGGCGACACAGGCGCACGCGCGCGTCGAGGACCTCGGGGCCACCGGCGCGCAGATGCAGGTGTCCTTCGGCCAGAAGACGCTCGTCCTCGGCGCGGACGCCCACGTGAGCTTCGCTCCGTCAGGCCGCTTCGTCACGGTGCGACGCACCGACGGGGGCAGGAACGAGAGCCTCGGGCGCGGCCGTGTCGTCACGCTGCGCTGGTCGGGGACGCGTGATCCCGGGGGCGCCGGGTCGGTGCCCGCGCTGCTCAACGTCGCCGGTCCGGGCGAGTCCTTCTCCAGCCTGGGTCACCGCTACCGCTACGGCACGGTGGATATCACCTCGCTGGAGACCTCCAACGGTCGTCGCCTCGCCGTGGTCAACACGCTGCGCCTCGGCGATGAGTACCTCAAGGGCATCGCCGAGGTGAATCCGACGTGGCCCGATGCCGCGCTCGAGTCCCAGGTGATCGCCTCGCGCTCCTACGCCCTGTCGCAGGTAGCGCGTGGCCTCGACTCGGACTGCGGCTGCCACATGGACGATGGCGACGGCCCGAAGTACGACCAGACCTTCCGCGGGTGGCTGGCCGAGAGCCAGTACGGCGATCCCAACCGCTGGGCCGAGGCCGTCGATGCGACGCGCAAGGGCGGCGCCGGCCTCACCGCCCTCTACCAGGGCAAGCCGATCAACGCGTTCTACACCGCGGCCACCAACGGCATGACCAACTCTGCCCAGGAGGTCTGGGGCGGGGCTGACACGCCCTGGGCCACCAACGTCGCCGACGAGTGGAGCCTCAATGCTCCCGGCAACCCCTACCGGAGCTGGTCGGTATCGGCGACCCAGGCTGCGATGTCCCAGATCTTCGGACTCTCGGACATCATGACCGTCAAGATCACGCGGACGTTGAAGTCCGGTGCGGCACGCGAGTTGACCGCGCGCAGCCTGGACGGGCGCACGGCGAGCGTGTCGGGATCGACCTTCCGCTCCAAGTTGGGGCTCCGGTCGACGTACCTCGGCAAGATCACCGAGCAGGACGTCGTCGGCCCGATGCCGGTGCCCAAGGGCGGCGTCACGCTGATCGCCAACCCTGCAGGCGACGTCAAGGACGGCACCCTCGTGACCCTGTCGGGGGTCATCAAGAAGCCGCGCGCGGGTCTCACGGTGGTGCGCCAGGTGCAGGTCAACGGCGGGGCCTGGCAGGACCGCGCGACGACGACGCCCACGGACGACGGCAGGTTCACCTTCGGTGTCCCTGTGGGGGGCAAGGGCACTACCTACGGCTGGCGCGTCGTCGTCATGGACGGCAGCACTCCCGTGGCGAGCAGCCCCACCCGCGTCGCGAAGGTCCTCTAGGGCCGACGCCGGGCGGCAGCGAGCCCGCGGACGCTGCGATGGGACATCACCGACAGCAGTGACATGCTCGACATGATCGAGCCTGCGCTGGCGAACGATCCGATGCTCAGCACGCTGGCGAACGATCCGATGGACCCGATCGACAGCGTGGAGCCGACCGAGCCGATCGAGAGCACGGAATTGCGCGACCCGATGCTGAGGATCGAGCCGGTCGAGCCGATGCTCCATCGCGACGTGGGGTCGGCCATGCCGTTATCCTCCTCCGCCGGAGACGCCTTCTTCGCGCAGGGTCGCTGCGAGATCGCCTGACTCGGGGTGCGCCACCATGACGACCGATCCCGCGCACACGAGCGGGCCGGCCAGTGCGAGGACATCCGACAAGGGGTCGGGGTCGAGCAGGGCGAAGCGGTCCCCCGTGCCGATACCGCGGCGCGCGAGCTCGTCGGCCGCGGCGACCATGACGCCCTCGTGCGTGAGGACAGACCCCCGTGCCAGCAGGGGCTCGGTGTCCGTGGGCTCGCTCCAGGGGGTGAACACGTCGGGATGGCCGCGCATCGCGACGGCTGCCTCGGTCACCCCCGGGGGCACGGTCCCGCCATCGGGCAAGCCGAAGGAGGCCAGGGACACCAGCACGTCTTCGCGGGCCGCTCCGGCCAGCCCGAGACGCGCGCGGTCCATGACGAGAACGGCGCACGCATCGGGGGCGACGTCCGGGGCGAAGACCGTGCCGGTCGCCGCGCATGCCCCCATCCAGACCACGCGCTGCCAGTGCAGCGGCAGGTGTACGCCGATGACCTCACCCGGCTCCGCATCGAGCTCATCGCGGAGGAGCCCGGCCGTCTTGGCGATCGCGTTGCCCAGGCTGGCAGCCGAGAGTTCCATGCGCTCGCCCGTGGCCAGATCCCGGTAGGTGAGGAGCGGGGCGGCCGGATCACGGCGGATGCGGTCGCGCAGGGCGGCGTGCGGCGTCACCGCTCACACGCTAGTCGTAGGCTCGCATGGTGCTCACCATCACGGCTCCCGAGCAGGTGTCGGGCCTGCCGTGGTGGCCGCTGGTGCTCCTCATCGTGGTCCTCATCGCGTTCAACGTCATCAATAACCGACTCGCACCCCAGGCGCACTACCTCCTCTGGGCCGTCGGCGGATCCTTCGGCGTCCTCGCCATCGGCCTTCTCGACGGCAACACCTGGACGGACATGGGCCTGGGCTGGGGCTATCTCGTCCCCGGCTTCCTGTGGGGCGCCGGCTGCGTCGCCGTCGTCACCGCCGGCTACCTGATCGCCGCCGCCTTCCGCAAGGGCCGCAATGCGATGCATGACGAGCGCGTCGCGGAGATGAGCGGTCCGCGCCTGATGTTCCAGGCGCTCGTCGAAGTCCCCTTCGGCACCGTCCTATTCGAGGAGATCGCCTTCCGCGCGGTGCTCTTCTCGATGCTCGCCCGACGCTTCGGGGTGGGCTGGGCGATCGTGATCTCCGCAATCCTCTTCGGTCTCTGGCACATCCTGCCGTCCATCGGCACCCACGAGCAGAGCGCGGCGCTCGGCTCCGTCGTGGGCGAGGGGCGTCGAGGCAATATCCTCGCCGTGCTCCTCTCGGTGCTCACCACGACGCTCGCCGGCGTCGTCTTCGCGGGCCTGCGCCTGGTCTCCGGGAGCGTCCTGGCTCCCATGGGTCTGCATTGGGCGACCAACGGCATGGGCTACTTCTTCTCGTGGACGATCATCCGCTGGCGCCAGCGATCACGCGACTGAGCAGCCCCGTCTGAGAGGCTAGGCCCATGGCGAGTGCGACACCCCAGGCCGATCCGGGCACGCAGCCCAAGATGAGCGTGTGGAAGCGCATCATCACGCCGACTCCCGACTCGGAGTTGACGCACGCCCAGCGCTTCTACAACACCATCTCGTCCATCCCGATGTTCGTCGTGGCCATGGCATGGCTGGTGTCGACCTTCTTCACGTGGGCGCCCTCACTGAGCCCGATCTATCGCAGCGAGGGCTTCACGCTCAGCGCGATCACGTGGATCATCTTCGCCATTGATCTGACGATCCGCTTCATCCTGGATCCGAAGAAGAGGGACTTCATGAAGCGCAACTGGCCTTTTGCCGTTGCGCTGGCCTTCCCACCGCTGCGCATCATCCTCGTGATCTCCGCGGTAATGCGGGTCGCCCGGGACCGGAACGCTCTGGCCAAGATCGTGGGCCTCTACGCGATCTACGCCGTGCTCACCGTGGTGATCTTCGGCGCGCTCTTCACGCTGATGTTCGAGATCAACGCCCAGGGCGCCAACATCACGTCGTACGGCGATGCTGTGTGGTGGGGCTTCGTCACCGTGACCACGGTGGGCTACGGCGACTTCACTCCCGTCACCGTCGGAGGACGGGCCGTGGCCGTCGGCATCATGTTCACCGGTGCCGCTGCGGTCGGAGCGGTGACCGCTGCGGTGGCCAGCCGCTTCATCAATTCCGGCAGCTCCTCGAGTAGCACTTCGTCCCAGGCGTCACAATCGTCACAGCAGCCCGCGGATCCGCATCCGTCACCGGCGATCGGCGCGCCCCGCGTCGCCGACGAGCCGCGCCTCGAGGATGTGCTCGATCACATCAAGGCGATGGAGGAGCAGGTGCGTCAGATCGCCGATCGACTCACCGACGCGCCCGCGACGCGCGGCAGCGATGGTGGATGACTTGACCTCGGTCACCTCCTACGATGACGGGACCACTCCGGGTGTCGCACGGCATCCGTCTCTCCCCGAAGGAGTCGTCGGCATGGACTCGGGCGCTGCACGCCTCGATCAGGACCAGGCAGCAGCCGCACTCTCCGATCGCGATCGGCGCATCCTCGAGTTCGAGCGCCAGTGGTGGAAGTACGCCGGCGCCAAGGAGCAGGCGATCCGCGACCTCTTCGACATGAGCTCGACGCGGTACTACCAGATCCTCAACGGCCTCATCGACACTCCGGAGGCGCTCGCCTTCGATCCGATGCTGGTCAAGCGGCTGCGGCGCATGCGCTCCGCGCGCCAGCGGGTGCGCTCTGCCCGCCGCCTCGGCGTCGATCTCGACGCGCGCTAGTCACGCCTTCGGCCGCGCGCCGATCCGTCCCGCACCTCGGCGAGCGGAGGACGCACCAGCACCTCGACCCCGTGGTCGGTCATCGTGAGGCCGTCCGGGCCGTAGGTGAACTCCGCGATGGAATCCCCGGGCCGCTGCACCGCGTTCGCGGGATCGAGTCGATCGAGAGCGACCTGCCAGATCTCCGCGGCCATGAGGCCGAGCCGAGTGTCGTCCTGGTGCCGATGACGTCGTTCGCCGAGGTCGACCTGGGCGAGGGCGTCGAGACCGTGTCGCGCGAAGGTGTCGACGAGCAACGCGAACTCCACCCCGTATCCGCACGGGATGGGCAGTGACTCGATGTGGTTGCGCCGCACGGCGTACTCCCCTGCAAGGGGCTGGGCCACGCCGGCGAGCTCGGGCCAATGGAGATTGAGCAGCGGCCTGGCGACGAGTTCGGTGACGCGACCACCGCCCATGATGCGCCGACCACCCTCGGAGATGAGGGGACGGTCGTAGCAGGCCTTGACGAGATGGACGCCCGGGTCGCTGAGGATCGGTCCGAGGAGGGCCACGACATAGTCGGGAGTGAAGGAGCGCAGGTCGGCGTCGAGGAAGACCACCACGTCGCTCTCGCTGGCGGCGAGTCCGCGCCACATCGCCTCGCCCTTGCCGGGCACGGTGGGGATGCTGGGCAGCACCTCGGTCGTGGCCACGACGCGTGCACCGGCAGCCCGGGCCACGCGCGCCGTGGCGTCGGTGCTGTCGGAGTCGATGACGAGGAGTTCGTCGACCAGCGGGAAGGCATCGGACATGAGGTCGCGCCGGATGGCCTCGACGATCCCGCCGACGGTCTCCTCCTCATCCCGCGCGGGGATGAGGACGCACACGCTCGTGCCGGACTTGTCGGCGTGCACCCGCGCGCGCGGCCAGTCCTCAGCCGCCGTGGTGCGCCGAGTGAACCACGAGCGTGCTGCCGGATGCATGTCCCTAGTGTGCCCCGGCTAGGAGGTGCGAGGCCTGCCCCAGGTCAGCCATGCCCCGGACAACAGTGCCAGCACGGTGAGCAGGGGGATGGAGACGAGCAGCACGGCGAAGCTCGCGCCCGCGACCCAGT
>Ga0181556_1002769_pt1 | contig 15747 bp, 25 predicted proteins | sample 011ome_14_FD_148651 | JGI IMG/M metagenome (GOLD analysis project Ga0181556, IMG submission 148651) | Coastal salt marsh microbial communities from the Groves Creek Marsh, Skidaway Island, Georgia - 011505AT metaG (spades assembly) | ecosystem: Environmental > Aquatic > Marine > Intertidal zone... | reverse complement strand
TCCGCCCGGGTTCTCCAGGACGGGGCTGATGAATATTTCGTACACGGAGGCGGTGCTGACCTCCTTGCTCCAGCACTCCCCAATGGTGGCGACCTTCGCGTGAGCGCGCTTCGGGAAGCCCACGGAGACGGCCCAGGCCTCCGGCATCTTCTGTCCGGCCTGCTCCAGGCGGGCTTCCAGCTTCCGAACGGCGGCGCGCAGCCAACCTTCGCGGGTCTTGTCGTGGGCGGCGATCTTGCTCATGTCGTTCTCCATTTCCTGGTAAGTTTCAACCTATGGGAAGAAGTATAGTGGGGCGGTCCGAAAGAGTAAAGCCCCCTCATACAACTTTTTTCGATTCAAGGCAACTTGTGGCGGTCCCGACAGGGCGCACAGACTCCTCCCACCAGTCTCCCGCTCCATTCCCCACACAGGTCACAGTCGCCCGGCTCCCCGGGCGGAATCTTCGCCGCGGCCTCCGCGATCCGGGTCACTTCGCGGTCCGTGTCGTGGAGGATACGGTCATTGCTCAAGTCGATTTCGTCAGCCAATCTTGGGTTCTCCTTCAGGGTTGCCCCGGAGGACGTTCAGGGCGCTCATGAGACAGATGATCTGGCGGCGACAGTCCTCAAGGCTGGTGTGGACGGCTTGCGTGCCTTCCGGCTTCGACCAGCCCCGCTCCTTCGCCAGATCGTACACGGTGCGGGTATCCCGGGCCATGGAGTATCCCCACGGGATCGGGATGCCCGCCCGGCGATAGTAACCCTCAAGAATGGCGACGTCAAAGGACGGCCCCTGGGCCCAGACCCGCTTCAGGTCCGGGTACTTGCCCAACCAGCGGGCGAGGTCCGTCAGCGCGGAGCGCATCGCCTTCGGCGGGCGCTTGGGCTGGAGTCCGCCCCGGTCCCGCCAGAACTGGACCGTGGAGGCATCGACCTCGCCGCCCAGCATCAGGGCGCTGTGAAGGTCCACGTCCACCTCGAACAGGTCCGGCTTCGCCAATCCGGTTCGGCTGTTGAACGGGATCGCCCCGACCTGGATGACCCCGGCGTTGGGGCCGGTCGCCATCGTCTCCAGGTCGATCATCACGCTGTCCATCGTGTTGTCGTCACTCATCTCACTTCTCCTTCTTCAGTTTGATCTCATTGAATCGTACAAACTCTTGCCACACGGGGCATTCCCGGACCGACTCGCCGCCCTCCACCACTTCGCAGTAGGGGCGGGCCTCCGTCCGGTTGAGGCAGTTACAGTGGCGGCAGTCGCCGGTCCCATAGTGCGACTCCCACTGCTCCACGGCGATGAAGTAGCCCGAGCAGCGACCGCCTCCGAAGCGGTGCGGGAACCGATAGGCCCCGCAGGTGCAGACGTACTCCCCGCGGCGGGGTTTCCGGCGGGCCATCAGCGGAATTGATAGGGGTCGCTGAGGGGTTCGCCCAGGTCAAGGCGCGGTCCGCGGCGATCCGGTCCGCTGATGTAGCTGACCCCGACCTGTCCGACCCGCTCATGGACCTCGTTGCGCACTCCCGGCAGCGGCGGTTCGCCTTCCGTCACGCGGTCGATGTACCCTTGGGCACGGGCCAGGTTCAGCTCCGACCGGCGGCGGGCGTCCCGCTCCGCCCCCAGCTCCTTGCGGAACACCTCCCGCTCCTTGTCCAGCGACCGGCGGGCCTCGTTGCGCTCGCCTTCGAGGCGTCCGGCGATCCCCTCCAGCTCCGCGATCCGGGCCGCGGCCTTGTCCAGAGCGGCTTGGAGGTTCGAGGCGACGATGTCCCGGGCCTTGAGCTGGTGATCCAGCCATTCGCGGAAGGTCGCCCCGAGGACGGAGGGCTGACCGTCCGTTCCGTCGCCGCGGTTGTACAGCATCATGGCGAAGTTGCCGATGTCCACGGGGTCGCCCTTCTCCAGGTGATCCAGCAGCATCACCGCGAGGGTGTCCAGTTGACACTGGTCGGGGTCGTGCCAACCGCCCCGGCCCTCCGCCCGCTTCTTCTCCAGCTTGCGGCGCATCGCGTCCGCGAAGTCAGCCACGCCTTGGTTGTCGATGAACTCAGCAGCGGCGTCCGTCATGTCGATATGTTCCATGTTTGTTCTCCGTTTCTGTCGGGTTGTCAATCTTCGTCAGGCAGTCGCCATTCGTCCTTCTTCACCTTCTTCATCTTCGCCTTGCCCAACCAGTTCGAGGAGGCGAGGTGGAGGGCGTAGTCATGACACACCACCTGCCCGTCGATCAGGCCGAAGTTCTCCGGCTTCAGGTCGGTGAAGAAGTCGGGCAGCTCCTTCGGCAGTTCGCCATGGGGCAGGGGTCGCGTCCGCTCCTGGATCAGGACGATACCACAGGGGCTGATGCGGCGACACGGGGCGAACCAGCGCGCCCAGGGGGTGAATTGGACCTCGTGCCACATCTGCCATTCCGCGACATTCTGGAAGGACTGCGCGGTGGTTTCGACCTTAGCCACAAGGGCGGTTTGTCCGTGGAGGGCATACACCTGGCGGGCGACTCCGAACCCCAGGCGGTCGCCCAAGAAGGTCCTGATGAAGTCGTTTTTCACCACGCTGCCCCACTGTTCATGATCAAGTTCCATAGGGTGTCTCTCAGGTAAGGGTTGTTGGTCGAAGCCCGGGGCCATCATCCCGGGCCAGGTGATCGGTCCCGACTCCGGCGGCGGGGCGGCGGGCGTCCGCCTGAACAGGCTCCGCAGCCAGCTCAGAACTCGCTCATGATCCATATTCTCACTCCTTCGGTCTTGCGCATCTTGAATCGGAGGTTCTTGGCCTCCTGACAGGCGCGGGCGTAGCCCGTCACCTTCTTGGTTTGAAGGGAACCTCCCGGGACGATCCAGCACAGCTCCCAGCTCCGGTCCTCCTTCAAGTTCCGGCCCTCATCCTGTCCACCGTCTCCTTGCCCAGGACCCGCTCCAGCTCCTCCCAGGAGGTCGCCGCGGAGCCGTCGCCGGTCGGGATGCCTTGGGCCTTCTCGCGCTGGTCCACGATAGCCTCCACGATAGCCTGGCGGAACATGGCGAAGGCGAGAAGGCGGAGGTCCCCGTGGATCGCCGCGTCAAGGTTCACCGGCGGCAACCGCTCCGCCTTGGGCTTGTACTTCCCGTTGGGGCGCTTGTTCGGGTCTTGGTTCATGGCGTCAGCCCTCCTTCACGCAGAGGTCGATGATCAGCAGGTTGAAGCGGTCCGGGTCGCGCTCCTCGCGGATCGCCTCCCAGTGCCCGCCTTCGATCCGGCGCAGCTCCAGGCGGTAGTCCCCAGGCTCGCCCAGGAAGGCGAGCTGGTGCTGTTCCCCGGTCCACAGCGCCCGCTCCGGGTAGGTGAGCTGGACGGGGGAGTCCTTCACGATGTTCCCGCCCAGGCCCCGTCCGTGGAGTTCGCTCAGGAAGTCGCCCACGTAGGCTTCGACTTGGTCAAATGGTATCATGGTCAGTCCTCGAAGGCCCCGCGGGCGGTTTGGCGTTGAATCTCCGCGAAGTGGCGACGGAAGCGGGCCGCGCGGAACTGGAGTTGTTGGGCGACGGACGGGCCGCTGAGGACCTCATCCGCGGTGTGACGCCCGTACACGCTGTCCAGGTAGTTGCGGACCTCCTCCGGCTTCGCGGAGGGTACGGCGGCGGCGATTGCCTCGAAGGCGACGGCCCAAGCCTTGCGCGCGGCCTCCTCGCCCTTCTTCGCGGCATAGGTTCCGAAGAAGCCATGGCCTGGGTTGTTGGTCTCAATCATCAATTGTCTCCGTGTTGATCAGGGTTTGTCGTCATTCGGCTTCGGGAGGAGGGCGAGCAGCGCCCAGCGCCTCCACCACGGGAGTTCCTTCAGCTGGAGCGGTCGCGGTCCCGGGATCGCCAAGGCCGGTGAGCCGAACCGATGAGCCAGCGTGTCAAAGTGGCGGCGCAGATCGGCTTCCAGGTAGTCCTCAGCAAAATACTCCCGGCGCTGGACCCGGCACCGGACCCGCTCCGAGGCAAGGACGCCCCGGGCGATGACCAGGAACTCCTCCCAGTCCGCGACCGGAAGGCGTTGCCGGTACTCCTCGAACAGAACGGCCAGGGCCGCTTCGTCCAGGTCCGTCACAGCTGCCCTCCGTGGAGTTCCCCGAGGCGCTGATTCAGCCACGCGACTTCCCGCGGCAGCAGCTTCTCCTGATGGTTCACGAGGTAGCGGAGGCGGCGCAGCTGTTCCTGGTTCTCGTTGGACAGCTTCGCCACGTTGGCTTCGAGGCGCTTCAGCTTCTCCGGTACGTCGCGGGCGAGTTCCGCCATCAAGCGGCATTCCTCCCCGAAGGCCCGGACCGCATCCCGGGAGGCCGTCACGGGGTCGATGTTGTCGCCGTACTTCTCCCCCAGGTACTCCGCGCAAGCGGCTCCCGCCGTCCCGATCATCTGGAGGAGGTGCTGCTGGCTCGCGCACTGGCCCGGGTCGATGTCCGTGGAGGACTTCAGGCCTGGGCGGACTTGGCTATACACCAGGACCGTGACCTGGTACTTGCGGGGGTCCTCCGGGTTGCGCCCGAGGCGGGCCTGGATGCCCTGGATTGTTGTCGTCATGCGGGTTCTCCTTCGTTCAGGGGGTTGGCTTTCCAGAAGGCGCGCAGCTCGCGGCCCAGGTAGATGTTCACGCCGTCCTGGCCCTCGAAGAAGCCCCCGGCCCGGAAGGTCGGCACCACCGCTCCTTCGGCTCCGGCGGCGATCCCCTCCGCGGATTGGGCCCAGTTCAGGGCGGCGTCCGCGGACTCGAAGCCCCGGTCAGTGTAGAAGTGGCCCGAGTCGCTGAGGATGTAGAACTTGTCCAGCTCCATCTCAAGCCCGCTCCCCGGCTCCAAGAACGTCTCAACATGCTGCATCTTCCCGGACGGGCTCTTGGTCCAGTTGCGGCGGCGGTTCACCCCCATCTTGTAGTTCACCACGGTCTGAAGGTCCACGTCCAGCTTCTCCGCGACCTGGGCGAGCATGATGAACACGTCCGCACACTCCTTCTGGAGTTCCTGGACCAGCTCCGGGTCCATATCTTCGACCGGGACGGCGGCGACGGTGGCGAGGCCAGCGACCAGCTCCGCCACCTCCACGTTCATACGGGCGGCGACTTCCGCCGGGTGCTTCACTCCGAAGGTTTCGTCAGCCCAGTGGGTGATGGATTCTTGGGTTTCATTGCTCATTTTGTTCTCCGAGGTTCGCAAACAATGCGGTTGCCCAGGGGTCGGGCGGGATCGTGCCAGCACTCCAGCCGCTCGAAGCGGGCCGGGTCCGGCTTCGCCCCGACCTCCGCCGGGAGGACCCGGGACGGAGGGGCGAGGCGTGGGGAATTGCTGCCGATCTGCGCACGCCGGACCGTCTCCTGGGCGTTATACAGTGGGCGGTCCTCCGGTGCCGCCTGCGTGGCGAGAGGCAGCAGGGCGAGGACGAAGATCAGCAGCGGTTTCATAGTCGGGCTCCTCAGTGCTTCGAGGCGGTCGTGGACTGGAGCAGGTCGCCCAGGGAGGGGCGGGCGTCCTCCTCGCGCTTAGTGAGGAAGGCGCAGCCGTGGTCATCCAGATAGCTCGCGTCCAGCTCCCACTCACCCAGCTCCTCCAGCGGGAGGTCTGCGGCACGCATCAGCCCCGGCCAAGCCCGGCTCATCTGCTCCTGGGCCTCCTTCCCGAGTTCGGTGAGGCGTTCTTGATACTCACGTTCCAGCTCCGCCTTCTGGGCGTGAGCCTGTTGGTGGATGCCGTGGACAACCCGGGCGGCGCTCAGGGCGTCTCCGGTGATCTGTTCGCCCAAGGACACGATGGTGTCCATCAGGAAGTTCTGCATGGTGCGGGTTTCGTCGTACAACTGGTGGCGGAGGTGGATGAACTCCTCAATCAGCGTCCCGGCCAGCATCTTGGTCCCCATCATCAAGGTGCGCTTGCTGATGTAGATTTTGCCCTCATGCGCCCGGCCCAGGACCTCCTCGCCCAGGAGCTCGCTGACAATGATCGGGTACTCCTGGACGGCGAAGCCCAGCCGCTCGCAGAAGCCCGCGGCCTTCTCCAGCCGGGTCCGCTCCAGCTCGCTCAGGCGCATCGGGGTCGCCTCCTCGTGGAGCCGGTCCATGATCCAGACCTGCGAAGCCTTCAGCGCGGAGCGGGACAGCGAGGAGTCGAAGTTGCGGGCGAGTTCGGAGACGACGGACAGGAAGGGCTTGGACGGCTCCACGCCCTCGAACTCCAGCGCGTGCTCGAAGGTCCCCTTGGACGCGGTGACGGCCTTCTTGATCAGCGGGGCCTGCTCCGATTCGCAGAGCCCGCGGCGGACGGCGGCGCTGATGTCCCAGGACCACTTGATGGTCCGATCCTCCGTCAGGTCCACCTTCTTCTGGATGTTGTAGGTGAACTGCGAGGGTTGGTCCAGCCGGTAGGCTCGCACGCCCCGGTAGTACACGAAGTGCGACGGGGCGGGATGGATGTGGACGGCCTCGTGGCGCTCCAGAGGCTCGCTGGACAGGATGATGTCAGAGCGGGAGGCCCAGACATCCAGGAACTTTTCGCCCCGGACCACAATCACGGTTTCGTCCGCGGCGACTTCCGGGACCTCATCGGCCTCGAACACTTCGCCGCGTTCGTCCATCGTGTTGCAGTACAGCTCGCGGAAGGCTTGCCACAATTCCCAGGTCTTGCCGACCTCCGTGGTGAAGCCCAGACGGCGTTTGTTCATCGTGACCACGTTGAAGTCATCGACCCGGACGCGATCCCGCTTGATGCCGAACTCCAGCTTGCGCTTCCCGGCGTGAATGGTGATGTCGCAGCCTTCGCGGAGGAGGATGGCGATGGCGTACTTGAGGCCGGTCCCGAAGAAGCCGATGGCCCCGGGGTTCTCCTTCGAGCTGACCCCGAAGGTGGTGATGGACTTGGGGTCAATGACGCCCTTGTTGCGGAAGATGATCACGTTGTGACTCCTTTTCTTGGTTGAGGTTGCTGGTGGTTATTCGACCCACACGTGGTGGTAGCGGTCCGGGAGGTTCGAGCAGTCGCCCGGCGTCCCGTCCATCAGTTCGACCCGGACACACTCCTGGGTCATGTAGGACTCATACACGGTCGGCAGGCCGGTCGCGTCCCAGAAGGCCCAGAGCACTCCGCCCACGAGGAGGGCGACGAAGCCCAAGGGGGCGATCAGCGACCCGAGGTCACACAACCTCGTCAGCGTCCCACGCATAGCCTCGAAGGCGATTGACTTCAAACTCGAATCGCAACGGGCTTCGCGCAGCAAGTCCTCGTGCGACTTCTTGCGGTTTTGCGCCGCGCGGGATCGGGTGCCCGTGTATGCGGCGGAAGGCTTCTTGTAGTTCATGATGGGTCAGCTCCTTTCCAATCTCGAATCGCGGCGTCAGTATCTGGGGTTGGTTCATTTCTCAACTCGTGTGAAGAAGTATAGTGGGTCAGTCCGAAGAAGTAAAGCGGTTCAGGTCAATTCCAGCGCACGGCGGATTTCCCGCCGGACCTGAAGGCGGGCGTTGAGGGCCGCGCGGTGGTCGGAGGAAGTCCGCGAGCACGTCACCATCAGGGGCTTCCCCCTCACGGTGAAGCGGACCTTGTAGTGTCTCCGGCCCAGCTCCACCGTGTAGGCGATCCCCGCCCCCTCCAGCTCCCGCTTCGTTGCTTCCAGCGTGTCGCTCATGGGGGCGTCCTCAGAATGGCGGCTTGTCCGACTTCGGGCCGTCCTTCAGAGGCTCCTGGGTCGGTTCGACCTTGGGCCACTCGAACGGGCCGCCAAAGTTCTTGTCCCAGTGCGCCCGGACCTGCTCCAGCGGCGGGAGGTGGTACAGGTACACGCGCTTCTTGATCATCACCTCGAAGCCGTGTTCATTGGTCCATGGAATCTCCGCCATTTCCTGCTTCGACTGCGGCCAGCCGTCCGGGAAGGCCCGGGCAAGCCACTTGCCGAAGCCGGTGCGGCTCATGCGGAAGTTCCGGCCCTGGTCGCGGAGGTCGTTCACGTAGTCGTCATACAAGCTGTCCTTCACCACCTTGTTCCGCCAGTCCTGGTCGGTCTTGAGCAACCGGCCCTCCCACAGCTTCTCATACATCCACTGGGTTTCCGGCGACATGCTCATGATCTTCTGGTCCTGCAGCGCCCGGGTCTGGGGGACCTGGCGAACCTCGAAGGCGCTCAGGTCATAGGTCAGGAGGAAGTGGAGCAGGTGCTCAAGTCCTCCGTTGTCCAGATCGTCCTTGATGCGCTTGAAATAGGCGTGGTCCTGCTTGTGGCCCTCGCCCACCTCCATGACGAAAAACCGGCGTTCATCCAGACCCGCGGGCACCACCCAATCTTCGTTCGAGGCGAGGACCAGGTGGACATAGTTCGGGGCCGCTTCCGCGTCCACACCCTTGCCCTCGATCACCAGATGTTCTTCGGTCACGAGGGTCTTGAGCACGCTTTCGTGCTTCTTGTCCCCGGCGAAGAAAGCCTCATCACCGAACAGCAGGACGGTATCGCGGAGGTGGGCGTTGAAGGAGCCCACCAGGTGCTTCGAGTCGCTGACTTGGAGGTAGTGACGCCCGAACATCGCGCCCAGGACCTTGGCGAAGAAGGACTTGCCGGTGCCGCGGCGACCGCGGAGGACCACGGCCACTTCGCCCGGGCCGTCCGGGTGCTGGACCATCCGCGCCATCCACCCGACCAGGTAGTGGTAGTGCTCCGGGTTCCCCGAGCAGACGTTGTCGCGGATGTGGTTCAGGAAGGGCATGTGCTTCTCGCCCGGGAGGGAGTCGCACGCGAACCCGCGCCAGAGGTTGTAGGCTTCTTCGACCTCCTGACCGGGGGCAAACACGATGGTCTCATATTGGCGGCGCTGGGGATGGTCAATCCAGAAGGCTCCCGCGGCCTTCTCGATGGGCTTGCCCTCCTCCGAGTGCCCAACCACCACCTTGATGTGGCGGTAGCGGTTGCGGAAGTCCTCGAAGGACTGCTTGCTGATTTTGGTCCGCTTCATCGCCGGGTCCCAGACCTCGCTGATGATGCGGCACTTCCCGCCGATGTCTGCGATGACGGCGTGCTTCTCGTTGAGCTTGCGCAGCCAAGGGTCCACCGCCTCCTCGTGGGCACGTTCGATCTGCCGCAGGGCGTAGCCTTCCCAGTTCGGCTTGTCTCTGACGCTCGCGGCGATTTCGTTGGAGCCGGTGATCACCGCGAAGATCATTTCATCAGGGACCTCCGCCCTCACGAGGTCGCAGCAGACCTTGAACAGGGCCTCCGACCGGGAGGGGTACTTGGTCGGGTCCAGCGGGTCCTGCCCGGTAGCGATCAGCGCCAGCACGTGGTCGCTGATCGCCTTCCCGTGCTCATGGGCCCACTCCCGCAGCTCCTCCGTCCCGATGTCCGGGACGTTGCCCGTGATCTTCACCTTCGGACGGCCCCCGGCCAGGCCCTGCTCCGCCATCTGGACTCGAACCGCGGGGGTGAATTGTTCGAGGGGGTAGCTGGCGTCATTCCACTCCACGAGACGGGCGAGGGTCGGCTGGCGACCCTTCTTGACCTTCTTCGCGGTGGGCAGGTTGATCGTGCCCGGGAGGCGCATGATGCGGTCCACGTTGTGGCAGTGGTCCGCCTGAAACACCTTCTCCAGCTGGATGTTGTACGCTTCCAGCTCCTGAGCCTTCGCCACCGATCCGGCGATGTCCAGCTTGTCGGACGGGTTCAGACGCCAAAAGCCCTGATAGCCCCCGCCCGAGTCGATGATGACCGTGGGCTTGGGCGTGTAGGACTGGAGCAGCTTCAGCGCCCGCGCCCGCTCCTCCTCGAAGTCCTCCCCGGCTCGCGGGTCGATGTCCACGTGAAGCCAGGCGAGGCGGGCCATGTCTTCCTTCGAGGCTTTCACGTCCATCGCCCGGCGGACCGGGTTCACGTGGAAGTACAGGTTGCGCTTGCCCTGGTGCCCTTCGATCCACTCCGCGGCTTTCTGCCAGCGGTCGGGCATGAATGTGACCGTCTCCGTTTTCCCGTCCGGGATGATGGCCGTCAGGACCCACGGCCCCTCCGGGCACCACTTCTTCAGGAAGTCGATTGCGTCCTTGGTCTTGTGTTTCGGCAGTTCCGCCATTTCTCATCCCCCCCTCAGATGTTCCAGTATTCGCGCAGGCGCTCCACGGGGGCGTTCCCACTTTCCATTTGAATCAGCCAGAGGCGAGTGCAGCCCAGAGCGGCGGCGATTTCGCGCTGTGTTTTGCCCGCCCGGCGGCGGAGCAGGAAGCAGACCTCATGGGGCTTCAGTTGTCCGAGGTGCTGGCGCGGTTGATCGTCCAGGCGGCGGTCCGCTTCCCATTCACGGTAGCGGTCCGGGTGCACCCCGTACTCCTTCGCGGCCTCAATTTGGTTGAGTCCATTGCGGCGGCGGTGTAGCAGCAGGCTTTCGCCCTTGGTTGGCGTCAATATAGCAGACATTTACAAATCTCCTCAGTTCTTGGGAGGCGTGTCCATCGTGCGTCACACACCTCATACAGTCGTTCTCGCGGAACCCGGCCCAGCATAGCAGCGGCCACCGCTCCATCGAATAGCAACCACTCCGTCTCCCCGACCTTCAGCAGGAGGAAGGCCCGGCCCCCGGCCTTGCGGCGACGGGTCAGCCAGGTCCTCTGCTGGCGCGTGAAGTGGTCCACTCGAAGCGGTCCGCCCCTGGGCGGCCAGCGTTCAGCGAACTTCAATTCAATCCAGCCCTGGTTGTAGTTCACATCCGGGGTCCCGGGCACAATGGGGTTCTCCACGCGCACCGGGTCCAGCGACCGGATGACGGGGCGGAGGGAGTCCCACATTGCGGCTTCAGACATCTACCCAACTCACTTCTATGTTGTAGCGGCGGGCGACTTCCAGAGCCTCATCAATGCGTTGATTCCACTCAGCAACCCACCCCGGATCGCGGCCCGAGTAGTCGATGCCCGGGAAGGCGACCCGCTTCACGCCCGCCTTCCCCGCGGCCTCCATACAGTTCGGACAGCAGGGGAAAGAAGTATAGAGCGTGAAGCCAGTCGCAGGCGAGCCCAGAAAGTTGAGTGCGTTGACCTCTGCGTGAACAACGTGCTGGTATTTGTACCCGCGGTCAGCGTACAACTCCGGCGAGTCATCGTGCCCGGGCGGGAAGCCGTTGAACCCGGTCGAAGCCACGCTGTTGTTGGGCCGAACCAGGACGGCTCCGACCTTCGTGGAAGGGTCCTTGCTCCAGCCCGCGACGTGTTGTGCCAGCCCAACATAGCGGCGGTCCCAGCGGTCTTGACGCTCGCTCATTTCACCCCCTCCTTCAGCAAAACCTTCTGGGCGACGTTCCCGAGGAAGTAACCGCCCAGCAGGAGCCAGGTCAAGGACTCGAAGGCGTCCACCGGCAACTTGCCCATGTACAGGAGCCAGACCAGGACCGCCTCCCAGATCATCGCCGCCCAGAACTTCCGGGAGGTCCAGCGCACGGCGATGTCGTTCATATCAGCCCCTTCTCGTTGGCGATCCATTCGGTGACCGTCAGCGTGACGGTCCGACCGTTCTTGGCCACGTTCTTGATCTGAGACTTCGGCATCCAGACCTCCGACTCACCGCCGTGGTCGATGAGCAGGGCCTTGTCCGTCTCGCGCTTGATGACCACTTCGAGGTCCACGGTGTTGTCGTTGCTGCGGCGCATATCGTTCTCCAGGGGTTCGCCCCGGACTTCCTCCGGGGTCAAGCGGGTGCACTTTGCGCAGCGTGCGTCCGCAAACAAGTAAGTGACCTGCGCGTCACATTGATAGCAGAATTTCATCCTTCAAACTCACCCAAGTCCGGTTCCCCCTCCATAGGGAACACCTCGCAACTTTCAGAGCAGCCGCTGTTTTCTTCCGGGCGAACCGGCAGACGTTGGATGTGCTCAATATCACACAATGCTGCCTGAGCCCTCATAGCCGGTGTGTCGCGGTAGTTCCGAAAGAAAACTAGCCGGCCTGCTTTAGCTTGTTCCGCCTTCACATGCCCAAACTCTTTCTCCATACGCTCCGGGAAGTCATACCACTCCGGGGTCTCCAAGATATTATGAAATTGCTTGCGATCTGTCTTTTTATAGCACCACACGCAATTCCCCAGGCGGTCCGGTATCTGGAGGTCAAACGACTGTTTAGACCACCATTCCAGAATCTCCGCTTTATCGGTCGGCCACCACTCCAACAGAGGGTAGCATAAATTGCGCTCCCCTTGCTCCTGACTGACCCTGCGTTTCTCGTCAGCCCGGATACCTACGGCGGTCACCGCATCCCGTGGACCAAACCCCAACGATTCGGAAAACTTGTCCATAGGACGCAACTTGAGCTCCCGGGTACAATAAGGGCGTGTGGTGTTGGGTATGCCGTATTTTTGAATGGCTTTTTCAAAAGGGCTATTGAGATCAAGGGGGCGGCAGGCTGTTTTGTAATCGACTACCTTCCAACGGGTTCCCTGGCCCATAGCAGGATTTATGTCTGCTTCAATCCATACGGTATTGAATCCAAAATTCAGATCACATTGATGTATAAATTCTAAAGTGGCTGGGTGTTCCTGACCTGTATTAGCAAACACAACCAGAAACTCATATTCATCGGAACACCGATCCAAGAGCATCTTGGTCATATATGCGGAAGTCCTACCGCCGCTGAATGATATACGCATTTTCTTCTTCATGGCTATCTCCTTTAACTTTCAAACCCCATGGAATGACCCCAGCTCCGCCCAATCTCCACGTCCACCTTTGACGGGAGTTCGAGTGGCGTGCACGTCCGCATGATGTAGGCGGCTTCCGCGGCCTCCTTCATGTCGTGTACGCTGAAGGCGATTTCGTCGTGGACCTGGATGATGATGTCCAGTCCGGCTTCCGCGCAGGCCACCATAGCCATCTTGGTCTGGTCCGCGGAGGAGCCCTGAATCAGCCGGTTCAGTCCCTTGTGGGTCCAGTCATAGTTCCCGTCCTTGTCCTTCGGGAAGCGGCAACGGCGACCGCTCAGGGTCGTGATGTAGCCCACGGCCTTCGCCCGGGCTTCGCAAGCCTTCGCCAGCTTCTTGATGAACGGCACCTTGTGGTCGAAGGTGTCCAGTAGGGCCTGACCCTCCGGCCCCGCGGCCTCGAACCTCCGCGCCCCTTCCGCGACCAGGCGCTGACCCTCCGGGCTGTTCACGTCGAACAGCTGGAAGCGGGGGCCGCGGACGGCCATCATGGTCGGGAGCCCGAGCTTGCGGCACATCTTCGCCCCGCCCATCCCGTAGGACAGGCCCAGGTAGATTTCCTTGGCGTCCTTGCGCTTGATCCCCGCCATGTCCGCCATCATCTGGTGGTTGTCGGTGTTCGGGTCGTTGCGGTACTTGTCCCGGGCTTCGATAGCGGACAGCCAGGCTTGGTGCCCAATCAGGTCCTTCGCCAAGCAGGCGTAGTGGACCGCCATGCGCGGCTCCTGCTGGCTGTAGTCGTTGGACGCCCAGTGTTGGCCTTCCTCCGGGAGGTAGATGGCCCGCCACATCATGGCGAACTCATCCCGAGCCGGTTGCTGCTGGAGGTTCGGGTGTTCGCTGGACAGTCGCCCGTAGGCAGCGCCCGCGGTCCCGTCGCTTTCGTCATCCTTCTGGCGGCGGAGCTGGTTGAACGTCCCGTGGAGGCGACCGTTCACCATGTGGTCCCGGACGGAGCTGGCGAAGGTCGTGCGCAGCTTGTTCACCTTCCGGGCGCGTTCGAGGAGGTCCGCCACGGGGTGGTCGATTGAGCCCAGCAGCTCCCTGTCGATGTTGGGCTTGCCCTGGGAGGTCTTGTTCAGCTTGATGCCGATGTGTTCGAGGGCGGGGGCGATCACCTCCGGCTTCCAAACATCGCCCACGGCGATCCGGTGGCCGGTGATCGACCGGACTTGGGCCAGGGCCTCCGTCTCCTTCTCCAGCGCCCAACGCTCAATCATGTCCAAGCGGTCGCAGTCGATTCGGACGCCCCGGCGGCGAAGGCCCGTGAGGATCGGGAGCAGCTTGGACTCCAGGTTGTACACGCCCCAGAGGTCCTGCTCATCAATCTCCCGCTCCTGACGGCGGAGGATGTTCAGAGGCAGGCGCGTGTCCTCCTCCGCGTACTTCCCGACAAACTTGGCCGGGAGCATCCACATGTCCTTCTTCGGGTCAATCCCATAATCGACCGCGGCGGCGCGCAGCAGGGCTTCGTCCTTGCCGTGGAAGCCCCACCGCTCCGCGATAGCTTGCATGCTGTAGCTGTCGTGGAGTTCGCAGATCAGCGGGTCAGCGATCTGGATGTCACGGAAGTAGCGGACCCGCTCGAACTCGATGCCGTCCCCGGCGAGGAAGTCCAGGTCATACGGGAGGTTGGCCCCCACGAGGTCGCCGGTGAACACCTTTGCCTGGGCGCGGAGGTAGGCCAGCACGCCCTCCAGCGGGAGGTTGCCCCCGCCTTCGTGTCTGATAGGCAAGTACCCGCCCGGGCCGTCCTCGATTGCGAAGCTGATGCCGGTGATGTAGCTGTTCGGGCGACGGCCCGCCCCCGGTCCGAGTTTGCGCAGGTCCGGGTCCCGCGTCTCGCAGTCAATGGCGACCCGCTTGGCCCCCTCCCACGAGGGGAGGGTGTTGAGGTCCGGGGCCACCCAGTCGCTGGAGACGGTCGTGAACAGGGGTGGTTGGAGGTATGACATCAGGCTCCGACCTCCGCAATCATCTTGCGCAGGAGGTTCAGGGCCGCGGTCAGCTCCGGGTCGGACTCCCAGAAGGTGAGGATGCGGACCACTTCGGCTTCGTCCTCCGTCAGCCCGTTCGCGGCGGCGAAGGCGTCCGGGGTAATGACCACGGGGGCGGTGCGGGGCAGCAGGACCCCGTTGCGGTACAGGTCCTGGACCTTCTCCACGTAGTGGATCGCCTTCTCAAGGTCCTGGCGCGGGTCCTCGTGCTTCTTGCGGTTGCGGGTCGCGTACTTGGTCGCGCAGCCTTCGGTGTAGCGGAGGCCGTTCAGCTCCACGTAGTCCCAGTGTTGGACGGGCGAGCGGTAGTGCTCACCGCCCACTTGCTTTTCGTTCACGCTCATCTTGTAACTCCTTCATCAGTTCCCGGAGCCGGAGTGTCTGCTGGCGGTACAAGTACCCAAAACACCCGTGCTCCCCGTTCATCATATCTGTATGGACCTTGCGGAGGTGCGCAGCGAGTTCTTCCACCGTGTCGAAGGCGTAGAACTTCAGCTGCGGGTCCTCCTCCCAATCACGTCGCAGCTTCTCCAAGTCCATCGCGCACCACCTCCTCGAAGAAGTCCGAGAGACGGCGATGCGGCTGGTGCTTCGCTGCCGCGTAGAAGGCACGGACGGGTTCGGGCAGGCTACCCTCCAGGCCCCGCGTCTCCGTCACCGCCTCGCATGCCCTCCGCATGGCCGTGACCGCTTCGTTGCCCAGGGCTTCTTCCTCCCGGCACCACAGCCACAGTTCGAGGGTGTCCACGGCCTTCAACCAGTTCTCCTCGTCAGGGAGAAGGCCCGGGAGCAGGCCCAGGGTCGCCAGCACGCGGCGTTCCGCGGCCTCATAGACCGCGCCCAGCTCCGGGTTGGTCCACTTCGCCGGGGCCGGGATGTCGCCCAACCAACGCTCCGCGCAGTCGTGCCACTGAACCGCCTTGATCAGGTTCAGCGACGGGTTCGGGTGGAGCAGCAGCAGGAGGCTCACGGCCCCGTAGCTGTGCTGGGCGATGTTGTACTGACCGTGGTGCGGGACGATATGGCACCGGCGGACCGTCCCGGCCTCCCGGGTCGCGGCGATCCGGGTCAGGAGCGGGCGGGCGGCGCGGCGGTTCAGCTCCTCACTC
>Ga0181556_1002755_pt1 | contig 15820 bp, 12 predicted proteins | sample 011ome_14_FD_148651 | JGI IMG/M metagenome (GOLD analysis project Ga0181556, IMG submission 148651) | Coastal salt marsh microbial communities from the Groves Creek Marsh, Skidaway Island, Georgia - 011505AT metaG (spades assembly) | ecosystem: Environmental > Aquatic > Marine > Intertidal zone... | reverse complement strand
ATAAATTTGGTGGAACTGTTATTCCTAAAAAGTTTGATGCATATAAGAAATTTGTTAAGAAGAATAACGTAGATGAGCCTACAGTTCGTATGATACATGATAATCCAGATGCTGCTGAATCAAAACGTATGATGAAAAATCCAAAGATTGCTCAAGCAGTTGATCTATATAAAGCTGCCCATATGAAAAAAGAATCGGTAGAAGAAAAGAAAAAATATCTAAGTCAAAAAGATATTAAGAGGGCTCTTGCTAGTATTAAACCACCTAAGAAAAAACCAACTTTACCAAAAGCACCATGGGATAAGAAGGAAAACACTTTACCTGCACCAAAAGGCGGCAAGAAAACAGTTCGTAGTGCAGATAAAAAACCGGTAAATGTAAATGTAGACGGTAAGACAGTAACAAGGATGGAACCAGTGACAAAAAGAACAGCAGCGGCCTACGAAAGCGTTAATCGTGAAAACTGGGTAGATGTTTTACAAAATAAAAAGTTACAAGAAGCAGAAGATGCTAAAACTAAAACATCAGCACCCACAGGTAATCATAAGTCAGATGATGCAACTCGTGATACATATGATAAACAACTTGCAACACGTAAGGGTGAAAAAGATTTTGTAGATATGCACAACCCAGAAACTCCAGAGTATGCAGATGTAAATAGAGTTTTACCAAAAACTTTTGCAGCATTTACAGCAGGAGTAAAAGCTGGCGGTGGAAAAACAAATGATGCACCAGGCGATAAAGCAATGCCTAAAAATGATGGAAAGTAAATAACAATATTCTATGAAACTTTTTAATGAATTGAATGAAGAAACATTTATGTTATATGCAATAAAGAATTACTATAACCCGAAGTGTATTGATGTTGAAGAATTTTATGAAGACCTAAATAGGTTTAAATATGTTAAGAGATTAGTGAATAGATATTTAGATAGTGGTAAATTATCTGAAAGATTAATACTAAATCATCTTATTGTTATTTTTAATGCATTTGATATTGAAGCATCTCTGAAACTATTAGAATATAAATTAGATGATAGACATTGGAGCGTGATTAAACCTTTTTTAGTTTTTCTACGTCATATTAAGAATGATCAATATACGGGTATTAGTATGGATGAAAAAGTAGTAGAAGCATTAAGGAAAATATAATGTTAAGATTTTCAACATTTCTTAAAGAAGAAACTGCAGAGGACTATAGGCAATCTATAATTAGAATGGGCTATAGAAATCTAAAAAATATATCATCTAAAAGATTTAAAATTCTTGTTCCAGCAAAAGATAGAATGAAAGTTGCTGATAAAATAGCATCAAGATTGGGTGGTGCTTTGGTCACAAAAGGTAATGATGCCGGAAAACCTGTGGTTGAATTTGTTGGTGGTATCTTTTTATATGTAAAACCAGAACCTGGATCTGGTGTTGGAGGAACAGCAAAAGAAGATGCACAATTAGCTTCGTTGCAAAAACAAATACAAGATGAACTAAGTAAAACCGATCTGATGGAGTTAAAAGTTAAAATTGGTAATAAGTATTATGCTGTTGCTGGAGCAGCTACAACTCCAGGAACACCTAAATCAGATTTTCATCTTTTAAATAATAAAGGTATTGAGGTTGTTTGGATATCACATAAAGACGGGTCTAAAGCAAAAGATTTTCAACAATGGGGTGGAATGAGTGCTAGAGCCGAGCCAGAAATAGCCTCACACCCAGAAACACAAAAATTTATTAATGATGTAAAAAAAGAATTTGGTGGAGTCATGCCAAGAGCAACTACTGTTGCAAGACCAGTAAAAGATAAAAATCTTATGGGTATGTCAGTATATGGAAACAAATATAAGTCTGGTAAATTAGGTAGACAAAATGTATCTATTCTTTTACAAGGTCCGGTAAAGTTGGTAAAATCTAAAAATTATTATGAATTACAGTCTAATCATACATCAATAAACGGTGATATTATGACTGGAGATTATGCTCCAGTATTTATGGCCATATATAAAGGTGATAGGAATAATTTTGGTGTTAAAGGTGCCAGATTTGCCATTCAACCTAAAGCATCACGAAAATTTAAGGATATTTAATTATGGGTATGCTTCAAAGAGCCGGTGACTTAATTTATACGTTTCGGTTTCTCACGCTTCTTGTGACACCGTTTGAAAAAACTAAAGCATTTGAGCTTGGTATTATAGATGAGGATGGTAAAAGAATAAAGTCTGTTAAGTTAGATGATAGAGAAAAGAAAGGTGCGTATACACCTTTCCACAGATTAGTTTTCAATGTAAAAAAATTAATTGCAAAAGCACCTGGTGGTAAATCATCAGTAGCCTCTTATGCTGCTGCTTTATATCTCATAAAAGAAAAACTAGATTTATCTGATGCTTCAATTAAAAAAATCATAAAAGAAACTGGCCATAATCCATTTGACTTTTTAAATGAAGATAGTCAATGGTTTTTATTAGAAGACTATATGTTGTCTCCTGGTACATACAGACTAAAATATGATAAAGTTGTAAATAGTACAATTGAAGAACTTGTAAAAGCAAAAGATCAGATAAGAGTATTACCAGAATCTTATCCTGTTGGTGAAATATTCGGTTTACACATTTATGAAGCAGAACACATTCGTACTAAACAAAAGGTATATCTTACTATAGAGGAACTTATCCGATGAAACCACCTAGTTGGAAAAGAGCAGGACCTGACGGTGAAGTAGAAATTAAATTTCCTACAGGTCGCCGTTTTAAAGTAGAAAAACAATATGATCATAATATTCGTCATAAAGGTGAGTGGAAAGTAATGGAATGGGATGCTCGTACTAAAGAATGGGAGTGGGCAGATACATATAGCCCTAAAGCATATGCCAAAGAAATGGCTATGAAACTGGGTCAATATAAAAACGGCAAAAAGGTTGCCGATTATTCGAGTACCTTTAAGTATGAATCAGTTAATGAAGATGTTAAACCACACCCTGATGTTGTTAAAGCATATAAGAAAACATTAGCGGCTGATGATATGTCTGCAGACTATAACCATAGAGGAAATAAAGCCAGAGTAACAAGAGCGGCTAATCATTTATCAAAGATGATTAAGAAACACCATCCAGGTTTAGATTCCCAAGGAAATATTAATTTGCGCACTAAACTTCAAAATATGAATGAAAACGCAGGTCTTTGGGCAAATATTCGAGCTAAGAGAGCACGCGGAGAAAAGATGCGTAAGAAAGGTGAAAAAGGTGCTCCTACAGATGCACAGATTCAACGCATTAAAGATAAATCAAAAAGTGAAGATACTACAACAGGAAGTGTAGCAATGCCACCAACGGCAATGTTTAAAGCTGTCAACGTGACAGATAAGAGACGTAGAAAGGATAAACCTCCGGTTGTTCTCAAAAGATTCCGTGGTTTTATGAAAGACGATGCTTAGATTATATCTTTTAATATTTGTTATTGGTACTATTGGTGGCGGGGGTTTTATTGCATATAAAACTTACACTGATATGCAAAATAAAATTATTATACTCTCATCTCAAAATCAACAACTGAAAGATGCTACCGCTCAACAAGAGGAAGCAATGGCATCTCTACAAGCTGATTTTAAGAAAGCCAATGAAGAGTTAAATAGAGTTAATACAGAGTTTGCTAGAATAAGAGAGCAGAATAATATGCTATCAAGTAAACTTGCTAATATTGATCTTGGGGTGATGGCGGTAAGAGATCCTGATGACATAGAATTTAAAGTAAATAGAGGAACTACAAACGCTGGAAGGTGTTTTGAATTATTAAGTGGTGCAGAATTAACAGATGAGGAAAAAGGAGCAGTAGATGCTAAAGACTTTAACCGTGAGTGCCCTTGGCTTTATGATGATTATAAGTCTAGGGGCTTGCTCACAGAACCAACCGATACAGGAAATAGCGATATCGACAAAACCGATTGATAAACCTAAATTAGTTTTACCTAATGTTGATAAAATAAATATTAGAGATATAGAATGGATTGTTATTAATGAAGAAAATGTTGAAGAAGAAATACAAAAGATTAAAGACTCTGGTCAACCAGTAGGATTATTTGCTCTTACTGGGAAAGGTTATCAGAATCTAGCATTAAATTTTAGTGACATTAGAGCAATGGTACAACAGCAACAACAAATTATTGCTGCATATGAAACATATTATCAAGAAGCAGAGAAGAAATTAGACGAAGCAGTCACAGTAGAGTAGGGATGATATGTTAGAAAGATTATTTGCAGATACACTTTGGATCTATACATCAATAGCAGGGGCAGTACTAGGTGCTGCCTTTTTAGCTTATTTTAAAGAAACAAGAGCTGGTCTTTGGGCTTATGCAAAGCTTGATCAGTTTTTAGATTATCTCATTGAACGATGGGGTCTTACTTGGTTAGAACAACCAGAAGATGCTTGGCGTAAGAAATATCCAAAAATCACTAAAAAGATTGATACCATTGAAGCAAGATTAAAAGAATTAGAAAAATAATATTAATCAAATAAAGAAAGTATAAATAGAATTAAAGGTAATCTAAGAGTAGAGCATTATGACAAACGCAAGAAATTTAGCTAATCTATTAGGTGGATCGACTACTATATCAATAGAAAGTTTATCTGCTGATATACCTATTACAGAAAAATTTGCAACAGCAAGTCTATTGCCGGCAACTGGGACTGTAGGAGAGCAAGCTTTTGTGGAAGAAACTAATAGACTCTATATTTGGAACGGATCGGGTTGGTATAATATAGCCTTAATCAATACTACTCCTACATGGGACTCTGGAGGTCAACCAGCTAGTACTTATGTATTAGATGCAGCTAGCCCACAAGATGCTACAGTTATTACTCTTGCTGCATCAGACCCAGAAGGTATTCCTATTTCTTATACTTATGTTACTGGTGGTTCCATGGATTCTATAGCAACAGTTTCTCAAGATTCATCAGTGTTCACAATAACGCCAAAAACTTCTGCACAAGCACCTGATGGTGGTACTGGTTCTATTACGTTTAGAGCAAGTGATGGTATTAACATCTTACCTCAAGTTTCTAGTTTTACTCTTACGTTTGTTACTACTGCAGAAAACAGTAGATATACAACTTTATTAGCAACAGCAACTGGCACATCTGATAATAATAACATAGCTGATTCCTCAACAAACAACCATAGCATCACAGTAAACGGTGATGCTTATGCTGGTACTTTTAGCCCATATCGTAGTGGTGGTTATTCTGTTGAGTTTGTAAGAAGTTCTAGTGAAAGGCTTGAACTCTCTGGTTTATCAGCAATCGGAAGCGGTGATTTTTCTATAGAATCTTGGATATATGTAACCTCAGATGATTGGATGGCTTTGGTTGAAAGAGATGGATATACAAACAATGGGTTTATTTTACTTAAAACCGCCAATAACAAGATTAGAATGCGTATTGGAAATACTAACTATGAAACATTAACAACTATTTCTAAAAACGAGTGGCATTTTGTTCAAGTTGTAAGAGAATCTAATACAATAAAAATTTACATTGATAACAACGTACAAAGCATTGATGGAAGCACAAGTAATTCAACAAACTTATCCGGAACATCTATTTTTTCAATTGGCGGCAAGAATGGGTATACAGAATATGTTGATGGGTACATTAGAGATTTAAGAATATCTACTTCTGTAAGGTCTATAACTTTACCATCTGAACCTCTTACGGCTGATTCAAACACCCTTTTTATAACTTGCCATAAACCCTATTTTATTTATGAAACACCAAGCGCAACTGGAAGTATATCTGTAAACGGCTCTCCAACCACAAAACCATTCTCACCCTACGACTACTTAGAATACTCAGCAACTGATCACGGTGGGTCTGTGTATTTTGATGGTACTGGAGATACTTTAGAAATACCCCAGAGCACCAATGTTGGGGCGTTTGGCACAAGTGATTTTACAGTTCAAATTTGGTACTACACAGAAGTCATTGGTAATCAGGATTATTTAATTGACTTCAGACAATACGGAGCTAACGGAGATTATCTTAGTATTTTTAAAAATGGGTCAAATAAAATTGTTGTGGCTGAAGGAGGATCTAACCGAATAACTGGAACAAAAGATATTAGTGTAGGGCAATGGTTTTTTATAACGGTACATAGAGATAGTGGATCATTAAAACTTTTCATAAACGGTGAGCAAGATGGAAGCACCTACTCTGATAGCACTAATTATGTCGCTGGTAGTTCAAATAATTTTATAATTGGTAAAAATAACGGTAGTGCAAGCTACCTTATGCAAGGTTATTTATCTGACATTAGAGTAACACACGGATCGGCTTTAGATGGAACTACAGTCCCTACTGCTCCTTTGTCTTCAACTGGCACAGAACTACACATCAAAGGTACAGACGCTTCGATCATAGATAAGTCGCAAAGTTCTAATCTAACGCTTTTTGGTGATGTTGATAATGGATGGGGCTTAGATAAATTTATTACTTCACAGCAAGCAGTGGAATTTAATGGATCAACTCAATATTTAACTGTAGCGGGTAGCTCTGATTTTGATTTTGGCTCAAATGATTTTACAGTTGAAGCTTGGGTTTATACAGATTCAAGCGATGAACAAGTTATTACATCAGGCAGACCAAGCGGCTCTTCTTGGATATTTCTTAATAAAATGGCTTCTAATACAATTAGAATCTTAATTAGTACAGATGGGTCAACTTGGGCAGTAAACTCCACATCTACTGAAACAATGACTTTAAGTAGGTGGAATCACATCTCTGTAAGTAGAGATGGCTCAACTATTAACATGTATTTAAATGGTAGATTAATAATTTCTACAAGTATTTCTGGTTCAATACACTACAACACTTCTGAAGAGATAGCTATTGGGTCGGGGCAAAATGACTCCTCTGACAGAGGTTGGAATGGCTATATTAGTGATTTTAGAATTGTAAACGGTACTGCAGTTGTTCCACCTGTTAATGGTCCAAATGAAGCGCTTACAGAAGTTACAAATACTAAGTTATTAACGTGCCGTCCGTCAGGCACTTCAATTACAGACTTGTCTACGACAGGAACAACTCATACTATCACTTCTATTAGCAGTACGGTTGCAGCTTATGCAAGCCCATTTGGAAAAGCGATGCATTTTGATGGGAGTGGGGACGGTATTCTTTGCAAAAGCACTCAAATTCCTACAGGAGCAACTGAATCTTGGACAATAGAAGCTTGGGTTTATGTTACGGACACTAGCACAGAAAGACAGATTTTTGCTCAGTATAGCGCTGGTTCTAGTTCAACAAGATTTGTATTTGGAGTTGAAAGTTCAAAGTTTAGAGTTTTTAATGGGGGAACCTCTCTTTATTCATTAAACACTGTTTCCCTTAATACTTGGACTCACGTTGCTGTTACATATAACGGCTCTACTGCTCAATTATATGTAGATGGGATTAGTCAAGGCACACTTACTTTAAATAGAGGTGTAGATGATGTAGATTTACAAATCGGAGCCAGAAATCAAGGCGCAACTCAGCCTTGGGTTGGATATATACAAGACGCAAGAGTTACTAAAGGTCTAGCTCGTTACACCGCAAACTTCACGCCACCATCAGCGTCACTAGAAGGTTAATATAATATGCCAACAAAAGCATTTTCTCAAGCAAAATTATTAGGTACTGATAATACTATTAGTATTACTAGTTTATCTGCTGATATACCTATTACAGAAAAATTTACAACAACTGCACAATTGCCGGCAACAGGCACTATAGGCGAACAGGCTTTTGTAGAAGAAACTAATAGACTCTATATATGGAATGGATCTGGCTGGTATAATATAGCACTTATTAATACCACTCCAAATATTACCAGTTCTCATGATTCATCATATACTCTATCTTATGGTGTACCACTTAATATTAATGTTGATGCCACAGACCCCGAGGGCTTAAATTTAACATATGATTTTAGCACTTCGGACAGTATCGGTAATGTAGCTACAATTACTAATGATTCAAGTCAGTTTACGATTACACCCTCAAGTAACTATGCAACAGAAGGTACTTTCGGTTTGGTTTTTAGAGCAAGTGATGGTGTAAATATAGCAACTGCCGGAACTTCAACCTTTACTTTAGCAAATCAGGCACCAAGCTTATCTGGAAATTCTGCAAGTTATATATTATCAGATGATGGATCAACAGCTACAGTAATTACTTTAGTAGCAGTAGATCCAGAAGGTCAACCAATTACCTACACGGCAACCGGCGATTCAGGCTTTAATTCTATTGCGACTGTTTCTAATGATTCTTCGGTGTTTACTATTACTCCTAAGAATGAAACACAAGCTCCTGGTGGGGGAACTGGAACTCTTACATTTACAGCGTCTGATGGAGTTAAATCCACAAATGCAGCTTCTTCGTTTACTTTGACATTTATGGGTGATTGGTCTTCAGCTACTCAACAAGCAAAATTGGTTGCATCTGATGCGGCGCAGAATGATAGATTTGGTCAATCTGTATCTATTTCAGAAGATGGAAACACTGCTATAGTAGGCGCGCATTATGCAGATCCTTCAGCTTTAAATAATGCTGGAGCGGCATACATTTATACAAGATCAGGTACAACCTGGTCACAGCAAGCTAAATTAGTAGCATCAAACGTTGGTGCCGGTGATAGAGTTGGTATTTCTGTAGATATTTCTGGAGATGGAAATACTATTGTAACAGGTGCTACGTATGAAGACACTAGTGGGTCTAATTCTGGAGCTGCATATATCTTTACAAGATCTGGTAGTACTTGGTCACAGCAAACTATGTTAAAGGCATCTGATGCACAGGCAGATGATTGGTTTGGTAATGCTGTATCTATATCTGATGATGGAAATACAGTAATTGTCGGAGCTAAATATGAAGACACTGGATTCACCACTGCGGGTTCTGCCTATATCTTTACAAGATCTGGTAGTACTTGGTCACAGCAAGCTAAAATACAATCAAGTGATGTAGAATCAGATGACCGATTTGGAGAGTCTGTATCTATTTCTGGCAATGGAGATAATGTTATAGTAGGAGCTAATATGGAAGACACTGGAGCTACCAGTGCGGGTTCTGCCTATATCTTTACAAGATCTGGGAGTACTTGGTCACAGCAAGCTAAAATACAAGCAGGTGATTTACAAGCAAGCGATATGTTTGGAAGCGCAGTATCTATTTCAGAAGATGGTAACACTGCTATAGTAGGCGCACCTTTTGAAGACACTCCTTCTACTAATTATGGAGCAGCATATATCTTTACAAGATCTGGTAGTACTTGGTCACAGCAAGCTAAAATACAAACATCTGACAGCAATTCAACAATCAACGGAAACTTTGGCAGGGCGGTATCTATCTCTAACAATGGAGATATTGTTGTAGTAGCTCATGAAGCGTATGAATCACTTGCACGTAATGATGAAGGAGCCGTTCACATATTTACCAGATCAGGAACAACTTGGACAGAGCAAATTACATTACAAGCAAGTGATGCACAAGATAATGATCTATTAGGTGCAAACGGAGCTGCAGCTATCTCTGGAGATGGTGAAACAGTAATAGCAGGCGCAGCTTTTGAAGATACTGGAGGGACCGATGCAGGTGCTGCCTATATTTTTGTCGCAGGTTAGTAATTGGTTTATCCTATAAAATTAATAGTTATATATAAATATTATAAACAAAAACTTAACGGAGAATGAAATGAATAATGAACTTACAATCCAAGACTTAGCTGTAATGAGGTCAATCATTGATGCGGCAACTCGTGGTGGTGTATTTAAAGCACAAGATTTAAGTGCTGTTGGTGTAGTACATGATAAACTTAATAATATTATTGAAGCTTTTGTAGAAAAGAATAAAGAAGAATCAACTGAAGGTGAAGCAGCTGCTGAAGAAGCAACCGCTGAATAAATTAATGTTTTTTGTTATGTCCTGCTAATAGAGAGGATTTAACATGGCAGCTAAGAAATTACAAGCAGATTCCAAATGGAACGAATTAGACGCAGACGGCGATGGAATTATCACTGATGAAGAAATGGCTCGAGCAAAAGAAATAGCTCAGTTCGAGCATGAACAAGCTAAGATGGAAAATGAAGATAAGAAAGAAGATCAGATTCGTGCAATGGCATGGTTTGCTCTTTGGGGTATGCTACTTTATCCAGTTCTTATTTTAGTTACATCTTTAATTGGTGTTGATAGTGCAGCTGATATTATCGGTAATATTGCACCTACATACTTTGTAGCCATAGCTGGTTTAGTTGCAGCATTCTTTGGAGCACAGGCTTACACTAAAGGAAAATAAAGTGACTTCATATTCCCAATTAAAATCTGAACTTATATCTGATGCTGTTCCTACAACAGAACTAAAAGCAACAGCAAGTGATTTGCCAACATCTGGAAACAAAATTGGTGATCAGGCTTTTGTAAGTGAAACTAATAGATTATATATGTGGAATGGTAGTGGATGGTATAATATTGCTTTAATCAATACATCACCAAATATTACCAGTTCTCATGATTCATCATATACTTTATCTTATGGTACACCACTTAATATTAGTGTAGACGCTGAAGATCCCGAAGGTTTGCCTTTAGTTTATGATTTTAGCACTTCGGATAGTATTGGGAATGCTGCAACAATTACTAATGATTCAAGTCAATTTACAATTACTCCCTCAAGCGACTATGCTGAAGAAGGTACCTTTGGTTTAGTTTTTACTGCAAGTGATGGTGTTAATTTAGCTACAAGCGGAACTTCTAATTTTACTTTATTTAATAATCCGCCAACACAACCTACTGGTGCAAGCCCGAGCTATGTATTATCTAATACTGGAAATACGACTAGTATTACTTTGGCATCTACCGATCCAGAAGGTCAGCCTATTACATATGTAGCTACAACAGATTCTGGGTTTGATGCTATAGGTACTGTATCAGTAGATTCTAGTGTAGTTACTATTACTCCAAAAAACCAAGCACAAGCTCCAGCAGGTGGTTCGGGCACTGTTACATTTACGGCAAATGATGGTGTTAAAAATTCATCTGGATTTAATTCATCATTTACACTTCAATTTGCTACTGGATATGAAGACACTAAATATACACGTATGCTCTTAACGGGATACGATACACACGATAATGATAATCATACTAATAACTCAGCTGGTAGTTCCTTATATCAGCCTACTACACAAAGTGGCCACTTTCCTGAACAAGGTACCTTTACACCGTACAGAAGAGGTGGTTATTCCACAGAATTTATGGGCTCTGGTGCTTTTATAGAACTTCCATCTAATTCTAATTTAGGTCCAGGAACTGGAGATTTTACTTTAGAATTTTGGATTTATATTGAAACGACTATACCTGCTTTTACAAAAATATGTACAGGGTTGTCTAGTTCTTTAACTATTGAAACTCAAAGTACAAATAATAAACTTTGGGTAACTAATTATGGTGGAACAATATTAGAAAGTAATACAGCATTAAGCCCTCATACATGGCACCATTTTGCTGCAGTTAGGAGTTCGGGAACTTTAACAATTTATCTCGATGGTACTAATGATGGATCTACATCTAATAGTACAAACTTTGGGCAAATTGATTATATTGGTGGTTCTGGTTCAAATCAAAGTTTTACTGGTTTAATAAGTGATTTTAGATTTGTAAAAGGCACTGCAATTATTCCAGCATCTGGAGGACCAACAGGAAGATTAACAGCAGTCACTAATACAAAATTATTAACTTGTCATTTACCATACATTGCTGATGGTAGTGGTACCATTACTAATGATGTAATGCTTGAAGGTGTCACTAATGATGTTAGAACAGTACCAAGAGGACCTTATGATGAATCTACAGAATGGGACCCATCTATAGAAGGTGGTAGCATAATGTTTGCAAATACAAATTATGCAAAACCTAATCTAAAATTTAATGCTTCAAGTTCAAACTCATGGGCAAATATGCCTTGGCAAGCAAATCATGCTTCTGATAATTGGACTATGGAATATTGGATTTGGCCAGATAGAGTTTTATATAATCCTACAGGATTTGCTTATGGCGAAAATTATGACGTCACCGTATTTGGTATGGAAACCGGAGTTTTTTGGTTAGGATTAAAAGCCGGTTCCAACGCTTCTGATCGTAAAGGACAAGTGACTCTTATATATGAAAACTCTGGTGGTGTTGCACAAGAAGTATTCTCAGATTCTACATATGGTGTCGTGAAAGAAAAAATGTGGTCTCATGTTGTTGTTACTCGAAATTCTTCCAATGAAATATGGATGGCGGTTAATGGTGTCTGGTCTCGAGGTAAGAATGCAAATGGATCCAATCATGTAGTCTCTAGTATGAGTGCTGCTACAGGTATTTATTACTTTGGTAATAGTGGTTTTACGTTTGGTAACAAAGTCCAAGGTTACATATGTGATTTCAGAATAACATCAAAATGGTGGAATACTAATGGCGGAAGAAGTTTAAGTGCCGCGGCGGCAATACCGTATGCCACTAATTCCAGTTTCACTCCACCTACTTCTCCTCTGGATGGAACAAATAGTCAAGTTCTTTTGTCTGGAAGAGATTTTGGATTTATAGATAAAACAGGTGCTCATGTTCTTAGTGGTTTTGGTAATGATGGCATACCTAAAGGCGATTCAACTATAGCAAAATTTTCAAATACTAAATCTATTAGATTTGAATCTAATAGTTCTAATCATCCAATTATACAAATTCAAAGTCAAGGGCAATATGATTCTACAAACAATCTAAACGCAGGGACCACTTCAGGTAATTATGTTGGTCATACTTTTGATTTATCCGCACCTTATTGGACTTTTGAAGGATGGTTTATCGAATATGAACAAGATCAAACGTATAACTTAATAATGTGCGAATGGACGCATAATGATACTACAAAACAGGCTTGGGCATTTTCTTCTAATCCGCAATATGGTTCAGGGAATAAGTTAGCGTTTAGATATTGGAATACAAGCGGAACAGATTCTGGTTGGTATGCCCCAGGGGCAACTAATTCAATAACCACAGATACTTGGTATCATGCTGCATGGGTCAATGATAACGGAACATTAAAAATATTTCTTGATGGTGTTTTGCAAGGATCTACATCTTTAAATGGGACGATAAGAACCACGAACACTCCTATTAGTATTGGTGCTACAAACTATTATCCATATTACTATAGATTTAAAGGTAATATGCAAGATGTTAGAATGACAATTGGTAAAGCAAGATATACTTCTGCATTTACACCACCTACTCTTCCATTAAAAGGATAAATATTCCCTATCCTCAACTAATTACTCTTTTATTATAACATTTTTTTAAACCTCTGTAAACAAAAAAATAACAATATTTAGTAATTTTTTTGAAAAAAATAGCTTATATAGCTATTTACAAAAACCTTGTAATACTATATAATAGTACCAACAAATAAAACAATACACAAAACCGCACTTTATTACAATACCATAATTTTAGTTAGTTATGGTATAGTATTTTTTGTGCTCCGAGAAAGAAAGATGCCCATGTTATTTCAAGAACAGATAGCCAGAAAACCAGACCTATATCCTTGGACAAAAGATTTTATTGAAGCAATTTGGAAGGGGTTTTGGACTCCAGAAGAATTTAACTTTAGATCAGATTACTCACAATTTAAAACAGATTTAACACCACAGGAACAGGAAATAGTTGTTAGAACTATGTCGGCTATCGGACAAATTGAAATAGCAGTTAAATCATTTTGGGCTGAAGTTGGTAATAATCTGCCACACCCATCTATTAAAGACTTAGGTTTTGCTATGGCAAATTCTGAAGTAATTCATAATATGGCTTATGAAAAGATTCTTGATGTGTTACATCTAACTCACGTATTTGAAGAAAATTTAAATGTAGAAGTTATTAAACGTAGAGTAGATTATCTCCGTAAATATAATAATAAAGTTTATGCAGACGATAAAAAGCAGTATATCTATTCTATTATGCTCTTTACATTATTTGTGGAAAATGTGAGTCTGTTTAGTCAGTTCTATATAATTATGCACATGAATAGAAATAAAGCAGTAATGAAAGATTGTGCACAACAAGTACAATATACACGCAATGAAGAAATGTTACATGCTCAAGTTGGTATTAAATTAATTAATACATTGCGTGAAGAATATCCAGATTTATTTGATGAAGAATTAGAAGCAAGAGTGAAAGAGGAATGTATTGATGCACTAAAAGCAGAGAGTAAAGTTATTGATTGGATTATGGGAGATTATGAAGTAAAGGGATTAAGTGCAGATATTCTTAAATCTTTTATTGCAAAAAGAATGGCAGATTCTTTAGATCAAATAGGTTTTGATAGTAGTGAGATTGTATATGATCAAGATCATGTTGATGAAACTTTTTGGTTTGATGAAGAATTATATGGCGCAAATATGACTGATTTCTTTCAGAAAAGACCTGTTGAATATGCAAAGGGTCAAGGTATATCTGCAGATGATTTATTTTAATGGAGAATATTATGGGGTTTGAGTGGGCAAATGAAGACTCTCGTACTTTTTTAAGTAGAGGGTATATAGATGGAAACATGACTGTCGAAGAACGTGTAAGAATTATTGCATGGACAGCAGAGAAAATTTTAGATAGAGAAGGCTTTGCTGATAAGTTTTATGATTATATGAGTAGAGGATTTTATTCTTTATCCTCTCCAGTATGGTCTAACTTTGGAACTAAAAAAGGTTTACCTATTTCTTGTAACGGTGTTTTTATTAATGATAATATGGAATCTATTCTAAAGAAAACAGCAGAAGTTGGAATGCAAACTAAAATGGGTGCAGGTACTTCTGGTTATTATGGTGCACTAAGAGCAAGAGGTGAACCAATTAAGAGTGGTGGAACAGCAGATGGTCCAGTACACTTTATGAATCTAACAGAAACCACAGTAGATGTTGTTGCTCAAGGTAATGTTCGCCGAGGGTCCTTTGCTGCATATCTTGATATATCATCACCTGATATTATGGAGTTTCTTGACGCTCGTGAAGAAGGTTCATCTATTATTAATATGTCACTAGGTGTTTGCATTGGCGATGACTGGATGCAAGAAATGATTGACGGCGATCCGAATAAGAGAACCGTCTGGGCTCGTGTTCTTCGTAAACGTCGTGAATCTGGCTATCCATATCTGTTCTTCAAAGACACAGTAAACAAGAATAAACCACGTGTTCTCAGACAGAAAGATATTTCTATTTGGGCATCTAATCTTTGTTCGGAAATCTGTTTACCATCATCAGAAGATGAATCCTTTGTGTGTAACTTAGCATCTATGAATCTACTAAAAGCAGATGAGTGGATGGAAACAGATGCTGTAGAAACAATGATTTGGTTTCTTGATGCAGTAATGGAAGAGTATATTGAGAAGACTGCTGATATACAATTTATGCAGTCTGCAAATAATTTTGCAAAACGTTGGAGAGCATTAGGCTTAGGTCAACTTGGTTGGCATTCATATCTTCAATCTAAAATGATTGCATTTGAATCATTTGATGCACATCTATTATCAGTAAAGATTAGTAAGTTTATTGACGATCGTTCTCTTGAAGCATCTAAAGAATTAGCTATTGAGTATGGTGAACCAGAAGGTATGTTAGAAACAGGAGAGAGAAATCTAACAAGAACAGCAGTTGCTCCAACTACATCGTCATCTTTTATTCTTGGACAAGTATCACCATCTATTGAACCTTTAGCATCTAATTACTTTACAAAAGATTTAGCAAAAGGTAAATTTACCTATCGTAATCCATATT
>Ga0181556_1002751_pt1 | contig 15829 bp, 15 predicted proteins | sample 011ome_14_FD_148651 | JGI IMG/M metagenome (GOLD analysis project Ga0181556, IMG submission 148651) | Coastal salt marsh microbial communities from the Groves Creek Marsh, Skidaway Island, Georgia - 011505AT metaG (spades assembly) | ecosystem: Environmental > Aquatic > Marine > Intertidal zone... | reverse complement strand
ACGCGTCGCGCTGGGCACGAGCGCCTTCCCGCCCCTGCTCAAGCGGCTCGGCCACTACGTGGTGCCGGTCTACGACTCGGTGCTCATGACCGAGCCGCTCACGGCCGAGCAGCGCGCGGCCATCGGTTGGCAGGACCGTGTGGGTATCGGCGATGCGGGCAATCAGTTCCACTACTACCGCATCACCGAGGACGGTCGGATCCTGTGGGGCGGCTACGACGCGAGCTACTACGGCAGCTTCAATCCGATGCACGAGCGCCAGGGTGCGCCCTTCGCCCGGCTGTCCGAGCACTTCCGCTACACCTTCCCGCAGTTGCATGGGCTGCGCTTCACCCACGCGTGGGCGGGCGCGATCGACACCTGCTCGCGCTTCAGCGCCTTCTGGGGCACGGCGTACGACGGTCGCCTTTCCTACAGCCTGGGCTTCACCGGGCTCGGTGTCGGTGCGAGTCGCTTCGGTGCCCAGGTGATGCTCGACATGCTCGCTGGGGAGCGCACGGAGCGCACGGCGCTCGAGATGGTGCGGACCAAGCCGATCCCCTTCCCGCCCGAGCCGATCCGAGGTCTCGGGATCGGGATCACACGCCGGGCGATCGACAAGGCCGATCGCAACCAGGGGAAACGCAATCTCTGGCTGCGCACCCTGGACCGTGTCGGTCTCGGCTTCGACAGTTGAGCCCTAGGGTGAGGGGATGACGCGCTACGGCGGGCAGTTCGGCCCGGATATCACCTTCCTCGGAGTGCCTCCCTGCGATCTCGACGATCCTGCGACGTACGCCGACGCCGATGTCGTGATCATCGGTGCCCCCTTCGACGGCGGCACGTCGTACCGCAGCGGAGCCCGCTTCGGTCCACAGGCGCTGCGGATGGCGTGCTACCTCGCCCATGACGGCTCCCGTCCCTCTCTGGCGCTGCGCACGGACGGCCTCAAGGACCTGCGGGTGGTCGACGGCGGTGACGTCGAGATGTTCAGCGGCGATGCCGCGCGCTCGTGCGCCGATCTCGAGGTCGTCGTGCAGCGCGTCGCCGAGACGGGGGCCATGCCGCTGGTCCTCGGCGGCGATCACACCATCACGTGGCCCGACGTCACGGGTGTCGCGCGCGCACGGGGATGGGGACGTGTCGCCGTGCTGCACTTCGATGCGCACGCCGACACTGGCGACATCGAGTTCGGCTCGCTCATCGGCCACGGACAGCCCATGCGCCGGCTCATCGAGTCCGGTGCCGCGCGCGGCGATCGCTTCCTGCAGATCGGACTGCGCGGCTACTGGCCGCCGCCCGACGTCCTCCGGTGGATGGCCGACCAGCGGATGCGCTCCTATGAGATGACCGAGATCGTGACGCGCGGCCTCGATGAGTGCCTCACGGAGGCCTTCGCGATCGCCATGGACGAGTGCGATGGCATCTTCCTGTCCGTCGACATCGATGTTGCAGATCCGGGCCATGCCCCCGGCACCGGCACACCGGAGCCGGGCGGGCTCAGCGCACGCGAGCTCCTCGATGCCGTGCGCCGCATCTGCCTGGAGCTGCCTGTCCTGGGCATGGACGTGGTCGAGGTATCACCCCCCTACGACCATGCGGACATCACGGCCATGCTCGGCAATCGCGTGGTGCTCGAGGCCCTTTCGGCCATCGCGCGGCGCCGTCAGGATGAGGCCGACGGCACGACGTGGGACCCGCGTCGTCCACTGCTTGCCGACTGGGAGGAGTCACGATGACCGCCATGCGCGTGCTCGCTGTCGGATCCGGGGGAGTGGGGACCTCGGCCGCGCTGATCTCCGCTCGCCGGGACTTCTTCGAGGCATGGATCTGCGCCGACTACGACGCGGTGCGGTCGCGTGAGCTTGCGGACCGCGTCGGGGACCCGCGCTTCTCCGGCATCGCCCTTGACGCAAGCGACCAGGCGTCGATCGAGGAAGCCTGCCGTGCCCATGGCATCACGCACGTGCTCAACGTCGTGGATCCGCGCTTCAACATGCCGATCTTCGACGGCGCGTTCGCGGCCGGCGCCCACTACCTCGACACCGCGATGAGCCTGTCGCGCCCGCACCCGGAGCGACCCCACTCCGACACCTTCGTCAAGCTCGGCGACGAGCAGTTCGCCCAGTCCGACGCCTGGGCCGAGCGGGGCCTGCTCGCCCTGTGCGGCATCGGCGTCGAGCCTGGGCTAGCCGACGTGTTCGCCCGCTACGCGGCCGACCACCTCTTCGACCGCATCGAGGAGATCGGCGTCCGAGACGGGGCCAACCTGCTCGTGGCGGGCTACGACTTCGCGCCGAGCTTCTCCATCTGGACCACCATCGAGGAGTGCCTCAACCCGCCCGTGATCTGGGAGCGCGACCGCGGCTGGTTCACCACGGAGCCGTTCTCGGAGCCGGAGGTCTTCGACTTCCCCGAGGGGATCGGCCCGGTCGAGTGCGTCAACGTCGAGCACGAGGAGGTCCTCCTGGTGCCGCGCTGGATCGAGTGCGAGCGCGTGACCTTCAAGTACGGCCTCGGGGATGAGTTCATCGAGGTGCTCAAGACGCTGCACAAGCTCGGGCTGGATCGCACCGATCCAGTCGACGTCCGCGGTGCGCGCGTGAGTCCCCGTGATGTGGTCGCGGCCTGCCTGCCGGATCCGGCCCAGCTCGGCGACCGGATGAGTGGCAAGACGTGCGCGGGCACCTGGGTCACCGGGACGGGCAAGGACGGTGCTCGGCGCGAGGTCTACCTCTACCACGTGGCCGACAACGAGTGGACGATGCGCGAGTACGGCACACAGGCGGTGACGTGGCAGACGGCGATGAACCCGGTCATCGCCCTCGAGTTGCTCGCGTCCGGCGCGTGGTCGGGCGAGGGAGTGCTCGGTCCGGAGGCCTTCGACGCCGTGCCCTACCTGGACCTCATGAGCGAGGGCTACGGCCAGGCATGGGGTCTGCGCGAGCAGGCCTGAGCGGGCTACGCGTCGAACGCCGCCGCGACGATGTCCAGGCCCTCGCGCAGCAGGTGATCGGGGATCGTGAGCGGGGGCAGGAAGCGCAAAACGTTGCCGTAGGTCCCGCAGGTGAGCGTGACGACACCCTGCGCGTGCGCGGCCTTGGAGACGCGCCCGGCGAGCTCGGGATCGGGGTCCATGGTGCCCGGCTTGACCAACTCGATGGCGATCATGGCCCCGCGGCCGCGGATGTCGCCCACCTCCGGATGCACGGCCTGCAGGGCCTCGAGGCGCTCGCGCAAGATGGCCTCCACGGCGAGGGCCCGGGAGTTGAGGTCCTCCTCCTCCATGGCCTCGATCGAGCCGAGGGCGGCGGCGCACGCGATCGGGTTGCCGCCATACGTGCCGCCGAGGCCGCCGACGTGCACGGCGTCCATGATGTCCGCGCGGCCGGTCACCGCGGCGAGCGGCAAACCGCCCGCGATGCCCTTGGCCGTGGTGATGAGGTCCGGGACGATTCCCTCGTGCTCGCTGGCGAACCACTGGCCGGTGCGGCAGAAGCCCGACTGGATCTCGTCGGCGACGAAGACGATGCCGTGCTGGGTGGCGTAGTCGCGCAGGGCGGGGAGGAATCCGGGCGCGGGGACGATGAAGCCGCCCTCGCCCTGGATGGGCTCGATCACGATCGCGGCGATGTTGGCGCCACCGATCTCCTTCTCCATCTTGGAGGTCGCCCACGACGCCACCTCGGCACCGGAGTGGGGGCCGTCGCGGAAGGGGTAGGACATCGGCATGCGGTAGACCTCAGGCGCGAAGGGCCCGAAGGACTGCTTGTAGGGCATGTTCTTGGCGGTGAGGGCCATCGTGAGGTTGGTGCGTCCGTGGTAGCCGTGGTCGAAGACGACGACCGCCTGGCGCTTGGTGTAGGCGCGGGCGATCTTGACGGCGTTCTCCACGGCCTCGGCACCGGAGTTGAAGAGTGCCGAGCGCTTCACGTGATCGCCGGGGGTGAGGCGATTGAGGGCCTCGCATACTTCGACGTATCCGGCGTACGGCGTGACCATGAAGCAGGTGTGCGTGAACTCGGCCACCTGCCGCTGCACGCGCTCGACGACGCGCGGGTGGGAATTGCCGACGGTGGTGACCGCAATGCCCGATCCCAGGTCGATCAGGGAGTTGCCGTCGACATCGACGATCACGCCGCCGCCCGCGCGCTCGGCGAAGACGGGCATGGTGCCCCCGACGCCGGCTGACACGGCTGCCGCACGCCGCTCCATAAGGGCACGCGATCGCGGGCCGGGGAGCTCGGTGACGAGACGGCGCTCCTGGGGAAGATCCGTCACAGAGGGCAGCAGGGTGTCGGTCATAGGGACGAGCGTAGGACAATCGGGCCGTGGCCGAGAGACGAGACGTCATCATCCTCGGGAGCACGGGCTCGATCGGCTGCCAGGCCCTCGACGTCATCGAGCGCAATCCGGAGCGCTTCCGCGTCGTCGGCCTCTCGGCGGGTGGGGGTCAGCCCGACCTCCTCGCCGAGCAGGCGCGCCGTCACGGCCTCTCGGAGGTGGCGATCGGCGAGGCCGCCTCGGCAGAGCTCGCCGGCCAGCCCTGCGACGTGGTGCTCAACGGCCTGGCCGGTGCCGCCGGGCTGCTGCCGACGCTGCGCGCCCTCGAGGCGGGCAGCTCGCTGGCCCTCGCCAACAAGGAGTCGCTCATCATCGGCGGCCCGCTGGTGCGTGCGGTGGCGCGGCCCGGCCAGATCCTCCCCGTGGACTCCGAGCACTCCGCGCTCGCGCAGTGCCTCATGGCCGGGTCGCACGGCGAGGTCTCCCGGCTCATCCTCACCGCGAGCGGAGGCCCCTTCCGCGGCTGGTCGCGGGAGCAACTCGCCACGGTCACTCCGGAGCAGGCGCTTGCCCATCCGACGTGGAGCATGGGGCAGCTCGTCACCATCAACTCCTCGACGTTGGTCAACAAGGGCCTCGAGGTGATCGAGGCCCACCTGCTCTTCGACATCCCCTTCGAGCGCATCGACGTCGTGGTCCATCCGCAGTCGGTGGTGCACTCGATGGTGGAGTTCGACGACGGCTCCACGATCGCTCAGGCGAGCCCGCCGGACATGCGCCTGCCCATTGCCTGGGCCCTGGGCTGGCCTGACCGCGTCGCCGGAGCCGCCCCTGCCTGCGACTGGTCGAGCGCGACGAGCTGGGACTTCCTCCCCGTGGATCACGAGGCCTTCCCCGCCCTCACGGTGGCACGTCGTGCCGGGACAGCCGGGGGCACGGCGCCGGCCGTCTTCAATGCCGCGGACGAGGCCTGCGTGGCGGCCTTCCTCGAGGGGCGACTGCCCTATCTCGGCATCGTCGAGGTCATCTCCGCCGTCCTCGACGAGCACCTTGGGCGCGCGTCCGGCTCCATGAACGGGGACGATGGGAACCACGGCGCTCCCGGGGGCGTCCTCACGGTCGAGGACGTGCTCGGCGCCGATGCTTGGGCGCGAGCCCGGGCCGAGGAGATCATCTCCGCCTGACGTCAGGCGGTCGACGCGAAGGGAGGAGCGCCGATGTGGGAGATCGTGGGCATCGTCGCGTTCTTCCTGCTCATCCTCGCGTCCATCGCGCTGCATGAGATCGGCCACCTCGTGCCGGCCAAGAAGTTCGGCGTCAAGGTCACCGAGTACATGGTCGGCTTCGGGCCGACGATCTGGTCCAAGCGCTCGGGGGAGACGTCGTACGGCGTGAAGGCGATTCCCGTGGGCGGATACATCCGCATGATCGGCATGCTGCCCCCGCCCAAGGACGCACCCGAGGGCACCGCGCGCTCGATGTCGACCGGGCGCCTGGCCCTGCTCGTGGAGGATGCGCGCCGGCAGTCGCTGGAGGAGATCGCGCCCGGTGACGAGAACCGGGTCTTCTACAAGCTCCCGGTGCACAAGCGCGTCATCATCATGCTCGGCGGTCCGGTGATGAACCTCCTGCTTGCCTTCTTCCTCTTCGCCGCCGTGCTCGTCGGCATCGGCGTGCCCCAGCCCAGTCTCACCGTGTCCGCGGTCGTGCCGTGCGTGCCCACCGTGGACGCCCCCGCCGGCCAGCCCGACGCCTCCGGCGCATGCCCCACGGGGGATTCGCCCGCGGCGGCGGCCGGCCTGCAGTCCGGCGACCTCATCACGGCGTACAACGGCACTGCCCCCGCGTCGTGGGATGCCCTCACCCAGCAGATCCGCGAGCAGGGCGCGGCCGACGGCACCCTCACGGTGCAGCGCGCGGACGGCACCACGGTCGACCTCGCCGTGAGCACCGTCGATGTCACGCGACCCGTCTACGACGACGCGGGCGAGCCGACCGGAGCCACGGAGACGACCGGCTTCCTCGGCGTGCGGCCCGAGCTCGAGTACGTCGCCCAGCCCTGGTCCGCGGTGCCCGCGCAGATGTGGGATCTCACCGCCCGCTCGGCCGTCGCGCTGGTGTCCCTGCCCGTGCGCGTCTACGAGCTCGTCACGGAGACGCTGGTCGGCGGCGGTGAGCGTCAGATCGACAGCCCTGTGAGCGTCGTCGGCGTGAGCCGTCTGGGCGGAGAGGTGGTCGCCTCGCAGGAGCCGGTCGAGGCGAAGCTCGCTATGTTCCTCGGCCTCGCAGCGTCCCTCAACCTCTTCCTCTTCCTCTTCAATCTGCTGCCGATCCTGCCCCTGGATGGCGGTCACGTCGCCGGTGCGCTCTATGAGGGTGGCCGCCGGCAGTGGGCGAAGGTGCGCCGCAAACCGGATCCGGGACCGGTCGACGTGGCCCGGTTGCTGCCCGTGGCCTACGTCGTCGCCGTGGCACTCGTGGCCATCGGCGCCATCGTGATCTTCGCGGATCTCGTGAAGCCGATCACCCTGGGCTGATTCCACCGGCCGGCGCCGGGATGTCGAAGCGCTCCGCTTCGGGGATACTGGCGGGGTGAGCATCGACCTGGGCCTGCCGGCCGCGCCCCCACCCACCCTGGCTCCCCGCCGCCAGACCCGGCAGCTGCTGCTCAAGCACCCCACGCACCCGGTCAAGGTCGGCGGCGACGCCCCTGTGAGCGTCCAGTCCATGACCACCACGCTCACCGCGGATGTCAATGCCACCCTCCAGCAGATCGCCGAGCTCACCGCGTCGGGCTGCCAGATCGTCCGCGTCGCGGTGCCGAGCCAGGACGATGCAGACGCGCTGCCCCAAATCGCGCGCAAGTCCGGCATCCCCGTCGTCGCCGATATCCACTTCCAGCCCAAGTACGTCTTCGCTGCGCTCGAAGCCGGGTGCGCCGGGGTGCGTGTCAACCCGGGCAACATCAAGCAGTTCGATGACAAGGTCAAGGAGATCGCCCGGGCCGCCAACGACACGGGCACGCCGATCCGCATCGGCGTCAACGCCGGCTCGCTCGACAAGCGCCTGCTCGAGAAGTACGGCAAGGCAACTCCCGAAGCCCTCGTCGAGTCCGCTCTCTGGGAAGCCTCTCTCTTCGAGGAGCACGGCTTCGGCGACATCAAGATCTCCGTGAAGCACCACGACCCGGTGGTCATGGTGCAGGCGTACCGCCTCCTCGCGGCCCAGTGCGACTACCCGCTCCACCTCGGCGTCACCGAGGCCGGTCCCGCCTTCCAGGGCACGATCAAGTCGGCCGTGGCCTTCGGTGCCCTCCTCTCCCAGGGCATCGGCGACACCATCCGCGTGTCCCTCTCCGCGCCTCCGGTGGAGGAGGTCAAGGTCGGCATCGGGATCCTCGAGTCGCTCAACCTCCGGCAGCGTGGACTCGAGATCGTGTCGTGCCCGTCGTGCGGGCGCGCGCAGGTCGACGTCTACACCCTCGCCGAGCAGGTGACCGCGGGCCTGGAGGGACTCGAGGTGCCGTTGCGCGTCGCCGTCATGGGCTGCGTCGTCAACGGTCCGGGCGAGGCCCGCGAGGCCGACCTCGGGGTGGCCTCCGGCAACGGCAAGGGTCAGATCTTCGTGCGCGGCGAGGTGATCAAGACCGTCCCCGAGCACCAGATCGTCGAAACGCTCATCGAGGAAGCCATGAAGCTCGCCGAGGAGATGGGCGATGACAGCGCCGGCGATCCCGTCGTCACCGTCGGCTGAGCGCGACGGCGTCGTCCGGCCGCTGGAGTTCGCCGACCTGCCGGACCTGGAGCGGCTGCTCGACGCGGACCCCGTGGCGCACTGCTTCGTCGCCTCGCGCCTGGAGGAGTCGCGTGCCGGCGATCGACTCGGACCGCAGCGGCTGGGCGCCGACTTCTGGGTGGTCGAGCGCGGTGGCCGGTGCGTCTCGGCCCTGCACGTGGGCGCCAACGTCGTCCCCATCGCCACGGATGACGCGGCGCGCCGCGTCCTGGCGGAGCGGTTGCGGCGTACGGGGAGGCGGGGCTCGTCACTGGTGGGTCCCGCCGCTGAAGTCCTCGACCTCTGGCGCCTGCTCGACGGGGCCTGGGGTCCCGCGCGCGAGGTACGCGACCGGCAGCCCGTGCTCGCCCTGGACGGATCGCCCCGGATCGCGCCCGATCCCGGGGTGCGCCCTGTGCTCCCGCAGGAGCTGGATCTGCTGGTGCCGGCGTGCATCGCGATGTTCACCGAGGAGGTCGGGGTCTCCCCGGTCTCGGGAGGCTCGGGGCCGGCGTACCGCGCACGGGTCGCCGAGCTCGTGCGCGCGGGGCGTGCCCTCGCGCGGATCGAGCAGGGGCGTGTGGTCTTCAAGGCCGAGATCGGCGCCGCGTCACGCCGTGCCTGCCAGATCCAGGGGGTCTGGGTGGCCCCCGAGCGCCGTGGTCAGGGACTGAGCGAGCCCGGGATGGCTGCTGTCGTCGAGATCGCGCGACAGCACGTGGCACCCGTGGTCAGCCTCTACGTCAACGACTACAACACCGTGGCGCGTCGGTGCTACGACGCGGTCGGCTTCCGGGCGGCAGGGGAGTTCGCCACCGTCCTGCTCTAGGCGCGCCCCGGCCCGTGCCCACCGGCCGCACCTCGACGTGGGGACGCACCGCCCCTGGCTAGGGTGAGCCCGTGCTGCTGCGAATGTCCAAGCTCTTCGTCCGCACCCTCCGCGACGACCCCGCCGATGCCGAGGTGCCGAGCCACCGCCTGCTCGTGCGTGCCGGCTACGTGCGCAGGGTGGCGCCCGGAGTCTTCTCGTGGCTGCCGCTAGGCTACCTCGTCTATCGCAATATCGAGACGATCGTGCGCGACGAGATGGACGAGGCCGGCTTCCAGGAGGTGCACTTCCCCGCGCTCCTGCCGCGCGATCCCTACGAGCGCACCCACCGCTGGGAGGAGTACGGCGACAACCTCTTCCGCCTGCAGGACCGCAAGGGCGGCGACTACCTGCTGGGGCCGACGCACGAGGAGATGTTCACCCTCATGGTGAAGGGGGAGTACTCGTCGTACAAGGACCTCCCGCTGGTCATCTACCAGATCCAGACGAAGTACCGCGATGAGGCGCGTCCCCGCGCGGGAATCCTGCGCGGGCGCGAGTTCGTCATGAAGGACTCCTACTCCTTCGACGTCGATGATGCGGGACTCGAGCGCTCCTACCTGCGTCACCGAGATGCCTACATCTCCTGCTTCGGGCGACTGGGCCTGGACTTCGTCATCGTGTCGGCGCAGTCCGGCGCGATGGGTGGCTCGCAGAGCGAGGAGTTCCTCGCCCCCACCGAGTCCGGCGAGGACACCTACGTGCGCTGCACCGCGTGCGACTACGCGGCGAACGTCGAGGCCTTCGTGAGCTCGGTCGAATCGCCTGCGGATTCCTCCTCCCTGCCTCCGGCGCAGGTGCACGACACTCCGGACACGCCCACGATCGCGACGCTCGTCGAGGTCTCCAACACCCGCGACGAGCTGCGCCACCCGGATCGGGACTGGGCGGCCAGCGACACACTCAAGAACGTCGTCTTCATGGCGGACTACCCGGACGGCACGAGCGCCCCGCTCGCCATCGGCGTCCCCGGAGACCGCGAGGTCGACGTGAAGCGCTTGGAGGCCGCGCTGCATCCGGTGACGCTGCGGCCCTTCGAGGAGGACGACTTCCCGAAGTACCCGGCGCTGGTCAAGGGCTACATCGGTCCGGGTGCGCTCGGAGGCGAGGGCAACATCCGCTACCTCGTCGACCCGCGCGTCGCAGTCGGCACCGCGTGGATCACGGGCGCCAACGAGAAGGGGCGCCACGTCTATGGCCTGGTCCGTGGCCGCGACTTCGATGTCGACGGCGAGATCGAGGCCGTGGAGATCGTGGAGGGCGATCCCTGCCCGCGCTGCGGAGCCGAGATCGAGATCGCGCGCGGCATCGAGATCGGGCACATCTTCCAGCTCGGCCGCAAGTACGCCGAGGCCCTCGGCCTCACGGTTCTCGACGAAAACGGCAAGCAGGTCACGGTGACGATGGGCTCCTACGGGCTCGGTGTCTCGCGCGCGGTCGCGGCGATCGCCGAGCAGCACCACGACGACAAGGGTCTGGTGTGGCCGCGCGCGGTCGCGCCGGCCGATGTGCACGTGGTGGCCACGGGCAAGGACGATGCGCCCTTCGACGCCGCCGAGGCGCTCATCGCGGACATCACGGCTCGCGGCATGCGCGTGCTCTTCGACGACCGTCGCGGCGTGTCTCCGGGCGTGAAGTTCAACGACGCCGAGCTCATCGGTGTGCCGACGATCGTCGTGGTGGGCAAGCGCCTGGCCGACGGCGTCGTGGAGTTGCGGGACCGTGCCAGCGGTGACTCGGTCGACGTGCCCGTGGGCGAGATCGCGGATCGTCTTGTCGATCTCGTGGGTGCATGACGGTCGAAGCCGTCGTCTTCGACTGGGGCGGGACGCTCACGCCCTGGCACGACATCGACCTCGTCGAGCAGTGGTCGGCGTACGCCGTCGCCTATGACCCCGGCGATGCCGATCTGTCCGTGCGCCTCGCTGCGGCCGAGGTGAGCCTGTGGCGTGAGCAGCAGTCCTCGCGGGGTGCCAACGGCACGGGAACTCTCGATCACGTCTTCGCTTCCTGCGGAGTGGACACCGCCGACGAGCGTCACGGGGTCGCGCTGGCCGCCTATCTCGAGGCCTGGGAGCCGCACACGCTTGCCGATCCTGATGCGCGTCCGCTCCTCGAGGCGCTGCGGGCCGAGGGGCTGCGGGTCGGTGTACTGTCCAACACCCTCTGGCCGCGCTGGCATCACGAGGCGGTGTTCTCCCGAGACGGTCTCGCCCCCTTCATCGACGCGGCGGTCTACTCCAGCGAGATCCCCGTGGCCAAGCCGCACACCGACGCCTTCCGCGCCGCCATCGACGCGGTCGCGTCGACACCGGAGCGGACGGTCTTCGTCGGCGATCGTCCCTGGGATGACGTCCACGGTGCACAGCAGGCGGGCATGCGCGCGATCCTCATCCCGCATTCGCGCCTCGGCGATCAGGCCGTGGAGATCGACGTCACCCCGGATGCCGTGGTCGGACGACTCGGCGACGTGCTCGGCATCGTCCTGGACTGGCGGGCCCGGGCGTGACGCCGGAGTGGTACGTCATCGTGCTGCTCTGCTTGGTCGCCGCGGCCGCGGGCTGGGTCGATGCCGTGAGCGGCGGCGGTGGACTCCTCCAACTGCCCGCGCTCCTGCTCGCCGTCCCCGCGGATAAGCCAGCCCTGGCTTTGGGCACCAACAAGCTCTCCTCCATCTTCGGCACGTCCGCGGCGGCGATCACCTATGGGCGCATCGAGATGCCGCGTCTGCGCACAGCGCTGCCCATGGCCGGGTCGGCTTTCACGGGTGCGGCGCTGGGCTCTCTCATGGCCATCCACCTCCCCCCGGGCGTCTATCGCCCGATCATCCTCGTCGCCCTGATCGGCGTATGGCTCTTCATCGCGTTGCGGCGCGACTTCGGTCTGACGTCCCGGGAGGTCTCCCGTCGGCGGCACCTGGTCACCGCGATCGTGGGCGGACTCCTCATCGGCTTCTACGACGGGGCGGTGGGGCCGGGCACGGGCTCCTTCCTCATCGTCCTGCTCGTCGCCGCCGTGGGCTACACCTTCCTCCAGGCTTCCGCGACCGCCAAGATCGTCAACGTCGGCACCAACGCGGCTTCGCTCATCGTCTTCGGGCTCAGCGGCTCGGTGCTCTGGACGCTCGGGCTGCTCATGGCCGCCTGCAATGTGACCGGGGCGATCATCGGAGCGCGCACCGCGATCGCGCGGGGGAGCGGCTTCGTGCGCGTGGTCCTGCTCGTGGTCACGGGAGTGCTCATCGCCGTGCTGGCCTGGCAGACGGTGGTGTCGCTCTAGGCCCCGCTGGGGCCGCGGCCGGGGAAGGCCTCGGTCGGTGCGCCCCAGGCGATCGAGCGCACGGAGCATTCGCATGCGGAGAGCACCGCGTTGCGACGGTCGCCCGCGGTCACCTCGGCCGCAAGATCGGCGTACGCCGCCGCGAGCCGGGCTTCGACGCCGGCCAGCAGGGCGCGGGCCGACTCGGGCGAGTCCACGGGCCCGGTGACGAATCCCCCCGGTGCACCCGACTCGTCGGCATCGGCGGCGGCCTCGCGCAGGACGAGGACGCGCGCGCGGTGGGCTGCGAGGCCGCCGAGGGCAAGGTCGCGATCGGCTCCCTCGAGCCAGGGTCCGGCCACGCCGTACGCGTAGAGAGCGGCCTCCTCGCCCTGGATGGCGCCCGCCAGCGCGGTGCTCATGCGAGTCCCCGCAGGTATTCGACATGCCCGGCCTCGGAGGCAGCGATCAGCGCGGTCACACGGGCAAGGTCGGAGTCGGTCGCGGCCTCGCATGCGGCCGTGCGTGCCGCGATGGCCTGCTGCTCGGCGTCGGTGAGGGCCGCGAGGGCCTCCGCCCGGGTCCCGACCACGGGAGCGGGAGAGGTGGGAGCAGCCACCCCCATGGCCTCAGCGTGCGCGGCATGCTCCTCGCGGAGTGCGGTGAGATCGGCCGCGAGTGCGGGATGAGCTGCGATGACCGCGTCGTAGAGCGCGAGCAGCGCGGCCTCGCCCGCCACGACCTCAGCGCGTACGCCGGCGTCGGCGTCTGGCTCCGGGGACTGTGTCGGCGTCGGCTCGGGTGACGGAGACGTGGTGCATGCGGCGGCTACGAGCGACACCCCGAGGATGGCCGACCCGCCGAGGAGGGCGCGGCGCGTGAGGGCAGCGCGCGGGGAGCGCGGCGTCCCCGTGGTCTCAGGCCCCTGCACGACGGCCAGCATGCCACGGGACCCGGTACCCTCGGGGGGTCGGCTGCGGCGCGCCGTCGGCATGACAGATCCGACACGTGAATACCTGACACGTGCACGACGCGTGACGAGGGAGGTGCCATGGGACGTCCCTCGCGACCTGACAGCGATGCCGCGGTGCGCTCCCTGCTGGAGCCCGTCGTCGCTGGCCTGGGACTCGATCTCGAGGAGCTCGACGTCCAGGTGTCAGGACGACGCCGGCGCGTCAGCGTCGTCGTGGATCGTGACGGCGGTATCGATCTGGATGGCATCGCCGAGGCCAGCAAAGCCGTGTCCGAGGCCCTCGACTCCTCTGACGTGATGGGGGATGACCCCTACACGCTCGAGGTCACGTCGCCCGGTGTCGATCGACCCCTGACGCTGCCCCGGCACTGGCGCCGCAACATCGGTCGGCGCGTGCGCGTCCTCGGCTCCGAGGGCAAGACGGTGGAGGGTCGCCTCCGCGAGGTCGACGACGACGGTGTCGTCCTCGACGTGGATGCCAAGGGCAAGCCGGAGTCCGTGGAGCAGCGCGTGCCCTGGTCCGCCGCGGTCCGGGGAGAGGTCCAGGTGGAGTTCACGCGGCGGGGTCCGCAGCCCGAGGGTGACGAGTCCGTAGCCGAGGACGATGTGGTGGACGTGGAGGAGGAGGCCTGATGGATATCGACGTGAGTGCGCTCAAGGCGCTCGTGCGGGACAAGGAACTCTCCTGGGATCTCGTCGTGGACTCGATCGAGCAGGCACTTCTCATGGCCTACCAGCGCACCGAGGGCGCGGCCGCAGATGCGCGCGTGGAGCTCGATCGCAAGACCGGACACGTCACCGTGTGGGCCCGTGAGGCCGCCCCCGCGGGTGAGCAGGTCGCGGGGGAGTCGGTGCCCGAGCCGCGTGAGTACGACGACACTCCCACCGACTTCGGTCGCGTAGCCGCGGCCACCGCACGCCAGGTGCTCCTGCAGAGGCTGCGCGATGCGGAGGGCGATCGCACCTTCGGCGAGTTCTCCGGCACGGAGGGCGACCTGGTCTCCGGCGTCATCCAGCAGGGCAGCGACCCGCGCGTGGTGCGCGTCGACCTCGGCAAAGTCGAGGCCGTGCTCCCTCCTTCCGAGCAGGTACCGGGGGAGTCCTATCCGCATGGCACCCGCATCAAGTGCGTCGTCACCGGCGTTCGCAAGGGCCCACGCGGCCCCCAGGTCACCGTGTCCCGGTCGCATCCCGCACTCGTGCGTGGTCTCTTCGCGCTCGAGGTGCCCGAGATCGCGGACGGCAGCGTCGAGATCGCAGGCCTGGCACGCGAGGCGGGGCACCGCACCAAGATCGCGGTGCGCTCCACGGTGCCCGGCCTCAATGCCAAGGGGGCCTGCATCGGGCCCATGGGGCAGCGCGTCCGCCAGGTGATGAGCGAGCTCAATGGGGAGAAAATCGACATCGTCGACTTCAGCGAGGACCCTGCCGAGCTCATCGCCCACGCCCTGTCGCCGGCCCGGGTGAGCCGGGTGGAGATCGTCGACCCCGCCGCTCGGGCCGCCCGTGTCACCGTCCCGGACTACCAGCTCTCCCTGGCCATCGGCCGTGAGGGGCAGAATGCCCGCCTCGCCGCTCGCCTCACGGGGTGGCGCATCGATATCCGGCCTGATACCGAGCCCGGGCCCGAGGCATCGGCTCCGGCCCCCACGGCACTCTGACGGCACCGGTGCCCGGAGACCGGGTCTGCGGCGTTACACTCGGTCGTCCGAGTGGATTCGACCCGGGACCGATGTGAGCGCAGCCCGCACCCAGAGCGTGCGCACATGCATCGGCTGCCGGGCCCGGAGCTCACCGGAAGGCCTCCTCAGGGTGGTCCTCGACGCCGGGGCAGTTGTCCCCGACCCGCAGGCCATCCGACCGGGCCGGGGAGCGTGGTTGCACCCCGGCTGCCTGGAGGCCGCCGAACGCCGCAAAGCGTTCACCCGCGCACTGCGTGCGAGCGCGGCACCGGATCTCACGGTGCTGCGGGAGAGCGTGAGGCGCATGTCCATGTCCGAAGAACCGCAGCCGCTACAGATGGGGCATCCGAGGATGAGCCACCGATGAGCACCCAGCCATGAGCAGGGTCGTCCAGCACTGACGGTCCGGACGCGCATTCCCAGCGCGCCTCCCGGACCGAAGACAGGAGAGTTGTGTCGAAGGTCCGGGTCTACGAGCTCGCCAAGGAGCTCGGAGTCGAGAGCAAGGTCGTGCTCGCCAAACTGGCTGAGCTCGGCGAGTTCGTGCGCTCGGCATCATCCACGGTCGAAGCCCCCGTCGTCCGCAAGCTGAAGGACGCGATGCCGGCAGCGCCGGCGGGCGAGGCCAAGCCCAAGCGCGCCACCAAGAAGGCAGCCGCTCCCCAAGAGGCGCCCCCCGCGCCCGAGGAGACGGCAGCCGCGGTGGTCGAGGTCGTCGCGGAAGCACCGGCTGCTCCCGCGCCCGTGCCCGCCGCGCCTGAGGCTCCGCCGGCCGAGCCTGCGGCTCCCGCCGCCGTCGCCGACGATGGCGAAGGCCCCCGTCCCGCGCGCCCCGCCGGTCCCCGCCCCGGCAACAACCCCTTCACGGGCAACGTGGCTGCCCGCGAGGCTCCGCGCCCCGCGGCCCCGCGCCCGGGCAACAACCCCTTCACCGGCAACACCGGCATGGGCCGTCCCGCCCCCGCGGTCCCCGGCATCCCTCGCCCGACCCCGGGCATGATGCCGCGCGTG
>Ga0181556_1002740_pt1 | contig 15864 bp, 15 predicted proteins | sample 011ome_14_FD_148651 | JGI IMG/M metagenome (GOLD analysis project Ga0181556, IMG submission 148651) | Coastal salt marsh microbial communities from the Groves Creek Marsh, Skidaway Island, Georgia - 011505AT metaG (spades assembly) | ecosystem: Environmental > Aquatic > Marine > Intertidal zone... | reverse complement strand
CCAGCAGTATGTAGAATTGGAGATGCAGATTTACCACACTGTAGTGGAATGGTAAGAGCAGTTGGATCACCAAATGTTTTTGTAAATGGTATAGCACTTAGTAGACAAACTGATGTTAATACACCTCATCTTTTGCCCGCCACAATATGTCCAACACACTCGGCTCCTATCACTTTAGGATCAACAACTGTACTTGTGAATGGTTTAGGATGCGGAAGAATCGGTGATCCAATTACTAGCTGTACGGCTGTAGCCGCAGGTTCTATTAATGTTTTTGCTGGTGGATAATTTATATAGGTATAAATAGACTTATGGCACGTGTATTTTCAATAGAAGACGGAAATCTTAATACAAAATCGATTTTAACGTCAAGAAATAAAGTTTATAGTGATATTGACCTGACTTTTGAAAAGAAAGGCAATGGAGATGTATTTAAAAAAACAGATGTTGCAGCAGTAAGACAAGCAGTTAAAAATTTGTTAATGACTAATTTTGGTGAAAAACCATTTGAACCTAACTTTGGAGGAAATTTAAATGCTTTTTTATTTAACTTAGACACTGAATTTGATGAATTAGAAATTGAAGAAAATGTAGCACAAGCCATGGCCGCATTCGAGCCTCGAGCGATATTAAGGCATGTAAAAGCTTTAATACTATCAGAACAGAATGCCGTAAATGTAAAAGTAATATTTCAAGTGATTAATGTCCCAGAGGTACAAGAGCTTAATATAAATCTCACGAGGTTAAGGTAATGGCTGTTATTAGATCGTCAGATCTTGATTTTGATACAATCAAGGCAAATTTAAAAACTTATCTTCAGGCTAAATCAGAATTTACTGATTATGACTTCGAAGCATCAGGACTTAGTAACATTCTTGATGTACTAGCATATAATACACATATTAATGGTCTTATAGCAAACTTTGCAATTAACGAATCATTTTTAAATTCAGCACAATTAAGATCATCTGTTGTATCCCACGCTGAGACTGTAGGTTATTATCCGGCGTCTAAAACTGGAGCATTTGCTACTATTGACTTTAAAGTTGAAACTTCAGACTTAATTACAGCTAGTGCATCTTTACCGGCTTTCACAACATTTACTGGAACAATTGGAGAAGATACGTATGCTTTTCAAACTTTAGAAACTCATACTGCAACAAATGACGGTTCAGGTACTTTTCAATTTAAAACTGAATCTGGATCTTCTGCAGTTGTAATCACAGAAGGTACACAAAGAACTAAAACATTCATAGTTGGAGAAACTACTGATAATCAAGTTTATGTTATTCCAGATGCTAATTTAGATAAAAATACTCTCAAAATTGATGTATTTGATACTACTACATCAAGCACTTTTAATACCTATAATGACATTGAAAGTGTTGTAAGGATTGATACTAATTCTAGAGTTTTTATTATTCGTGAAACACCCAATGGATTTTTTGAACTTATTTTTGGTGAAAACAACGTTCTTGGTAAAGCACCGGTAGCCGGCAATAAAATTGTTATAACATATCTTGCAACTAATGGAGCGGACGCAAATTTAATTAGTACATTTTCTGCAGACGATACAATATCAATTGGTGGAGTAAGCTATACTCCTACAGTCACAACAACCGTAAATTCTGCTGGTGGTGGAGAAAAAGAATCTATTGAATCAATCAAGCTTAATGCTCCAATTACTTTTGCATCTCAGCAAAGACTAGTTACAGCTGATGATTACAAAGCTATTATATCTCAAAGATTTACTCAACTATTAGATGATGTCGCATCATGGGGTGGAGAAGATAATATACCAGCAACTTTTGGTGATGTATACATATCGCTTAAATTTAAAGATAATATTTCTTCAACGGTACAAACATCTACTAAAAATACAATTCAAAGTGTAATCGCTCCTAATTTAGGAATAATGTCAATCGATACAGAATTTGTAGATCCTATCGATACATTTATAGAATTAGCTATTACTTTTGATTTTGATCCAGATCTTACAAACTTAACACTTGATGCTACTCAATCAAATATTAAAACAGAGGCTGCAACATTTTTTACAGCAAATTTAGGAAAGTTTAATAGTATATTTAGAAAATCAGCATTGCTTACAGCAATAGATGCAATATCACCAGCTATTTTAAATTCTGATACATCTGTTAAAGTTCAACAAAGTTTTACTCCAACATTAAATACTGTTGCAGATTATGAAATAGCTTTTCCAGTTGCATTAGCAGCACCAGACGATGTAAATAGAATATTAGAATCTACTCCTTTTACAATAAATGGAAGTACGTGTATTATAAGAAATAAACTATCTTCTACTACTCTTGAAATATTTGATGCTACTAATAATACTGTCATTTTTGATAATATAGGTAGTTATAATCAAACTACTGGTAAAGTTAGTATTTCTGGATTTGGAGGAACAGTAACAGCATTTAATGGATCAGCAATAAAAATATCAATTATTCCGGCAAATCAAAATACAATTAAACCTTTAAGAAACTATATTGTAAAATTAGATACTGGTAAAACATCAGCCGCTGGTACTATCGATTTTCAGAATACAACTACAACCTTAACGATATAAAATGGCAATTACATCGGTAGATAAAAATCGTAGAGATCCTGTTCTTAAAAGGTCAGAAGTATCGACTGTCTTACCTGGATGGTTCGAACAGTCTAATCCGAAATTTATTAAATTTATGGAAGCCTATGAAGAATTTCTTGATAGTGATGCCGGTAAATTTAATTTTCATCAAAAAGTTCAAGATATATTTGCTTCAAGAGATATTCCAGATACAGATGAAGATTTTTTAGATCAGATTATTGGAGAGATTGGTAACGGATTAACTCAATCTTCTTTCTTTGAAAAGCCTAGACTTATGGCAAGATTACTTGGTAATTTTTATCAACAAAAAGGAACTAAGCCAGCTGCCGAAGGATTCTTCCGTGGATTTTTTGGACAAGAAGCTGAGGTAGTATATCCAAAAAGAGATATATTTATTGTAGGTCAAGATCAAATTGGATTTGATTCACAGAAGTTTATTCAAGATGCAAAACGTTTTCAGATTTTTTCTATATTAATTAAATCAGGCCTTTCAATTTCAGACTATGAAAAGCTATACAAAAGATTTGTGCACCCGGGAGGTTTTCATTTTGCCGGTGATGTTTTAGCACAAACTGAAACTAATATTGGACCTGTTATAACTTTACATGATCCACTTGAAGTTGAAGAAACAAATCCACTTTTTGCAGGTACGGCATCATTTGCAACTGGCACACTTTTTGGTGAAACTACTGGACTACAAGATTCATCGGATGGTACAACATTCCGTGTTGGCTTTAAGCCTGAACAAGATATTAGTCGTTATGGTGATGATTCAGATCTTACCGCATCGCTACTTGTTACATACTATGATGATATTAAAACACTTCTCACTCCAAACTCATTTAAGTTTGATGATAGTGATACTAGCGGACGACCAGACTTTGCAATGACAACAGAAACTATGGATAATGACATATTTACTCGAATTTCATCAGATTCTTCGATATAAATAAGGTAAACGGGATAAAAACATGGCACGAAAAAATATAGGAATCGGGTCATCAGCTAATGACGGTAACGGCGATACGCTTCGTACGGCTGGTGGTAAGATAAATGATAATTTTGTTGAGATCTATCGCGCACTTGGCGGAGGCGATAGCGATAATCTGTCTTCGCAAATAACACTTGAAGATAGCGCTATAGTATTTGAAGGTGCTACTCCAGATGATTACGAAACAAGACTGACTGCAGTTAATGCAACAGCAGATAGACAAATTCAATTACCAGATATTAGTGGTATTGTTACACTTAACGATGCAACTCAAACATTAACTGCTAAAACATTATCCGCTCCAACTATTAACTCTCCAAAAATGAGTTTAATTGTTGACTCAAGTGGTAATGAATTAATTACATTTACAAAGGCAGCTTCTGCAATAAATAATATTGCGATCGGAAATACTGCTTCAGGTAATAGTCCAACTATTGATGCTGTTGGAGGTGGAACAAATTTAAATCTAGAACTTGCTGGTAAAGGTACAGGTTCTGTAGATATTCAATCTAAGTTTTCTTTAAAAGCTGTTACAATAACAGCTGATGGTGCGGCTTCAACTGCGGCATCATATATTATATGTAATAAAGCTTCAGGCCTGGCTGTCAGCCTTGCAGACGGTACGGTTGTTGGAGAACAAAAAATATTTTCAAATAAAGGTGCCGGTGTTGCAACAATAACACCTACTAATTTTGCGGCTGGCACAAGCTTCGCAATTGCCCAAAATGAGGCAGCGACATGTATTTGGGATGGAACAAACTGGTTCCTTTGTGGTAACCAATCAGTAACGACGGTGGCATAATATGACAGCAATTGTAACAGATCCATTTAAAAGAAAACTAGCAAGTGATTTATTAACAGAAGTAAAAAATACTACTGATTCTAGTGAGTTTTATATTGGTATTGGCAAAACTGATACCTATGACTCATCGGATACTATTATTACTCCACTTCGACATACTTTTGAAGAAAGAGTTGGTAGAGGTAATCTTGAGTCAATAAAAAAAGTTACAGCTTCTTCATTAGTAGTGTCAAGAAATAACTGGACATCAGGAAACACATATTCTGCTTGGAATGATAAACAACAAGGATATCCTACAGATCCATATTATGTTTTAACTGAAGATAATGAAGTTTATATTTGTCTTCATCAAAGTAAAAATTCAGCAGGAGAAGCAAATCCATCTACAGTAAAACCATCATTTAGTACTGCTGGTGTAAATCAGGTTCAAGCATTTGAAACATCAGATGGTTATCGTTGGAAACTTTTATATGCTATTTCTGCAGGTGAAGCTTCTAGTTTTTTAACTGCAGCTTTCAATCCAGTACAAGTTGTAACAGTAGATTCTGGATCAGCTACTATTACTCAACTTCAACAATTGAATATTCAAAATACTGTAACTCCCGGTCAAATTATAGGTGTTGAGGTTGTTAATGGTGGTAGTGGTTATTCCTCAGCTCCGGCATTAACATTCCGTGGAAATGGTACGGGTGCCGCGGCAACGGCAACAATTAGTGGTGGTGCGATTGTTAAAGTTGAAATGGACAACGAATCAGGCGGATTAGGCTCAGGATATGATTATGCTTCATTGAGTTTTACAGGTAATGCAACATTAAGACCAATTATTGGTCCAAGAGATGGTATTGGTAAAGATGCGACTGCCGATTTAAAATCCTCAAGTATTATGCTTAATATTAAACCTGAAGGATCAGAAACAGGTACATTTAATATTACAAATGATTTTAGACAAATATCATTATTTAAAAATTTAGATCTTACAGACTCTGCTTCTCCTGGCGGAAGATTTGGTGGAGTAAGTGCAAAAGTTAATAGAAATATGACACTAACTCAAGATATCTCCACTACAGGATTTGCAGTTGATGAAATAATCACAGGTGGAACTTCAGGAGTAACAGCTATCATTGATGAGGTTGATTCTGGTGGTGGTAAGATCATTCGCTTTCATCAAAATGAAAAAACACGAAATGGAAACTTTACAGATGGTGAAGCACTTACCGGAAGTTTAGGCGCATCAGGTACAGTTGATAGTGGAAATCTATTTGGATCTATTGATATATACTCAGGAGATCTATTATACATAGAAAATAGAGCAAGAATTGTTCGATCCTCGGCACAAACTGAAGACATAAAAATAATTTTGACGGTGTAAAAAAATGGCAACAGCATTTACCACTACTACATTTGAAACTACATATAAAGACGATTTTAAAGATTCTGATAATTATCATAGAATTCTTTTTAATAGTGGAAGGGCTCTGCAAGCACGTGAGCTTACGCAGATGCAAACTATTATTCAAGAAGAAATTTCTCGTTTTGGTACGAATATTTTTAGGGAAGGTGGAAAAGTTAGTGGTGGTAATATTACACTCAACCGTAGAGAATTTATCAAATTAGTACCTGGTGCTTTAACATCAGCCGACGCCATTGCTGTTTTAAATCAAGAATTTGTTGATGGCGATGGAATTAAAATTAAAATTTTAAAAGTTGAAGAAGAAACTGATTCTGATCCTGATACCCTTTATATAGAATATATTGATACATTATCAGGAACTGCTGGTACAACACCGGTTCGTTGTGCTAATGGTGGTACACTAACTCATCTTGGAGCTACACTTGATCCGTTAACAATTGCTAGTGCTGATGCGACTGGATTAGGTCTTGAAGCTTCGGTAAGTTCAGGCTCTTTTTATATACAAGGTAGATTTGTATTTGTTAAATCTCAGTCAACAATTGTAAGCAAATATACTACAAATGTTACTCGACAACTTGGTTTTAAACTTGTACAAGATATTGTATCAACTGCTGATGATACAGCTTTATTTGATAATCAAGGCGCTGTTCCAAATGAAGCTTCACCTGGAGCTGATCGTTGGCGTATTAGGCTAACTCTCACAACTGAAGATCAAACAGATCCAGCATCTGATAATTTTGTATTTTTATCTCAAATTAATAATGGTAAAACTGGTATTGAAGTAACTAAAGATAATTCTTATAATACTCTTTTAGACACATTGGCATTACGTACAAAAGAAGAATCAGGCAATTATATTGTACAACCATTTACTGCAAAATTTGATCCTCTTAATGATTCTAATCTTTCACTAGATGTGTCAGGTGGTACTGCTTATGTTGAAGGATATAGAATTCAAGCAAAATCAACTGGTTTAACTGTTCCAAAAGCTAGAACTACGTTAGCTAGTGAGGGTGATGCTATTATACCTATTTACGGAAATTACGTTTTATTTGATTCAAACTATAATTTACCAGAACTTCACTCCCGCGCATTACTTACAAATGATTCAAGCGGTGCCGGAACAAAAATTGGTACAGCAAGAATTAGACATTATGAAGAAGATGGTGCAGATTATAGGGCATATCTTTATGATATTAAAATGGACGCAGGCCAAAACTTTGCTAGCACTTCATCAATTGGTGCGTCACAATCAGATTATATTAATATTAAGTTAGTAAATGATAGAGCAGAATTAAAAGACACATTAAATAATAGTTTACTCTTTCCACTACCTTATTCCAGACCATCGACAATTGCGTATTCCGCATCAAATGAAATTGTATTACAAAAGAAATATACTGTGACAACTAATGTGTCAGGTGTTCTTGCTTCAAACCAAGCAATTATTGGAGGCGATACATTTACAAGCGCTTCGTCTTGGATTGCTACAAAAACAACAGGCGGAATAGATACATTAACATTTGATATTACCCTAGGTACACCTACTGGTTCAGAATTTAATATTACTGGTGGAGCAACCGCTAGCACTACGTATGATATCTATGCATTACAAACACATAAAGGTACAACTAATTTTTCAGCTAAAACTAAGTCATTAGCAACTGGCGTTCCTCTTACACTCAATATGCAAACTGATGTTGATTCAGATGGAAACGGTACTAAGTTCCTTTCATTAAGAAAGGCTGATGTTTATAAAGTAGAAGAAATTGCACTTAATGCAGCTGGTGGTACAGACTTATCAAACTTTTTTGAATTTGATAATGGTCAAAGGGATAACTTTTATGATATCGGTAAACTGAAACTTAAGACAGGTGTATCACTTCCGTTTGGAAATGCATTTATTCGATTTAGACATTTCACACATTCAACTTCAGGTACGCACTTTGATGTGACTTCATATCCAAGTGGTGATAGTGTAGGGTATGAAGGAATTCCAGATTTTAGAAGAAGTACTGGGCAACTTCTTAATCTTAGAAATGTATTAGACTTTCGTCCAGTTGCCGGGGTTTTGGCCGATTCAGCAGGCGTTGCACAACACACATTTGATTCTGCCGGTGGTGGAGCTCAAATTGTACCAGCACTTCCAGTAAATGGACAATCGTTCGATATTAATCCAACTTATTATCTTCCAAGAGCCGATAGATTAGTATTAACAACTCAAGATGATGAAAAAGTTAAAACACCTATAGGTAATGTAAGTTACATTCAAGGCACTCCAGATCACAATCCGCAGTTACCTGCTATTCCAGAGGGCTCACTTGCTTTACAAAACTTCTTTTTAAATGGTTACACTTTAGGTGAATCCGATCTAAGCTCTCGAGTTTTAGAAGCAAAACGATTTACAATGGCAGATATTGCTCGTCTTGAAGATCGTATTGATGAGCTTGAAGAATTAACGACATTGAGTCTTTTAGAAAACGCTACTGAAGCTTTGACAGTTATTGATTCTGCTGGCTTGTCTAGATTAAAATCTGGATTTATAGCAGACACATTTACAGATTTTACATTTTCAGATGTATCTAGAGACGAATATAGAGCATCAGTTGAAAACTTACAAGGTGTTCTCAGACCTTTGATTGTAGCAAATGATATACGTCTCGTTTATGATTCAGATAATTCAACTACATCTCGAGGAGCAAAAAGAGGACTACAACAAACTGGTGAATTTATTACTTTGGCGATAGATTCAAGTCCAGCTTTTCTTGATCAGAGTTTCGCGACTGAAACTGAAAATGTCAATCCATTCTCAGTTATAACTGGGAGAGGAATTGTAGAACTTTCTCCAGCATCAGATACCTGGGTTGAAAGACGTAGAGCTCCAGATGTAATTGTTGATGGCGGTACAATTGTTAATACACGAAGAGTGGATATTGCATTTGGTACTCGAAATTCTCAAAACTTTGGATCTGATACGTTTAGCCCGCCGTCTCCTGATGATGATCGAGTGGCTCCAGGAGATACTACATTTGTTGGGTAGGTTAAAAAATAGTATAATAGGAATTTAATAGATGGCACATATAGTAGGACATGACACAGTAACAACGCGTAGACAAGTAATTGGAACGCGAGTTATTGATGTTCAGTTGATTCCTTTCATGAGAGCAAGAAAGGTATTCTTTAGAGCTCAAGGCTTAAGACCAAGAACTCGTTACTTTCCTTATTTAGGAAGAAGAGCAATTGATGATTATGCAAGAGCTGAAAGTACTTTTACTCGTTTCGGTACTACAAACGTAGATGTTGGAAATTTATTTTTTAATGCTACAGGGCATCCTGAAGGATCAACTAATTTAACTTCAGATTCTAGTGGTCAGATAATTGGATCGTTTGTTGTTCCAAATACTGCGACTAATAAATATAGAGCTGGATCACAAGAATTTAAATTAGCTGACGTATCAAATGCAGGAGAAAACGAGTCTAATGTAATTAGTAGTGCACGAATTAATTATAATGCTCAAGGTGTTCTTGAAACAATTCAAAGCACTGTAAGAACTACAAGGATTATTGACAGAACGGTATTTGTTCCGCGCGAAGATGATACAAGTGGAGTTTCAGAACCATCAGAACCATTAGCACAAACTTTCTTTATTGATCCCTTCGTAAATCCAAACGGCCTATTCATAAATAAAGTTAGAATATTCTTTGCGACTAAATCAACAACCGTTCCTGTTCGATGTGAAGTCAGACCAGTTGAAAATGGAATTCCTGGAAGCTTTCGTATTCCAGGTGCTGTTAAATTTTTAGGTCCATCAGAAGTTAATATACCTACTGATCTAAATGATTTAGATAATATACGGTCAAATGGTACAGATTTTATATTTGAAGAGCCAGTATATTTAACTCCTGGTAGAGAATATGCAATTGTTCTCTTAGCAGAAACAGTAGATTATAGAGTTCATGTTGCAAAAATATATGACTTTTTAATTGGATCTACATCTGCTCGTGTTGCATCACAGCCTACACTCGGTTCGTTCTTCATGTCTCAAAATGGTTCTACATGGACACCTGATCAAGAAAGAGATCTGATGTTTATTCTGTACAGAGCTGATTTTTCTACTTCAGGTACAGCCACATTTGGTAATATAAATAATCTTAGAGAACTTTTACCAAGTCCTTCATTTTTAACTGATTCAGGCGGCACAGAAGTTAAAGTTCTTATGCAAGGCCACGGACTTCAAAAAAATGATAAAGTATTTGTTTCTGGTCCTACCGATGCTGATTCTGATGTAGGAGGCGCATTCTCAACAGTTGATAGAATACTTGGATCACGAACAGTTACAAAAGTTGATCACACTGGATTTACATTTGCGGCTGATTCAAACGCTTCAGCTACGCTATTAGTAGGTGGTAATAATACAGTTGTTACTCGTAATATTATGTTTGATGAATTTTATCCAAACGTAGCTACATTAAGACCATCTCCAGGAACAACAATATCTCCTACTCTTAAGAAAACAAGTGGTAGCTCATATGCGGGATTAAGAAATACAAGTCCGGTTAATGGAAAAGATGCTTCATTTAGTGCTATTACTTTGAATGAAACAAATACATTAGACAATCCAAGCATTATATTAAATGATTCAAACGAAGTTGTTCATAGTATTTCAGGTCGTTCATTTGAAATGAATCTTGCATTAGCAACAGATGATACTAAAGTTTCGCCAGTTGTTGATATACAGCGTTGTGTTGTTGCAGTTGCAGAAAATATTATCGATAAACAAGACGCATCTTTGACAAATAACTTTAACGTTCCAATTACTTTTGTCGATGAAACTGATAGAACTCAAGGCTCACATGCTTGTAAGCACGTAACAATCCCAGTAGTTCTAGAAGAACCAGCAGTTGGAATCAAAATATTATTTGGCGCAAATAGGCCATCAACAGCCGGTTTTAGAGTTTATTATAAAATTGGCCAATCAGATGATAACTTAAATGATTTTCCATATATTGAAGTTGAAGAGGAATCAAATAATCCCGCTGATGAAGTTCGAGGTATATTCAGAGAATATGAATATTTAGCCGGTGGACAAGTTGGTAATTTAGATGCATTTACGCAGTTTCAAGTAAAACTTGTGTTTACTTCAACAAACTCAGCTAAGCATCCAATAGTTAAGGACTTTAGAGCGATTGCACTGGTTTCATAATGAATAAATATAATAAAGTTGATGGACATAATGGATTAGTAAGAGCGCCTAATGGCGCTATATTGAATGTAAACAGAAAAGGAATAGCTCAAGCTAGAGCTAGAAAAAAAGTTTGGAAAGAACAACAAGAGGAACTTGCACAACTTCGTGATGATGTTGCTATAATGAAACAAATGATGCAACAATTATTAGAGGATAAAAATGGCCCAAACAATAATTAATCTATCTGATCCTATTAATACTTGGGTAACTAAGTCAAATGAAATGGGAGCAGATATCGGAGATTTGGCAACGCTGACTGATTCAGCCGCAACCCTCGTACACGCAATAAATGCAATTGATTCAGATATCGGTAATAGAACATCACTAAATACAAGTGTAACAACTAGTTTAGTTGCCGCTATTAATTCGATTCAAACTGATTTTTTAGAACAAACAGATTCTGCAGAAGTTAAAAACTTCTTTGCAAGTAGTACAACAATTAGTTTTGATAGTGGCACTCCTGTAGGAGCACGTGGACAGTTTTCATTAGTTGATTCTTCTGTTACTGGTGCTAAATTAGCAAGCAATATTATATCAACTGAAAAGATTATAGATAATGCAATAACATTAGCAAAAATGGCAGATAATTCGGTTGGTACTGACGAGCTTATAGACTCATCAATTACTGAAGCTAAAATACAGATAAATACGATAACATCAGCAAGTTTTAAAAATTCTACATCTTTAATAATAAAAAACACAGCTGGTGCGGCATTAAAAACGATTTTTGGACCTGGAGAATAAATTATGACAGTTTTTCCTATGTTTTATGGTGGCGCAGATACCATAAAAGACATGAACAGCACAAATTTACAAAGACTTACGTATTATTTACAAGCTGCATATGCAGCACAATTAAATGCGAGTGGCGATGGATATGTTTTTGTAGGATCCGGTGCAACAACTATCGGATCAGCAACCGATACTTCTGCAACTCAACAAATTAACTCTACTCAAAAAATTGTGAATGATGGTATTATTCAGGGATATCCAGCTTATCCAGGTGTTGGATCTGAAACTGATACAACTTATTCTTATCAACAGGATAGAACCGTTCCAAGTGCCGTATCTTCAGGCGATTTTAATCGTTATGGTATGTTATACTATGATTCAGCTAACGATCATCTTGAGCCATTTTCAACTGAGGCTGAATTAGCCGCAGTTATTTTAGATCAAGCAATTACAAATATGAGAACAGGTGATGAGGTCGGCTCTTATAGAGTTAGTACAAGTGCTCCAACTAACGGAGGCCCCGGAACTTGGGTTGATAAAGGTACATTTTTTACTGATACTACATATGATGGAACAGTGTCTACATTTAAACTATGGTTAAAAACTGCTCTTGATACTGTACCAGGTACTGATTTATTTCCTATAGGTTTAGAAGATGATGGTGGTGGTACCCCAACTGGTAATATCATTAACAGAGATTTCAGTTCCGCTGCGGGTACATTGATTGCTGAAGTACTTCTTCCAGCTTTAACACGTAAAATGTCAAGTGGGCTTTATTATACAGTATCAACCTCGCAAACCGGTGAAGATCGTGGAGCATTTACTGATACTAAATTATCTGGAACAACAAATACTCAATTGTTTCAACAAGATGGAGCAAACTATTTTTATAGATCAATTAGTACACCATCGGGCTCAGGAACAACTGTTGCAACTTATTATTTAAATATGATTACATAGAAGGAAAATGAAATGAAAACTAGAGAAGGTCGATTAGTTAACGCAAGATTTGCGGATAGCACATGTACAATGATCCGTTGTGAATTTAAAGATTATGAAAAGCCTGAAGGTGAAAATCTTTCGATTCAAATGCATAATTATAATCCTGAAAATAAATTTGTACAACAAATTCTTGCAGAGCACAGTGAAGAAGATTTAGCAAGAAATTATCATGAATTTAATAAAATGGAAAATCTTCGTAAATCGTATTTTGAAAAATTTGTAATGAGATTTGATGAAATTATTGATTATTTAGATAGTGGTGTTCAACCACAAGAAGTAGTTGAAGCCCCAGTTTCATTAAAATCAATTATTAATCTTGGAAAAAATCCAGAAGACTTTTTTAAATTAAAATTAGAAATTTTTGAATTGCCTGAAGTAAAAAGTTCAAAGGATAGACAATGGAAAGCTTCAATGAGAAAGGCAACTACCAGCCTCGAACTTCTCGGATTATTGAGTGCGGCTGATGTAAACCTAGAAAGTGAATCATCCGAATCTCAGGATTAAATTCTCCGCCTATATATAACCAATCTCCTGGATATGCAGCATTAGCGTTTGCTAACCAGTCTCGATCATGGTAAGCCATGTTTTCCCAACGTGTGATCCATGTTGCAGGTATAAAATTAAGTTGAAGTCGTTCTTTAACTGAGTCTTCTACAAAATATTGTTCACCATTAATAGGACCTATTGTGGTCCTGTTTTTAATATAATATTCCATCCAATATTCAGGGTTAGATACAAATTTATCATAAATGTATCTACAATCTTTTGGATAATATTTTTGAAATCCACCTTGTAATCTATATCCTTTTTTCCATGTATCATTCCACCAACTTTCAGTTGCAATAAATTGACCAGGTTTTATTGGATAGTTAATCATATCCATGTAATCATTAATAAAACTTACGTCAATATCAATTACACAGACAGGTTCATCAATGTCTAATGACATTGGAATCAGTTTATTCCACTGATGTTTGCCAATTGTTTCTTCGCGAATCCAAGTTACATTTGGTATTTTTGAATTAATGTAGTCTTCGTATTCCGGACCATATTTGTTTCCGGTCCTGACAGCGTACACTCGTGTTCCCATAATTTATCCTTAGCATGATTGTATAGTGTAATTGGAAGTTTGCCACCACCCCATGCATACGAGTCACAAACTCTTCCGTAAGTTTTATGTTCTATTTCTTTAAATAAAAATTCATCAATTCCTTTATTATATTTAATCATATAATAATCTGGATCTTCTGCAAATTTATTATGAATATATGAATGATCGCCACACCAAGACATAATAGAACTATTAAGTGGTGTGTGAAATGCTTCTCTCCACCAGGCTAAAAGGACAGTAAATTCAGTAGTATAAAGATGAGTAATAGAACCATTGATAACAATATCAAGATCAAAATAGAGATATTGACCTTCTCGAAAGCGATCAAATAAAAGAAGCTTATCATAAACACCACCATAAACAACATCGTCAACAACATGAATTTTATCATACTCTCGATTGTTGTTGTCTAACATATATTTTATATTATCTACCCAGATTTGTTGACCATATCCAGGTGGAGTATTCAATAAAACTATTTCCATTTACCCATAACCATAAATCGAATATACTTGTCAGGTGTATTATCGTTCATACGTTTCCAATCACCGTACATTTCTTTTAATTCATTCTTTTCTAAAAGCTCTTGACAGCTCGTTACACAATTAGTATGGTCAGGTTCATTTGTTTTATTATTAGATTGTAGAACTAATAGTGTTCTTTCAGGCGATTCATAACAATCTTTATTTGTTGACATATCCCACATATGTTCACACGATGTATTAATAATCATGTGAGTACGTCTCCTTTCTTGATATGTAAAATAATCTTGATGAAAAACTCTGACATGCCAATTTTTAAATATACAATTATATTTGTTAATTGCTCTACATGCAAATTCATCTATTTCGAAGATATCGATTCGATTAATTTCTTTACCATATTTTTGATATAATAAATCAATAAGGGGATATCCAAACCAACCTCCAATAATTTCAATATTAAATTTACCATTCTCATCTCGTGGAATCTGAACTTTATCTAAGCTTTCAATTAACCATTCTTTACATGTAATTTGGTTAGGAGATAAACTATCAAAAAGTCTTTCCATTTGGTCCGGACAATTGTATCTGAACCATTTTAGTATTTTAGAATATTCAAGTTTCATATTTGTCCATAAACACAAAAATGTGTTTCTTTATCATCACAGCCTTTTTCATATACTTTTGACACATTATAAAGTTTAATAATATCTTCAATACTTTCAATTGGTGTACAATCACCATTGTGATTATCGTTATCACCAATTAAAATAACATCAACGCCTTTAGGCATTTTAACTGGATATGTTTTTTCAATATTTTTATGTACGATTAAATTTGCACCGATAACAGCATTTAAAATTTCTGGATCGCGATCAAAAACAAAATCTTTATTGATATAATATGGAATATTTTTAAATTTAGGATCGTAATCGATTGCTATAGCTTCTATATCAAAATCATTTAACATTATTAATGTTTCAGATATATCATTACAAGCTAAAAAAACAATTTTATCATACTTTAAAAATATTTTTTGAAGATTAGCTGCAGAAATAATAGATTTTGCAGGATTAATAATTGTCATAGCTTTTCCATAATTTAATCACTCTACTATCACTTTCGTGTAGTTCATACATCACGTCTATAATACCTTTATTATTGTATTTATGTGATGTATTAAAAATAGTTATTCTTCCTGGAAGTTTTCGGCCATTAACATTATAATTACTAACTAATCCTTCTTCCCAATATTTAAGTCTTTTATTTCTTTCGTGCTGATAAAAAAGATATTTGTCAAGAGATTTATATGTCCACTCAATTTTTTCCCAATTATCGTTTGTGAATTTAATTAACCATTCTGGATTATTAAATTTTACAAATGAGCTATTTACATGGCAAGACACTCCTTTACCATACCATTGTAATGATTTAGGCCAATATGGATTCCAATAATTCCAAATCATTTTAAAGTCT
>Ga0181556_1002737_pt1 | contig 15871 bp, 14 predicted proteins | sample 011ome_14_FD_148651 | JGI IMG/M metagenome (GOLD analysis project Ga0181556, IMG submission 148651) | Coastal salt marsh microbial communities from the Groves Creek Marsh, Skidaway Island, Georgia - 011505AT metaG (spades assembly) | ecosystem: Environmental > Aquatic > Marine > Intertidal zone... | reverse complement strand
GTTAAGCTGTGTTTGTGAATTCGCCACTCTAGGCGCGTAATATACCTAAATAAGCCATCTATTCTTCTGATAAAAATGGTGCCCAGGGGCGGAATCGAACCACCGACACGAGGATTTTCAATGGAGGTGGCGTAAATTGTTGACTTATAGTCAATGACTTACACGACGATATTTTTGGTGTGCGTATTAGTGTGTTTTTGGTGTTATTTTGAGGGCAGGGCGGAAACGCTGTGTTGAGCACAATGTTCGCAACAGTATGCGGAACACAAAGATGACAGCCACAAGATGCTCACAGTAGAAGTTTGAAACGGTAAGTTAGATGGTGATCATGTCGCCGCTAATGTCTTTACCGTGCTCACCTTCCCATTCGCGAACCATGCTACATAGCGCTGCGGCAACATAAGTGTCGCATTCGAAACTATTGGTATAGTCGAATACCTCAGAAATCTGCTCATGCGATAGCTCCGTGACCTCACCAACGCCCGAATTACCGAAGGAAGGTAGGTGGTTCAGGTTTTTGACCCGCTAAATGTTCCGGAAGCAAAGAGACCGAATTTTACCGTTCCATTCATGGTATCCCCGTCGCGCGTTCCTCTGAATTTCAGCTTCATCGGCATTGGACGCTCAACTTTTGTGAACCATGCTATGGCTTCCTCGCCAAGTATTAAATCTTGCATTGGACCATTGCCACCCTTAGCAGCCATCTCTCCAGCCAGAACACCGCCTTCATCAACTAAAGTCAGGGTAGCATCGAATTCACCCGTTGGCGCTTTGATGGTGATGTTCCAGTTTTCCATTAACGGGTCCCTTGCTGTTGTTGCAGAAAACTGCACGGTTGGTTTGTCTACGTCGCCAGTCACACGACGATGTTCTTTACAATGTCTACCGTTCGAAATTTGGTCAATCCGGTTGGCGCCTTCCTGATAGGAACAAGACTGAATACGTTACGTCTTTCTCACCGTTGTGGTGATGAATTGTGCGGAGCCTATTTCAGAGTCGGTATTAGGTGGCACCATAGAAGCGGGCACTTTTGCCCGACGAAGCGACCCTTATTCCAGGCTCTTCGTTTTGGGGTGACAGCGGGAAGTTGAACCCTTGGCATGATTTGCCCTCCATCCAACCCTCCTGCCCAAAAATCAACACAGCGCTGACGACGTATTATTGCCTAAAAACTAATGTCAGCTTCGCCGCTGGCGCGTCATCAAATGTTTCTGCGAAAGCAAAAGGCGGCTTTGAGCCCATTGCGGAAGTGCCGAATTGATCCGAGGCGTGATCCTTCCGGATCAGATGTTGTCTGACATTTGATCGGCACCTTGTTGCCGCGAAGTAACTTTCCCTTGCGCGACTCATTTGGTGTCTCTAATGTAATACAAGAATTAATGAAACTAACTTTCACTATGCGAAACAAGTCTCGAGGAGGAGATCACATGACATTTCTGAAATCCCTGTCCATGGTTGCGGCGATGACAGTTGCAGGCGGCATCGCCAGCGCCGAAACGACACTGATCCACGGCGAAGCAGGTCCAAACCGCGGCGCGCGCGCTGATGCGCTCCAGTGGTTCGCCGACCAGCTGACCGAACGTTCGGGTGGTGACATCAAAGTCGACATCCAATGGGGCGGCGCGCTGTTCAAATCGCAGGCGGCAGTACAGTCGATTGCCGACGGCGTAGCGGATATGGGGTCGGTCATCGCTGTCTACTACCCGCAGGAAATGGCAGGATACGGCATCGCCGATCTGCCACTGAACAATCCCGACGCTTGGGTCGGCATGCGCGCCACGGACGAGTTGATGCGAGGCAGCCCCGAAATTCAAGAAGATCTGGCAGAAAAGAACCTCGTCTATATTGGCACTTGGACGACGAGCCAAGTCAACATCGGCTGCAAGGGCGATCCGATCCGCACCGCCGACGACATTTCGGGCAAGAAGGTTCGCGGTGTGGGTGCCTATGGCAAGGTGTTCGGCGAGAATGGTGCGAACATGGTCAACATGTCGATCTACGACGCTTATCAGGGTCTCGATACGGGTCTGATCGACTGCTCGCAGGGCTATTCCTACGCTGTTGCGGCTCTCAAGCAGGCGGAAGTGATGGACAATTACACGATCCTGAACTGGGGTCAGGTTGGAGGTCTGGGCATCTTTATGAACAAGGATACCTACGATTCTCTCAGCGTTGAACAGCAGGCCGTCATCAACCAGACAGGTTCCGACATGGCCGATGAATTCGGCCGCATGATCAACGATGCCAACGAGAAGGCCATCGTATCCATGAAGGAGCAGGGCGTCGAAGTGATCGAACTACCCGCCGAAGAGCGCGCGAAACTGGTTGATGCCGGTAAGAAGTTCCTCGACGAATGGGTTTCCACCGCCGATGGCCTCGGCCTGCCGGGAGAAAAGCTGCTGGCGGATTACCAGACGCTGATTGCCAAATATACTGATGAGCGTGATGCAAGCGGCTATCCTTGGGCGTCCAAGACGAATTGAACCTGCCGGTCTGTGCGCCCCGGAAATAATCTGGGGCGCACGTGGCCATTCGACCAGGAAAAGCGACATCTGAAGGAGGGGACCGCCAATGCTGATCAACCTTGAAAAGATCCTGTTGGGACTGGGCGCGATTGCGGTCATCCTGTTGGGTGTGCTGATCACCACCAACGTGGTGGCACGTACAGTATTTTCGGGCAATGTGCCCGATAGCGTGACGATGGTGCGCGAACTCATGGTTGCCGCCATCACCCTGCCCATCGCTGCCGCCACAGCGGCGCGGGCGCATGTGTCCGTGGCCTTCATCTCTGACAGGTTCGGGACCCATCTGCGGTCGTGGCTGATTGTCACAGGGTCAATCGTGGGGATGATCGCGCTGGCGCCGCTGATCTATGCAGGTGGACGCGAATTTCTGTCTGTCTGGGAAAAAGGCAGCTTTTTCTATGGTGACCTGAACCTGCCGAAATGGCCGGGACGACTGTTGTTCGTCATTGGCATCGGTGCCACCTTTGCGCGTCTTGCGGAATTGGCAGTGCGCGACACGCGCACGATCCTTGCCGGTGGGACGGTATCCGATGAGCAACACCATGTTGGCGATCTGCTGACCGAAGAAGGAACACGCTGATGGATGCCGCCACCATAGGCATGATCGCATTCGCCGCAGTGCTGATTCTGCTGGCGTTGCGTGTGCCCATCGCCTTTACTCTGGCCGCCGTCGCCACTGTCGCCACGTTTTTCATCTTTGCGTTCCGATCCGGCACGTTCATGCCCGAACGCGCGATCAAGGCAACCACCTCGATGGTGTTTTCCAACTCCTTTGACCTGATCCATTCTTACGACCTATCGATGATCCCGCTGTTCGTGGCGCTTGGTCACATTGCGTACCGCGCCGATATCACGACCAAGATATATCACGCGGCCAAGGTCTGGCTGACCCGTTTGCCGGGGGGCGTCGCGATGGCGTCGGTCATGGGCTGCGGTGGGTTTTCGGCAATCACCGGATCGTCCATTGCTTGCGCGTCGACCATGGGCAAGATCTGCACGCCGGAAATGCTGCGCATGGGATACGACCCGCGGCTCGCCACCGCGTCGGTTGCGGCGGGCGGTACGCTAGGGTCGCTTATTCCTCCGTCGGTCCTGTTCATTATCTACGGCATCTTTACCGAAACCTCGATCTCGTCACTGTTCCTTGCGGGGGTACTGCCGGGGTTGCTGACGCTGGCGGGGTTCATCCTTGTGATCGCGGTTTGGGTCTGGTGGACGCCGTCCATCGCGCCGTCTACCGACACGCGCTATACTCACGCCGAAAGGTTCCGTGCGGCGTTGGACAGCTGGCCTGCCGTGCTGTTGTTCGTGCTGATCATCGGCGGCATTTACGGCGGTATCTTTACCGCAACCGAAGCCGCCGCAGTCTGTGTCGTCGCGGCCACCCTGATCGGTTTTGCGCAGCGCAAGTTGACGCTGGCGGGGCTTTGGGACGCGGTCAAGGAAACCTGCATCCAGACCTCGGCAATCTTTTTGATTGCCGCCGCTGCCAAGATTTTCGTAGCCTTTATCGCCCTGACCGGGGTTGCAGGTGTGATCGTTGGCATGGTGACAGACGCGCAACTTTCGGTGGTGGTACTCATGATATGCATCGCGGTGATTTACCTGTTGCTCGGTATGTTTCTCGACCCCATCGGGATCATGGTGCTGACGCTGCCGCTGATGATCCCGCTGGTGGAAAGCTATGACCTGAACCTAATTTGGTTTGGCGTCGTCGTCATCAAGCTGCTTGAGATTGGGCTGATCACGCCGCCTGTTGGGCTGAACGTGTTTGTCATTGCCAACGTTGTTGGGCGCGAGGCACCCATCGACAAGATTTTCGCGGGCATCACCCGGTTCCTGTCGGTAGATTTCATCGTGCTAATCCTGATCATGTCGTTCCCGGCGATTTCGCTGCTGATCCCGATGGCAGCGCGATGAACGATCAAACCGAAACAGCGCAAACCGACCGCAAATTCGCCAACACCCTGGCGCGGGGCCTGGGCGTGCTGCGGGCCTTTCGTGCCGGTGACAACGGCCTGACCCATGCCCAGATCGCAGAGCGAACAGGCCTACCCAAGCCCACCGTTTCAAGGCTGACCTACACGTTGGCCGAGCTTGGTTATCTGACCCACGGCGGCCGCAATGACCGGTTTCGCCTGGGCCCGGCTGCGATTGCGCTGGGGTCGGTCGCGTCGGTCGCGGTCAGCTTTGTCGATGCGGCGGCGGAGGCGATGCAGCGGCTTGCCGACGACACTGGGACACTGGCGCTGATCGCGGTACGTGACGGCATGCGGATGATGTTGGTGCGCACGTGGCGGCCCGCCGACCGGTCGACCATCTGGCTGGAACCGGGCCACCGTATCCCTGTTTTCGGATCGTCCTCGGGTCTGGCAGTGATGGCGAGCCTTGACGACGAACGGTTCGAGGCGACGACACCGGACGACGCGTTGCGGCAGTACCGCCGTGACGGATATGACCAGTTGCTGGGGCGCGGATTTGTCTTGGCCCCGCCCGACACCCGCTATGCCCGGACAGTCAATGCCGTCAGCGTGCCCTATTATGCAGGGGAGTTCGGTGAGGCCGTCGCCTTTACCTGCGGCGCCCTGCCCGAAGACTTGCCAGACGCGCGGATCATGGACGAGGTTGGCCCGGCGCTGCGCGGCGTTGTCAGCGGTATTGAACACCGTCTGGGCCGCTCACCCTCGTTGACCCGGCGCGGATAAGATATTTTGAGGAAACATGGATGACCGATAAGATTGTTTACACCCGCCACGATGATATTGCCGTTTTGCGAATCCAAAACCCGCTGGTGAACGCGCTGTCGCATGCCGTCCGGCAAGGCTTGTCTGACGCGATGGACCGGGCAGAAGCCGATGAGGCCGTTCGCGCGGTTCTGTTGGTTGGTGACGGCCGCGCGTTTATTGCGGGCGCAGACATCAAGGAATTCGGAAAGCCGATGCAGAAACCGGGCCTGCCGGATTTGTGCAACCGAATCGAGGCATCGCCGCTGCTGGTTGTTGCCTCAATGCATGGCGTCAGTCTTGGTGGTGGGTTGGAAGTGGCGCTGGGGTGCCATTACCGTGTGGCACAACCAACGGCGCGTGTCGGATTGCCCGAAGTGCATCTTGGTATCCTGCCGGGTGCCGGTGGCACGCAGCGGCTTCCGAGGCTGACGGGTGCGGAAAAGGCGGTCGAGGCGATCACGACAGGCCGACACATCAAGGCGGAAGAGGCACTTGAGCTGGGCATTGTCGACCGCGTGACCGAAGGCGACCCGGAAGAAGTTGGCTTGGCCTACACGCAGCAATTGCTGGATAGCGATGCGCCGCGTAGACCTGTCAGCGAAATGTCCGGACCGGGTGCGATTAATTGGGACGCGACTTATGATGCGGTCCTCAAGAAGGGGCGAGGGCAGATCAGCCCGGCCACTGCCGTGCGCGCCATTCAAGCGTCCTCTGAGCTGCCGTTTGACAAAGGGCTGGCGCGGGAACGTGAATTATTCATGGAATTGATGGACACCGACCAACGTAGGGGTTTGATCCATGCGTTTTTCAACGAACGCGCGGTGAGCAATCTGCCGGAGTTAAAAGGGGTAGACCCGCGCGACCTGCAAACGATCGGTGTGATCGGGGGCGGCACCATGGGCGCTGGCATTGGAACGGCGTGCCTGTTGTCGGGTTTCAACGTGGTGCTGATTGAGATGACCGAGGACGCGGGCGAAGCGGCGTGTGGTCGCATTGCGGGAAATTTGAAAGGCGCATTGAAGCGCGGCAAGATTACAGAAGAAAAATACAACGCCCTAACCACCATCGCGCTGGAAGTTTCGCAGAGTTACGACAGTCTGAAGGATGCCGACCTAGTGATCGAAGCGGTGTTTGAAGACATGTCTGTCAAGCGCGATGTGTTCGGCAAGCTGGACGCCGTGTGCAAGCCGGGGTGCGTGCTGGCGTCCAACACCTCCTATCTGGATGTAAATGAAATTGCGGCCAGCACCTCGCGGCCTGCGGATGTGATCGGGCTGCATTTTTTCTCGCCCGCGCATGTGATGAAGCTGCTGGAAGTTGTTGTGGCGGATCAGACGGCACCCGATGTTGTCGCAACCGGCTTTGCGCTTGGCAAGGCATTGGGCAAGATCAGCGTGCGCGCGGGTGTTTGTGATGGGTTCATCGGCAACCGCATTTTGGCGACCTACCGCACGGCGGCGGATCACATGGTGTTGGACGGCGCGTCGCCCTATCAGATCGACAAGGCGTTGACCGATTTTGGCTTTGCCATGGGGCCGTTTGCAGTGGCCGACCTTGCCGGGCTCGACATTGGCTGGGCCACCCGCGAACGCAAGGCACCGGACCGTCACCCCGACGAAAGGGTGCCAACCTATATCGACCGCCTTTGCGAACAGGGTCATTTCGGTCAGAAGACCGGGCAAGGCTATTATATCTATGAAGAGGGCAAACGGGGCCGGGTGCCAAACCCGGAAATCAACCGACTGATCGAAGAGGAACAGTGCGAACTGGGCATCACCCCGCGCGACTTTTCCGATGATGAAATCTTGCGCCGTTACATGTGCGCAATGGTCAACGAAGGTGCCAAGGTTGTCGGGGAAGGCATCGCGCGCCGTCCGCTCGACGTCGATATGGTTCTGCTGTTTGGTTATGGTTTCCCGCGCTACTGGGGCGGGCCGCTGAAGTGGGCTGACATTCAAGGATTGGACGCGGTGCTGGCCGATATTGAACACTTTGCGCAAAGTGACGCGTGGTTCTGGCAACCCGCACCCCTGCTGAAAAAACTTGTGGCCGAAGGGCTCACATTTGATGATCTGAACAAGGAAGCTGCACAATGAAACAAGCTGTTATCGTCTCGACTGCGCGCACCGGGCTGGCCAAGTCCTTTCGCGGGTCTCTAAACATGACCCACGGGGCGACCATGGGCGGTCATGTTGTGGAACACGCCGTGGCGCGCGCTGGTGTTGACCCTGCACAGATCGAAGACGTGATGATCGGGTGCGGCTATCCCGAACACGCCACGGGCAGCAACATCGCGCGCCAGATCGCCTTGCGCGCGGGTCTGCCGGTGACCGCATCAGGGGTCACGGTGAACCGCTTCTGTTCAAGCGGGCTACAGACCATCGCCATGGCCGCCAATGCCATCTGCCAAGAAGGTGCCGGGCCGATGGTCGCGGGCGGGGTCGAAAGCATCTCAATGGTGCAGCCGCAGGTGAACTCGGTCAAAGAGGCGTGGCTGCTGGAACACAAGCCCGCCATCTATATGGCGATGATCGAAACGGCGGATATCGTCGCCAAACGCTATGGCCTCAGCCGCGATTATCAGGACGAATATGCCCTGCGCTCGCAACAGTTGATCGCGGCAGCACAGGACAGTGGAAAGTTCGACCCTGAAATTGTGCCGATGCAGACCGTCATGGGGGTGCAAGATAAAGAGACCAAAGAAATCACAACCCACGAGGTCACTGTTGAGCGCGACGAATGCAACCGCCCTACGACCACTCTTGAAGGCTTAGCTGGGCTGCAGCCTGTGCGCGGCGATGGTAATTTCGTCACCGCAGGCAACGCCAGCCAGTTGTCAGATGGTGCCGCAGCTTTGGTTCTGATGGACAGTGCGGACGCCGAGAAACAGGGATTGGAGCCTTTGGGTGCCTTCAAAGGTTTTGCGGTTGCAGGCTGCGCGCCCGATGAAATGGGTATTGGCCCTGTCTTTGCCGTGCCCCGCCTGTTGGAACGTCACGGGCTGAAAGTTGATGACATCGACCTGTGGGAGTTGAACGAGGCGTTCGCATCGCAATGCCTGTATTCGCGCGACACGCTGGGGATCGACCCTGAAAAATTCAACGTAAACGGCGGTTCCATCGCGATTGGTCATCCGTTTGGCATGACCGGCGCACGCATGACCGGGCATCTATTGCTGGAAGGCAAACGGCGCGGTGCCAAACTGGGCGTGGTCAGCATGTGCATCGGCGGCGGCATGGGTGCCGCGGGTCTGTTTGAAATCTATTCGTAAGGGGGCCAAAATGGACCTGAGCTATACCGATGAGGAAAAGGCATTTCGCGAGGATGTGCGGGCGTTTCTGGATGAAAAATTGCCTGATGATCTGCGCGACAAAGTGAAGAACGGGCAGGAGTTGGGCAAGGACGGTCATGAGCGTTGGCACGCGATCCTGAACGAACAAGGCTGGCTGGCCCCGAATTGGCCAAAGAAATTTGGTGGCGCGGAATGGAACGCCGTGCAACGGCATATTTTTGAGGAAGAAGCCGCCGCCGCATCGGCGCCGCGCATCGTGCCATTCGGGCTGGCGATGTTGGCGCCAGTGCTGCAGAAATTCGGTTCAAAGGAACAACAGGACCACTGGCTGCCCCGCATTCTGTCGGGTGAGGATTGGTGGTGTCAGGGGTATTCCGAACCCGGTGCCGGGTCCGATCTGGCCTCGCTGAAAACTACGGCTGTCAAGGATGGCGATAACTACATCGTCAACGGACAAAAGACCTGGACCACTCTGGGCCAGCACGCCAACATGATTTTTTGCCTCGTGCGCACCGACAAGGACGTCAAGCAACAAGAAGGCATTTCCTTTCTGCTGATCGACATGGATACGCCGGGCATCGAAGTGCGCCCGATTGTGCTGCTGGACGGTGGGGCTGAGGTGAACGAGGTCTGGTTCACAGATGTGAAAGTGCCTGCCGAAAATCTGGTGGGCGAAGAAAACAAAGGCTGGACCTATGCCAAATATTTGCTGACCCATGAGCGCACGAACATCGCGGGCGTCGGGTTTTCGCGGGCTGGCTTGCAGGCGGTCAAACGCATTGCCAAATCCGAAATGGCCGGCGGCAGACCCCTGATCGAAAACCCGCATTTTGCGGCTCGTGTGGCGCAAGTCGAGATTGATCTGATGGCGATGTCCACCACCAACCTGCGGATCATCTCCAAGGCGGCAGCGGGCACGGCCCCCGGCGTGGAAAGTTCGATGCTCAAGATCAAGGGCACGATCATCCGTCAGGAAATCAACGATCTGGCGCGGCGTGCGGCGGGTGTCTATGCGATGCCGTTCGCGTCCGAGGCGGTTGAGGGATCGAATGCGGTCTTGCCCGATCCGCTGGCCGCTGGCCCGGTCGCGGCGCAGTATTTTAACAACCGTAAGCTGTCGATTTTTGGCGGTTCAAACGAAATCCAGCGCCAGATCATCGCAAAAACTACATTGGGAGGCGGGCAATGAATTTCGAGCTGACCGAAGAACGTCAAATGCTGCAAGACAGCCTGCGGCGTTTTCTGCGCGACAAATACGACACCGCCACGCGGAACAAGATCCTCGAAAGCGACAGCGGTATGTCCGCAGGTATCTGGTCGGAGTTGGCGGAGCTTGGTATCATCGGCGCGCTCTTTACCGAAACTCAGGGCGGCTTTGGTGGCGCGGGTTTTGACATCGCGGTGGTGTTTGAAGAATTGGGTCGCGCGGGCGTGGTTGAGCCGTTTATGGACACTGCGATACTTGCGGGTGGGCTGATTGCCGATCTGGGCAACGCGGCTCAGTTGCCGCACATTGAGGACCTTATCAGCGGTACGTTGCATCTGGCCTTTGCCCATGGTGAGCCAAACAGCCGCTATGACCTGACGCGCGTGGCGACCACTGCCAAGGCAGACGGTGACACCATCATTTTGAACGGGCGCAAGGCCGTTGTGGTGAACGCGGAGGCTGCCGACATGCTGGTTGTGTCGGCCCGTGAAAGTGGGGAGGCTGATGCTACGGAGGGCTTGTCGCTGTTCCTTGTTCCCAAGGATGCCAAAGGGCTGACCGTTCAGGGCTATGCGCTGCTGGCGGGGGGCCGTGCGGCAGAGGTCACATTGGACGATGTGAAGGTGTCCTCAGACGCGCGACTGGGTGCGGCAGGTAAGGCTGCTAAAGCCATCAAGGCGCGCATCGCCACCGCCTGTGTCGCGCAAAGCGCCGAGACGCTGGGCGCGATGGAAACTGCCTGTTCCTTGACCCGCGAATACTTGATGACGCGCAAACAGTTTGGGCGGCCGATCGGCAGTTTTCAGGCGCTGGCGCACCGCATGTCCGACCTGCTGATCGAGATGGAGCAGGCGCGATCGGCCGTGATCAACGCGGCCGGGCATCTGGACGGTGATCCCCCAACGCGCGACCGCCACATCGCGGCGGTCAAGAACCTGATGGGCCGCGCAGGGCGTCTGGTGGCAGAGGACGCGATACAGATGCACGGCGGCATCGCGATGACGCAGGAATATGAGCTTGCACATATCGCCAAACGCATCGTCATGGCCGACCATCGGTTTGGCGACACTGACCATCATCTGGAGCGTTTCATTGCCCTTTCCGCCGCATGACGCACCCCCGAGCGGGGTCGCGGGGCTGATCGGGTTTCAGTCTGATCTGAGCGCACCCGATGGAAGCACGCGGATCACGCTGGCGCTGGAGGCGCACCATCTGAACGTGTCAGGCGTGTTGCACGGCGGGTTGCACACGCTGCTGTTGGACGTGGCCGCCGGGTTTGCCTGCGCACGGCATCTGGCGCAGGACGGGGCCTTCGTCCCGGTACTGACGCTGTCGCTGACCACCGATTACATTGCAAGTATTTCTGCCGGGACGGTCATGGCGCGGGGGCGGGTGTCGGGCGGTGGCCATAAAATCGTGTTCGCCGAGGCAATGCTCTACAGTGCGGAAGGAGGCCTTTTATCGCGCGCAAGCGGCGTGTTTAAGAGGGGATCAAAATGACCGCAGAGATTGAGGACAGAGGTGATCGTCTGATCGTGTGGAATGGTAATGCTGACAAACGAGGCGCGCTGTCGCCCGCGCTTTACGTTACGTTGGCGCAGGCAATGGATCTTGCAGCCGAGCCGCGTATCCGGGCAGTGATCCTGACATCGCGCGGTGACTTCTTTTGCGCAGGCGGTGACATGAACGTGTTGATTGAGCGGCGCAAGCTGACCGAAGCGGAGCGGAGGGACAAGGTCGATACGCTGCACGATCTGGTCCGTAAAATGCGTGCCTGTCCCGTGCCGATCATTGCCGCGGTTGAGGGCGGTGCGGCGGGTGCGGGGCTCTCGTTGGCGCTCGCTTGCGACCTGATCGTTGCGACAAAAGATGCCAAATTTACCGCCGCCTATGTCAAGGCTGGGCTGGTACCAGATGCAGGTCTGACTGCATCGCTGGCGCGGATGATCCCGCGCCCACTTGCGATGGAAATGTGCCTGATGGGCCGTCCCGTAATGGCCACCCGATTTGCAGAACTAGGAGCCGTCAGCCGAATTTGCGATACAGGCAACGCTTTGGGTGAGGCTATACTGCTTGCCGATACGCTCGCCGCGGGTCCAAGAAACGCCCAAAGCGCAATTCGGCAACTGGTGGCGCAATCCTATGAGGTGTCCGAAGCCGCACAACTTGACGCCGAACGAGACGCGATGGCCCATGCCGCAGGGACAAACGAAGCGGCAGAAGGCATTGCGGCGTTCTTGGAAAAACGCAAGGCGCAGTTCGCATGATGATATGGGACACCGAAATCACGCGCCGTCTGGGCATTCGCTTGCCAATCTTGGCAGGGGGGCTGCAATGGCTGGGTGATGCACCTTATGTAGCTGCGGCCGCACATGCCGGGATTATGGGTTTCGTGACAGCGGCGAGCTTTGGTGGCGATATGGATGCCCTTCGCGCCGAAATCCGCAAGGCGCGCGACATGTGCGGAACCCTGCCGTTTGGTGTCAACGTGTCGATGTTGCCCAAGCTGGTGCCCGATGATCAAACCGCTGATGTCTTTCGCCTGATCGCAGACGAAGGGGTGACAGTGATCGAGACCTCGGGGCGTAACCCCGAACCCTATATTAAACTGCTCAAGGACTTTGGCCTGACCGTCATCCACAAGGTGCCCGCCGTGCGTTATGCGGTGAAGGCGCAAAGTGTTGGCGTCGACATGGTGTCAATTGTCGGGGCAGAGTGCGGCGGGCATCCCGGGATGGACATGATCGGATCGTTCGTGAACGGGGCCATGGCAGGTCGCGATCTGCACATCCCGTTTCTGATCGGCGGTGGCGTCGGGCATGGTAGCCAACTGGTCGCGGCGCTGGCGATGGGCGCATCCGGTGTGGTCATGGGCACGCGGCTGCTGGTAGCCGAGGAGGTGACGGCGCATGCGAGGTACAAGCAGGCGCTGGTCGATGCGACTGAGCGCGATACGGTGCTAACCATGGGATCAGTGCGCAACACCATCCGCACGTTGGCAAATGAGACGACGGTAGAGGTGGCTCGGATGGAGGCGGAAAGCCCCGATGTGACCATTCAGGAGCTGCTGCCATTGGTATCAGGACAGATTGGGCGCAAGGCCTATCAAACCGGTGATGTCAGCCGGGGCATGTTGTCCGCGGGGCATGCGCTTGGCCTGACCGACAAGGTGGAACCGATGGCAGACATCATTGCGCGGATTGAAGCGGAGGCAGAGACGGCCTATCGCAAAACGGGACAGGTGATGCACTTTCAGGAGGCGGCAGAGTGATGGCACGGGTAGAGGCATTTTTGAATGATCAGGTGGCGGTGCGGCCCATAGCCCCGGCGCTGAAAGACAGCATCGGGGTCAGTTGGACGTACGCTGAGCTGAACCTTGCCGCTGAAGCCGCCGCTGCGGTGTTGACCGAGGCAGGCGTGTGTGCGGGGGACCGCGTAATGATGCTGTCGGAAAACTGTGCCACCGCTGTTGCGATGCTTTTCGCCTGCTGGAAGATCGACGCGGTGATCATTCCGGTAAATGCCCGCCAAACCGCCGCTGAGGTCGCGCGTATTCTTGATCACGCAACCCCTGCCGTCGTGGTCACGACGAGTGCGGCATCAGCGGACGCAGCGACCCATGCCGGGCGGTTGAGCGGAAAGGCCGTGTGCGGGTCGTTTGGCGACATCCACCTCGCGACACCTTTCGATAGCGCCCCCGATGCAGCGCTGAACGATGTGGCCGTACTGCTTTATACCACGGGCACCACGGGTGATCCCAAGGGGGTGATGCTGACCCATGATAACGTGCGTTTTGGCGGCATGGCATCGGCCACTTTGCGTCACATGACGCCGGAGGATTTGATCTACGGCGTTCTGCCGATCACCCATGTTTTTGGCTTGGCATCGGTGGTCACAGCCGCCTGTTATGCAGGTGCCGCCGTGCGGCTTGAAACGCGGTTTTCAGCCGCCAAGCTGTTCGCGGCTTTGCAGGACGGTGTGACGCTGCTGTCGGCGGTCCCACAGATGCACGCGCTGCTGATGCAGTACACCCGTGAACAGGGGCTAACTGCTTTGGGATCAGACCACTTGCGCTATGTGTCGTCCGGTGCGGCGCCGCTTGATCCGGCTTGGAAACGCAAGGCCGAGGCGTTCTATGGCGTGGCACTGCAGAACGGTTACGGTATGACCGAAACCACCGCGGGCGTCTGCGCCACGCGCAACACTATCGGGTCCACTGACACCTCAACTGGGCCTGCGCTGCCGGGCGTTGAAGTGTGCATAGATGACACCGTTCCGGGCGGGGCCGAAGGATCGGGTGAAGTGCTGACGCGGGGTGGTCATGTGATGAAAGGGTATTACCGGAACCCTGAGGAAACAGCCAAGGTATTGGACGACGACGGCTGGTTGCGCACGGGCGATCTGGGCCGGATCGACGACCACGGTCATCTGCACATTCTGGGCCGCTCAAAGGAATTGATCATTCATGGTGGATTTAACGTCTATCCCCCAGAAGTTGAGGCCGCGCTGAACGATCATCCGCGCGTGATCCAGTCTGCGGTCATCGGGCACATGGCGGGTGGCGACGAACAGGTTCTGGCGTTCGTGCAGATTGCTGAGGGCGATACCGTCAGCGTCGAAGAACTGAAGGCCTTCGTGAAGGAGCGCCTTGCAGGTTACAAACGACCCTCGCAGATCATTCTAGCGATCGAACTGCCCGCCGCTCCGACTGGCAAAATCCTGAAACATAAACTGTTGACCAAGTTCGCCGATCAGTTGGGGTAAGAGCGTGGTGGATCAAACCCGAATACAAAAGCGATCGCATGTGCAGCCGGAATTTCCTTGTAGATGGTGTATCCCCTAAGAATCGTTTGCTGGAGCCCATATTGCGTGTGATTAGCAAGGAAGATGATCAGCGCAACGCGGCCTCGCTAGTAGAGCGTTTCTCTATAGCGTGCCTCAATCAAAGCATCATCAGTCTTGCCAATAACCGTATCAGTATGATCTCTAAGCATTTCGAGCAGTGTTGGCACTGGTCGGTTCTGCGGCCATGTATCTGGCTTCCAGAAACCGGCCCGCATTGGGGCCTTGCCGCAATGGGTAAATATCTCTTCCGCCGTGATGCGCAATACCGTCTTTGGACATCGTCCCTTGACCTGAAACTGATCTCGAAGTGCTTGCTCGTCACTGATCTCGGCAACACCGTTGACGCGTAGCGTTTCGCCAACAGTCGGAATCATAAAGATAAGTGCAACTTTGGGGTGGGCCAAAATATTCAGCAGCCCATCAATGCGGTTGTTACCGGGACGATCAGGCAAGAGCAGCGTCTTGTCTGTTTCTACTGTAACAAATCCTGCGGGATCACCTTTTGGAGATACATCGAGATTGGTTCCATCGGAGGTCGCGAGCACAAGGAAAGTCGAATGTGCAATGAAATCCCTACAGTGTGTATCAAACCTTGAAATCACCTTAGCCGCAGCAATAGGTGAGACGTCGCCGTAGATTTCTCGCAGTTTCTCTGGGGTCATTGGGGCGCTCCTTCCCGTGAAGGATTAACAAAAACACGAATGGCGGCAAAGTCCGCAGTCTGATGTGAATTCGACCTCTGATCCTTGCTGCACTCTGCACGAATGGCTGGTTTTCCCGCCGTGCGGCCGCACCGAATTTTACGTTGACGCAGCATTTTCCACGCTGCGAGCGCATGCAGCGGGAAAACCGAATTCACACAATGGGCTCTTTCTCGCCGTTCGCTGCGTCTTGGACCAACGACCGCTTTGCAAAAGTTTAAGAAGTCACCTTCTAAGGCATACCTCTCTGCCAGACCTTCAACCAAAAATTACAAGTCTTCATGAACTCAATATATGTTTGTTTCCATCCAAAAAGCAGCGTAGCGCAGTAACCCTAGTTGCTCGCTACACTGAGCGCAGACCTAACGTAGTCACCGCTTACAGCCCGCGCACAGACGCTGTGTGACACCCACAATGTTCAGCTGCCAGATATTGGTCCCTGCGCGCCCTGCGGCTTGAGCCTATCGTAATCCGCCTGCGATGTTGCAGTTGATGCAACTGAGGGCATGCCGCTAACTGCAGAGTCTGGCGCAGCCTGTTGTGGGCTTGGCACATTGGGCTTGGGAATTTGCGGA
>Ga0181556_1002736_pt1 | contig 15880 bp, 8 predicted proteins | sample 011ome_14_FD_148651 | JGI IMG/M metagenome (GOLD analysis project Ga0181556, IMG submission 148651) | Coastal salt marsh microbial communities from the Groves Creek Marsh, Skidaway Island, Georgia - 011505AT metaG (spades assembly) | ecosystem: Environmental > Aquatic > Marine > Intertidal zone >... | reverse complement strand
AGTCCATGAACTCACGGCGCGTGCGATGCGTCTGAGCGATGATTACACCTCCTTCTGAGCCGAATATCGTTTCTCTCTCTCTCTCTCTCTCTCTCTCAGCTCTCTCTTTCCTCGGTGGTATCGTAAAAGAGAGGAGAAAAATAAAAGCAGGTGCGTTTCCGAGAAAAAGTTTTGTTTCGTTTCGTATCTCGTCTCGTTCGTTCGCGATAAACTTTTTGGGCGATGATGTGGGTAACAACCTGGCTATATTGTTTGAAATGTCTGAATTCTTATCCGTGAGTGAGTTCAAATTCCCTCCTGAGCCCGAGCGTGTGCGATTCTTTTTTATATTTCGTATCGGCGATGACTAATTTTTATAACACAAATAAAAAATACTAGCACATTTCATATGACTTTAGCACGCTGAATCAATCACTCTTTCGCGCTCAACATGTGCAACAAATCGGCATCTCGCACGTATCCTCTTTGCATCGCTGCTTCCAACGCGGTCAACCCGTCGCCGTCTTTCGCGGCGATGTCCAAGCGTTTCGCCGTGACTAAAAACTTCGCGAGCGCGTCGTTATCGGACATCACGGCGCAGTGTAACGGCGTCTTTCCGGTTTGCGTGCATCTAAAGTTTTCTAAATCGAAACCGTTACGAACTATTATCTCGATAACTTCCGTTGGATTTGTGAAATTTTGCATCGCACACGCTTTAAAAATATTCTGCGCCACGTCTCTCGAATCGATGGTTGCGCCCGAGGTGAACGTGCGCATAATTTCAGCGACGTCGCCGGATATGACGGCGATTTTCAAAAGCTCCGCGTCTGGGTGCGACATGGACGTAATTTTCTCGCGTTTTCCGTCCACGAAGAGTTTTTCGGTATACTTTTTCTTTATAAACTCGAGCTTTTCTTCCTTGGTGCTTTTCGGATGCGGTTTTCGTGTCGCGCTTTTGTCGTTGTCCAAAAACGACGACGGTTTCTTTAATATCTTTGCCTCCAAAACTGCGTTCGCGTTCGCGTTGCCCCACTTAACGAAAGTGCCATTCAATAACGGATCCGTCCAAACCTTTACGTCTAAAATCGCACTTCGCACTTTCGACACGTGGACGCCAAGACTTCGGTGCGCGCCGGAACACTCAACGCATAAAGCCACGCCGTAATTCAACGACGCCCATTCTGGTTCCGGCATCGAGCAGTCCGCGCACGTGGTACACCCAGGCGCAGAACGCAAGATTTCCAGAGGCGAATTTCCGTTTGCTAAAGAGAGTGTGGCGTACTTGTCGGGATTCATGAAAGGGTTGTTCTCGATCTGCGCGTCGCTTAAATCCGACGACAACGCGGAACATCCCGATAACGTTCTCCGGTGACCAGTCGTGTTAGTCGTTTGCGAGGAGTTTGACATCGCATCAGCGGACGTTACACCCGGTTTGTGCTTGTTAAAGTACGCATCGTCGGCATCAGTTGGCGAAGTGGAAGTAGGCAAGTGGTGGTTTTGGTTGAGCAACACCGCGATGGCGGAGGTAATCGCCTCCATCCAGTCAGCTTGCGCTTCCTCAGATTCTGCGCGCAAAACGTACGTTTTCTCCATTGAAACGATACGAAACGCGTTCGCGACAAAATGCTTCGAATTTTTCGGATCGTCTTCGCGGTCTACGCCGGTACCTGATTTCACCGTAGACGTCAACAGACGTACAGTTTCGTGCGCTTCGGTGAGATCGACGTCGTTTGTGGCGTTTTCGTGACTGCTACCGCCAAAAACCCCGCCTAATCGCGACTGAATGAACGCTTTTGAGTTCGAAGACGATCGATAATACATCAAGTTTCCGTACACGTCTAAAACAAAGTACCTTTTCTTCCAATCGCGAAGCGTTCTGGATCGTTTCCACAGGTACCCTTGCGTCAAAATGCGATCTTCGATGTTCATGTTTTGGTCGTTAGTAGTGCCGTCGCCGCCGCCGAGTAAGTCTGAGTTGAACGAGGCGTCGTGAATACTAAAGCCCTCGCTTTTACTTCTGCTGTGTTTACCTTTACCACCGCCATATAAAACATCCGTGAGTTGTTTCTGTTGTTCTCTGGCCGAAAGACTTCCATGGTTACCAAACTCCTCGGAATTCGAGTGCTGCTGCTGCTGCTGTAGTTGCCGCTCTCGCGCTGCTTTGCTACGTAATAGTTCTAAGTTCGCTAACGATGCGGTGAGTTTATTCGACAGCTCTCTTGCGCGATCTGTCGTCAAACTCCCATCGTACGGTAAGTTGGAAGGGATTGTTGTCGTCGTCGTATTCTCTGCGTCTTCGCCCTCCGATACCGGACTAATCATCCCGGCCACAACCGCATCGTGGTGCTCTCCGCTAAAACCGTTCTCCATCGCGTACGCGTCCACCTCTTGCCGAAACTGTCCCATCATCTTCTCCACCTCTTCTTCGAATCCTCTCAACGCTTCCTCGCGTTCTTTCACTCCGTCCTCCACCTCCAGATTTCCTCCCAAATTTTTTATAAACTCCAAATGTCTCTTCACCATCTCCACCGTCACCTTCTCCACGACGCTCTCGCTCTCGTGCACCCCTCTTTGCAAACACGCCATCAGCTCGAATCTCGCTAAATCCGTCGCGCTCGCGGCTTCGCTAAACTTCATCTTCGACACGCTCGAATTCGACCTCGCGTGTTTACTCCTCTCCCGTTCAACCTTCTCCACCGTCTTGGCGAAGACGCTCTGCTTCGCTTTTTGACGCTCGCACTCGTGCGTCCCGAAAACCTCCAACATGTGCCCAACCGTTTCCCTCGCGTCTCTCGAAAAGCTACTGTGTGCCTCCGCGCTCTCTCTTACTCTCGTGACCAACATATCCGTCCTCGTCTCTTCTTCGATGCTTTTGTTCGTAGCGATACTCTTCGCGCCGCTCGTCGTCGTCGTCGTCAACGCAAACCCGCTCTCTTTCCCAAACATCTCAACCTCTAACACTTCAACCTCTCTGGCGAACCGTTCGCTTTCTCGTGCCATCTGCTCGTGCGCGTCGCAATATCGCGTCAAGGCGTTCGTAAACCCTCTGCAAAGGTTTCGTTTCGTGGCATTCGTGGCAACTTTTTCGCTCAGTTTTTGCAGCTTTTCTCTCACGAACGGCGAGTCTTGCAAAGATGTCGTCGTCTGAATCGTCTGAATCGTCGCCTCCTCCGCCGCGTTCGTCGTCGTAAACACCACGCTCGGGTGTTTATTCTCCATCGTTTGCGTCGTCCTCGTCTTTCTTTATGCGAAGAAGAATCAATCAAAAGGTCTCTCAAAAGATACTCACGACCCGCTCAGCGGTCGGATGATGACGAGAGACTTTCTCTCTCTCTCTCTCTTCTTCGCGTCTCGACAAAAAAACAAAGACGAGAGAGAGAGAGAGCGCGCAAGAAAGCGGCGTTTAGAGACGCTGCTCAGAGATGTTTCAAAGAGCAGCGCTTCTCTCTCTCTCTCTTTCGCGTTACGTGTGTATAAATTTGAAGAGGAAACCGCCCTTTTGTTTTGGGGAAACGTCTTCAGATATTTGTTGCTCTTTCAAACGTGTGTAAGAGCGATGTATGCATCGAAAGAAAGAAGAACGAGACGAAAGAACGAGCATCCGCAGCGCGCGATGCACGCGAAAACGGTGGTGACGAGTGACAGAGAGGAGAGAGAACGAGAAGAGGAGAGAAGAATACAGCGACAGAGAGAACAACAGGCTTTGTTGATGGTGTGGTGTGATGTGGAGCGGGAAAGGGAAAGGGAGGAGGAAGAAGAGGAGGAAGAAGAGGAAGAAGAAGAAGAAGAAGAAGACGAAGAAGAAGATGACGATGAAGAAGAAGATGAAGAAATGACTGTTAGGAAAGGAGCGAAGAGAAAGAGAGGGCACGAGTGTGGCGTGTGCGAGAAGGTGTTTGCAAAACCATCACTTTTGGCCATACACATGCGTACGCACACGAAAGAGAAACCGTACGAATGCGATGTGTGCGAGAAGCGTTTTACTCAAGCTAGTAATTTGAAAGCCCACATGCGTACGCACACGAAAGAGAAGCCGTATGAATGTGATGTTTGTGATAAAGCTTTTCGTGATTCTAGTACTTTGAAAACCCACATGCGTATTCACACGAACGAGAAACCGTACGAATGCGATGTGTGCGATAAAGCTTTTCGTCATTCTAGTGGTTTGAAAGTCCACATGCGTATTCACACGAACGAGAGACCGTATAAATGTGATGTGTGCAAGATGAAGTTTCGTCAATATGGTCAATTGAAAAGCCACATGCGTATTCACACGAACGAGAAACCGTATAAATGTGACGTGTGCGAGAAGCGTTTTACTCGATCTAATGCTTTGCAAGGCCACATGCGTACGCACACGAACGAGAAACCGTATAAATGTGATGTTTGCGAGAAGTGTTTTCGTCAATCTGGTGATTTGAAAAGGCACGTGCGTACTCAACATTAAAGCTCTTTTCTGCTCGTCAAACTTTACGCCCGCCGTATGCTTCATTCACATCTTCACATTTCGCCTCTCTGTAAAGTCCTCATTTCTCCCCACTCCAGACACCTGCACGCGCGCACACAAAGCACACTTTGCTGCGACGACGCTTCAACCATGCCTTCGCACCATCCGTTCGGAAAGAAAAAGAGGAAGGATTCCCTCACTTCGTCTGGTCATCCTCTGATATCCCCGTCTGAACTCGCGGAATGTTTCCGAAACACCTTGTCCACGGACGCTTCCGTCCGAGAGGCGGCGGAACGCTCGGTGAAAACGTTTACGATTAAAAACCAATCCTCGTGCGCGCATTTTTGCCACCTGGCGTGCGCAGGAGGAGGAGGAGGAGTAGAAAACAACAACGAGAATACTTCGGATGCAGTCGGCGTGAGAATGGCGGCGGCGTTAGCGCTGAAGAAACGCGTGAGCATCGCGTGGGTGAAGTTGAGCGCAGAGGAGAAAAAGCACGTGCAAACGCTCTTGTTAACCGGGCTGGCGAACGAGCATCAAAGAGCGGTGAGAGAGGCGTTGTCGCAATCGATCGCGAGGATCGCGCAGATATGCATACCTGGGGATTCGTGGCCGGAGGTTTTGGAGCACTTGAGTCAGATGTCGGTGAGCGCGGAACCGAGGCATCGCGAAGGCGCGGTGGGATGTTTTTCGGCGTTGGCGGAAACGGTGGTGAGAGTCGCGCCGGTGCATTTTAGGACGTTGGCGGATATATTTATTCGAAGCTTGATGGACCAGGAGAAGTACGTGAGGAAACGGGCGATTGAAGGGTTGAGAGCGCTCGTGGGTGAAGCGCCGTTTATCGGAGAGGTGGTCGTCGTCGAGAAGGGGTCTCAGACGCAGACGACCGGGAGAGACGGAAAGACGAACAAGAAAGAAATCGAACAGCAAAAAATGGTCGTCAGAGAAACGGTTTTGAGAATCGTGGAAGCAGCCGCGCATTTTTGCGTGTCGAGCGCACAAAGTGCGGATTCCGTGGACCACGCGTTGCTCGCGTTTGATGTCTTTGATGAACTGTTTAGCTGCGGCGAGTCGAACATCGTGAAAGCAGTCGCCGCGGATATCGTGAACGTGTGTTGCGAGTGCGCGAAAGCAAACGGGGTGGATAACGTCGTTAAGTTGAGAGCTTTGGACGTGTTATCTGTCGTCGCGGAAAGGCGTCCAAAATCTTTGCGCAGGGCGAATCTCGTCGAGCCGATGTTGAGAGCGATTTTACCTTTACTCGGAGAACCGGACGAAGACGAAGACGACCAAGATAAAGACCTCGATAAATCTGATTCCGAAGACGAGGACGATAATCAGTCCATGCGTTTAGCCGCCGCGAGAGTGGTTGATACGTTAGCCTTAGCGTTACCGGCTAAGTTTGTGCTACACGTCGTTCTCGATTTCGCGTCGAATAACATCAAATCGCAGGATGAACGCTTGAGAAGAGCGTCTGTAGGCGCCGTCGGGGTCGTGTGTGAAGGGTGCGCGGAAGCGTTATCGAACGACCCCGTCATCTGCGAAAACTTGCTCGATCAATTAGGCGTATCTTTAGAAGATGTGAGTTTCGGCGTCCGACGCGCGGCGGCGTTTGCTTTAGGACAATTCGCCGAGTTTTGTCGATCGGCGGTACCGAAAATGCACGCCATCGCTTTACCGCGATTGTTTCAAGCCGTGAAAAAGAAAGCTGAAGCACAAAAAGAAGACGCGATTGCGAGACAAAACGCGTTCTTTGCCGTCGAGGCGTGGACGTCCGAATTAGAATCGGGCGAAATAGCGGCGTACGTGCCATTGGTTTTAGAAGTCTTATTTGAAGCGTTAGACGACGGCACTAACGAACAGCAAAACCAACCGTTTTCCTGGTCCGTGTATCGAAGAAAAGAGTGCGCGTTAGCGATAGCTACTTCTGCAGCCACGGACGCCTCGGACACCTTTGCGCCGTTTCTCGCCGATTTACTTCCAAGACTGGAGAGCGTCGTGAGCGCGCACGTGCGGGACGAAAACGACGCAATCGACCAAAAGAAACTTCGTTTGAGAGCGTGCGCGATTCGATTATTAGGCGCAATCGTTGAAGGGGAAGCGTGCAGAGCGGCTTTGGGCGATCAAGCTATCGAAGCGCTGGTACAAAACGTCGCGAGTGGGTTCGCGTTGACGTCGTGCGACGCTCGCGAAGCCGCGCACGACTTCTTTGCCAGCTTTGCCAACGGGTGTAAATCCGCCGACGAAAACACTAAAGATACCGCAAACGGAAACGAACACTTCTCGCAATTTCTGAACCCGTTGGTCGAGAAAGCGTTAGAGAGTATCACGTTAGACGACGGCATCATGTTCGGTAAAGATTTTGAAGATTTCGTGGCGGATAATCCAGAACATGACGATGAGTACGGGGACGAATACGACGAGTACGACGAAGATGACGACGACGAGGACGAAAGCAACGCCAAAGGGTACGACGACGTTCGGTCCGGTCTTGTCGAGGAAAAAATAGCCGCCATTCGTGCGATCAAGTCATACGCCGAGTCCGCGCCGAGAACGTACGTACAAAGTCAAGCGGCGTTTGAAAAATCCGTGGAAGTTTTGTTACAAACCGTAGATTACCTCGACGATGAAGTTCGTTCGTTCACGTACGATTCCATCTCGGCGTTAGCCGGGGGCGAGTGCTTGGTCGTTTTGTGCGAGCACAATCCGATTGCGGCCAAAACGCTCGCGGAAAAAACTTTAGAGGCGTGTTTAGACGCCGCGATGCACGATTTCGAGAAGAACGTCGTCGCTTCCTCTTTGTGTTGCGCGGCGGAAATTTTGAAGAGCGCGAAAAAATGCAATCAACCGATTTTCGAAAACAAACCGCCGCATTTAAGCCGATTGAACGAAATATGTTTATCTCTGCTCCGAGGCGACGCGATGTGTCAGCAATCGTTCGACAGCGACGATGAAGACGAATACGAGGACGGTGATGATGAGGACGACGACTTCGGCGCGAACGATAACGAAAGCAATCGCGCGAGACGCCACCACAACACCAAAGGTAAACCGAACGGAGCTCACGGTGGCAACTTGGAAACGAACGAAGACGAAGAGGAGGCGGAGTCATCGCTCGTGCTTCTCGAAGCTGTCGCGGAAGCCTTGCCGGCGTTGGCAACCGTCGTTGGCGCGCAACCGTTCGCGTCTGAATTTGAACCGCACTTCCAGGCGATTCTCAAAAGAGCGCACCCGTCTCGAAGCGGCGCCGAGCGATTTGCCATTTACGGTTTACTCGCAGACATTGTTGAATCCGTCGAATCTTACGCGTCGCCGTGCGCACCGGCGTTATTACCAACCCTCTTGGAGGAAATGCGATCGATGAGTTCGCCGGAAGCGACGAGGAACGCCGCGTACCTCGCCGGTCTCCTCGTGGAAACCGCGAGACGAGAAGATAAATCCAACGCGAACCCGTATTGCGACGACGAAACCGTCAAAGCCATCGCAGAAGCCGCGGTGGTTGGCGCGCAAAGCGACGCGTTCGTGATAACTCACGACCACGTTGGACGATGGGCAAAACTCATGGCTACGAGAGATAACTTAGCCGGGTGCGCGGCGAGGTGCGCGAAATCCTTACTCAATCGAAACGAGAGCCGGGAAATCGCAAAGGCGATTCTCCACGCCGTACCCATGGGCGAAGACGTGGACGAAGGCGAGGTGGTCGTTGACGTCGTGAAAGCATTCATCTTGAACGATGACGACCCGATACATAGCGGCAACAGCAGCAATACCGCGTGCGATGAAGTTCTGAGAATGGATGCGGTGAGACGCGTCGAGTTACACGCCGCCGCGATGAACGCGAAGACCAAAGCTAACTAGAGACTTTTCGTAGGGGAAATCCACTCCACATCGCTTCACACTTTACACTCCAAAGAACAAAGCGTACACGCGCCTCTCTTCTCACTTAAATGCTGCGCTCGCATAAAAGTGTAACGAACAGAGCGTGACTGCGTATATATTTGAGCAACACTTCGTTTTCTCATGGTGACATCGAGCGCGCTTTTCGGTTTCGCGCTCTTTTCGTCTCCCTCTCGTGTGCGCTTTAGGTGTTCGCACTCTCGTCCTCCTCGTCGGCGCACACGCGTTTATGCTTTGATGATGCACAACAACAGCGACGCGAAAAACAAACGAATCTCTTGCGGCGACGCAAAAATCGTCAACGACGCGCTCTCGAAGCGTCCTCCGAAATCGCACTCGACGTTTGATGTCGTCGTCGTCGGAAACGGTCCTTTAGGTGCCGCGATCGGTTTACACGCGTCGTTGGGATCGTCGTCTGGTAAAAAAAGCGTGTTGATTTTAGACTGCGGCTCGGAAAGTCTGAGCTCCGGGTCGGACGACCTCGGGAGAATCGTTCGGCCGTTAGATGCGGAAGGCAGGGAGGAGTGGACGCGGTTCAACATCGATTCGATCGAGAGTTTTGCAAAGGTACAAGAGGAGAGCGAGATTGCATTCTTCGAAAAGAAAGGGAGCTTGAGCGTCGGCTCCGACGTGTTCGTGTCAAAACCGGCGAGCTTGTTACGGGCGAAAAAGATCGAACACGAGATTGTAAGAGGCGGGGAAGAGATATGCGCGAAGTTCGCGTACCTGAATCGAAGGACGATTCCGGAGGAGTACGTCGCGGTTTCCGATCGAGTGGGCGGATACGTTTCGCCGCATAAGATGCGCGCGGCGTTTAATCGGTTGGCGGTGAAAAAGAACGACGGGAGGACCGTGGTGTGCGTGCAAACCGCCGAGGAGATTCTCTGGACGGACGGTGATGGTGGTTTTGTGAAAGTACGAACGACGGATGGGAACGTATACGCGGCGAAAGAAAAAGTCTTCGTCGCGTGCGGGTATTACACGCAACCGTTACTGCACCGCTCGAAAATAGACATGGAGAGTTTAGAAGACGTGAAGATTTCAAAGAGGACGATTATTTTAGCTAAAGTTTCCGAGGAAGACGCGAAAGGTCGATTTCGGGATATGCCGACGATTAAGTACGAGTTACCGGAAGACGTGAGAAGTAAAAGCGCCGCGACTGACGCGAGCGCCAACGCCGCTTCCGATCAGAGCAAAAACGAAGCGAAAAGCGTGTACATTCTGCCGCCGATTTGGTACCCGGGCCCGGTGCCTTCGCCCGGGTATTACGTGAAAATAGGAGGGGGACCGAATGATTTCATGACGCTATCTAAAGCGGTCATGTTTGACGAAAAGAAGAGCGGCAACGTTCAAAATGAAAAAGAAAAGACACCCATAGAACAGCGCAAAGAGTTAGACTCGGTTTGGGAAGACCATCGAAAGGCCACTTACGAAGACCAAAAAGAGGACATCGAATCGTGGATGAGTTCGGACGGCGACCCGGAAATCGTGCCGCAACTCAAAACCGCGTTACTGCACGTCTTTCCAGACGTGGAATTTGAAGCGTTTGAAACGAAGGCGTGCGCGACGACGTGCACGTCAAACGGGAGTATGAAAATTGAACACTATTTAGACGGTAAAATATGCGCAGTTACCGGATGCAATGGAAAAGCCGCCGGTCCGGCGTACGCGATTGCTCGAGAAGTCGTCGCGAATACCAAATTTGTAAAACATATCATTTAAAACTCTGTAAGCGCTACAGGCACTATTACTACTACTACTACTACTACTACTACTACTACTTCTATCACCCGCGACTCGACTTTTTTCCCGCACCTCTTTTCTTGCTCCCTTTCGCGCCCTTCTTGGATTTCTTTCCTCCCGCGCTCCCTTTCGCGTCTCGATTCTTCCCGCTCAGTCGTACTTTCGTATCTACGTTTACTTTATTCTTCTTCACGTCCCCTTTCTTCAATTTCAAAATCCCATTCTTAAACCAAGAGCTGCCCCACGCTAATCCTCGGTCGCTCTCTTTCTCTCTCTTCTCTTCCTTTTCGCTATTCGTCATCTTCCTCCTCTCTTTCTTCTCTAACTTATGCCCGAGCCGAAACAAATCCAACCGCTTCTCTTCGTTCCTTTGCTCGTTCTTCTTCCAAAGTCCGACGCCGATAGTCGCGGGAATCCGTATCCCTTTCGACGGTTTCATTCCCAACTCTTTCAGCTTTTCATTCTCTAACTCCTTCCTGTCCCACTTGTTCAAGCCTTTGATGCCGAAATCTCGCACCTCGCGACGCATGTGTTTCATGCCAAACTTCGAGTCTTTCGCGTCGTCGTTGTCGTTGTTGTTGTTGTTGCTTTTCGCATCTTCCTCGCTCTGAAATCCATTCTTCTTCTTCTTCTTTTTCTTCTTCCCGTCAAACCCGTCTTCTTCCATCTCGTCCTCTCGAACGATCCGTTTCGTCTCCGACGCCATGAATCGTTTCATCTCGCGTTTCACGTTTATTCTCTTTCGTAGTAAAGTCTTGTTTATGTTGTTGTCGTTCGTCTTGTTTTCGGCGGCGGCTCCAAAAAGTGTTCGCTTCCCGTCGAACGCGAACACTTTCACCTCTTTTGCCTCTTCTCTCTTTTTCTCTCCATCATCCATTAACACCCTCTCTTCTTCCGCGGTTGTCGTCGTCTTCATCTTCTTCTTCTTCTTTTGTTCCTTCTTACACGCGTTCATCGGCGCGTTCAAACTTCTCTCTGGTGTTTCTTTTGTCCGATTTTTCCTCGCACTTGTGTTTTAGGGTGTTAAACCCTATTCCGCCGAGTCTCTTTCCCTCCTCTGGGAAAATCGTCACAAGGAAGGAGCTCTTTGAGGAAAGTATTCACAGAACCACATCATCAGAAAGAGAAGTGGAGAGAGAAACGAGAACAGTAATAGTACTACTACTAATAATAATAAGAACGTTTTACCACACCGAATAAGAGGACATGATGAAGCGCATTCTGAACCCGAATTCTTCTTTTTCTACCCCGGGAGGAACGCGGGATGAGACGAACGAAGAGAATTTAGGAACGGACGGTGACGAGAACACGAACACGAGTAACAACAACAACAACAACAACGCAAAGAGGACGACGAGTAGTAAAGACGGGGCAGACGACTCCTTGTTGTTTCCTTCGGAAGAGCACACGGAAGAGCAACTCGTTTCCGCGATTAAAGATTGGAACAATATGAAACCCGTGGTGGTGTTGAACACGATATCGTCCTTGTGCGTGATTGTACTCGCGCAGCTGATGGCGTTTCTTTCGATACCGATCGGTGTGATTGGGCTGATCGCGTGCTCGGTGTACGGGTCGGAGTTGTTTCGGATGAAGAGAGGGTTAGGCGCGACGGTGGCGACGGTGAAGATGTTGTCGTTGGTGTGCGTGATATTGGACGGCGCGTTTGCGGCGGTGAGTTTAGCGATCGGGACCTTGTACGCGGGGGGGGATATGGTGACGACGATGGTGTTGATGTCGTCGTTGTTTGGCGCGCACGGGCTCGGGTATTGGGAGATGTATAAGAGGGCGAAGGAAATTGGGAAGATTCTGAATTGAGAGTGTCATTCGCGAACATCGTAGAAAAACGCTAAAGCTTTGTATCATCATCATCACGCGCACCTGGTACAGGTACGCATGTACTACTACTACTATTATTACTACTACTATTACTACTGCTACTGTATGATCTAAATAGTTCCACATCTCACGAGAGCTGTACTTTTCAATCGAGCGCTGACTTTGTCCATCTGGTTTTGGCCGTTCGGATTTTATCGGTCGTTTGTTTCATTCGTAAATAAAAGAAGAGGATGGCAAACAGGAACCACAACAGCGTTCGGAACATGCTATTTATGTAGGAAGAAATACCCGAGGACGCAGAGCTCGACGCAGAGGACATGAGTAGGTACTGTTTCCTCTTTTCGCGAGCGTGCACGTGGTCGCTGAGTACCGTAGCGTGGGCGAAAAATTTGTCCACCTCTTTCTTCGCCCGGGAGACTTTCGCGGAAGCTTCGTCCGCGTGTGAGGAAACGGAAGATAACAACGTTTGCGCTTCCTTCAAATACCGAAACGCAGCTTTTTTCGAGGCGCGAAGTTCAGCCGATAAGCGCTTACCTTCGCCGCTTTTCGCGGCTTCGTAGACGCCGTCCGATTTCGCATCGATGCGTTCGAGCGAAACGACGGCACGATTATACGTCAATAAAACGCGGTCGATTTGCGCGACGACGATGTTTCTGCGCGCGATTTCGCGGTGTATGGAGCCAAATCGAGACCCGGGCGTTGTGAAACTTAACGGGTTATCTCCGACGGACCACGCGTAACCGTTCATAGCTTCGACGACGACGTTTTCTTCAGACCCATTTTGATGACTACTCGTAAACGACGTTGATTCGTGCGGTGCGATGAGTCCGGAAACGAATTGCGCCACCATCGAGGCCACTTCTCTCGCCGGGTCCGCGAAGTCCGCTTCGAGCGTTTTGATTTCGCAAAAGGATCTCGACGCCGAAAAGGGCATTCTCCCGTGCGTCGACGAGAGGAGCTTTTCGTTGATTGGACTCGAGCGAGTGACAAAGATGGCGTCGCGAATCACTTCTACCGGTTTTGCATTCGTGAAAAGTAACGGAGAGTCTCTGTGTTCGCCATCGAAGCGTTGGTCAAAGACGAAAATAGGAATTTCCAAGTGGTCTTCGTTATCTTCTTCTTTGTCCTCTTCGTCTTCGCCAGTGTATTTTTCATCATCCACGAGCAAATGTTGCGCGAGTGCGTCGACGTCCAACCATCGCGCTCGCGCGTGGTCGCTTTGTTTTCCATCGACACCAAACCCAGAAACTTTACCGGTTCTCAAAGCTGATGCGAAAGCTGACGCCATCGCAGGTTCTTCCGACGCGGTGACGATACGCGCCGTCGCGGAAACTTTCGTCGATTTCAACGAACTCGCATCTAACGCGTCCAAGATTTCCAATCGTAACGCATCCGAGTACGCGTACTGGTACTCGCTCTTTTTATCACTAGTAATCTTTTTGTTGTTGTTGTTGTTGTTGTTCTCGTATTCATCTTTCTCACCGAGTTCGAGGACATACATATACGCGTGAATCGTCTTGTATGGTTTCGCGCGTTTCAAAAACGACCGTCTCGTCGCCGGCGGCACGATGACGGAAGAAGCGTACGCGCCAATCATTGCCGTCGCTTCGGCAAGGAACACGTCGTTCGCAAACTGACCGGGCGTTTGAAAAAACGTCTTGGCATCTTCCGAGCCGTCTCCACTCAATCGCACTGATTCTCCAAACGACGCCACATCAAAATCGGCATCCGCGCCGTGCTCCAACGCAGTTTTCGTCTTCATCGCGTCCTCGCACGCTTTCGCCGCGCCTTCGTTCGCTTCGTGTAAACAGTGCTCGTTGAAAAAACGCTCTAGTAAGTCAATCTCTACCGCGGCTAAATTTTTCGACGTCAACTCGTCGCGGCTTTGGTGTGATTTTTCCAACCGCCTACCTCGCGCCGCGTCCAGTTGTTGCGACAGGCGTTTTCTCTTCACCGCAAACTCTTGACTGGTCATTTTACGTCCACTTCCAAACCGCATCTTCGTGCTCGGGAAATCGTGCGCACCGTGTCCGATTACTTTCTTCGTGTGCGCGCGCTCTAAACTACCCCACGTGAACGGGCCGGCGGATAAATCCAAGAATACTGTTTTCGTCCTCGAGGAGAGGATGGCTTCGGTGAGACATCCTTCGTGGCCTTGTTCGATTTTCGCGATTTGTCTCGCGATTCGTGTGGCAGCGATGATATCGTCGCCGTTGAGTTTTTGCAAAGCAAATTGCTTCAACGAACTATCGTCGACGACTTTTATTATCGACGTTGAACTCTTCTTGTTCTTCTTGTTCTTCGCGCTACCTCCTCCGCGGCCGTTCACCTCCACCGCGAAATCTTGCCTCGCCGCCCAAAGATCGCCAAACGTCCTCAAATCGTGCATCGAAAGCATCTTCTTCATACTTCTCTCGCCTTGATGTTCTCCGTCGTTTCTAACATCCTCCCCTTTCTTCAACCGTAAAAACTCCGCGTCGTCTTCAATCTCGTCCATTTCGTCCAAGACGCCGTGCGCGCCAAATCCATCTCTCGAGAGGAGCGTTTTCAACTGTTCGGTAATCTTTGACGTCTTTTTTTTCCTTGTCTTTTTACCGTATCCGCCACCGCTGCTTCCACCGAGGAACACCCTATCGTCGTGATCGTAAGTCAACTCGCCACTGCGTAACTCTTCTGCCCTCCATTCGATGGCTTTCTTCGCGAAAAGCTCTGCTTTTTTAGAAACCTCTGCATCTTCTCGCAGGACGACGACTTCTTCGTCGGTTAATCCGTACCGAAATCCATACCTGGGCACTTTACTCTCGCCGCCAGCATCACCTTCCACCGTTTTTGCGTTCACGACAACCATAAAATGTTCCTCTTCTAATCCTAAAAACTCCGCTAAATCATCCGCCAATTTCTCAATCGCGTACGCGTCCACGATTCTACTGTCGACGCGGTTCACCTGTCCGTGCAAGCGATGCACGTCTCGCGAGTGCTTCTCGATTGCCTCCTCGAACACCTTCAACACGTTCGACCCGAGTTGAAGCACTCTCGAGTGCACGTTGTACGAAACCTTGCTCCTCTTATCCTCTTCCCCTTCCTCGTCCTCGTCGCCGACGTATTCGTGCCTTAACTTTACGTTCAGACGTTCCAACCACCTCGCCTGTTCCTCCGCGCGGATTGAAACGTCGTATCGCCCGTCGTTTTCAAATCCAACGAACGCGACGTTTAAAGAGACGTCGATTCTGTATTCCTCGATTTTCTGTGCGTTATCTGCCGCGCACTTTGCGAATGTTTTCGATTGAGATGTCGCGCGTTCGCTTTCCGAGGAAGAGGAGGACGAGGCGCACTCTCGCTCGAAATCGCTTCGACTTTTCGTAAACTTTGTGACTCCTTTCTTCTTCCCGTTTACCCACATCAAGTCGCTTAAAATCGAGTCGAGCAGACCACCATCGTTACCGATATCATTATTACCGTTGATTTTTGCGAAAGTATCAAAGTTTTCCTCGTCCACGACTCGGGAGAAGGAAGACGAATCCTTCGCGCGTTGGTGTTTCCCCGCTGAAGCAAACGAACGACACCAAAAGAGGAAGAAGAAGAACACACAGGAAACGAGCATCATCGTGGGGAACGATGCGCGTTTTTTCCGGTCACACGTGTTCCTCTTCATCGTCCTCGTTGCCCTCCTGCGCCTGCTTTCTCTGATGACTTCGTACACGCACGCAGTCGCGCGTCAAACTCTGACGGGAAAAAGTTTCTCTCGTCTGTGCGATTGCGTTCGTCATTCATTTCCCCGGGGACTTTCGAAAGAACGAAGCACGTTTCACCCGTTCTTTTGGAGAGAAAAGGCGCGAAAAAGAGAGCGCGCGTGTTCTACTCTTGCTGCTTCTGCTGTTGCGCCTCCTTTTGCGCGCGGATGAGTGATACGCGCGCTCCTCTTTGCGAATACAGATACCAACGGTGAAATGTCACGCGATGGGGAAATGCGAGAGAAAG
>Ga0181556_1002726_pt1 | contig 15910 bp, 19 predicted proteins | sample 011ome_14_FD_148651 | JGI IMG/M metagenome (GOLD analysis project Ga0181556, IMG submission 148651) | Coastal salt marsh microbial communities from the Groves Creek Marsh, Skidaway Island, Georgia - 011505AT metaG (spades assembly) | ecosystem: Environmental > Aquatic > Marine > Intertidal zone... | reverse complement strand
CCCGCAGAGAGTTCATGGGTATTCCCAGCAAGTACGCACAGATCCTGATACCAATCGCCGTCGTTTTATTGGTTCTTGCTATTCTCTTGGCTAAGTAGTAAATGGCTAGAGCCTCATATGTGTCGACGGGACTTCCCGATTTCAACTACGAGTATCACACTATTTCGTTCGATACGCTGGATCAAACGAGTTCAAATTCCTTTACCGTCTACTTCAATACTCCATTGAGGCAGGTGGTACAGGCGAGATTGTTGGCGGCGCACGTCCACACCCGAGGCACCGTGGAACACCTCTATGTACGAATCCGCGAACTTGAATCCAATTTCAACGACAGACTTACCAAGAATCCACCGAATGTCCCTTCGGCGTCACCGGTTCAATCGATTGCCCGCGGCGCCTTCGCATCAATTATTAGTGACAATGATCAGGGTGCTGCATCCGACCAACTCATCATTTTCAAAGACAATTACGATCAAACTACTCAATTTATCCATCCCATAGAAAACTTGGACCGTCTGACCGTGAAATTGTTTAATCAAAACGGTGCCCTCATCCCAAATCCAAGCGGTGGCAAGGAGATTAATCACTTCGTCATTCGCTTTATCTGCCGGTCTCCCAATCTTCCGGGGAGACAGACACTTCCGTGGGTTCAGGGTAAGGTCGGATTTTAGATGTCATCTTCGGCGACCTCGGTGATCGTCCACTCCTGTTTGGGTTGCTCCTTGATCAACTTTTCTAGACGTATCTTGGTGGCCTTGACCGTTCGCTTGACGTGTTCGGCAAGTTCCTCTATCTTCTTGTCCTTGTTCTTCAGTAGCCACTCCTCATCTTCGTTAGACCACCGACCCGTCTTCAGGGTCGAGTGTTCCTTGGCGATCCCGAGAGCCATCTTCTTCACCTTTGTGAGGTGGTTCTCGAGTTCTTCAATTTCCTTGACCAGATCGTCTATCGTGGGTTTCGGCGGAGGAAGCAGTTCCTGGTGTCCATGTTCCCGGTGCCAGAGGACCTTGTCCCACAGTGCCTTCATGACCGGCATGTACTTGTCCCACCACTCGCGGTCCCGTTTTATTTCCACGCAGACAAACTCGGCAGGTTTGGGGTAGGTGATTTCAGAAGGTCTATACTGAACAAAGTCACAGACTTCCAGTTCAAGACACTCCATGAGAACCTGCACCTGCGCGAGATACCACACTGGTGGTGTTCCGTCACCTATGGGGCGAGACTTGGGACACTTGATCTCCAAGAGTCTACCGGAGTGGGTGATTCCGTCGGGCGAGCCACCAATCCAGTCGAGGGTGTGGTGTTGCTCCAGACCAATCTCGAATACCTTTTCATTGTGACGTTCTTCATAAATGATCCTGGCTTCGTCTTCATACTTTTGTCCATGCTTGGTCGCCCAGTCATTGAATGGTTCGCTGACTCCACACTTTTTTAGGATCAACTTTTCAGGAGTTTCATAGGGATTGACGCCTATGGCAGTTCCGGCATCTGACGCGGTGAGCATCGTGCCCCTCATCTTGAACCACGCATCGGAACGTTGTTCAGGATAAGTCTTATTGAAAAACTTTGCTGCTTGAGGGTGCATCATACTATTGAGTTTGGGTCCCTAGTGTTTAAGTAGAGGACTTGGTGGGTTTCTTGGTCTTGCGAGACTTCTTTGGTTCCTGAATAACTTTTTCAACTTCCTCAACGGCGGCGGCGGCAACGGCGAACACCTCAGGCTCCTCCTTGATCACCACTGGCTCGGGCTCCTTGGGCTCCTCCTTGATCACCACTGGCTCGGGCTTTTTCGGGATCAACTCACGGAGACCTTCCAAATCTACCACCTTGTCGAAATGGTGAGAGTATTCATCAAAAACTCGTCCCTTGGCCTTTTCGAAAACAACTACATCTGGACCAAAACTTTTAACATCGTTAATAGATTTAATTGGATAAGGATTAATTACATCAACTTTTGTCTTGGAAGATTTGCTACCCCATGCGCGAAGTTCGTGGTCTGTACACATCTCGTGGACTGTCATTGAAACCGGACTGATAAGGGCGACTTTCATTATTACTTTCTGTGGACATTTTTAATCATGGCATTCGGGCGTTTGGATGGTACCAATCTCTTTTCGAGTTTCTCCTCGAGCCGCTTCAAGGTAAAATAGGCACCAGCCTGTTCGGCTTCCTTCTTGGTGGATCCCTTGCCAGTCCCCCACTGTTGTCCCTGGACGTAGACTCCCACTCTGAACTTGGTGGTATCGACGTGATCCAGTTGACGATACTCCGGTAGATCCCACTTTTGAGCCTGACAGACTCGCATCAAGATGTCCTTGTAGTTATCGTCGACCATCAGGCGATCAAGGCGAATCAGATCTGGATTGTCCAGGACTCCTAGGACGAACTTCTTGGCTTCGATCATTCCCAGGTCTAGGTAAATTGCGCCGATGAACGCCTCGAAGACATCTTCAAGTATCTTTGGATTATTGTTCCATCCATTTCTCATACCCTTTTCATCCATCTGAACCCAGTTGTGAAATCCCAATTTGGAAGACACATCCGCCAACGTCTTACCGCAGACGATTTTTGTTCTCGCACGAGTTAGAAATCCCTCCTGCAGATTCTCGTACCTATCGAACAAGTACTTGGTGATTATAAAGCCCAACACGGAGTCGCCCATAAATTCCAATGTTTCATAGGAACCTTCGACGCCATCGTGTTGAACAGAAGATTTGTGCTTGAAGGCCTTTCGATACACATCGATGTTTTTGATGTTCGTACCGATGATGGCCTCAACCTCCTGAGCGGATATCATTTTCTAAAAATAGGGTGCGTTTTTTGTTTAAGCCTTGATGAAGTGCTTGGAGATGTGCTTCTGCAAGGTCATATAAGAAAGGGTCTCTCCCTGAGGTGTCTGCAGTAACTTCTTCATCGCATCATCCTGAATAATCTTTCGTCCATCCTCGGGATGAGAAAGTCCCTTATCCTTTACGTACTGCTTGACAAAGCGGGTCACGTCCGTGCGAGAGACCTCTGTACCCTCAGCGACACCCATAAAGTCGGTAAGATCCTTGGTGACCTTACAGGGCTTGTTGAACCCAGTGTTGGCGGCACGCTCCTTGGCCTTTGACCCATCGGGATCATCCTGAACCTTGGCCATCTTGCGAACCAGCTTGGTAAGACTCTTGATCTCCTTGCGCATCTCAGCGATCTCCTTCATCACATCCTCAGTAGACATTGTTTTTCGTACTTACCCTTGTTTTCATTTCTTTAATTTACTTCTCAAGCAGAGATCCCCCGACACCACTGAGGATCTTGTAAGACATCGCTTCGCGGACGAGCGCCTGATCACCACAGAACCCACCTGGGGTCAAGTCCTTGGTGTAGTAGGCGGCATCCTTGCCTGGGCCGGGCACACACTCCAGTGTGTAAGGAAGCTTGGTGATGGCATCGCCGCTGATCATGGGCTCAACCTCCACCAGTTCCGGGGACAACCTGTACCCACTCTTCTTCATACCCATGAAGCACTTGACATACATGAGAGCGAGGATGGCAATCACAAGGACGAGGGCCAACTGATTACTGATCATACTTCTTTACTAGAACATTTGATTTTTTTCTGCGTTAAAGACTTGATGATAAGTTTATAGACTGACACCAGAAGACATGGAGGATTTCGAGATTGAACTTGATAATAATAGCGAGATCATGGTCGACCTGGACAATGATGAGCAGGATCTTTTCAACGGTGTCGTCCTGGATGCCACCAGGCGCAAGCGTACGAACAACCCGAGGATGAATGATCAACCCATAAATGCCCCTGCATCTTCATTCATGGCTTTCGCAAACCACGGAAAGCAGTCGCCTTCGTCGCGTCCTCCTCCGCCACAGGAGGAGCCGGAAGATCATGGTGAAGAATACGGAGACTATGGAGGTGGCGTTGGCCTTGAGGATGGCGGGGGCTATGAAGACGACGCGCCTTCCCCTGGGTACAAGTCCATCGATGACGAAAAGGCTGACCTTTTGAACAAGATTACGCGTCTCGAGAAGAAGGGTATCCGTTCCATCGAGAGACTGAACATGCACTCATCCATCCATGACATACGCGGTGAGGTCAAGCGGATGTCCTATTCGATCGAGGTGGATCAGTCTGTGAAGATGCAAAGGCGCATGCTCATCGCCTGTGTGACGGGGATTGAGTTCCTGAACAAGCGTTACAATCCTCTGGACATCCATTTGGACGGATGGTCCGAGTCGGTGATGGATGGGGTCGATGATTACGATGACGTCTTTGAGGAATTGTATGTCAAGTATCGTGGCAAGGCAAAGATGGCACCGGAGCTCAAGTTGATGATGATGCTGGGTGGTTCGGCGACGATGTTCCATCTGACCCACTCGATGTTCAAGTCGGCAATGCCTCAGATGAATGATGTCATCAAGCAGAATCCCGATCTCATCAAGAGCATGATGTCTGCGGTCGCGAACACGGCGGGCAACGCACAGCAGAGGAATCTGGATCCCAGACCGGTTCCGCCGGTGAACCGAAGGGAGGTTCAGGGTCCCAACATGGATCTCTCTTCGCTGATGTCTTCGTTCATGAACCCTCAGTCCACGACGACCCGCGATGTCGAGGAAGTTCGTGCTCCGGAATCACCACCAAGCGACGGCAACATTGAGGACGACATCTCTGACATTGTAAGTGTAAATGGATCTATTAAGGAGGTTGAGGTTTCGGCACCCAAGAAGAAACGTAGTAAGAAGGGCAAGACGACACTTGAATTGTAAATAATTTCCTAGTTGATACTAATAATGGTAGGATACTGTTCAATTGACGATGCCTACGGAGGACTTCCTCGGGAAACGGTCAAAGCACCGCCGGCTCCCGAGAAGGCTGCTGACCGGATTTTTCCCACCGACAGGGTGGAATTCTACGAGGTAGATGGTGTGATGGATTCGGAGTTGGGTTACATGGTGGTTCTCTTCATGGCTGGAGTTTTTGCTCTGGTTCTGAGGGACATTCTTCGTGCTCTATCTTGAGAAACCGCTTTCCGGTGAGATAGCCATGATAGAAGAGTTCCGTTTTTTTGTCGTTGTCCATAGAAAAATTAAATGCCTCGCCTTCTTTCATCTTGATGTAAATGGTAGGCTTTTCATAGACCACTCTATTTCTCATAATTGAATTGATAAAGTGTTGTATGAAATCAACAAATGATCCTATATGTGGTGGTTTTTCGACCGAAGGTTCAGGATCAAGTTCGATGGACACCACTTCCTGTATGTCGTTGCCCATAAATGGTGTAAGCGGGCACGTCTCGAATGCAGCCGAATCCACATACCGGTGGTCTTTGTACATTACAGACTCGAACAAGAATGGTATGCTTATACTCATACAGACCGCGTGAGACACCGACATGTCCGGGTGGGTATGGTGTGAAAAATAACAACTCTTCTGAAGTGTTATGTTGTATGCCGAAACGTAGAAGTCAAGTCCAGACCACTCCTTTAGTTCCTGAAACGTGAAGTCTTCTTTTCCAGCAAGTTCCATACATATCTTTGAAAATACATCTTTCCACCTGGATGCCGGAACAAGACCGTAGTTGTTAAGCAGGGATTTGAGATTAAGACGCATCAGTTGATTTACGTCCACATCTTTGATGATCTTAAACAACCTGATAATGTCCCACTTGGCGACCAAACAACCAAACGCTACAATCGAACCGGCCGAAGAGCCAGCGACTGCCTCGATATCTTTGGTTTTTTCATAATTTTGCATGGCATAGACGGTTCCAAGGATGGCATAGAATCCCATGGCACCTGGTCCAACGACAAGATACTTCATGTCCCTTTTTAGAACTCGAGAGGACTTTGTGAGCGAATAACCGCGAATACGATCCAATAAAGAAACGTGTTCCTTACGATCAGTTCTTGATTCGTGGTCATCCCGCTCAATAGAAAGTACATTCCGGATGCGAGATAGACCTCGCTTGGCCGAACCACGTATTTCATTACCCCACGAAGAATGATTATATACAGGATACCGAACACAGAGGTCATTCCCATACGATCCACCAAACCACCCATGCCTGTGACGGCGGGTGACAAAAAGGCGAAGAGGACGGTTGGAACAATGACCTTTGTACTTGTCACGTCTGGCAGTCGCACCATATCTATTGATTGCCAACATTTAATCTAACAATAGTACTCATTTTTACAAAACTCGGAAAACGTGATGTCTTCTGGAATCATTTGATCATAACATTGCTTCCTGTAGTTTTCCCAATTATTCCACAGCTCATCACTGTAGTAGGCTATCCAATCTTCATAGTCATATTCATTAGGATCAACGAACCCTTCGTCATCCTCGTCGAGTTGCGGGTCCTCAATCACCTGAGGCTCGGAAGCGATTGGAGTATAGTCAAGAAGATTAGATCCCACCATTTTGGTTACTTATTTACTCTTCAGATTTCTTCTTTAACTTGAGTTGAAGACTTGATGTCTCCTTGGGCTCTAACTTGTCCTCAATCTCCTTGATGATCTGGTTGAGACGTTCCTGACCTCCCTCAATGTAATTTGGTAGTTCATCCATTAGGATTTTCTTAGTAATTGCGGGCTTCTTGACTGATGTCTTCTGGGTGACCTTTGTGCCGCCACGCGTCTGGACGTCATCAATCTTCTGAGCCTTCATGTATCCACCAATGAAGGTCTTCAAACTGGTCTCACGGTTCTTAAGCACCTTGATGGCCTTCTGCGCCTCTGACAATTGTGTCTTGATCCCCTCGAGTTCGGCAATCGCCTCCTTGAACTGATCGCTAATCGGCATTCCTTCGGACATCGTTTTGTTAACCAGTGGCGCAATTTCTTTAAATTAAAACCGTTATTATTTTTTCAGTAACACCATAATCAAGATTGTTGTTTAGATTATTATTAGTTGTGTTTGGTTTTATGTAGTCTTTCATAGTTTTTCTAAAGTGTTCAAGATTATCATTATGAATACATACATGATCAGAAGGATACTTGTATTCTAAATAAAAAATATAGTAATTGTTATTTCTAATGAGTTTGAATAATTCTTCACAAGAAGTATTTGTTTTGATTAATTGATGTTGTTCGAATTCAACAATAAGTATGGGTTTATATTTATTTAGTAATTCTTTAGATCCATTTATAACATTTTTTTCCCATCCTTGTACATCAATTTTTATAAGATCTATTTTTGGAAAATCCATTTCATCTAAGCTTTTTGTGTCAACTAATGTGTAACGTTCGTTGGTGTAATTTGGTGTAAAATCTCCCATATTTACTTTTTTTGAAGTATTCACAATGGGCATCTTGACCTTCAAATTATCATTTCCACATGCTAGATTGTAATGAATAATATTTTTAATTTTATTATTTTCAGTATTATTTTTCAATAATTTATAATTTTGTGATTGTGGTTCAAATGCATAAACATTGCCATTTATATTTTTAGAAAATATCAAGGAATGATATCCAAAATTTGCACCCACGTCGATTACATTACTTAATTTAAAATTATGATTGCATATCTCTATAAATTTTGTTATATGGGGTTCCCATTCTATTTGTTTTTGAATACTACTTATGGCCAATAAATCATTTTTAAAATATTCAATTTCTAAATTATTAAAAACCACTTTATTTGTTTCATCATCATTCAAAAACACCTCATCAAAAATCTTCATAACCTTTTCGGGTTCATAGTCTCTATAGGCATTCCAGTCGTCATTTTTGATTTTGTCCTTGATCTTGTCAAATGAAATCAAAAGTGTTTCAAGGTTGTGTGGATTGTACCATATGGCCTTTTTGCCCAAGAGTTCCACGTGGGCATCATCAACCCCAGTCTTTGTGGCAAATACAGGTTTGTTCTTTGTTGAAAACTCGGCAATCGCGAGACCAAATGTTTCGCCATCCGCCCTTGCCCACATCATTGCGTCGCATGTATTGATGAACTCCACTTTGTTTTCCTTGTCGTAAATAGTATCCAGGTGAATTATGTTGGGCAATGTTGGACAGAATTGATCAAAGTTTGCAAAGAGAAAGTAAATGTTTGGGTACCTTGTGGCTACATTATAAACCGCTTGACGTGCGTACCCTATACTGAACCTATCTCTACCACCATATCCACCAAAAACGGTTGCGTCTGATGGTATACCAAGTTTCTCGCGAAGATTTCTGTCATGTTGTGGAAGACTTATCATATGAGGGACACATGGATATTTACCATTATTGTTCTTCACCCATTGAGAAACGGACGCATACACATCACCGTGAGGGTCGTGGCATGAAAATACACAATGCACACAATTTTTTGCTATTTTTGATAATGTTTGATCATTGAATCCGTATTTAATTTTATAAAAATGTGTAACACCATATTTTTCCACTATATCATCGATATCCTTGTAACTATCAGAAGCAACTACTGGAAACATAGTTTCGATATAGTCTATCATATCTTTCTTCTGACCTGGAGAGTTCTTATCGTATATGATGATTGACTTATTTCCAAGAATCTTTTCATTGTAATACGCATAATCAAGAATTGAACCTGTGGTACCCCTTTCGGATATAGTGTTTTCGCCAAATGCAACCGTCTTCATAGTAAAAAATGAAGTATACTCTTTAATTCATAAACAGTCAGAGTTGTTTCCCTGAATGTTTCTAATTTATTAGTTAATCATCTAAGCGGTACCCTGTCCAATCTCGAAAGCGGGGCGCATCTGATCCGCCACGATCGTGGACGTGTTGAAGATGCTGATGGGGTCCCGGGGGTTCGGGGGTTCCGAACGGATCTGCTGGTTGGCGTTACGGAGAGCACCGCCGACGGTCTCGGGGTAACCGATGAGCGCGCGGGGGTTCAGGTAGTTCTGACCCTTGAGGATGTCATCGGGAGCGAACTCGCCGAAGTCCTCCTGAGCCGCCACGTCGCGGGGGAGCAGGCTGGAGGCAATTCCCATTCCGTTGGCAGCCGCGGCGGGCACCGACAGAGAACCGCCGTTCACTGGGGCGGGCATGGATGCATCCACATTGGCACCCTCATAACCCTCCTTGCCGTTGATGTAGCTCCAGCTGTACATCCCCTCCTTGGGAGCCATTCCGAGAGCACGGCGGATCGCACCGTTGTTCGCCCACATAAAATAACCCACGGCGACGAGCAGAGCAAGTAGCAACATGGTCTCGGTCTTCATCATCTTAACCTTCATATCCGTTTAACATTACTTACTAAAAAAAATCCTCCTCTTCCTCTTCCTCTGGATCTTCTTCAAAAAGACAATCCGAAAAATCCACGACCGCCTTCTTAGGTTTTGGCTCGGCCTTGAACTTGGCCTGATGAAGCACCCACTCGGTCTCAAAACTTTTCTGAAGAAACTGAACCGACCGGAGCTGGACAACCACATCGACCACGTCTTCCTTGACCAGATCCTTGTCCTCAATCAATTCTCGCTTGCCATCGTACAGCCTGACGGTTTCGGCCCTGTGCACACTCAAGATATTCTCGTCAACAGAAAAAGAAGAAGTAAATGCGCTTTCAAGTCGAGAGTCTGCGATCTCCTTACCGAACCAAGCCATCTTAGACTCCTTAGCCTTTGCCAGAACATCACTCTCACACTGTGCCACGGTCTCATCATCAACCTTGAGAAGAACCTCATCATCCACAGAGACCACCTGGGCTCCCTTGAGTGTAACCAATAAAGGTTTACCGTCGTCTGCACGAACAGCAACCTCCTTGACCCCGTCTTCAAGAGTCACAACCTTAGCAGAGAACTTCATTACTATTTATTAAAATGTAATGTTTAAGTAGATGGCGTCAGACGCAGAAGAAGAACACATAGAACACCTCGAAGCCAAGTTCCTGGTGGACAAACAAAAGCGCATCGAGAATGCCATGAGCTGGCACCCGAAGCAGGAAAAACTCATCAAGTCTTGGGGAGAAAAGGCTCTGGGGTACCGGTGGATCCATCACAGATGCGCGGTACGCCACAGCGTTTCTCATACGAACTTTTCTATCATCAACATCGCATTGACCACCCTGGCGGGACTGGGAACACTGGTGGCTTCCTCTGAACAAGAAAACTCGCAAATACTCTTGTACGTATTCAGTTTTCTTAACCTCTCCGCCGCCGGCATTGCCAGCGTCCACAAGTTCCTGAGGTGCGGCGAGCAGTACGAATCCAGCATGCAGACGTCCAAGTTGTTCAGCAGACTTGCCCGCGACATTTCCCTGGAACTCTCCCTGGAGCCCGAAGACCGGATGAATGCCGTGGAATACTGTCACAAGGTCCGCGAAGATTACGACAAGATCATTGACCACGCCCCCGAAGTTCCTGGTGATATCATCAACGAATACAAGAAAATGATGGACGAAGAAGATCCCGAAAATAATCTGGCGAGACCCGAAATGGCAAATGGAAAATTTAAGATTTATTCAAGTTCCGAACGTGTTGATAATGCTAGTATAGAAGAACACACAACCCGGTGGACCAACCTACTGAAACAATCAAGAAAGTTGAGACTACCTGTCTAGATCCTCGAGCCACATGTCCTTGGTGGTCATCCCCTGAATTCGCTTCAATTCGTCCAATAGGACTCTGGCTTCCTGCATGAGTTCCTGCACGGCCTCCTGGGTGTAACGCGACGTCTTCAGACCCCAGAGATGCTCGAAACTTCCGTCAACCTTTTTGAACTTCTTTAGCATATTATCCTCGGCGTCTGCCTTTTTCAGTCCCATGACCTTGAGAGACCCATCTAGGATACCCTTGACGAAGTTGGCTCGGTCCATCGCCATTCCGGAACGCTTGGCCAGGGTCGCCACCAGATATTCCTTGCGCTTCACGTAAAGTTCCATTCTCTCCCTGGCGTAGGTCTTAAGTATGTCCATGGGCGTGTTGAACTTCTCGATGCCGCGGGGCCCGTGCAGATACATGTTCGTGCTTCGGATCGTGGAAGTCAACTTGAGATCCTTCTCCGGCGACGACCCCTTGTAGCCAGTGATCACGAAACGGACAGATTCCTCCGTGCTGTGATTGTTGTAATTCTTGATGACATTCTTCTCAACAAGCCCTTCCAGAAACTCCTTGTAGGTCTGGGTCCACGTGCCCGGGGGAAGTTCGGTGACCTCGACCTTGTCACCATTTGACTGCCACAGACCCCGAAGCGTCCAGACGCCTTCGTCCGAAGCCGTAACGGTTCCCTTGAATCCACGGAACCATGGCTTCATGGGCTTCGGTGCCTCGCCACGAATGATCCGCTTCAGATTTTCCTTGACGTCCATTGGATTGTGAGGAGGCACCTTGCAGCTGAATCCTGTCCCGATGCCCTCTGCGCCGTTCACCAATATCATCGGCAGTGTGGGCAGGTAGTACTCGGGCTCTATGGGTTTTCCATCATCCTTGAGGTAGGTCAGACAGGCATTGTCCCGCTCATCAAAGACCTTTGCGTGTTCGGACAACCTCGTGAAGATGTACCTGGCGCTTGCGTGGTCCGAGCCACCCGCCAGACGAGTTCCAAACTGACCGCATGGTTCTAGCAAATTCATGTTATTTGATCCCATGTAATCCTGAGCCAGTCCCACGATCGTTCCCTGCAAACTCATTTCGCCGTGGTGATAGGCAGTGTGCTCCGAAATGTAGCCAGACAACTGAGCGACCTTCATCTCGGTGGTGAGGTTCCTCTTCATGCACCCAAAGATGACCTTGCGCTGAGAAGGTTTCAGTCCGTCACGGACATCTGGGATGGACCTGCGAATGTCTGCGTGACTGAACTGGATGAGATCCTTGTGAATGAAATCCGAAACGGTCACCGAAGTCACCTTTCCGTAGGGAAGCGAATCTCCACGGAAGGGTTCCGCCAACCACTGCTTCCGATCGTCTGCAAGTGACTTGTCGAATGCCAAACTCACAGATTTCTGACTCTCATGATCGGCAACGAATCCCACCGTAAGTCTGGTCAGATCTTTGAAGTACTCCTTGGCCTCGGCGGACGTGGAAGTACCAAGACCCTTGTAGTACTTGATGGTGACTCCACGTGGGACCCTGCCACCGTGCAACCGTTCGAGCCAATTCACAAAGTCCTTTTCGGAATAGAAGGACTCGTTGATCCTTCCGCCCTTCACTCGGATCACTGGAGTAATCATGCTCACCACGAAGCCCATCCCGATCAACTCGGGCCAGTAGCAGTCAAACATGTTCAGGACCAGACCCTTGATGTGTGAACCATCCACGTCGGCATCGGTCATGATCATCAGTCTCCCGTAACGGAGTTCACTCAGGTCTGTATACTTCTTTCCCTGCTGGAGACCTAGGATCTTCTTCAAATCTGAAAACTCCTGATTGGACGTCAGTGCCTTTGAACCCAAGTCCCGAACGTTCCTCGGTTTGCCCTTGAGTGGAAAGACGCCATATTGATCCCTGCCGACCACGGACAATCCACTGATAGCCAGAGCCTTGGCGGAATCTCCTTCGGTTATGATCAGGGTGCACTGTTTTGACTTGGCCGTCCCTGCCCAGTTGGCGTCGTCCAACTTGGGGATTCCGGTGATCCTGCTCTTCTTGGCTCCGTCGGTCTTTTTGAGATCACGAACCTCGGAAGCCTTGGTCTGTGCCAAAAGTTCCTGTTCCAGAACGCCCTTGACCTGCTTCAAAAAGGCAGACGTCGGTTCAAACTTGGAACCAAAGTCCTGAACGCGGGACATGCACTCGTGCTTGGACTGACTGGAGAATGAAGGATTGACCAGGACCGCCTTGACGATCACCATCATGCACTGCTTGATCTGTGCTGGTCTAAGTTTGGTCTTCTTCGCGAGGTCAGAAGTGATCTGATTGACCACGTGGTCGACGTGGGTCCCACCCTTCTCGGTGCAGATGCCGTTGACGAATGAGATCTGTTTGAAGCCCGCGCCCACCGAGGAGCAGACCAGCACCTCCCATCGGTCCTGTTTAATTTGAGCCAAAGTCTGGTCGGTGAAGCGTGAAGTGTAATCCTGGAGATGCTTGATGGCTAACGCCTCCCCGTTATAGTGAACCTTACACTTGGCTGGCACCCATGCTGCTGCATCCAGAGCCCTTTTCATGAACATGTCCCTGACGTCCTTGGTGATTCCCTGCAGACCGAATCGTTCCCAGTCTGGTACCCAGCTGATCTGCACCTTGGCTGTCTTGCCCGCGAAGGATTTAATTTTGGGTTCGGCACAGATACGCATGTTGTCCCTCCAGACTTGGTGATAGGACTTTCTTGTCTCGGGGTCATCCACCTTGATCTCGAACTCCTTGGAGTAGATGTTGGTCAGCTTAGCTCCGTAGCCGTTGCGGCCACCCGTGGTTCTTTCCTCGGAGTCATCATAGTTCGAAGATGTCAGCAAGTGACCGAAGATCAGTTCTGGAGTCCAGACCTGGGTCTGTTCGTGGATCACCACGGGGATGGCGACGCCGTTATTGGCGATGGTGATCCTCCCCGCGTCATCCACGTCGATGGATATCTTTGTAACGGACGGGTGCATGGAGCTTTGATCCAAAGCATTCACCAAGATTTCATCAAAAACCTTGGTCAAAGCGGGCGAGACGCGCACCGTACGTTGCACGAATCTGTTGCCATCAGGGACCCACACAGCCCTATCTTCTGGACGCACCTGCCCCACGTAGGAGTCTGGACGGTCTAGAATATGGGCGTGAAGGGTCTTTTTGGTATAAGTTGGCATTAGTAAGGTACCTACCTTACATTTCTATTCTTTAAGAGCCTGAATGAAATTCACTTGTTGGCGACATTGGTCCCGGGGATCTTTACTGCATTTGGTAGGGGATTGATACTGAAAATCATTGATAGCATGAGAATCAGTGGTGTCGAGAAAGTCACCAGGATTCCTGTCCCGGGCATGCCCCTCTTTTGGAACGCGTAGCCAGCATAAATTGGAATCATGATTGTTTGCCAATAACTGTATACATTTGAGCTAGTCTTAATTCCGAGTATGGGTGACATGACCGAAGGAACCAACATGATGGCGATAATTACCGCAAGATTCTTGTTGAGTTTCGTGTCGTCTCCCACTGCGGGCCAACTTGGGATAGCAATTGCCAGAAGAAGCACCATGTACATGATGGCACCTGGAGCCATCCAAAAGTTGTTCTCGGGACCTGATAGGTAGGCAGCGATAACCACTGCAAATGCAAACAGAAGTGTGATCGCTGTCACGAGACCGTCACCGTTTTTCTTGTTTGCCATATCTACTATTTGTGAAGGATTTTATTCCGCGGAAGGTGTTACATTGCTAGAGGAAAATGCGACGGGTGCCTGTTCGACGGGAGGGGCGCCACCACTGTTCTTGAAGATCATCTTGAGGACTGGGTCTGCGAGGGTGAAGTTGGCACCGAAACCGAACCCAGCGATGATGCCGACGAGACCTTCGTTGTCGGGGTAGTCCGCGTCGGGGTTGTTGCTCTGAACCCACATGGTGAACGCGAGAAGTCCGAGCATTGCCACTGGAGGCACGGGGTTCATGAACAGACCCCTGAAGGACTGGATGCCAGTTGCCAGAAGATATAGTACGATCAACTGGACCAATGAAATTGTATCTTTCTTCCATTCCTCGATTTCTTCAAATCCTTCCTTGGGTTTGTTATAGGGGAGTTGGGTGATTTTGTCGCCATTGACTTCATTGCGACCGCGGAGGAAAAAGTAGATGCTCGGCAGGGAGATGGCGAGCCACGCGAGCAAGCTGATGTTGTTGTAGAATGATGTTCCAGTGGACAACGTAGATCCCTTGGTTCCTAAGATCGCCGGGAGACTTTCTTGGATCACCTGGAATGCCACCGCGAGAACCAGAGAAACGGTTCCGGTGTTACCAACGATATTATCATTCCCAACTCCAAGATTCTTCATGAGCAAGTACATTCCGATCATTATCACCGGTGGAATTGGGTTGCGAACAAGTGTCTGGAGCTGTGGAATAAGTGCCACCGCGGCGAGAACTGCGGCTTCCTTGTCCGTGACGAGACTGGCAGTGCGGAGAGCGACGTAGACAACAATCGCGATCACGGGTGAAAGAGGGTCACTGATGTATGATTGGACCATCGGGATGGAAGCAACCGCCACCAGCACCAACAATTTCACGATGATGGGCAGAAAGCTAATCAAACCGGTCTTGTCTTCGCCCAGCTGTGCCTGGAGTTCGGCGATCCTCTGCTCTGCGTCGGAAAGTTCTACCGGTTCCTGACCCGCAACGACCTCTTCGGCGGCGGTCTCGAAACGTGCCTTGATCATGGGCAAAATCAGAACCGCCCAAACGAAGAACGACGCGACCGTGTAGCCCATGGTCCCCGGCTTGAGACCGGAGAATTCACCGCCCGTGAAGTTCCCCCTCTTGACACCTGCAATCAGCTGTGGGATTCCAATCGTTGCGATCAGGGACGTGACGGCGACCCACTTGACGAGCTTGTTTTTATCGAATGGAGTGGATTTTTCTGTGTACTTGAGAACATACAACATGGTCCCCATGACCATCGGTGGAATAGGATTCATTAGCAATGTCCTTGCGCCGGGTGCCGCGGCAAATGCGCCTCCTGTGAGCAACACCTGACCAAAGACCACGGCGATGCGTTTCCACATTTCATCCTTGGCTTCCTTGGGGTCGCTGTTGACGTTAAGATACATGGTAGGTAGGATCAGGGCCGACCATAGGACCCAAGAACCAAACATGTACCCTGGACTCGATACATCCATTATTACTATTATTCTGGATTTTAAAATTGGGAGGCAATACGTTCGGCCGTTTCACGGAATGAATCCACATAAAGTGCCAAACCAGAGAGAATGATCATGCGAACCTGACTTTCTGTCACCGTGTAATCAAAAAGGTACTTGAGAAGTGAAGCCGTGACAAATATGAATACTGCAATATTCGCAATATCCCTTGCGG
>Ga0181556_1002718_pt1 | contig 15927 bp, 13 predicted proteins | sample 011ome_14_FD_148651 | JGI IMG/M metagenome (GOLD analysis project Ga0181556, IMG submission 148651) | Coastal salt marsh microbial communities from the Groves Creek Marsh, Skidaway Island, Georgia - 011505AT metaG (spades assembly) | ecosystem: Environmental > Aquatic > Marine > Intertidal zone... | reverse complement strand
GGCAGCGGCACGGTCGATGTAGGTGCGGTGAACAAAGGCGGCAACGCTGAGCAGTAGTGCCGGATCATCGTGCGGCACATCGCTGGCATCAAAGCCTTTCGGGTACTCCTCGGCGATGAAAGCCGTGGTGAAGTTGCCAGCCTGGAAGCGCGGGTGTTGCATCAGCGCTGACTGGAACGGAATGTTCGAAGAAATACCACGAATCACAAAGCTGTTCAGGGCATCACGCATGCGCTCGATGGCTTGTTCGCGGGTAGCTGCATGAACGATCAGCTTGGCAATCATCGAGTCGTAGAACATCGAGATTTCGCCACCGTCATACACACCGGTATCAACACGAACATGGCCCGGTACTTCTTGCGGCGGGGCAAACTTCAACAGGCGACCAGTGGACGGCAGGAAGCCGCGGAACGGGTCTTCGGCGTTGATACGGCATTCCATGGACCAGCCATTCAGCTGAACATCCGATTGACCGAAGGCCAGCTTTTCACCGGCAGCCACACGAATCATCTGTTCAACGAGGTCGAGACCGGTGATCAGTTCGGTGACCGGGTGCTCTACCTGCAGACGGGTGTTCATTTCGAGGAAGTAGAAGGACTTGTCCTTGCCCACTACGAATTCAACCGTACCGGCGGATTGATACTGCACCGCCTTGGCCAGTGCCACCGCCTGCTCGCCCATGGCTTTACGGGTGGCTGGGTCGATGAATGGCGACGGTGCTTCTTCGATGACCTTCTGGTGACGACGCTGAATCGAACAGTCGCGCTCGTTCAGGTAAACCACGTTGCCGTGCGCATCGCCCAGCACCTGGATCTCGATATGACGTGGTTCTTCAACAAACTTTTCGATGAAGACGCGGTCATCGCCGAAGGCGTTTTTGGCTTCGTTCTTGCACGACGCAAAACCTTCGAAGGCTTCCTTGTCATCAAAGGCAACGCGCAGACCCTTGCCGCCGCCGCCGGCCGAAGCCTTGATCATCACCGGGTAACCAATACCCTTGGCGATTTCAACCGCTTCTTCCGGGGTGCCGATCGGGTCGTTGTAGCCCGGAATGGTGTTGACTTTGGCTTCGTTGGCTAGCTTCTTCGAGGCAATCTTGTCGCCCATCGATTCCAGGGCCAGTACCTTCGGACCGATGAAGACGATGCCGTTGGCTTCGAGCTGACGACAGAAGTCGGCGTTTTCCGAGAGGAAACCGTAACCCGGGTGAACCGCTTCAGCACCAGTCTGCTTACAGGCCGCGATGATTTTTTCGATAACGAGATACGACTCTTTAGACGCCGCCGGACCGATACAGACGGCTTCATCAGCCAGTTCGACGTGACGGGCAGAAGCATCCGCTTCCGAATAGACGGCAACGGTCTTGATGCCCATCTTGCGGGCAGTTTTGATGACGCGGCAGGCGATTTCACCGCGGTTGGCAATCAGGATTTTCTTGAACATGTTTTTATCTCCCGGGGCGATCAAAGCGGAATGTTGCCGTGCTTGCGCCACGGATTAGTAATGTCTTTGTCTTTGAGCATGGCCAGCGAGCGGCAGATACGCTTGCGGGTTTCGTTCGGCATGATCACATCGTCGATAAAGCCACGTGCACCAGCCACAAACGGGTTGGCGAACTTGGTTTTGTACTCGGCTTCACGTTCAGCCAGCTTGGCGGGATCGTTCTTTTCTTCGCGGAAAATAATTTCCACAGCACCCTTCGGACCCATCACGGCGATTTCTGCTGATGGCCAGGCGAAGTTAACGTCGCCACGCAGGTGCTTCGAGCTCATCACGTCGTAAGCGCCGCCGTAGGCCTTACGGGTAATGACGGTGACTTTCGGCACGGTACATTCGGCATAGGCGTAGAGCAGCTTGGCGCCGTGCTTGATGATGCCGCCGTATTCCTGCGAGGTACCCGGCATGAAGCCCGGTACGTCCACGAAGGTGACGACGGGAATGTTGAATGCGTCACAGAAGCGGACAAAACGTGCAGCCTTGATCGAGGACTTGATGTCCAGGCAACCGGCCAGCACCAGTGGCTGGTTAGCCACGATACCGACCGTACGGCCTTCCATGCGGCCGAAACCGACGATGATGTTCTTGGCGTAGTCCGGTTGAATCTCGAAGAAATCGCAGTCATCAACGGTCTTGATGATCAGTTCCTTCATGTCATACGGCTGGTTCGGGTTAGCCGGCACCAGCGTGTCGAGCGAGAAGTCCAGGCGGTCAGCGCTGTCCAGCGTCGGTTGTACTGGCGGCTTTTCTTTGTTGCTTGACGGCAGGAAGTTGATCAGACGACGCAGCATGAGCAGGGCTTCGACATCATTCTCGAAGGCCAGATCAGCAACGCCGGATTTGCTGGTGTGCGTGACGGCACCACCCAGCTCTTCAGCGGTCACTTCTTCGTGCGTCACGGTCTTCACCACTTCCGGACCGGTCACGAACATGTAAGAGCTGTCTTTGACCATGAAAATAAAGTCGGTCATCGATGGCGAGTAAACCGCACCACCGGCACAAGGGCCCATGATCATGGAGATCTGTGGCACGACGCCTGAGGCCATCACATTGCGCTGGAATACATCGGCATAGCCGCCGAGCGCCGCAACGCCTTCCTGAATACGGGCGCCGCCCGAGTCATTCAGACCGATCACCGGGGCGCCAACCTTCATGGCTTGGTCCATGATCTTGCAGATTTTCTCAGCGTGCGTTTCAGACAGCGAACCGCCCAGCACGGTGAAGTCTTGCGAGAACACAAACACCAGACGGCCGTTGACGGTACCGTAACCGGTGACGACACCGTCGCCCGGCAGCGATTGTTGCTCCATGCCGAAGTCGGTGCAGCGGTGTTCTTTGAACATATCCCACTCTTCGAACGATTCCGGATCCAGGAACAGTTCGATACGCTCGCGGGCGGTCAGTTTGCCCTTGGCGTGTTGCGCATCGATGCGCTTCTGACCGCCGCCCAGACGCGCTTGTTCGCGCTTCTGTTCGAGCTGATGGATGATGTCTTGCATAGTGGGACTCCTTAGGTAATATCCGGAATTACGTGCCAAGGCCGGAGGCCATAGGCGTTGTTTGAGCAAGAGTTGTACCAACCTTGGGGTTGGTAAAGGCACTCAACAGCTGACGTGCTGCTGATGTCGGTGTTTGGCGTGCATCTGCCACGGCTTGCTTGATGCCGGGCAGGTTGGCGAGCACGGTCGGGTTGGCATGAAACGCACGGCGCAGACCTGAGTCAATCAGGCTCCACATCCAGGCTTGTGCCTGATGCCGGCGCCGTTCGGCAAACTCGCCGGTTGGCACCAACGCGGTGCGGTATTTTTCAATGGCTTCCCAGAATTTTTCGATCCCGTCATGGTGTAGTGCGCTCAGCGCGATAACGGGCGGTTGCCAGTTCGGGCTGCTGGGGCGCAGCATACCCAGCGCGTTTTTCCACTGGGCGGCGGTGACGGCAGCGGCACGCGGGTCGATGTCGGCTTTATTAATGACCACCATGTCGGCGATCTCGACAATGCCCTTCTTGATGGCTTGCAGATCATCACCGGCATTCGGCAGTTGCAGCAGACAGAACATGTCGACCATACCGGCGACCGTCGTTTCGGACTGACCCACGCCGACCGTTTCAACGATGATCACATCGTAGCCGGAGGCTTCACAGAGCAGCATGGCCTCGCGGGTTTTTTCAGCCACACCGCCGAGCGAACCCGAAGACGGGCTGGGGCGGATGAACGCCTCTTCGCGCATCGACAGTTGTTCCATGCGGGTTTTATCACCCAGAATCGAACCGCCGGAGACGCTGGAAGACGGATCAACCGCCAGCACAGCCAGCTTGTGGCCTTGCTTGATCAGCCACATGCCGAGCGCTTCGATGAATGTTGATTTGCCGGCGCCCGGCACACCGGAAATACCGATGCGAATGGCATTGCCCGTTTTTGGCAGCAACGCATTCAGCACTTGCTGCGCACGCAACTGGTGATCCTCACGCGTTGATTCGATCAGCGTAATGGATTTGGCCAGCGCACGACGCTGCCCGGCGAGCACGCCCGCCACCAAAGCCTGATCGGCTTCGGTGAGCGTCGTGACTTCTTCGGGGCTCATTGCGTTCATGCCGGCTGAATCAAGCGCGGATTACTTGGCGAGTGCCTTGCGGATTTCGGTCAGCACAGTGCGGGCCGAATCTTCAATGCGCGTGCCTGGGCCAAAGATGGCCTTGGCGCCAGCCTTGTAGAGGGTGTCGTAGTCCTGTGCCGGAATCACGCCACCCGCAAAGACGATGATGTCGTCCGAGCCTTGTTCCTTCAGGGCGTTCACCAAAGTGGGCAGCAGGGTCTTGTGACCGGCGGCCAGCGACGAAACGCCAATGGCATGCACGTCATTTTCAATGGCTTGGCGTGCCGCTTCTTCCGGTGTCTGGAAGAGCGGACCCATGTCGATGTCGAAACCGAGGTCGGCAAAAGCGGTGGCAACCACTTTGGCACCGCGGTCATGACCATCCTGACCCAGCTTGGCAATCATGATGCGTGGACGACGACCCTGTTCCTGAACGAATTTCTCGATGTCCTGCTTGATCTCTTCCCAGCTTTCCTGACCTTGCACAACGCCTCCGTACACACCAGAAATCGTTTGGTTGTTGGCGCGGAAACGGCCAAAGACTTTTTCCAGCGCATCCGACACTTCGCCCACCGTGGCGCGCAGACGCACGGCCTTTACCGTCAGGTCGAGCAGGTTGCCCTGGCCGGACTTGGCGCACTCGGTCAGTGCATTCAGTGCGGCCTCAACGGCGGCGCTATCGCGGGTGGCACGGATCTGCTGCAGACGGGCCACCTGGGCTTCACGGACGGCGTGGTTATCGATATCAAGGATATCGATGGCGTCTTCCTTGGCCAGTTTATATTTGTTCACGCCAACAATGACGTCCTTGCCGGAGTCAATGCGGGCTTGCTTGTCAGCCGCACAGGTTTCGACCTGCATCTTGGCCCAGCCCGATTCAACGGCTTTGGTCATGCCACCCATGGCTTCGATTTCTTCAATAATCGACCAGGCCTTGTCGGCCATATCCTGGGTGAGTTTTTCCATCATGTAGGAACCAGCCCACGGATCGATCACGTTGGTGATGTGGGTTTCTTCCTGAATGATCAGCTGCGTGTTGCGGGCAATACGTGCCGAGAATTCGGTTGGCAGGGCAATGGCTTCATCCAGTGCATTGGTATGCAGCGACTGGGTGCCGCCAAAAACGGCTGCCATTGCTTCGATCGTGGTACGTACGACGTTGTTGTAAGGGTCTTGCTCGGTCAGTGACCAGCCCGAAGTCTGCGAGTGGGTGCGCAGCATGAGCGACTTGGCGCTCTTCGGGTTGAATTCTGACATGATCCGGTGCCAGAGCAGGCGTGCAGCACGCATCTTGGCAATTTCCAGATAGAAGTTCATGCCTACGGCCCAGAAGAACGACAGACGGCCGGCGAAGGCATCAACGTCCAGACCCGAGGCAATACCGGTGCGCACATATTCGCGACCATCGGCCAGCGTAAAGGCCAGCTCAATCGCCTGGTTCGCGCCGGCTTCCTGAATGTGATAACCCGAGATCGAAATCGAGTTGAACTTCGGCATGTGTTGCGCGGTGTAACCGAAGATGTCCGAAATGATCTTCATCGACGGCGTTGGTGGATAAATATAGGTGTTACGAACCATGAACTCTTTAAGAATGTCGTTCTGGATCGTGCCGGACAGTTTGTCCTGCGAAACACCTTGTTCTTCGGCGGCCACAATGTAGCCCGCCAGAATCGGCAGCACAGCGCCGTTCATGGTCATCGAGACCGAAATCTTGTCGAGCGGGATCTGGTCGAAGAGGATCTTCATGTCTTCGACGGAGTCAATCGCTACGCCCGCCTTGCCGACGTCACCCACCACACGGGCGTTGTCCGAATCGTAACCGCGGTGGGTGGCCAGATCGAAAGCAACCGACACCCCCTGGCCGCCGGCAGCCAGTGCCTTGCGGTAGAAAGCGTTAGACGCTTCAGCGGTCGAGAAGCCGGCGTACTGACGGATCGTCCACGGCTTAACGGCGTACATGGTGGGTTGTGGGCCGCGCAGGAACGGGGCAAAGCCCGGCAGTGTGTCAGCGTATTGCAGACCTTCGACATCTTGCTGGGTATAGAGCGGCTTGACGGTCAGGCCTTCCGGCGTGTGCCAGTCGAGGCGGCTCAGGTCGCCTTCGGGCGATTGTTTAGCAGCGGCCTTTTTCCAGGCTTCAATCGCCTCAGGGGTGGCTTTATTCGAATGGCTCATGGCAAACCTCACGACGGAAATTCTTGACGGTTGCGGTGCAACACGCCGCGCAGACAATCGCGCGACCCATGCTTCGCGGGAAATGCTACTTCAAGTAGAAAGCAGCAAACTGTGGCAGACTGCTGACAGCAAGCCACATATATCAAACCGAATCATACGTTATTCATAATTATGGGCGCAACATCTGCCAAACCCCTCAAAAAATCTCCGCGCGGCGTTCAGCAACCTATTGTTTCCGCTGCGCTTTATCAGGAGGTCGCCGGACGGCTTCGTGAAGAGATTTTTGATCACGTGCTGCAACCGGGCGAATGGATCGATGAACTGGCGCTGGTAGCCCGTTACGGCATTTCTCGGACGCCGCTGCGCGAAGCCCTGAAAGTGTTGGCGGCAGAGGGTTTGGTGACGCTAAAACCACGTCGTGGTTGTTATGTGGCCGAAATTTCCCGAGAAGATGCGGCGGAAATTTACCCCGTGCTGGCTATGCTCGAAGGGCGTTGCGCCTATGAAGCCACGCGTAAATTAGATGACGTTGCAGCCGAGCGGCTGCAGCAGTGCCATGACGCGCTGGAAGTGGCGGCCGCGGCGAACGAGATTCGGCAGTTTTTCGAAGTGAATCAGGAATTCCATCGGATTGTTCAGGAGCAGGCAGGCAATCGCTGGCTGATACAGATCATTAATGATCTGCGTAAGGTTTTGAAGCTATCGCGTTTAAACTCGTTGTCACGCGTTGGGCGTCTGGATTCATCCCTGGCCGAGCATCGTCTGATTTTGGCCGCCATGCTGGATCGTGATGCCGAAGGTGCAGAAGCCGCCATGCGCGCCCACTTGCTGGCGGGGCAGCATGCGATTCAGAAGCAAATGGATGAGGGTGCCCCTCGCGAACGCAGCAACACCTAGGTCGCTCTGAACCTGGGTTCAGTGAGGCCAGTGGCATGCCGCATCAGGTTCGCCCGCACGGGGCAATCACAACAGCGGTTTAGCGCCACCAACCATTGCTATAAGCATTGGTCCAAGCAACACTGGGCATCGCCAGCGCCGCTAGGGGCATAGAGAACTAGAACAACGCGTTTTGATGGGTCTCAATGGCCGCATCAACACGTTGCACCATGGCATCTACTTTACGCCGTGATTCCATGGTGTCAACGCTAGCGGTAGGCGAACTACTGCCATTTTGAGACTGTAGCAGTTCGTGTGCCAAGGTGACCGCGGCCATAATAGCGGCGCGGTCGACAGAAATCTGACGCCCTTTGCCCGCCACTTCCTGCATCTTGCTATCAACCAATGCCACGGCTTGCAGTAGTGCCGCTTGTTGTTCTGGCGGGCATGCTAGACGGTACTCGCGCCCAAAGAGCGTGATATCCAGGTGGTTAGGCGTCGTCATGACAGATTCACCGTTTCCGGCAGGCGGTCTAGGACCTGCTCGAGCTTGTTGCGTGCCGTGTTCATTTGAGTCTCGAGCTCACGGCAACGCGCATCTGTCGTTTCCAGACGCGTGCGCAGCTGCGCGTTCTGTTCGCGACTTTGGTCGAGCAGGGCGATCAGCTGAGAGATCTTTTGATCCAGTAGAGAGAGATTGCTATCCATGGCGCGAACTATAGGACGCTCAGGCGATAGGGTCAACTCCAATTACATTAAGTCGATGTTTTTCAAGCAATTGGGTTTTGATGCTAGAATTCGATCCAATTCTGGGTTAACCCCCTGAATCTTCCGAACGGTGCCCCGTTGCAGTGAAACTGCCTCGGGGTGAAACGGGAAACCGGTGACGCATGCAAATGCTATCCCGGTGCTGCCCCCGCAACGGTAAGCGATGTGTCGTACCACAAGCCACTGGATCTTCGGATCTGGGAAGGCGGTACGTTAGGCAGGAATGTCCTGCCCCGCGCGAGCCCGGAGACCGGCCATTTGGAAACCAAGCGCTGCGGGTGAGCGGCTTCGGGTCGCCCGCGCTCGGCTATCTGACCACTCCTTGCAGTTTTTTTGTTGTCTTGAACCTGCGGGGACGCTCGTTCAGACAGATGGCACGCTTGTGCCAGGAGTTCCTATGTCTTATATCCAAAAGCCGAGCTTTGCTCGTTCGTTGGTGGCGTGCGCCATCGCTTCTGTGTCGTTGGTGGCCATTGCTCAAGAGGCTAAGCAAGAAACACCGGAAGAAATTTCTGGTCCTGCGGATCCGATAGTGGTGACGGCGACACGGGTACCTACCCGGTATAACCGGTTGATTTCTGATGTCTCTGTCGTGGATAGAGAGACTATGCAGGAGTATGGTCCTCAGGCACAGATTTCTGACGTTCTTAGAAATGAATCTGGAATTACGGTTAATACGAACGGAACTATGGGAACGAATACAACCGTTCAGATTCGTGGCGCAAGCAATAATCAAAGCATTTTGCTTATTGATGGTATGCGTCTTAGTTCTGTGGCAAACGGGGGGCCGAGTTGGGCATATATCCCGATGCAGCAGATTGGGCGCATGGAAATTGTGCGTGGTCCGACATCGTCTTCTTATGGTTCGGAAGCAATCGGTGGTGTAATTCAGCTTTTTACACGCAAAGGCGAAGGTCCGACCAAGTTTTACGCCGATGCTGGCTATGGCACTTACGGGACAAGTTCTGAGACTGTCGGGGTTGAAGGATCCGTTGAAGGTTTGAGTTACAGCCTTTATGGTGGCAATACACATTCTTTGGGTTTGCCAACACTGACAAACCCATCAACTGATTTCAATCCAAATAGTGCAGCCTATGTGAATTCGAATGCATCGACACGGTTGGCTTACACTATCGCGCCGGGCCAAGAATTAGGCGTAACGGCTCTGTACGGTAATGGCTACAACAATTACACAACAGGCGGTAATACAAGATATCAGACACAACTGTTATCAGTTATGTCTGCCTACACGCAGAACAAAATTCTTGATGATTGGCAGAGCTTAGTTCGTTTTGGTCAAAGTGTTGATACCAATAGAAATTATTTTGCGGGGGGTGCTCAAGATGGGAGTTTCAGATCGACGCAAACTCAAGCACAGTGGCAAAATGATATAAACCTTCCGGTTGGAAAGGGGTTGTTGGTATACGAGTACTTGCAGCAAAATCTAGATTCCACTCAGACTTTCGCGGTAACTTCGCGAAACATTAATACCGTACAGGCGGGTTGGAATGGCGATGTTGGCAATAATTTGTTTCAAGCCAACGTTCGTAACGACAGCAATAGTCAATTTGGCAGTGCGACAACAGGGTCAGCAGGCTACGGTTATTTCCTCTGGCCAACGCTTCGGGCAACAGCGGCTTGGGGTACAGGCTTCCGCGCGCCAACCTTTAATGAACTCTACTGGGTAGATAGCTCTCCTTATGGCTGGAATGGCAATCCGAACTTGCAGCCAGAAAAATCCCAAAATAGTGAAGGTGGCTTTCGCTACGATAACGGCGTGCACCGGGCTGGTGTCATTTACCACTACAACTACGTGACAAACTTGATTCAAAATACAGATTACACGGCTGTGAATGTCAGTCAAGCAGTGTTGCAGGGTTGGTCGTTTACCTATGGCGGTAAAGTATATGGACTTGATGTCGCAGCTAGTTATGACAATCAAGACGCTCGAGATACACAAACGGGTAGCTTCTTGCCGTATCGACCAGCCAACTTTGGTTCTCTGACGGTCTCCAAAAAGCAAGAGCGTTGGGACTTTGGTGGTCAGATGCAAGTCTCAGGCAGTCAGCAGTCCAATCCTGGTAATGTAAACCCTGCAAATAATGACATTACGATGGGGGGGTACACCCTCTTCAATATCTTTGGTAGCGTGAATCTGATCAAAGATGTCTCTTTGTTTGTGCGCGGGAATAATGTCTTCAACAGACAATATTCAACTAATGCCAACGGATATGCCTCATCGACCTATTACGGTACGACGTACCCAGCGACTGCCAATTACTTTAGAAGCCCGGGATCTAATTTCTTCGTAGGCCTGCGCTTCGATACTCGTTAACATGTTCAGATGAGAACTTTCAAACGACTGCTACTGATTTTTATAAGCCTCGCGCTGATGAGCGCAGGCGCGATGGTGGTTAGTCTTTCGGTTGGGAGTGTTGCATTGCCGTTGCATGAAGTGATGTCGGGTCTTTTAGACCCGACGTCTTCTTCAGGCTTGGTGATTCATGAATTACGATTGCCAAGAAGCTTGGCTGCATTTGCCTGTGGTGGCCTACTCGCATTGGCCGGTGCTTTGATGCAGGTGCTGTTGCGCAACCCATTAGCAGACCCTTATATCCTCGGAATATCAGGTGGCGCCGGTGTCGGCGCCTTGCTCGCCATATTTTTTGGATTAAGTGTTATGGCGCTGAATGGGTTTGCGTTTGCGGGTGCGCTGATCTCTATTCTGATTGTGTTTGGTCTGGCGCACGGGGATGGTAGTTGGACGCAGACTCGATTAATTCTCACGGGCGTTATGGTTGCGTCTGGATGTGGTGCGCTGATTACGATGATTTTGTCGATTGCACCTGAAGAGCGGTTGCGCGGGATGTTGTTCTGGCTCATGGGTGATTTCTCGCAGGGCGTAAGTCCCGCCTTCGCGATAATGGGGTTGGTGATGTTAGGTATTTTGGCTGCGCCATTGGCACGTGATTTGAATGTGCTGATTCGCGGTGCGGACACGGCCAAATCCTTAGGTGTATCAGTAGGCTTTGTACGTATTTCAGTTTATTTGTTGGCGTCTCTTGCAACGGCTATATCCGTTACCACGGCAGGCTCTGTGGGCTTTGTTGGTTTAGTTATTCCGCATCTGACCAGAATGCTGGTTGGAAACGATCAGCGTGTACTGCTACCTACGGCCATGTTGGCTGGAGGCATATTTTTAGTATTGGCCGACACGCTGGCGCGCATGCTGCTTGCACCTCAGCAGTTGCCTGTGGGTGTTGTCACGGCATTGATTGGTGTGCCGGTCTTTCTGTACTTGCTCAATCGGACCCGTTACCAATGAGCATGAGCCATGCCAACCCAGTCGATGCTTTGAAAGCTATCTTCAAAGTGTGCGGTGTCGATTTATGTGTCGGTGCAACCCAGGTCTGTCATCAGCTTAATCTAGAAATTTATCCGGGAGAGACGCTAGCTGTTTTGGGCAAGAATGGCGTCGGCAAATCCACACTCCTTTCATGTTTGGCTGGATTGCCACGAGGTGACATGTCCGGTGAGGTTTTGCTGGGCGGCAAAACCTATGATGCTTGGGGTGCCAAAGCTGCTGCTTGTTGGCGTGGTTGGTTGCCGCAGAAGCAGCAGGATCAGTTCAGTGCAACCGTTCTGGAAACAGTGATTTCCGGACGTCATCCGCATCTGAACCGGTGGACATGGGAATCTGCTGATGACTACGCCATGGCATTGGCGGCTATTGATGCGGTGGGCATGGCTGACTTTGTAGATCGCGATGTGCTGACGTTATCGGGCGGAGAGCGCCAGCGAGTCGCCGTAGCGACAATTCTGACGCAGCAACCCACGTTGTATTTTATGGATGAGCCGTTAGCGCATTTGGATCTGAATCATCAGATCGAAATCCTTGATCTGGTTTGTCAGAAAGCAAGGCGCGAGCGAGTCAGCGCCGTGATGGTGCTGCATGAGCCGGGATTGGCATATCGCTATTGCGACTCAGCGCTTTTGCTTTTTGGCGAAGGAGATTGGTTGTATGGGTCTGCATCGACTGTATTGACTGCGGATAACCTCTCGCGTCTTTACGGCTACCCACTGGTACAGATCGAAAGACCGGGTGTCGATGGTAAGTCACAACGATGGTTTGTGCCTGCCTGACTGAGTGAGTCACAAGCTTAGTGGATAACGGCGAGCGCTCCAAGATAAAACGCCAGCTCTGACAATTGCTGCGTAGCGCCAAGGCAGTCACCCGTATAGCCGCCCAGCCACTTTTGAAGTTTCCGACCCAGCCAAATGGTTGCGAGTATTCCAGCGATTACACCCACAATACTGGCGTCAAGCGGCAGCAAAAATAGCGGCAATATTCCAAATGCAGAAGCAACAAGCAAAGCATTGCGTGAAAGTTGGGTTGCAAGCGGTTTTGACTTGCTCAAAGTATCCTCACGCACATAGGTCATGCCCGCCATGATGAGTACGGAGCAATAACGCGAGAATGCATGAGCAGTGATCAGAAGTAGAGGAATCCAGTCGGCGCTAAACGCATTAAGAAGTACAAATTTGGCGAGTAGGGCAAGCGTTATGGTGATCGCACCATAGTTGCCGATGCGCGAGTCCTTCATGATATCGAGAATGCGCATCCTGTCCCAGCCGCCACCAAGCCCATCAGCCATGTCAGAAAGACCATCTTCATGAAATGCGCCCGTGAGATAGATGCTTGCTGCCATGGCAATGACGATGCAAACAGGCTCTGGATAAAGCAAATTCGCGAGCCCAAATACGATGGCACTTAATAGGCCAACCAAGATGCCGACCGCAGGAAAGTAGCGTGCAGAATGATTCAGCCCTTCAGGGGAGTGGGGGACAGAGTCTGGAATAGGGATGCGCGTAAAAAAACGAATAGCGCCTAAAAACGCAATGACTTCAAGCCGAAACTGGTTCATGGTTTGGTAGTTTGATTGATTTTAGGGCGGTGATCTCGAGCCGTTTGTAGCGCTTTACACAAATCTTCTGTACCAGCCAGCATGCGCGGGCCATTTCTATTCATGAGATCCGGATCGATAAAAAAGAAATTGTTGCGCTGTGTTGCAGTAAGAGCAGGCCATTTTTTCCAGAAATCTAGACCGGTAGGATTCAGTTTCTGCATGCCGGAGGTCACGATGGCTTCTGGATCGGCAGCAATCACAGCTTCGCTGGTGATTACGGATGCCATGGGCTTGAGCTGGTCAAAAACGTTTTTGCCACCACAAGTGCTTAGCGCGTTCGTAATAATTTGTTTACCGCCAATGGTCATTAAAGGCGCTTCTGAGATTTGATAGAAAACACGTACAGTCGATCGATTCTGATAGCGCTGTCTGAGTGTCGAAAGGCGCTGCGCATACTGTTCAGCAGCTTTGTTGGCAACAGGTTCGGTGCCGGCTAAAACGCCGAATCGTTTGATTTCGGCGCCGATGTCTTCCAGCGTGTTTGGTTGTGACAGATAAACGGGTATGCCTAGCATCCGGAGTTTTTCGATCGCTGCAGGTGAGTTGCCGGTTTCCCACGCAATGACCAGATCGGGCTGAAGTGCAACAATAGCTTCGAGATTGATGATGGAGTAGCCGCCGACACGTGGAATGGATTTGGCAGCGTTGGGATAATCACTGTAGTCAACAGCTCCGACAATTTTGTTGCCTGCGCCTGCCGTGTAAAGGGTTTCAACAACATGAGGCGCAAGCGCCACGATGCGTTGAGCAGATTTGTTTAAGGTAATGGTTTGTCCGGAATCATCCACTACTGATACGGTGGATGTAGCAGCCATAACGCCATGCAATCCGCAGAGTGTCACGATTAAGGAAAACAAAATTTTTTTCAGCATAGATAATGGCTGGGAAAGGCCGGTTCAATGGGGCTGCATGGGATAATAAACGATTAAACTTGTCCAGTAGTCATTGCCATCATGCGTGAATTGATCCTCGGTGGTGCCCGTAGTGGGAAGAGCCGCCTAGCTGAGCAGCGTGCCAGCGATTGTGAGCAACGTGGCATACAGGTGATTTATATCGCTACAGCCGAAGCCCTTGATGGTGAAATGGCCGAGCGTCTGATGCATCATCGCGCCAATCGACCGGCGCATTGGTTGACCGTAGAAGAGCCGGTGCATCTGGCGCAGGCACTCAAGACCTACGCGGCAGCGAACCGTTGTCTGTTGGTGGACTGTCTCACCCTCTGGTTGTCGGCAGTGCTTTTTCACGGGGAAGGCGGTGCACAGCTAGAAGCGGGGTTGCCACTAACTTGCCCTAAATTCTGGCAAGAACGTCAGGCGCTATTAGATGTGCTACCTCAGCTGCCCGGAGACATCGTCATCGTCAGTAACGAAATTGGTTCCGGAGTCGTGCCAGAGAATCGCCTGGCGCGTCGTTTTGCCGACGAACAGGGTCGTTTGAATCAGGATGTCGCCGCGCTTTGTGAGCGGGTCACTTTATCTGTTGCGGGTTTGCCGCTGGTTTTGCGCGGCTAAGTTTTAGGAATCTTATGCGTACTTTTAATATCGCAACGACGGCCGGGCCTTTGGCTCAGCAATTGCAAAAGAAAATTGATGGTAAAACCAAACCGCTTGGCGCATTAGGTCAGTTAGAGGCGCTGGCGCAACAGATTGGGCTCATTCAACAAACGGAATCACCAAAGCTAAGTGCGCCACAGATGCTTGTGTTTGCGGGTGACCATGGCGCGGCCAAGGCCGGTGTTTCGGCCTACCCGCAGGATGTGACCTGGCAGATGGTTGAAAATTTTCTCGCGGGCGGTGCGGCGATCAATGTCTTCACGCGCACCCATGGGCTACCGTTAGCCGTAGTCGATTGTGGGGTTGCGCACGACTTCGGTGAACGTGCCGGGCTAATCAATTGCAAGCTGGGCGCCGGCACAGAGAACTATATCGAAGCACCAGCGATGACTGCCGAACGGTGCGCGCAGGCCTTCGAGAATGCGGTGGCATTAGTGACGCGTTATGCAGAAAGCGGTTGTAACGTGATTGGCCTGGGTGAAATGGGTATTGGCAACACCGCATCGGCCAGCTTGATTACCCATTGTCTGACTGATCATCCACTGGAAGTGTGCGTGGGGCGTGGCACCGGCTTGGATGACGCCGGGCTGAATCGTAAGCAACAGTTGTTGGCGCAAGCATTGGGGCGTACCGGCAAGATGCGTGATCCGGCTAAGGTGCTGCAGGAATTTGGCGGTTTTGAAATTGCTACGATGGTGGGCGTAATACTGGCGGCTGCCGAGCGCCGTATCGTGGTACTGATCGATGGTTTTGTCGTCGGTGCCGCTGCCCTAGTGGCCTGCACGCTGTATCCAGCCGCACGCGATTACTGTGTCTATTGCCATCGTTCGGCAGAGGCGGGTCATCGTGTACAACTGGCGGCGATGCAGGCGCAGCCACTGCTCGATTTAGGTCTGCGATTGGGTGAGGGCACGGGTGTCGCACTGGCTTGGCCGCTTGTCAAAGCTGCCGTTGCATTTCTGAATGACATGGCCAGTTTTGCTTCAGCGGGCGTTTCGGAGAAGGCCTGATTGAAATCGATCCGACTCTGGCTCATTCGGCATTTACCACCGGCAGTGCCGGCGGGTGTTTGCTATGGGCAAACCGATCTGGCTTTGCAGACGCCAATATCGCAACAGTCCGATGCAGTCAATGCGCTTCGTCAAAAGCTGCCGCTGTCGGTGCCTGTGTTCAGCAGCCCTTTGCGCCGATGTGCTGAACTGGCCGATATGCTCAATAGGACACCCCTTCACGATCAACGGCTTAAAGAGCTGCATTTCGGTCACTGGGAGATGCAGGCCTGGGACGCTATAGGCCCTGAGGCGCTGGATGCCTGGGCAGGTGATTTGGCGGGTTTTCGTCCGCCGGGTGGCGAGACGGGTTATGAGCTGCAGCAGCGGGTGTTGCACTGGCTAAAAGAAATCAGCGTCATACATGATGAGGTCGTTGTCATCACACATGCAGGGGTCATACGCGCCCTGCAGGCGCATCATCAAAAGCTACCGGGCGCGCAGTGG
>Ga0181556_1002717_pt1 | contig 15929 bp, 10 predicted proteins | sample 011ome_14_FD_148651 | JGI IMG/M metagenome (GOLD analysis project Ga0181556, IMG submission 148651) | Coastal salt marsh microbial communities from the Groves Creek Marsh, Skidaway Island, Georgia - 011505AT metaG (spades assembly) | ecosystem: Environmental > Aquatic > Marine > Intertidal zone... | reverse complement strand
TTGGAGGGCACGCCTTTCTACCCTGAAGGGGGAGGCCAAGTAGGTGACCAAGGGTTCCTTAGCTTCGGAGATGAGCGTATTGCCGTGGTGAATACCACCAAGGAGACCGGCGTGATTTTGCACCACTTAGCCGCTGCGCCATCCACTTGGACGGAAACTGTTCATGCGGAAATCGACGTTCAGCGTCGTCGCGCTTCGGCCCAAAACCATTCGGCTACCCACCTGATGCACCATGCCTTGCGCGAGGTGCTGGGTACGCACGTAGAGCAGCGCGGCTCGCTAGTTCATCCAGGGGGGTTGCGCTTTGACTTCTCGCATTTCCAAAAAATTAGCCCAGTGGAATGGACGGTTATTGAGGCCAAGGTGCGCGCGATGATCGCCGAAGCTTTACCCTTGGAGGTCCATGAAAACATGTCTGTGGAGGCGGCAAAATCCATGGGCGCGATGGCGCTCTTTGGTGAGAAGTATGGCGATTCAGTCCGAGTGATTCAATTTGGACCAAGCATTGAACTCTGTGGCGGCACCCACGTAGCCAACACTCAGCAACTGGGTACCTTTATCTTGTTAAACGAATCTTCCGTGGCGGCTGGAGTTCGCCGCGTGGAGGCCTTGGCAGGGCAGGCGGCGCTCGATTACCTCCTCGCGCAGCACCAAACGTTGGCTGAAGTCACGGCAGAAGCCAAAAATTCCGACCCGACCGCAGTCATCCGCGACCTTCGTGCAGAAGTGAGCGAGCTTCAAAAGAAGTTGGAAGAATTGAACCGGGCTCAAGCCGGGAACCTCAAAGGGGAATTGATCGATGGGGCAGAGGTCATTGCGGGCTATCGAGTGATGGCGGCGCAAGTAACCTTGGATGCGGCCTCCGCCAAAGACCTGGTTTTCCAAATTAAGGACCACCATCCCGATGCGATTGTCTTGCTCGCCATGGAAGCGGAGGGCAAAGCCCAAATCCACTTGGGGGCAGGTTCAGAAGCGTTAACGCATGTCCACGCAGGGCAGTGGGTGCGCGAGCTGGGCGCCTTCATCCAAGGCGGTGGAGGGGGACAACCCTTTTATGCCTCGGCAGGAGGAAAAAATCCCGCGGGAATTCCCGACCTTTTACGTGCATTTAAAGAAAAAGTAGCCGCATGCAACGCATAATTATTCTGGCCTTCATGGCCGGGGCCTGGGGGCTTCGCGCACAAACACAGCCTCGGTATTACACGGACAGCGATGTACGCCAGCGCGTGGTGAATTTCAATGTATACGGTCAGCCTGGGACCGTTTTCCGCCGCATTGGTGCGGACCTCAACGGGGTTCAACCCGACGTGACGGATAGATTTTTGCCGCGTTTAACTGCCGAGACGGGGTTCAGTGCGGATTTTAATCTTCGGCCGCTCTACCTCGGAATTGGAGTGGGGCAGTCCTGGATCAATTATGGCCACCGTTTTGAATCGGGCCAAACGTTTGGTGTTCAGGCGCGCTATTGGGCCATTCCCTTGCGTGCCGGTCTTGTCACGCATTTAAGCGACGAGGTTACGCTGGAGGCCTGGCCAAATGTGACCTACCGCCGTGCGATTTCCTTTGAACACAGCGATTTAGTGAATCCGGTCTATGCGGACCAGTTTTGGACGGCTGGATTGCAGGTGGGCTCAACGGTGGGCATCACCGAATACCTCAGTTTTGTGCTGATGGGGGTGATGGATTACGGATTCAATGACCTGGAAGAGGGAACAGGCTGGCGAGACTACACAGAACTACCCCTATTTCTCGGAGTTCGGGCAGGACTCCGCGTCGCGCTCTAAACGCTCACAAAGCGGGCAGCAGCTGCTCCAGGGCCATGCCCCGCGAACCTTTGATCCAAACGAACGCACCGGATAGGTCTTCCGCCTGCAGCGCTTGGAGGGCTTCAGATGTTTGGGCAAAACAGCGGTAATGCTCGGGGTGCTGGGTCGCTTGAAAAGCTTCACCTATCAACCAAACGTGCACGGCTCCTTGTTCCACAAAGAGGTTCACCATGCGTTGGTGCTCCTCAGCGGTGTATTCCCCCATTTCAAAGAGATCCCCCGCCATGTAATAATGCACGCGATCTGGGTGGCTTGATAGAGCATGACGGAACGAAACCTCCATGCTACTCGGGTTGGCGTTGTAGGCGTCGAGAAAAACAACATTCTTCTCGGTGGTTCGAATTTCTCCCCGGTTATTACTGGGGACATAGGCGGCAATGCCGGCGCAAATGTCTTCGGACGATACGCCCAAATGAGTACCCAAGGACCAAGCGGCCCGGAGGTTGGTTCCTTGAAAGGCACCGCTCAGGTGGCTTTTCACCTGTGCCGTTCCGCGCTGGATGTGGACAAAGCCATCGCTTTCCATCCACGTATGGAGATCGGCGAGGAAAGGGATGGCATGAGGTCCCGCGTGCTGAACTTGAAGCGCATCGTCTGGATTGATCAACCGTTCGCCGCCTACCTCCAACAGATAGCGGTACATCTCTGTTTTTCCCCGTATCACGCCCTCCACACCGCCAAAACCCTCCAGGTGAGCGCGTCCAAAGTTGGTGATGTAGCCCAGCGTGGGTTCGGCTATTCGGCAAAGGGCATCAATTTCCCGTTGGTGGTTCGCCCCCATTTCAACGACGGCGAGATCGTGCTCGTCCTGCAATTGAAGGAGGGTGAAGGGGACACCCAGATGGTTGTTCAGGTTGCCTTTGGTCGCGTGCACGCGAAAACGTTGGCTGAGCACGGAGGCGAATAGTTCTTTGACGGTGGTCTTGCCATTGCTGCCGGTTAGCGCGATAATGGGTTTGCCCCATTGGCGGCGGTGGTGACGTGCTAGGTCTTGCAGGGCCTGAATGACGGAGGGGACGCGGAATACGCCGGGATGCGCTTCCGACAACCCCGGTACGGCATCCTCAATGACGACCGCGGATGCGCCCTTCGTCAAGGCCTCGGCGGCAAAAGTATGCCCATCAAAGTGGGCGCCTTTCAGCGCAAAAAAAATCTGCCCAGACTCGAGAGATCGTGAGTCTGAGCAGATTCCAACATGCTCGTCAAAGCATGCGTAGAGGGCTTCCATCAGGGCTTGTAGCGGCGGAATTTTTCTTCTTTGGGCTTGGCCGTGCTCTTACGACGCGTGTCATCCAAGTTCTGGAATCCAACACGGTCCATCGCACAACGGAAGCCAATGAAATCCGTCGACAAATCTTGCTCCAAGTAACGGCGGGTACCCGGAGAGAGCCAATAGGCCATATCCTTCCAAGATCCTCCTTTGAATACGCGGGTGCTGTTGCCGATAAGGGTTGACTCACCGTACTCGTACATCGGAGCGTCGCCTTCTGCTACGCCTCCTTTGTCATACAAGATGGAAGACTCCACATCACCATCCACAAAGTCGCGGTAATCGGATTTCTGATAATTGCGGCGGCCCAAGTTTTCCTCTTCGGTGACCTTGCGCACGGGCAATTGTCCGGGAAGACGCACCAGGCTGCTGTCGGTGTCGTACTGGGGCTCTGTCAAGACGGCCAATTCGCCCATCCCTTCAAAATTGTTGTCGAAGGTTTCGAATTGGTTACCACGGAAGGGACGGTGGTCGCTCATGTCCGTACCCGAAAGTGGGCGGTACACGTCGAGAACCCATTCCGCTACGTTGCCGGCCATATCATACAAGCCAAAGTCGTTCGGAGGGTAGAAGCGCACCTGCATCGTGATGTTCGCTTGGTCGTTCAAGTATCCACCGATACCCATGTTGTCTCCCGCACCACGGCGATAGTTGGCCAACATGTCGCCACGGTTTTGTTTGTCTGAATTGCGGACACTCGATCCGTTCCAGGTGTACTTATTGCGGTCGATCGTCCGGTTGTATACGCGGTTGCCCACTTCGGCGTACGCAGCATACTCCCATTCAGCTTCGGTTGGGAGGCGGTACTTTGGAAGCAGGATGCCGTCCTCGATACGAGCGGGCCGTCCTTCTTTGCCGTAGACTTGCTGAGGCGAAATGTCTTTCAGGCCCTTTTTGTTTTGCTGCGTGTATTCGCCTTGCTTGTAGAGGTATACTTCCGTATTGAAGTTCTGATCGTCCGCCTGGTTGGCCATCACGTTAAGAATTCCTTTGTCAATCAAGATCTGTTCGTTGACTCGGTCGGTTCTCCACGAGCAGTAACGCATGGCTTGCTCCCATGAAACGCCCACAACAGGGTAGAAGTTGTAGGCCGGGTGGCGGAGGTAGTTCTCTACGTAGGTCTCATTGTAGCCCAACTTATCACGCCACACCAACGTATCTGGGAGGGCGGACTGATAAATCTGAGGGTAGTACCCGTAATCGTAGACGCGGCGTAACCAATAGAGGTATTCGCGGTAGTCCGCATTGGTCACCTCGTTCTCGTCCATGTAGAAGGACGCGACGGTGACGCGATTTGGGGTGTTGTTCCAGTCGCGGATAAAATCTTCCTCAACACGGCCCATGATGAAGGTGCCGCCCTCGACGAACACCAAACCGGGTCCGGTTTCTTGGCCTTTGTAGTTCAGGTTGATTTGGAATCCACCGTTTTTCTTGTCGTTGTAGGCCATGCCGGTCGTGCTTGACGCCGTCTTGCCACAACTAGCCAAAAGCATGGTCGCCGCGAGGGCCGCCGTGCAGGAACGAAGAACAGATTGAAGCTTCATAAGAGAATCAATTAGAATTTGGGACACTTGATTTCGCTGTAGCGCGTGCGGCGTGAGCGGCAAGGGAACTGGTAGGACATGGAGATTTCATGTGCACCGCCCAAGGTGTTTTTCAAAGGAGAAATCGTGTAATCGTAGGAGTAGCCAAACGTCCAGGGTACATCATTCGGGGCAATGCCCACGATGAAAACCAAGGCGTCGGGATTGGTGCTGATAGCACCGATGGCTTGGCGGTAGGCCATTCCACCGGTCATCGGACCGCGGTTGAACGAAACGCCACCCGTTAATTGGTTTGCTCCGCCTTGGCTCTGAAAGACCACGTGGGGAATCAAGAGGTTGTCCAAGGAGTTGTATAAGCGCTTACGGCCCAAAGGAATGGTTGCACCCATCTGAGCAGACAACTTCATGGGGAGGGAGTTGTTGGAGAGGAAGGCCTCATTGGGCTCCGTCACGTGGGAAGCGGTAATACCTGCGTAAAAATGTTCGGTGAAACCCAACATGCCGAAGGTTAAATCCAAATGGCTGTTGGTGGTATTGTCTGGAGCAATTTCATTCGTGGGCTTGACAAAACCGTAGAAGGGGTCAATCTGATCTGGGAAGGTCAAACTGTTCCAGTCCAACGCGCGCTGACGGAAGGTTCCTTGTGCCCCAAACAAAATTGAGAAGTCACGGGTCACCGTGAGGTGGTAGGAGTAAATCAACGACGCTTCGGTAAGGCTAAGCGCTCCGTTGGCGGCTTCGTCTTGCATAATGAGCACGCCGACTCCGCCATTGAGACGATCAACATACTGGTCGTAGGACGCCGAATACGTTTGATACACACCCAAAGATGGGTACTGGTTTCGGTAGTTGACGTTGACCTTGGGACACTGTTTGACACCGGCGAAGGCGGGGTTCAAATACAGTGGATTGGCATAGAATTGCGTAAAATGGGGATCCTGACCGTATACGGACGAGAGCCCCAAAAGGACGAAAGCTATGGTCAATAGGCGTTTCACTGCCATGTTAGATGTACGGATTAAGAGCCACAAGTATACGATTTTCCTCGTTCTTTCGTGAAAAAGAGCGCAAATTTGCCTGAACAACAAACGCGGCTTTTGCCCGTTTATGACATGAACACATGGAAATCATTCAACCACTCGCCGACCTAATCTGAGACTTTTGACGCTTCGCATCCTCTTAATTTCGGTTTTAATAGGTGTAAATCAGGTATTTGCACAGGTCGATCCATCGGTTTTGGCACAAGGAGAATGGGCCAAAGTGGCAGTGTCCGAAGACGGCATTTACAGCTTGACGGCGGCGGATTTGGAAAGTTTGGGCTTCGGCTCAGCGCCCTTTATTTCAGCCCAATTGGGCATTTACGGGAGAACGGCGGGGGTCCTGCCCGAACGGAATAGCAGTTTGCGCGAAGTCGATTTGCTCCCTCTCCACATTCTAGTTGAAGATGGAGGCGATGGGGCGTTTTCTGGCGCGGACCGGATCTACTTCTATGGGCAAAGCCCGCATGCCTGGGTGTACAACACGGTGACCGAACGCTTCGACCCGATGCACCATCCCTACAGCGATCAGCAGGTCTACTTTGTGACAACCACGGAGGGAGGCGCGCGCCTTTCCACACCCCCTGTTTTGGCAGGGCCTGCGATGGAGGTATCCCGCTACACCTACGTGGCCCATCACGAAGAAGAACTCCAAAATCTAGTGGGCAGTGGCCGACAGTGGTTTGGGGAACATTTTGACTACACCCTGACGCGGCAAGTGAATTTGGGCTTGGACGCCTTGGATGCGCAAAGCACGGCCTTGTTCCGAGCGCGCGGCGTCGGCCGCTCCACCATTTCTGGCACCAAGCTCGAGCTCAGTAGTGCCCAAGGGCCAATCGGCGAGCTCTCCTTTGGATCCATAGCGGCCTCCTCCGGCGCGGACTACGTGGACGAAGCCGCATTCACACAATTTCAAAGCGCGGTGAGCCCATCGTGGGGGGACGTGACCTTGACCTTCAATCGAGACATCAACCCCAGTGCCGCGGCATGGCTGGACTACGTAAACGTGCATGCCGATGCCCCCTTCACGTGGCGCCAGACGCCACAAGTCTGGCATTTCGCACCCATGGATACCGCGGTCCTCCAGGCCAACCTATCTCAGGTTACAGGAGGACTGACCGCAAATGGCCAAGCATGGAATGTGAGCAATCCGCTCCAGCCCCACCGAATTACACCGCTGGGCTTCTCGGCGAATGGTTCGGCGCATTGGGGCTTGCGTTTGGACGGCATGCAAGCCCAGACCGTGGCCGTATTTGAAACGTCGGCGCCAAAGCCCGTCTTGCTCGGCAAAGTCGCCCTGCAAAATTTGCGTCAATCGGGCCCCTTGGATTATGTCATCGTGGCCCCGGCCTTCTTGCTGCCACAGGCCCAGCGATTGGCTGATTTCCATGCCGACCGGGGCTTGCGCGTCAAAGCGGTCGATGTGCAAACGATTTACAACGAATTCTCGACGGGCGTTCAGGATATAACCGCCATCAAAGACTACCTGCGCCATCTGTGGAATACGGCAGATTCGGCCGTGGATCGCCCCAAATATTTGCTCCTTTTTGGCGATGCCTCCTACGATTACCGGGGAGTCGTAGAGCCGAACACAAACCATGTGCCCATCTACCAGAGCTACAGCAGCTTTTCCCTTTATTCCTCCTTCAGTACAGATGACTTTTACGGCTTCATGGATGCCGATGAGGGCAACAATCTTCGGGCGAAAGGTTTGGACTTAGGCATTGGCCGAATTCCTGTCAATACCGTGGAAGAAGCCAAAGGGGTTGTCGACAAGATCATGGCCTATTCGAACCCACAAAAATCCCTGGGTAATTGGCGAAAAAAGGTCCTCTTCGTCTCGGACGACGTCGACAAAGGGTGGGAAGCGGTTTTGACGAGCATCCCGAACATCATCGCAGACCGCATTGATACGACCTATCCCTTTTTGGACATCGACAAGATGTATGCCGACAGCTATGAGCAACAGTCGAGCAGTGCGAGCCAGAGCTATCCGAGGTTGCGCACGGAGTTGATTCAATCGATCAATGCGGGCAATTTGGTTACGGCCTATGTGGGCCATGGGGGCGAGGTGGGCTGGGCCAGCGAGAACATTCTCCAGCTCAACGACACCAAAACCTTCTCCAACGGGGCGAAACTGCCCCTTTTTGTGACCGTCACCTGCGAGTTTAGCCGCTTGGATGATCCGTTGCGAACCTCGGCGGGGGAACACCTACTTCTCAACCCCGAGGGCGGAGCCATTGCATTGCTCAGCACCACCAGAGTGGTCTACGTGGATGGGGCGGCGACCCTGAACGACTCCATTTTCCGTGTCATTTTTGAGAAAGAGGGCGGGCAGTACCGAACGTTCGGCCAAATCCTCCGCAGTGCGAAAAATGGCACCACTTCAGCCGACAAATTGCGGTTCTCTCTGCTCGGCGATCCCGCATTGCGTCTCAATATTCCGGAGCATGAAGTCGTTTTGGATAGCCTCAACGCACGCCCCTTGGTGCCCAGTACCCTAGCGTCGGAGAGCGATACGCTTCAAGCCCTGTCGCGGGTGCGCATCCGCGGCCACGTCCAAGATGGGGCTACCGGCCTCCTTCGAACAGACTTTAACGGGCCGATGGACGTCGTGCTCTATGACAAAAAGGTCCAGCGAAGCACCCTGAAAAATGACAACGAAGGCCCCTTCATTTCATTTGGGGAATGGGCGAATGCGGCCTACCGGGGCAAGGTATACGCCCAATCCGGACAGTTTGTGGCCGAATGGGTAATGCCCTTAGACATTGCCTTGCAAGTGGGACAAGGCAAGTTCTCCTTCTATGCCCAAGCGGATTCCACGGATGCCTCAGGCAGTGATTTCCGCGTATGGATTGGAGGCATTGACCCCGACGCTCCGGTCGATGTGACGGGCCCGACCGTGGAGGTCTACATGGGCGACACCAATTTTGTTTCGGGCGGCATCACCGGGCCTAGCCCGCTAGGACTGGTGCGCCTCTTTGACGAAAACGGCATCAATGCGGTGGGCAATGGGATTGGACACGACCTCACTGGGGCCCTCGATGGCGATTGGAATGCGTCCTTCTCCCTAAACAGCCGCTACAGCGCCAATCCAGGCACCTACCAACGTGGGGAGGCGACTTGGCCATTTGAAGATTTAACGGATGGTCTGCATACTTTTTCGGTTCGAGCTTGGGACAGCTACAATAATGTTTCGGAGGGCAGCGTTGAGTTCGTAGTGATTTCCCGCGACCAACTTCAGCTCGGTGCCATGCGCATCTACCCCAATCCCGGCACCGGTCCCTTCTATTTGGATGTCGAGCACAATGCGGAAGGGGATAGCTTGGAGGTAGAGTGGACTATTCACAGTCCCGATGGCCAACGGGTGTTTGAAGACCAGTGGCGAGGTCAAGCCTCTTCGGCTGTTCTGCAAGCCGCCTCTTGGGATGGAACCGATGGCCAAGGGCATCTCCTGCCGGCGGGTTGGTATGTAGCCAGGGTTAGAGTACGCCGTATTCTCGACGGCCAAACCCTGCATGCGGCGGAACGCGTAATCCTCCTCCACTAAACCTATATTTGTGCCTCTTATGAAGCGTTTTATTCGTCCAGTACTTTTTTCGATTGCACTCACCGCGGGAGTGGCGGCTTCGGCCCAGACCACCGCGTTTGGAGATAATTTGAATGTCGTGACATCGGCCCTGCCCATGCTCAACATTGGTCCGGACGCCCGAATGGGTGGGATGGCCAATGCGGGCGTAGCGGCATCGCCCGATGCCAATGCGCTATTTTGGAATCCTGCCAAACTCGCCTTTATGGGGGCCGGCACCATGCAAGGGGGGCTGTCCTACACTCCATGGCTGCGCCGCTTGGTGCCTGACGTCGAACTCATGTTTGCCAACGTGGCCATGGGCTTGGGCGATCGTTCAGGAGTAGGTGCGAGCCTTCGGTATTTCTCTTTGGGGGACATCACCTTCCGCAATGAGCAAGGCGATGAGCAGGGCACGTACCGCCCTTACGAGATGGCTTTGGACGTGGCGTACGCCCTCAAACTTTCCGAAAACTGGTCCGCGGGAGTAGGTCTGCGCTATGCCTTATCGGATTTGACCCAAGGCCAGGTGGTGGGCAGCCTCCAAACCAAGCCCGGCCAAACCGTCGCAACGGATGTCTCCTTTTATTACCAAGGGGAAGAACTCAACCTGCCCGACGGCCAAAAGGGCCAATGGTTGGGGGGGCTCAACATTTCGAACATCGGTGCCAAAGTGAAATACACCGAATCGGGCGATGCGGACTTCATCCCCACAAACCTCAAATTGGGAGTGGGCTACAATTGGATTTTGGACCGCTACAACCGGGTGGTTGTACTTTTTGATGTCAACAAATTATTGGTTCCCACCCAGCCCGTTCGGGACCTGTTGGATGCAGATGGCGATGGCGATCGCTATGAAATCATTGCAGGCAAGGACGACAACGTTCCGGTCATTCAAGGCATCCTTCAAAGCTGGGATCCGGCGGCGAAACCGGATGGAAGCAGAGAACTGATGCGTGAATTCATGTACAATGCTGGGGTAGAGTACTGGTATGACAACAAATTTGCAGTTCGCGGGGGCTACCAACATGAAGACGCCCTGAAAGGCAATCGCCGCTTCTTCACGATGGGCTTTGGCCTGCGCTACAGCCTTTTGGGCTTGGACTTTGCCTACCTCTTTCCCGCGGACCAAACGGTTCGATCCCCTCTCGAGAACACGATTCGCTTCAGTGCGATAGTGGACTTGAATCAACTCTTAGATTGAGCTCCTTAGTGTAAAAATTACCCTAGCGCCCATGTTCGGGCGCTAAGCACTATTTTTGACCCCGCTTAAACGCGCATCATGGCAAAGAAAAAACTGACCAAAGACGTCTATTTGAAGTGGTATGAGGACATGCTCTTCTGGCGAAAGTTTGAAGACATGGCCGCGGCCCTGTACATCCAACAGAAAATCCGTGGATTTCTTCACTTGTACAACGGGCAAGAGGCGGTTCTCGCCGGCGCGCTGTTGGCGATGGAACCCGGAGATAAAATGATTACGGCCTACCGTAACCACGTCCAGCCGATCGGTTTGGGGGTGGATCCACGCCGCATCATGGCCGAATTGATGGGCAAAGTGACCGGCACATCCCGCGGTAAGGGGGGATCGATGCACATGTTCTCCAAAGAGCACCACTTCTACGGCGGACACGGCATTGTCGGCGGCCAAATCCCCTTGGGTGCTGGTTTAGCATTTGCGGACAAATACAAGGGCGATGCGCACGTCACGTTGACCTACATGGGCGATGGTGCGGTGCGTCAAGGCTCCTTGCACGAGACATTTAACTTGGCCATGCTTTGGAATTTACCCGTTGTCTTCGTCTGCGAAAACAACGGCTACGCGATGGGCACCAGCGTGGAGCGCACCGCGAACCACACCGAAATTTGGAAATTGGGCTTGGGCTATGAAATGCCTTGCCAAGCTGTGGACGGCATGGATCCCGCCGTGGTGTATGAAGCCATGCAAGAGGCGATTGATCGCGCGCGCTCCGGTGGCGGCCCGACCTTCTTAGAGATTCGCACCTACCGGTACAAGGGACACTCCATGTCGGACGCTCAGCATTACCGTACCAAAGACGAAGTGGCCGAATACCAGAAAGTGGACCCCATTCTGATCGCTCGCAATGTTTTGACGAAGAAGAAGTGGGCGGCAGAGAAAGATTTTGAAGAAATCGAAACGCGTGTCAAAGCCTTGGTGGCCGAATGCGTCCAGTTTGGAGAGGATTCTCCCTTCCCGGAAGCGCATGAACTTTGGCAAGACATCTACGTTCAATCAGATTATCCATTCATCAAGGAATAAGTCATGGCAATCGTAATTAATATGCCTCGCTTGAGCGACACGATGACCGAAGGGGTCGTCGCAAAGTGGCACGTGAAAGTGGGCGATGCAATCACCGAAGGAACGCTTTTGGCCGAAATCGAAACGGATAAAGCGACCATGGACTTTGAGGCCTTTCCCGGCCAAGAGGGCACCTTGCTCCATATTGGCGTTGGGGAAGGCGAAACCTCTCCCGTCGATACGATTCTTGCCGTGATTGGCGCCAAAGGCGAGGATATTTCCGCGCTGCTTTCTGGTGCGCCTGCGGCCCCTGCTGCGGCCCCTGCTGCGGCCCCAACGCCCGCCGCTGCTCCTGCTCCGGCAGAGCCTGCTCCGGCCCCTGCCCCATCACCAGCTCCCGTCGCAGCCCCGGCTCCTGCCGAGGATAGCCGGGTTAAAGCCTCTCCACTCGCGAAGAGTCTAGCGGCGGAAAAAGGAGTGGATCTACGCGCTGTGACAGGCAGTGGGGAAGGAGGCCGCATTGTCAAGCGTGACATTGAAACGGCCGCCTCCACCCCTGCGGTGGCCTCATCGGCTGCCCCGACTGCGGTGAGCTACCCTTCTTCGGGCTACCAAGACACCCCCATCTCACAGATGCGGAAAACCATCGCCAAGCGTTTGAGCGAAAGCAAATTCACGGCGCCACACTTCTACTTGACCATGTCCGTAGATATGGACGCAGCCATCGAAGCGCGTCAGGCCTTGAATGCAAGCGGGGACCACAAAATTTCCTTCAATGACTTGGTCGTGAAGGCCGTGGCGAAAGGCTTGAAAAAGCATCCGGCGGTCAACAGTGCCTGGTTGGGCGATGTCATCCGCACCAACTATGATGTCCACGTGGGCGTCGCGGTCGCGGTGGAAGACGGATTGCTTGTGCCGGTCGTACGCCATGCGGACGCCAAGAGTTTGACCCAAATCTCGGCCGAAGTCAAGGATTTTGCCCAGCGCGCGAAAACCAAGAAACTGCAGCCTGCAGATTGGGAGGGCAACACCTTTACCATTTCGAATTTGGGCATGTTTGGCATCGACCAATTCACGGCCATTGTGAATCCCCCGGATAGCTGCATTTTGGCAGTCGGAGGGATCCAATCGGTCCCCGTCGTGAAAAACGGCCAAGTAGTTCCCGGGAACATCATGAAGTTGACCCTGAGCTGCGACCACCGAGTGGTGGATGGCGCGACAGGTTCGGCCTTTTTGAACAGCGTGAAAGCGTTCTTGGAGTCCCCCGTGACGATGATGCTCTAATTCTCTATCGCATTTCAGAAATAAAAGGGCCGCTGGGCCCTTTTTTTACCCGAAATTTGCTGCGTAGATTGATTCTAAATAACTAGTCCAGACAGCCCACCCCATGTTCCTCTCAGATTTGCCCCTCGGTCAGCGCGCTATTGTGCTACAGACCCCGGACAGCCTCCCGGTGAAGCTGTTTGAGATGGGCTGCATGCCTGGTGAGGAAATTGAGTTGGTGTTTGCCGCTCCGTTTCAAGACCCCATGTGCTTTCGCGTACAGGGCACGCTGATCTCGATGCGCCGCGATTTGGCCAAATTGATTCCGATTACATCTCCTGATGCCCGATAAAAAAGCGCTCCGAATTGCCCTCGTTGGCCGACCGAATACGGGAAAATCCTCGCTATTCAATCGTCTGACGGGCCTAAATCAGAAAGTGGGCAACTATCCAGGCATCACGATGGAGCGCACCACGGGATTGGCCAAATGGGCGCCCGGAGTTCTGGCGGAAGTCATTGACCTACCTGGGGTGTATTCCTTGCATGCCTCCTCCACGGATGAAGAAGTGGTCATGGAGGCCTTGCTTCAAGAGGCCCCTGAGGAGCGCATTGACCGGGTAATCGGTTTGGCCGATGGCACCAATTTGAAAACATGCCTTTTCGTTTTTAGCCAAGTTTTGGACTTGGGACTGCCGGCTGTCTTGGCGGTCACTATGCGGGACGAAATGGAGCGCCGGGGCATGGAATTGAAAACGGAGGAGTTGGCAGCCACCTTGGGTTGTGCGGTCATCTTGGTCAACACCCGCACCGGGGAGGGGCTTGATGCGCTGCGCGAGGCGGTTCTTCGGGCCGAACCTTCGGGGAAATTGCCCTTCTTCCAGCCAGGCGGTTTGCATTTGCGTTGGCTTGCCCAAGTTCAAGAAGACCAATCCATGGCCCTTCCATACCGGGCTTGGTTGTGGGGCTTGAAAGAAGCACAGGTTGGAAAGTCTGACCGACTCCAGCAGCCCCCTCCACGAGCCAGAACGGATGAGGCGATACAACGCTACCGGCAGGTGAACCAATGGCTCCGTGCCTTCTTTGTCGCGGATCCGGTCAAAGACCGTCGTTGGACAGCCCGATTGGATCGCGTCGTGGTCCATCCGATTTGGGGCTCCGTGATCCTTTTTGGTCTGCTTTTCTTGCTCTTCCAAGGTCTTTTTTACGGATCGGAGGCGCCCATGAACTTCATTGACGACCAACTTGCGGCACTGTCCACCTGGCTAACCGACCATTTGCCGAGTGGATTTTTGGCGCACCTGCTCAGTCATGGCTTGGTGCCAGGCATCGCAGGGGTTCTGATGTTCATCCCGCAAATTGCCTTGCTTTTTGCGTTTATTTCGCTTTTGGAGGAAAGTGGCTACATGGCGCGCGTGGTATTCATCATGGACCGATTCATGCGCCCCTTCGGGCTCAGTGGCAAGTCTGTCGTGCCCATGGTCTCGGGAACTGCCTGCGCCATCCCGGCCATCATGTCGACCCGAAATATGGAAAACAGCCGTGAGCGCTTTCTGGCTATCGCGGTGACCCCCTTGATTACTTGCTCTGCCCGACTCCCTGTGTATGCCCTGCTGATCGGTTTAGTGATCCCCAATTCGGCCTGGATGGGCATGAATCTCCGGGGGGTGGTGCTCCTCGGGCTCTATGCCCTCGGATTTGTGGCGGCGCTCGCGGGTTCGGCTCTCCTTCACCGGTGGATGCCAGCCAAGAAAACCCCGGCCTTCCTCTTGGAAATGCCTCCCTACCGTTGGCCGCAAGGGCGGAACGTACTGACGGCGGTCTGGAACCGCACCAAGAGCTTTGTCACGGAAGCGGGTAAGATCATCTTGGCCATTTCAATCATTCTGTGGTTTTTGGCAAGTTTTGGCCCGAACCGAACTCCGGACTTTACCCAGGAACGCGCACCCCTTCCGATAGAGGAGAGCTACATCGGGTATGCCGGAAAGGCCATTGAACCGGTCATGGCCCCATTGGGCTTTGATTGGAAGGTGAGCGTGGCGGTGGTAAGTTCTTTCGTTGCCCGGGAGGTGTTCGTTGGAACGATGGCTACGCTCTACAGTGTCGACGATGAAGACAACACGACCATTCGTGCCCAAATGGCCCGCGAGGTCAATCCGCGCACAGGACAACCCTATTTTACCCTGGCCGTGGGGGTATCCCTCTTACTTTTTTATGCCTTTGCCATGCAGTGCGCGAGCACCTTTGCGGTCGTGGCGCGCGAAACGAAATCATACCGGTTTGCGGTGATCCAATTTATCGTGCTGGGGGCACTTGCCTATGGCGTGGCATGGATTGCCTATGCCATGCTGGTCTAAACTGTATCTTTAACGTATGATCGCTGTGGCTATTTGGACGCTTGTTTTCCTTGCCCTCGCCTATGTGTGCCGAGGATTTTGGCCTGTGGAGAAGCCTGCCCCGGGCTGTGGTACCCAATGCGGCTGTTCCAAACCCACCTCTTCCCATGACTAAGACAATTCTCATTACTGGAAGCTCACGCGGTATTGGCCGAGCTACTGCCCTGGCGCTCGTAGCTCAAGGGCATCGCGTCATTGCCGCAAGCCGATCAGGGGCTACCGTCCCCGGATGCCAGCCGCTGGCCCTCGACCTGACCCTTCCAGAGAGTATGACGCAGGCGGTCTCTTCCCTTCGCGCTCAGGGGGAAGTCATCGATGTGTTGATCAACAATGCGGGGGGGCTCGTGAATCGCCCCTATAATATGCTCACGCGCGAGGACTTCATGACCATGGCGCAGGTGAACTGGATTGGACCCGCGCTTTGGATCCAAAGTTTGGAATCGCTTTTTGCCCCGGGCGCCCATATTGTGAATATCTCCAGCATGGGGGGCTTTCAAGGGGCCTCCAAATATCCGGGTCTAGCGGCCTATGCGTCGAGCAAAGCAGCCTTGGTCGGATTGACCGAATGCCTCCAAGCAGAGTGGGGGGATCGAGGTTGGACCTTCAATGCCTTGTGCTTGGGAGCAGTCCAAACCGAAATGTTGGCCGAAGCCTTCCCCGGATACGTGGCTCCAACCACTCCGGAAACCATGGGAAACTACTTGGCCCATTTCGGTCTAACGGGCCATGAAACCTACGCTGGTGCGGTGCTACCGGTGACGAAAAGCAATC
>Ga0181556_1002707_pt1 | contig 15954 bp, 18 predicted proteins | sample 011ome_14_FD_148651 | JGI IMG/M metagenome (GOLD analysis project Ga0181556, IMG submission 148651) | Coastal salt marsh microbial communities from the Groves Creek Marsh, Skidaway Island, Georgia - 011505AT metaG (spades assembly) | ecosystem: Environmental > Aquatic > Marine > Intertidal zone... | reverse complement strand
CGGAAGAACCACTGATAGTCCATGCGGTATCCTTATTGGCCGACGGCTTCGTTCACGATGTCGTCCAGCAGAGACTGAACCTTTTGCATCTCGCCCTCGGGCATATTGCGATAGCCGACCATGACCTCGCCTTCGCGCTCGTAGACGAAGATTGCGTAGGGGCAATAGGCGATGTTCATAAAGTCCGCTTCCATGACCTCACGCGACAGGCTCGCCGAGCAGAACATGAAGATATCGGCGTTGTCGAAGATCACGACATCGCTGCCAACGTCGGCGGCGGTGCGGTTGAGCATCTCGCCGGAATGGCTGACCCAGTCGATCACAAGGCCACGGCCGACAATTGCGCTTTCCACGCTAAACGTCGCGTCATCGAAGCTGCCGTCGAAGGGAAAGAGTGTGGCGATATCGGCCGCCGCCGGAAGGGCGGCCCCGATCATGAGTGCCGTCAGAATTGCTTTGGTCATGATAGATCCTCCCAAGATCTACACCGCTTATGGGCGGCTGCTGTGCTCTCTACCTTGATCTGGATCAGGCTAGAAAGCGAGGCACCCGGCCCTTTGCGGGGGCCGGGTGCCAAGTAGCTTAGTTGCTGGCGTGCTGAAGGTAGGCCAGCAGGGCCGTTCTGTCATCCGCCGAGCGAAGCCCCGCGAAGGACATCTTGGTGCCGGCCATCACGCCCTTTGGATTCTCAAGGAATGCCGAGAGAGATTCGATGGTCCAGACTTCACCCGCAGCGTTCGCATCGTTGAACACGTTGGAATAGCGGAAGCCTTCGGCCGAACCGATGGTGCGACCAACTACGCCATTAAGGTGTGGGCCCGAGCGGTTGACGGCACCTTCACCGACCTGGTGGCAGGCGCGGCACTTTTTGAACACGCCTTCACCTGCTTCGACCAGCGCCATGTCGACACCGCTCGCCTCTGCCGGAGCTGCCGCTTCCTCGGCGGGCGCGGCCTCTTCGGCAGCCCGGGCTTCGGCTTCAACCGCAGCTTCGGCGACCGGCGCGGCGCGGACAACGCCGCTATCCGGAGTCACGTCGAGCATCGAGGCGTGCATGGTGATCTCGACCGTTTCCTTGCAGTTTGTCATGCAGGCTTCCTGCGTGAAGAGCGGGAATTCGGTCTCCAAGCGGTCGTCCATGAAGAAGTTGTCTTCGTTTTCCAGACGAACTTCGGTGAAGTTTTCGTTGGAAAGAACGAAGTCCTCGTCGACCAGATTGTTGACGTACATCAGATACGACACGATCGCATATGTTTCGTCGTTGGTAAGCGACGAAGCCTGGCCGAAGGGCATGGCGCGCTGGACGTAGTCATAGACGGTCGAGAGATAGGGCCAGTAGGAGCCGATGGTCTTGACCGGATCCTTGTGGGTCATGGTGCCGAAGCCACCGGCCAGAACCGGCCAACGGCCGACGGCCTCGCCAAACTCGCCGTGGCACATGGAGCATTTCTCGACGAAGAGCTCTTCACCGGACAGAACATCGCCCGAACCGACCGGAAGGCCGAGGCCATCAGGGCGAATATCGGTATCCCAAGCGGCGACCTCTTCGGCAAGGGCTTCACGGCCAAGGCCGTAGCCGCCGGCAAGCGAGGCTGCGGGAGAGAGCTCGGCTGTGGCGACGACCACAGGCGCGACGGTCGCCACCGGTGCGGCCCCGGCAGCGGGAGCTTCCTGAGCCATCGCCGGCTGGACTGCGACCATCTCGCGGATCGGAGCCGGAACGTCGATCACGAACTGGTCGGCTGCGACATAGGCGAGCGCCAGAAGGGAGGCGACGCCGGTGCCTGCGGGCACGAAAATCTTAAGAAATTTCAACATTTTCGGCGATCCCTTGTTCGTTAACATACCAGGTGTGGATGGCGTTGTTGTGGTAGATGGAGTTCTCGCCACGGATCTCGCGCAGCTGGTTCTTGGTCGGCTGGACATAGCCGGTCGAGTCATGCGCACGGCTCTGCAGCAGGAGCGGTTTGCCGTCCCATTCAAACTCGAAATAGAAGCGGTGAACCGACTTGGTGAAGGACGGACCGGAGATCCGCGCCTGATGCCAGTTCTTGCCGCCGTCGAGGGTCACGTCGACGCGCGGAATGGTGCCGCGGCCCGACCATGCAAAGCCCGAAAGAACGGTCCAACCTTTGCCGTGGGTGATCGGCGCCTGCGGGCTGGGGTTGGTGATGACCGACTTGGCGTCCATCTCCCAGGTGAACCGGCGGGCCTGACCGTTGGCCAGAAGGTCGGTATATTTCGAGGTTTCCTCGCGGTGATGCCAAGGCTCGTCACCGACTTCGAGGCGGCGAAGCCATTTGATCCACATATTGCCTTCCCAACCCGGGACGACGAGGCGGAGCGGATAGCCCTGCTCGGGGCGCAGCGCTTCGCCGTTCATTTTCCAAGCGACGAGGCAGTCGTCGAGCGCCTTTTCCATCGGGATCGAACGGGTCATGCCCGAGGCGTCGGCGCCTTCGGCGAGGAGCCATTTGCCGTTCGGCTTGACGCCGGCTTCTTCCAGCAGAAGGCGCAGCGGCACACCGGTGTACATGACGTTGTGGATCATGCCGTGGGTGAACTGAACGCCGTTCAGCTGCGCCCCAGCCCATTCCATGCCGGTGTTGGCCGCGCACTCAAGGAAGTAGACGTGGTTTTCGCGCGGGAAGCGCATCAGGTCTTGCATCGTGAAGACCAGCTGCTTGTCAACGAGGCCGTTGATCATCAGGCGGTGCTCGGCCGGATCAATGTGGGCCGCGCCGCCGTGGTGACGCTCGAAACAGATCCCGTTCGGCGTGATGATGCCGTCAAGCTCGTGGAGCGGCGTGAAGTTGATCGACGACACATTGTCGGCGGTCAGCCATTCGACGCCACGGCGCACAACGTGCTTTTCGTGCTCGGACGGAACGCCATAGGGACGGGCATCGACGCCGTCGCCGAGGAAGGTCCGCCAGGGCTGAACTTCGGTGATTACCTTCTCAGGCGCGGCCTGAGCGCGAGCCATCGAGGCCCCCGCGATTGCGCCACCTGCTGCCAATGCGCCAGACAAAAAGGATCTGCGCGAGGGCTTGGCACCCTTGTACAAAGTCGACATGGATTTTCCTTTTAAACTTACCTAGGCACCGGCCACCTGAACTGAGGTATTGGGTGTCACAGAGACTGTGCCCAGCTTACGAATGTGGTTTTCAACCACGTCCCAAATCTGCGGACCTTCCGTCCCCTCGTTGACGCTCGCCCATCCGGCAACAACATAAGTCTTTGCAGGATAAAGCTTTTCGCCGCTCTTGAGGAGGGTTAGTTCACTGATGCGTCTACCGATCGGCTGATTGATGTCGATGCGGTAACCAAGGCCCCCGACGCGAACCATATCGCCCCCTTGCTGATAGTAGGGGTCGGGGTTGAAGAGATTGTCGGCGACGTCTTCCAGCACGGTGTGGATGAACTCGCCGGTCATTTCGACGCGATAGGCTTCGCCGTAGGACATCGAGGTGACGTTCCAGATGTCTTCGCGTGTGATCGCGCTGCCCGGAAGGATCGACGGGCCCCAGCGGACGCCCGGCGACATGGCGATATCGGCATCGCGCTCGGAGATGAGCGCGTCGCAGATGAGATCGTCCCACGATCCGTTGAAGTTGCCACGACGGAATAGAAGCGCGTCGTCGGCGGTGTGGCCGATCACTTCGTTGAGCTTGGCCTCATAGGGAGCACGCTCGGCGTCGATGACGGCGGCCACCTCGGCGTCGGGGGAGATGACGTCCGAGAAGATCGGGATCAGCTTATGGCGGAAGCCCATCATGCGGCCGTCGCGTACATCAAGGTCGACGCGGCTGACGAATTTGCCGTTGGAGCCCGAGGCGACGATGATCGTCTCACCCACCAGAACCGGCTCGGGCAGTGCATCATGGGTGTGGCCCGAGAGGATCACGTCGATGCCCTGCACACGGCCAGCCATCTGCTTGTCGACGTCAAAGCCGTTGTGCGAGAGAACGACGACCAGCTCGGCGCCCATGCCGCGCACCTCGTCGACCATTTCCTGCATCCGCTCGTCACGGATACCGAAGGAGTATTCCGGGAACATCCAGCGCGGATTGGCGATCGGCAGATAGGGGAAAGCCTGACCGATAACAGCGATCTTGACGCCGCCGCGCTCGAAGAACTTGTAGGGAGCAAAGTCTTCGGTCGGTTCGTTCCACTCGGCGTCGAAAATGTTCTGGCCAAGCGCCGCAAAGGGGAGGTCTGCAACGATATCGCGAACACGGTCGCCACCGAGGGTGAATTCCCAGTGGAAGGTCATCGCGTCGGGCTTGAGCGCGTTCATGACGTTGACCATGTCCTGCCCCTCGGAGTGGTAGCAGGTATAGGAGCCGTGCCAGGTGTCGCCGCCGTCAAGGAGGAGAGCGTCGGGACGCTCGGCCCGGATCGAATTGATTACGGTCGCCACGCGATCAAGACCACCCATCTTGCCGTAGGTGCGGGCAAGAGCGGTAAAGTCGTTATAGGTCAGCGCATAATGGGACGCGCTGCCATCGGCCACGCCATAGAGCTTGCGGAAGTCGGCGCCGGTGATGTGCGGCACCTGACCGACATTGCCGCCAACGCCAAGGTTGATCTCGGGCTCGCGGAAGAAAATCGGTTTCATCTGCGCGTGGATATCGGTGACGTGGATCAGGGAGACGTTACCGAAGGTATCAAACTGCAGAAGCTGATCCTGAGTCAGGGCCTGCTGGGCGGCAAGCCGTCCCCAGGCGCCAAAACCTGAAGCGCCATAGATGGCGGAGGCGGCCATCGAGGCTTGCAGGAAGTCGCGGCGAGAGATCATTGAGTGGCCTTTCGAGTCACAGACGTATTCGTCTTTTTGAATATTACCAGATACAGAAAACCCGCGCCAGAGGCTGGCGCGGGTAAATTTCGATTAGTTGCGGATCGAGACGCCTTCGACCGAGAGGCCGTTGCCGCGCGAAGCTACATAGAGCTCGAGAGCGACGAATTCGGCGCTGTCGATCTTGTAGGTTTCGGCACGGGTATCCCGAACACAGCCAACAAAGCGGCCAGCGGCCGACGTCAGCTTGGTGTCTTTGAGACGGTACACCGGGAAGCCGTTGGTCTGGCCCTGCGACAGGTGGTCGGCCCGGATGTAGTTGTCGTAGTTGTCCTCGTGGCAGTTGGCGCAGCTCAGTTCGAGTTGACCAGTGCGCGCGTAGTACATCTCCTTGCCCTGCTCCCACGTGGCAGCAGCGGGTCCGTCGATTGCAACGTTCATTGGCATCCCGCGCGATTGCATCGAGATGAAGGCTTCCATCGCATTGATTTCGTCCTTGCCATACTTGAACGCGTCCGCGCCTTGGTTCTCGGTGCGGCACGCATTGATCTGCATTTGCAGGGTGCGCACTTCACCAGCGGCCTCATTCCACTTCGGATAGACGGTGCGAACACCGGCCATGCTCTCCGATGCGTCGCCGTGGCAATCTGCACAGGACTTTTCAGAGGTGCCAGCCGGGGCGTTCCACATCCCCTCGCCCTGGTCTACATAAAGCATACCCGGGTTGTCGAAGTCGTCCATCTGCATGGCCTGAGTATCGACGTCACGGAATACCCAGCCCGAGTAGACGGTTGTGAGGCTTCCCTTGAGGTGATCTGCGGCCGGAGCCTCGGTGATCATTTCAAGTTCGCCATTAATCACGAGACCACCGTCCCCAGCGAGGGCCGCCTGGGCCCCGGCGAGGACGACGACCGCTGCGATCGCTCCTTTCAGAACTGTTTTAGTCATTCGCGTTCCTCCCTGTGGCTGAAGATCAGCCGATCGCGATGTCTTTGGTGTCGGTGTAGACGGAACCGTCGTCGTCAAACCAGGTGAAGTTGTAGGTGCCGGCTTCCGGAACCACTGCCTGGAATTCGAAATACGGGTTCGTCGAGATCGCCGGCTCAAGCGTTACATCAATCACGTTCTGACCGTTAAAATCGCAGGTGAAGCGATTGATGATCGAACGCGGAATGAGGTTACCGTCGCCGTCTTTGCGCTGGCCCGATTCCATGATGTGGCTGATGAGCGTCTTGATGGTGATCACCTCGCCTGCTGCTGCAGAGCGGGGGACGCGGACGCGGGGTGTTACGTTTTCTGCCATTTGTCTCTACTCCTGACTCAGCCGCCGCAGCCGCCGATGGTGACCTTGACCTCGCTCGAGGCCTGCGCGAACGAGCCGTCGGCCATCTTGGCGATTGCCGTGACGGTCTGGGTCTTCGACAGACGAATACGGGTCGAGCCGGACTGGGCGCCGGCGAGCGGGCCGAAGTTGAACGTGCAGACGCCGGGGTTCGGGTTGCCGAGAGCCAGCACCATGATCGAGACAGCGCCGGGGGCATTGACTTCGATCGGAACAGTGTTGCCGTTTTCAGCGATCTCAGGTGCGGTCAGAGTGACGCCGCTGTCGCCGATGGATGCGCCACCGGTGAAAGCCGCGATCTCATCTTCGCCGGCCGCGAAGGCACGCATCGGAAGCATGGCCGTCGCCGTCGCACCCGCCGCAATGAGAATCGTATCTCTACGCGTGAATTTCATTGGTTCTCCTCGTAAGGCCAGAGGGCCACTATTCAGTGAGTGTCAGAAGATAAGCTACGATGTCTTCGATCTCTTGCCCTGTCAGAAGCGGCGGCAAGGGCTCGGTTCCAGCTTTACCGGTGAAAGCGTCGCCCGGACGAATGTAGCCGCTCGTCTTGTAGAAGCTCGGCATCATCGTGTCGGGGAACGTGTTCTTCGCGTTGGCGACGATACCGCGCAATTGGGCTTCATCCCAGCGTGATGCAGCGCCATCCAGCATCGGGCCAATGTTGCCCTGGAACGGGACGCCCGGCTGAGACGAAATCTGGTGGCAGGCAAAGCAGTTGCCCTTGCCGCGGTTGACCATCATTGCGAGGCCGTTAGCCACGTCGCCGGCAGCGCCGGAGATCGATTCGGCCACTGCGCCGTAGTCGTCGTAAACGACATTTTCGGGTGCAACTTCAGCAGCAACGGCGATCGTTGCAGCCAATGCCACACCTGCGGTGATTGGTATGATGCGCTTCATGAACCCTCCCTCAGTTCATCATATGCTTATCATTGCATACCATAGACCACGGCTTCTGGCGATGGCAATGACAAATTCATAATTTTGAATATTCTGCAGCGCAGCGATCACGAAACCGTTATGTATCAGTTCCCGCCGCGGCCCTCTTCGAGCATACGGGCATGATATTTTTGGAAGTTTTCGCCGTCTTCATAGATCTTTTCGTTGACCCAAGTGAGCATATTCAGGGTCATGCCCTTGCTCAGCGCACCGGGGATCAGCCCCACCGCAACCTGTGGCGCGGGCTTGGATTCGGTGACGTCTTCGGGGAAGAACAGAATCGTCGGCGTGAACATCACGCCCCACTTCATGATCATGTCGCGCTCGGACAAAGTCTCACCGTCGAAGTCGGTCACATCGACATCGCCGAACATATTGAGCTGAATGACGAAGAAGTTTTCCTCGATATAGCTTTCGATCTCGAAGTCGGTGAAAACCTCTTCGTGCATTTTGGTGCAGTAGATGCAGCCGCGCTGCTCGATCATCACCATCAGGCGAAGGCCAAGCTCTGTGGCTTCGGCCAGATCCTCGTTCAAATCCTTGAACGTGTCGCGCATCCAAGTGGTCTTGTGGAGACCGTCATCCCCCATCCACGGCTCGGCCGTGGCAACAGCGGGCACGAGAAGGGAGAGAGCAAGTACGAGGCGCTTGAGCATTGCGAGGATGAACCTTTATCCAAGTTGGACCAGAGACGGGACGTGGTCGATGAGCCATTGGGCGATGTAGTTGACCGAGTTTGTTGCGATCAGGATCGCAAAGAGGATCAGCATCGCGCCCATCACTTTTTCGACATGACCGAGGTATTTGCGGTTGCGCGCCATCCAGCCGAGGAATGGTTTGGCGAAGAGCGCTGCGATGACAAACGGTGTCGTCATTGCCATACCGTAGACAAACAGCAAAAGGCCGCCGCGCCAGATATCGCCCATGCCGCTGGCGATCATCAGGATCGACGCGAGCGCCGGGCCGACGCAGGGCGTCCAACCAAAGCCGAAGGCAAGGCCCATGACATAGGCGCCAAGCATGGTTGAGGGTTTGCTGTCGCTCTGGATCCGCGCTTCGCGGTGAAACAGAGGGATGTGCAAAACGCCCATGAAGTGAAGGCCGAAAAGCGCAAGGATGCCCGCCGCTACATAGGAAAGCGGCTGCTTCCATTGGGCAAAGACCTGGCCGAGCGCCGTTGCGCCCATGCCGAGAAGGACAAAGATCGTCGTGACCCCGAAAGCAAAGGCGATCGCCGAAAGGATCAGGCGTTTCTGTGCGCCCTCCGGGATTTCCTTGTGGCCATGCAGTTCGGCCATCGACACACCGGCCATATAGCAAAGGTAAAACGGCACCATCGGCAAGACACAGGGCGTGAAGAACGACAGGATCCCGGCGAAAGCCGCACCGAGATAACTCATGTCGAGCATGATATGTGTCCTTGTAAAATTCACATATTCAAATTATGATGTTTGAAAGGCAATTCGTCAATTGGTTCGCTGTTTCATCATGCGCCTGCTCGTTCTGATCTTCGCCTTCCTCTGGACTGGCCTCGCTGTCTCTGCGGAAACGCGCCTCGTTATGGCCGACGCCGAAGGCTGTATGTGGTGCGAAAAATGGGAAGCCCAGATCGGGCCTATCTATCCCAAGACCGCTGAGGGCCAGGCGGCGCCGCTGATGCTGGTGAATGCACGGGCTCCAATGCCCGAAGGATTGACGCTGAAACGTCCGATCGTTTTTACACCGACCTTTATTCTCACTGTCGATGGTCAGGAGATCGAACGTATCGAAGGGTACCCGGGGGAGGATTTCTTCTGGGGGCTTTTAGGGATGATGCTGGACCAAGCCGGGATCCTTGCCCGCGTCGTGCCGAGTAGTTGAAAAGAGGAGAATATTCCCCTGTTACCGTAGTAATGTGGTTTGAATTTCCGGGTGTATGTGCCAAAAGGGCAAAAAATGTTTGATTTTGACTGAGCAGAGAATCCTATGGGTATTCCGATTATAGATGACAAGATTTGCGCGGCCGATCTCGACCGGATGATGGACAGCGCAACCGACGCGTCCAACTTCCTCAAGGCGATCAGCCACGAGGGACGGCTTATGATGCTGTGTCACCTCGCTACAGGTGAGAAATCCGTGACCGAGCTGGAAGAGCTTCTGGCGGCTCGCCAGGCGGCGGTGTCGCAACAGCTGGCGCGTTTGCGCCTTGAGGGCCTCGTCACACCACGACGTGACGGCAAGGCAATCTACTATCGGTTGACGGATCAGAAGCCACGTCAGATCATTGACCTAATTTACGATATGTTCTGCCGGGTCGCCTGAGCTTGATGCTCCGCCCGCGGCGGAGCGAGCGAAGGGGCGCCCATGTTAGATTTCCTTGGTGACGGCAACGCGGCCGCAATCGTTGGGGTTCTGAGCGGTTTGCTACTCGGGCTGGCCTCGCGCCTTGGTCGCTTTTGCACCCTCGGTGCTATCGAGGACTATCTCTACGCCGAATCAGATATGCGCCTGCGGATGTGGGGCATCGCCATTGGCGTGGCCGTGACCGGCAGTTTTGCGCTAATGGGGGCAGGTCTTCTGAACGCGGAAGAGACCGTCTACCTCAGCTTTGCCTTCGCCCCGATCGCCAGCATCGTCGGCGGCCTCGTCTTTGGCTATGGCATGGCGCTGGCAGGCAACTGCGGCTTTGGCGCCTTGGCCCGCCTTGGCGGGGGCGATTTGCGGAATTTCGTGATCGTTCTGGTCATGGGTATCGCCGCCTATGCGACGATCTCGGGGCCGGTCGCCTATTTCCGCATCTGGGCCTTTCCCCAGATCGAAGCCTCGGGCACGCCGCCGGGCATCGCCCATTGGCTAGCAACAGTCACCGGCCTCTCGCCCAGCCTTATCGGCATGGTGATCGGCCTTGTGATCCTCGCGATCGTTGCGGCGCCTGCTCGGGTGCGTCAGTCGCCCACGACCCTGTTCTGGGGGGCGATGGTGGGCCTCTCGGCCGTCTGTGCTTGGGCCGGAACCCAGTGGATCGCGACCAACGGCTTTGACGGCATTCAGGTCGCCTCGCACACCTTTTCCTCGCCGCTCGGCGAGACCATCCTCTGGACAATGACCGCGTCGGGCCAGACCTTTTCCTTTGCCATCGGCTCGGTCGCCGGCGTCTGGCTGGGTGCTTTTGCCGGCTCGCTGATCAAGGGGCATTTCCGCTGGGAGGCTTGCGAAGACCCGCGCGAGCTGCGCCGGCAGATCTTCGGAGCGGGGCTCATGGGCTTTGGCGCGGTGGTGGCTTTGGGGTGTAGCGTCGGTCAGGGGCTTTCGGCTTTTTCGGTGCTGGCATGGTCCGCGCCACTCACAGTGGCGGCGATTCTGGCCGGGGCCGCGATCGGCCTGCGGCACATGATCGCCGGATTCCAGCCGGACTAATTCTCAGCGCAGATTTCGGTCGAGGAAAGAAAGCCAGTTCTCACTGGCGATCCTTGCCACCAGATCGCGGCCAAAGCCATGTGCCAGCATCGCCACGCACAGCGCAGGCAAGCCCGCCACATCGCCAATTCCCTCTGGCATGGTTGTTCCGTCAAAGTCGGAGCCAAAGCCAACGCGGCTCTCGCCCAGCATCGACACCAGATGATCGAGGTGCCGCATGATCGGATCCCAATTCATCTTCGGGTCTTTGCGGCCATCGGGGCGCAGGAAGATGGTCGCGAAATTCAGGCCGACGATGCCGTCGGATTCCGCGATCACCTTCAGCTGACGGTCGGTCAGATTGCGCGTCGAGGGGCAATGGGCATAGGCATTGGAGTGGGTCGCGACCATTGGGCGGCTCGAAATGCGGGCCACATCGTCAAACCCCTTTTCGTTAAGGTGCGAGAGGTCAATATGGATGCCAAGCCCGTCGCAGGCCCGCACAAGGCGCTTGCCCGCATCGGTCAGGCCATCGCCGGTATCGGGCGTGCCGGGAAAGCGGAAGGGAACGCCGTGGCCGAAGATGGTCGGGCGGCTCCAGACAGGGCCGATCGAGCGCAGGCCGGCGGCGTGCCAGAGGTAGAGCCCTTCGAGGTCGGGGGCGATGGCCTCGGCCCCTTCCATGTGCAGGATGCCCGCCACCGCGTCGTCGGCAATCGCGGCGCGCACATCGGCTCCCGTGCGGCAGATGCGGAAAGCGCCCAGCGCGGCGCGTTCCATCCACTGGAAATGGCAGGCTTCGGACCAAGCGAAGGGCTGGCCCTCGATATGGTCGATCAAGGGATCGAGAGGGAAATCATAGCTCGGCTCGTTCATCAGCGCGTCGCGGTCGATCTTGGGATCGGCCTCGGGCGAGGGGATATACATGGCAAAGAAGCCGCCGACAAAGCCGCCCTTGCGCATCCGTGGAAGGTCAAGATGGCCCGAGCCGTCGCCATTCGGCCAGAGCGCGGCACGGCGCTCGGGGTGGGTCTGGAGGCGGTAGAGGAAATCGTTATGGCCGTCGAAGACCTGAAAGTCGGGCATGGGGCACCTCTGGGTTCTGCTGCCGACCATAGTTGTGCGACAGGCGCTGGCAAGGAGCGGCGCGTGCCGCCCCCGCCCTTTGATCAATGCTTGAGCATGACGTGGCGCACGACGGTGTAATCCTCGAGCGCATAGGACGACATATCCTTGCCGTAGCCCGATTGCTTGAGGCCGCCGTGGGGCATCTCGTTGCAGAGCATGAAGTGGGTGTTGATCCATGTGCAGCCGTAGCGCAGGCGCGCCGCGGTCGCCATGGCGCGGCCCACATCCTTGGTCCAGACCGAGGAGGCAAGGCCATAGTCGCTGTCGTTGGCCCAGGCGACGGCGGTATCGACGTCCGAGAAGGGGGTGATGGAAACCACGGGGCCGAAAACCTCGCGGCGGACGATCTCGTCGCTTTGCTGGGCGCCGGCGATGACGGTAGGCTTGTAGTAATAGCCTTTGTCCATCACATGGCCGCCGGTCGTGACCTCGATGTGATTAAGCTCGCGGGCGCGGTTGACAAAGCTCGCCACGCGGTCGCGCTGGCGCAAGCTGATCAGCGGTCCGATCTCGTTGGTGGTATCGTCGTCATTGGCAAGCTGGATGCCCGCGACGGCAGAGGTCAGATCGGCCACGAGTTTGTCGTAAACCTTCTTGCTTGCGTAGATGCGGCAGGCGGCGGTGCAGTCTTGGCCCGCGTTGTAGAAACCGAAGGCGGTCAGCCCCTCGACGACCTCGGAAATATCGGCGTCATCGAACACAATGACCGGAGCCTTGCCGCCCAGTTCCAGATGCGTGCGCTTGACCGATTTGGCGGCGGCGTCGAGGATTTTCTTGCCGGTCGCCACATCGCCGGTGATCGAGATCATGTCGACTTGCGGATGGTTGATGAGATAGTTGCCGACCGAATGGCCGCGACCGGTGATGACGTTGACGACGCCCTCGGGCAGCTCTTCGGCAAGGATCTTGGCCATTTTCAGCGCAGTGAAAGGCGTCTGCTCAGAGGGTTTGAAGACCACCGTATTGCCGCCCGCAATGGCGGGGGCAAGCTTCCACGCCATCATCATCAGGGGATAGTTCCACGGGGCGATCGAGGCGACCACGCCGATGGGATCGCGGCGGATCATCGAGGTGAAGCCTTCGAGGTATTCACCCGCGACCATGCCATGCTGGGTGCGGACGGCACCGGCGAAGAAACGATAGCAATCGACGATGGCGGGAATCTCGTCGCCACGGGCGGCGTTGATCGGCTTGCCGCAATTGAGCGCCTCGAGCGCGGCGAAACCATCGGCCTCGGCCTCGACGCGGTCGGCGATCCGAAGGAGCGCTGCGGCGCGTTCGCCGGGGGTGGTGCGCGACCATGTGTCAAAGGCCTTGCGGGCGGCGGCCACGGCGCGGTCGACCTGCGCGGTCGAGGCTTCGGGCACGTCGAGGATGACCTCGCCAGTGCGCGGGTTGAACACCTGTTCGGCGGCGTCTTGCCCTGTCTCGAAGCTGTTGCCGATCAGAAGATTGGTCTCGATTTTCATGGGTCTACTCCCTTGGATCATTTGCCTCCGCCAGCGGTCTCTGAGCCGCCGCGCGTGAGGTAATAGGCGATGAGAATGGGGAAGAAGGTGGTGACGAAGACGACGATCGCCACCACATTGGTCACGGGCCGCTGACGCGGGCGCACCAGCTCGTTCAGCATCCAGATCGGCAGCGTCGATTGCTGGCCGGCGGTGAAGGTGGTGACGATCACCTCGTCGAACGACAGGGCGAAGGCCAGCATCCCGCCCGCAAGCAGCGCCGAGCCGAGGTTGGGCAAAAGGACATAGCGGAAACTCTGGAAGCTGTTGGCGCCAAGATCGGCGGAAGCCTCTAGAACCGCGCCCGAAAGGCGACGGAACCGCGCCACGGCATTGTTATAGACGATCACGATACAGAAGGTCGCGTGGCCCATGACGATGGTGAGCGTCGAGAAGGGAATATCCATGACCGCGAAGGCCGAGCGCAGCGACATGCCGGTAATCACGCCGGGAAGCGCGATGGGCAGAATGATCAGAAGCGAGATCTGCTCGCGCCCGAAAAACCGCGAGCGGGCCATGGCGGCGGCGACCAGCGTTCCGAGCACCATCGCCATTGCTGTCGAGATCGCGGCAACCCTGAGGGAGAGATAGAGCGGCGGCCAGATATCGGCACGGTTCCACGCCACGGCAAACCATTTGGTCGTCAGGCCCGGCGGCGGGAACTGATAGGTGCGATCTTCGGTTGTGAAGGCATAAAGAAAGATCAGGAGGATCGGCAGGTGCAGGAACAGAAGGCCGCCGATGGCCGCGGCTGTCAGGCCTTTTGAGGGACGTGCTTCAGAGTGCATCGAAGGCCCCTCCTCTCTTGGCGAGCGAGAGATAGACCAACATGATCAGGATCGGCACGACCGCGAAGGCGGCGGCAAGCGGGATGTTTCCGGCGGTGCCCTGAAGCTGGTAAACGGCTTGGCCGATGAAACGGGCCGAGGTGCCGATGATCTGGGGGATGATATAATCGCCCATCGTCAGCGAGAAGGTAAAGATAGAGCCGGCGATCACCCCCGGCATGGCGAGCGGCAAGACGACCGTGCGGAAGGTCTGACCGCGGCTGGCGCCAAGATCGGACGAGGCTTCGAGCATCGAAACCGGCACGCGTTCGAGCGAGGCCTGCATCGGCAGGATCATATAGGGCAGCCAGACATAGACGAAGACGAGCCATGTGCCGATGAAGGAGGTCGAGAGCGAATTGCCCCCTACACCTGGTAGGGCCAGCACCGCATCGAGCAGGAAGCCGAGGCCGACGCTCTCGGCGGCCCATGTGATGATGCCTTCCTTGGCGAGGATCAGCTTCCACGCATAGACCTTGACCAGATAGGACGACCACAAGGGCAGCATGATCCCGAGATAAAACACCGCCTTCCAGCGGCCACGGGCATAGCGGGCCGCGAAATAGGCGACGGGAAAGCCGATCACCGCCGAGGCCAGCGTGACCGAAGCCGACATGGTGAGGGTGCGGATGATGATGTCCATATTGGCGGCGCGAAAGAGCTCGCCATAGGTCTTGAGGGTGAACTCCTCTACGACGACGCCGGAAAACTCGTCGATCGAATAGAAGCTTTGCAGAAGAAGCGCCCCGAGCGAGCCGAGATAGACCACCCCGAGCCAGAGAAGCGGCGGGGTGATCAGGAGCAGAAGCAGCACGGTCGGGCGGCGCCAGAAAAGCGCGCTCAGCCGGTCGGCGATGCCGCGGTTCGGGAGGATCGCGCTGCGGCTCATGATCTGCTCATGACGTGAAGGGCCGAGGTCTCGAAGGTGATCCCCACTTCGGCGCCAGTCTGCGGCGCGGCCTCGCCGGCCGGAACCAGCGCGGCAATCTCGGTCTCGCCAACCATGACACTCACCCGGCTGCCCGCGCCGAGATAGCGCTGCGCCGTGACCGTGCCATTCATCTTGCCTTTGCCCGCGGCCACGAGGCGGATCGCCTCGGGCCTCAGGCTCGCCCATGAGGATGCCCCGCCAAGCTGAGCCGTGAGTGATGGTGGCAGGACATTCGATGAGCCGACGAAATCGGCGACAAAGGGGGTCGAGGGGCGGTCATAAACCTCGGCAGGCGTGCCGATCTGGGCGATCTTGCCCTCGTTGAACACGGCCAGTTGGTCGGCCATCGAAAGGGCCTCGTGCTGATCGTGGGTGACGAAGACGAAGGTGATGCCGAGGCGCTTTTGCAGCGCCTTGAGCTCGTCCTGCATCGCTTCGCGCAGTTTGAGATCGAGCGCACCGAGCGGCTCGTCGAGAAGAAGAACCCGCGGCTCATTAACAAGTGCGCGGGCCAGAGCCACGCGCTGACGCTGGCCGCCAGAAAGCTGGCCGGGCTTGCGGTCGCCATAGCCATCGAGTTTGACCAAAGACAGCATCTCTTCGGCCTTGGCATAGCGTTCGGCCTTGCCGACGCCCGCCACCATCGGGCCGTAGGCGACGTTGTCGCGCACGTTCATGTGCGGAAAGAGGGCATAGTCCTGAAAGACCGTATTTACGCTGCGGCGGTTGGGGGGCGTATCGCTCACGTCCTGACCAAAAATGCGGATCTCGCCCGCCGTGGGCTTTTCAAACCCCGATATCAGCCGCAGGCAGGTTGTCTTGCCCGAGCCCGAGGGGCCGAGCATGGCGAAAAAGCTGCCTTCAGCGATGGAAAGATCGACGGCGTCAACCGCTTTCACCTTGCCGTAGTGGCGCGAGACTTTGTGGAACGTAACTGCGTCGGTCATTTCTCATCCGTGCGGCCCCGTGGGGGGCCGTCGTTGAATTTGCGAGGGGAAAGTGGCCCCGCCCTTCAGGGCAGGCGGGGCCAGTACCAGTGAGATCAGCGGCCGCCGATCACACCGATATAGTCGGAGACCCAGCGATAGTAAGGCACGCATTCG
>Ga0181556_1002699_pt1 | contig 15974 bp, 11 predicted proteins | sample 011ome_14_FD_148651 | JGI IMG/M metagenome (GOLD analysis project Ga0181556, IMG submission 148651) | Coastal salt marsh microbial communities from the Groves Creek Marsh, Skidaway Island, Georgia - 011505AT metaG (spades assembly) | ecosystem: Environmental > Aquatic > Marine > Intertidal zone... | reverse complement strand
TGCGGCGCCGGATGCCCTGGATGACCGGGGCGAGCACCTCGCGGTCGGGTGCTTCGCCCCAGAACTCGCGGCCGTACTCCTCCTCGAGTGGGCGGATCTCGCGGTCCAGGAAGGCGGCGAAGGACTGGCGGAGGGCGTTGAGCTCATCGGGAATGCTGAAGTCCATGGAGGGATCCTGCCCCACCCCGGCGCAGGCTGCTCGCGGTAGCGTCCGGTCATGGCTACGCCCCTGATTCCCGGGATCGATCCCGGCTCCGTCACCCCTGTCCCCTACCTCGGCGGCTGGACGCAAGGCGCCGAGTCAGCCGAGGTGCGCGCGCCGTACGACGACGCCCTGTTGGGCCGCGTCCCTGTCATGACTCCCGCCGATGTCGATGCGGCCGTGGCCTACGCCAAGACCGCGCTGCACGCGGAGCCGCTGCCCCAGTGGAAGCGTGCGGAGATCCTCGACCGAGCCGCCGAACTCCTCCTCGAGCGCCGCGATCAGTTCGGTCGCTGCATCGCACAGGAGGCGGCCAAGCCCATCAAGACCGCGCGCGTCGAGGCGGAGCGTGCCGCGAGCACCCTGCAGTTCTCCGCTGCGGTGGCGCGCACCCTCACCGGCGAGACAGTGCCGCTGGAGGCGTCCTCCGCGGGCGAGGGCAAGATCGGCTTCGTCCTGCGCGTGCCGGTCGGGGTCGTCGGCGCGATCTCGCCGTTCAACTTCCCGCTCAACCTCGTGGCGCACAAGCTGGGTCCCGCGATCGCGGCGGGCTGCCCGGTCGTGCTCAAGCCCGCGATGCAGACCCCCTTCTCCTCGATCCTCCTGGCGCGCATGCTCATCGAGGAATGCGGTCTGCCCCCCGCCTATCTGCAGATCGTCACGGGCGGGGGCACCACCGTGGGCGGCGCGCTCGTGGACAACCCTGACGTCGCACTCATCACCTTCACCGGGTCCCCTGAGGTGGGCTGGAGCATCCGGGCCAAGGCACCGCGCAAGCGCGTCGGCCTCGAGCTCGGCAACAACGCGCCGGTGATCATCGACGCCGACGGTGACTGGCAGACCGCCGTGGCCAAGATCAAGATCGCGGGCTTCTCGCACGCGGGCCAGTCCTGCATCTCGACGCAGCGGCTCTTCGTGCACGAGTCGCTCGTCGAGCCGGTCTCGGCTGCGCTCGTGGATGCGGTCAAGACCCTCGTGGTCGGCGACCCCATGGACGAGGCAACCGATGTCTCCGCCCTGATCTCCAAGGGCGAGCGCGATCGCGTCAAGTCCTGGATCGACGAGGCCGTCGCCGACGGCGGGCGCGTGGCCTGCGGTGGTGAGATCGGCGCCGACGGCGTGCTCCAGCCCACGGTGATCGTCGACGCCAAGCCCGACATGAACGTCTGCGCGCTCGAGGTCTTCGGTCCGGTCGTGGCGATCCAGTCGTTCTCCGACTTCGATGAGGCCCTGGCCAAGGCCAACGACACGCGCTACGGCCTCCAGGCCGGTGTCTTCACCGCGGACGTGTCCAAGGCCATCAAGGCGGCGCGCACGCTGGACTTCGGCGGAGTCCTCATCAACGAGGTGCCCACGTGGAGAGCCGATCAGATGCCGTACGGCGGTCTGCGCGACTCGGGCAATACCCGCGAGGGCCCGGCCTACTCCGTGCGTGAGATGACCGAGGAACGCCTCGTCATCCTCAACGGCTGATTCGGATCAGCCTGCGAACGAGGGGGCGCCATGCTCCAAGGGTGCGCCGAGCGCGCGCCACGCTGACGTGCCTCCCTCGACGTTGGTGACCTCGATACCGCGCTGGGCGAGGAAGCTCGCTACCTGCCACGAGCGTGCCCCGCTCTCGCAGATGACATAGACATCGCCGCGGGGGAGATCCTGAATTCGCACGGGGACGGTCGCCATAGGGATGTTGATGGCCCCGGGCACGTGACCCGCGGCGTACTCGTGGGGCTCGCGGACGTCGACGATCGCTGCGCGCGCGCCGAGAGCGTGAAGATCGGCCACGGTGGTGGTCGGGATGTGCATGGAGCCTCCTGAAGTCAGAGTTCAGGATACCCCCGGGGGTATCGCTCCCGCAACTCCGCCTCAGCCGATCGGCGCGATGGGCCCCGTCGTCGCGCCCTGGAAGGCCCAGTCCTCGACCCGGTTGCGCCCCGCGCCCTTGGCTCGGTAGAGCGCCTGATCGGCCTTGGCAAGGAGTTCGTTCATGGGCTCGAGCATGCTGCCGGGGCAGCACGCGTATCCGAGCGAGATCGTGGCGCTCCTCCCGTCGGGTGTCATCGCGCTGATGGCGGCGTTGGCTTGGGCCTGGACGCGTGTGAAGAGGCCGAGCGCCTGCTCTTCGGTCTCGAGGAGTGCGAGGATCACGAACTCGTCGCCGCCGAAGCGGAAGACGGTGTCGCTGCCACGCACGGCACCGCCCAGTGCAGTGCCGAGCTCCTTGAGCACCTCGTCGCCGAAGAGGTGTCCAAAACTGTCGTTGATCCCTTTGAAGTCGTCGAGATCGACGACACCGACTGCGAGCCACAGGTTGCGCGCGGCAGCCGTCTCCGCGAGATCCTCGAACGACGGCTGGAACTGGCGCCGATTGAAGAGATCGGTGAGCTGGTCCACGGTCGTCTGCCGCTCCAACTCCTCGCGATGCTCCAGGGAGCCGAGGGTCGCCGCGAGCATGCGGGAGATCAGGCTGATGACCTCGGCCACCTCGCTCGCGACATAGGGAGCCCCGTGCTCGAGACGGATGATGGCGTGGGTCTCGCCGCCCTGGCGAATGGGCCAGATGCGTGTGCCGTCCTCGCCGCGCAGCTCGGGGATATCCGCGTCGCGCGGGATGGTCTCGCGCAAGGGGTCGGGCGCAGGAGTGTCGATCTGCCCCCGGAGTCGCGGGTAGATCGACGTGAGGAAGTTGCTCGTGGCATCCAGCACCTCACGGCGCGTAGTGAGATCTACGATCGAGTCGCTGAAGACGTAGCCCAGGCGGTATCGCTTGGAAGCGCGGTAGATCCAGGCGGCAAGTGCCATGACGATGAACGTGATGATGAGGCCGAGGAGGACGATCGGCCAGTGCCCCAGGATGGTCTCGTGCGCCACGGCGGCCGTGAGCTGCCACTGGGTCCCGTCGGGGAGGGCAATGCGCGACGTGACCTCGTGATCCGTGCCTCCGGGGAAGGTGCCGAGGATCGACGGTCCGAGGGTGCCGTCGGCGAGCACGGGCTGCAGGCTGAACTGATCCGTCCGTAGGCCGGCAAGGTCGATCTCCCCGACGAACTCGTCCACGTCGATGACCGTCGTGGCGAAGCCCCAGAAGTCGTCGGGGACAGGGAGGAGCTCGGGTGGGAAGGTCGTGAGATCAGCCCGTGCGGTGAAGCGCTCGGCGAAGGGCGTGTTGCCCTCGACGAAGATCGCCTGGCGGATGATGAGGCCTAGGCCACCCTGCTTGAGCTCTAGGGGGCCGCTCACGACTGGCGATCGCGCTTCGACCGCGGCGAGGACGTCGGCTCGGCGCGCGTCGTCGAGGAAGAGGTTGTGGCCGAGGGCGGCGGCGTTCTCCTCGGGCTTCGCGGAGTAGGTGACGATGCCGTCCGGCGCCAGTTGGTAGTCGAGGAGGGCCGGGCCCAGGTAGTCGACGAAGGGTTCCGCGAAGGCGGGGAATCCATCGGCGAGCAGCACGTCTTCCGACGTGCCGGTCGCCTGCGCCTCCTGGACTGTCGCGCTGGCGAAGCCCTCGCCGGCCACGGTCGGTCCGTAGAAGACCGCGAACGCCTCGCTGAGCTCGCGTGACAGAGCCTGCGCCTGCCCAGCTGTCGTCCGCTCGCTGCGGTAGATGTCGTCGTTGACGTCGTAATTGACGAGCACTGCCGTGAGGCCGAGGCCTGCGGCGGCAATGACCAGGAGGTAGGCAAGGGGGATGCGCAAGGCGCGATGACGGAGCCTCATGAGTTACCCCGCATCCAGGGCTGAGTGCGGAGCATGTCCTCGTAGAGGTCGGGTCGGACCGCGGGGGAGTAGAGAAAGCCCTGCACCTCGCAGTGCCCCGCGTGCTCCACGATGCGCAGCTGTGTCTCCGACTCCACACCCTCGACAACGACCGTGGCCCCGAGGATCTCGGCCAGGGAGACCATCGAGGTGAGGATCTTCTCGCTCTGCAGGTCCTCGGGTGCCCTGCTCACGAAGGAGCGGTCGATCTTCAGCACGTCGATCGGCAGTTCGCGCAGTCGCCCGAGGGAGGAGTGACCGGTGCCGAAGTCGTCCATGGCGACACGGAAGCCGTTTTCGTGCAACGTCTGGAGGATCCCCCTGCTGTAGTCAAGGTCGTCGGTGACCACGGTCTCCTGGAGCTCGAACTCGATCAGCTGAGGCGGCACGCCCGATGCGATGACGCGCTCCTGCAGGGCATCCATGATGGAGCGGAGGGCGAACTCCTGATGCGAGACGTTGATGGAGACGGGGCGGGCCAGCCCTTGATCCAGGCACCGCCTCTGCAGGGCGAGCGTCTGGTCGAGGACTTCGCGTCCTAGATCGAGAATGAGACTGGATTGCTCGGCCACGGGGATGAAGTCGCCGGGAAGGATGAGCCCGCGTCGGGGATGCTCCCAGCGGACGAGAGCCTCGCAGGCCACGATCTCGCCGGTCACGACATCGATGCGCGGCTGATAGAAGGCGACGAACTCGCCGTCGGCAATCGCTGTGCGGATCCGTGCCTCGAGGTGCACGATGCGCGACCGCTCGGCGCCCATGGCCGGCTCGTACGCGGCGATCCGCTGGCCGGCACGCGTCTTGGCCGTCTCAAGGGCGATCATGGCCCGGTCCGTCAGTGCATCGATATCGCGATGGGCACTCGATCCGACGGCGTAGCCGACGCACACCTCGAGGGGCACCGTGTAGCCCTCGAAGGTCACCGGTTCCTCGAGGGTGCGTGAGATGCGGGCAACTTCACCTTCGACGAGGTCGGAGACTCTCTCAGCCCGCAGAAGCACCGCGAACTCGTCACCGCTGAGGCGCACGGGCATCCACGTGCGCAAGCGAGGCTCCGCGCCCAATGCTGCCTCGGCAGCAGCACGCAGTCGCGAGCCCATGTCGCGCAGAGCCTCGTCCCCCACCGCGCGTCCCAATGCATCGTTGATGCGGTGGAAGCGCAGCAGATCGACCGTGATGACGCAGAGATCGTCCTCGCCCGCTGGCACCTCGACCTGGTCGAGGGCCTGCACGAGCGAGGCGCGATTGCCCAAGCCGGTGAGGAGGTCGAGAAGCGCTGTGCGTCGCAGGGCCTCCTCGGTCTTGCGCTCTTCGGAGAGGTCATGCATCACGAGGATCAGGCGTGGCTCAGGGCTCGTCTCCATGAGACCCACGGCGATCCGCATCGGGAGCGAGATGCCTGCGGCCGTGTTCAGAGTCCACTCGCTCAGTCGCTGGCGGCGCAGAGCCGACGCCACGGCCTCCCCTGCTCCCGGCAACTCGCTCGGGATGGTGGGCACCGTGATCCACGCGGAGATGTCCGAGCCCTCGACATCGTCCGCGGAGGCTGCGAGCAGCGCGATGGCGGCAGGGTTGGCAGATTCGATGATCCCGGAGGGCGAGATCACCATGATGCCGTCCTGAGCCGCCTGGAAGATCGCCATCGCGTAGCGCTCGCGCGCGGCCAGGGAGTCAGCGAGATGCTCCAGACGCTGGTTGGCCTCGTAGAGGTCCTTGGCCTTGGTCTCGAGAAGGCGCTCGGCCTCGATCCGGGCTCGGCGCTCCCGCTCCAGCATGCTGGCCAAGGCGTCGCGGTCGTCCGCCGCCTCAGCCATGATCCCTCGTCTTGACCTCGAACACGGCACGCGTCATGTCTGCCTCGCGGGTGACCGACACGACACGCACATCGCAGTCCTCGTCGAAGTGCCGCGCGGCGCCCTCGATGAGCCCCTGGCACAGGGGAACGAGGTCACGATGCGATGTGTAGGTCACGGTGAGAGTGCCGTCCTGGTCCTTGCTTGCGGTGATGAGCGGTGGCAGGGCTTCGGAGTAGAGCTTGCGGACCTCCGTGTGGATCACGCCTTCGATGCGACTGAGCAGTGCGTAGAGGTCGTCCATGCCATCGAGCCAGGAGGGATGGAGAGCACCGAGCTGGGGGAAGACGGCGATGCCGAACTCGCGCAGGATGTCATCCGAGGTCACGCCTTCTCGCGCTGCGAGGCACTGGACGAGCGCGGTGAACTCGCCGGCCGGGTAGTCGCCCACCGAGGTGTAGGCGCCTCCCGTGGACAGGGACTGCTGAGCATCGACAAGGATCGCGTCGGTCGTGATCAGGCCGCGTGTGACCTCGACCCAGCCCAGGAAGCTGGTGAACATCACGCCCTTCACCTCAGCGACTATAGGTCACGGTGACGTCACCGACCATGCCTGCGCCTCCAGGTAGCCGCGGTCCTGGCCGGCCAGGAAGACGTAGCACAGGTCGATGACGTTCCTGCGATCCTCCGGGGACGACCACTCCGCCGTGCATCCGTAGACGATTGTCCCGTCGTCGCGGGACTGGGACCGCACCAGCGTGACGCGCCCCTTGACGGCGGCCTCATGATCGCCGAGCGGAGCGATGAACTCGAGCGGGAGCGCGGAGCCGACGGCAAACTCCGGTCCCGTGGCGGCGAAGGACAGCCCGGCCTCGTGCAGGTCCGTGATGGTGGCTGCTCGCCCCTGGACTCGCGCGGGAATGTCGCAGCGGAATCGCCAGAGGTAGCGCTGCTGGTGTCGTCGATACTCGCGCCACAGCATCGGCGTGATCGTGGCGAGTTCCATGACGGTGAAGAAGGTGAGGATCCCGAAGGTGAATGCGCTGAGGCTGCCGGGGAGCGTGAATCCGGGCAGGACGAATCCGAAGGCCTCCTGGATCGCGCGCAGCAGCCAACTGACCGCGATGACCACCGCGACGATCGTGGGCAGGGCAAGGACGCGGAAGCGCTGGCCCATGTCCATCTCGGAAATGGACTTGGGCGTGACCTTGAAGCTGCTCTTCCGGCGCAGGGCGGTCGTCACCAGCGCCCGCAGGTAGATCTCGGCGCTGAGGTAGACGTTGGAGGTCCCCTCGCCGACCTCGAGCCGGCCGCGCGCGAGAGCAAGCGATGCGGTTATGGAGATGAGCAGGACGATGACCACGGTGGCGGCGAACCACGGGCTCACCGTGCCGATCGGCAGCCAGCCGAGGAGTAGGGCCAGGACCAGCACGCCGACGTAGAGCAGGCGCTGCAGCGGCAGGAAGTAGTAGAGGAGGTTGTTGAGATAGTGCAATCGCTGACGCATCGACCAGCCGCGGCCGAAGACCGGTGACTCCCGACCCGTGAGCACCGCGAGCGTGCCGCGTGCCCAGCGGTCGCGCTGGAGTAGGTAGTCCGCGGTCGTGTGGGGCGCGATCCCGGTCACAAGGACGCGGTTGTGATAGCGCAACACGTAGCCCTGGAGCTGCATCTTGAGGGCCGTATGGAGGTCCTCGGACACGGTCTCCGTGGCCACTCCGCCGACGCTCATAAGGGCGGAGCGGCGCAGCAGCGCCGCGGACCCGCACCAGAAGATCGCCTGGTCCCGCTCGCGGCCGGGCATGAGGATCTCGAAGAAGAGCGACTGCTCGTGATGGCTGCCATGGGTGTGCTGCGCCGAGTCGCGATTGCGGAAGTCATGGGGGCTCTGCGCGAGCGCGACGGCAGGATCTCGGAAGTAGCCGGACATCTGGCTGATCGCGTCACGGCGGGGGACGTGGTCTGCATCGAGGAAGAGGATGAGCTCTGCGTCCATCCTGGCCAGGGCGGCATTGATGTTGCCCGCCTTGGCATGGAGGTTGTCGCCACGGGTGAGGTACTCGGCGCCCAAGTCCTCGCATAGGCGTCGGACTTCGGGACGGCGACCATCGTCGAGGACCCACACCTTGCGCACACCGATGACGCGGAGACTGGCCAGGATGGTGGGCTCGAGGATCTGGAGCGGCTCGTTGTACGTCGCGATGGCGATGTCCGCGCTCGTGTCGAGGGGTTCCGGGGGCGTCACCGGAGGGACGTCCCAGGCGTCGTAGGTGAAGAGGGCCAGGCTCAGCAGGCTCATGAGCTCGGCCACGAAGAGCATCCAGAAGGCGACGGGCTGCGCGTCTTCACGTGTGAAGAGGAGCCGGAGCAGCACATACGCCGTGAGCGTCATGATGGCGAGGAGTGCCAGTCGGCGTATGCGGGCGGGGGCGTGGCGCCAGGCATGTCCGAGGCGCTCGCCGACGTTGCGCCACGGGGCGCGCGCCAGAGCCATCGGAAGTCCTCACGGGGGGATGCGAACGTGAGTCTTCAGACTAGGACTCGAAAGGAATGATCGCCTCCGGCGAAGTTGTCCCCCAATGCGGCGACAGTGCCGCCGTGACGAGGATCACGCTGCGCGGGCACCCTCCAATTCGCCCATATCTTCCAGGGTGACGCCCTTCGTCTCCCGGATGTACTTCATGACGAAGGGGATGGAGAGCACCGCGAACGCGGTGAAGATGCCGTAGGCCAGCCCCAGCGAGATGCCGGCCAGCTCGGGGAATGACGTGGACACCAGGAAGTTGGCCACCCACTGGGCCGACGCGGCGACTGCCAGGGCGGTTGCTCGGATGCGGTTGGGGAACATCTCTCCGAGAAGCACCCAGACGATGGGCCCCCAGGTCGCGGCGAAGAATGCGACGTAGGCATTGAAGGCGATGAGCGCCACGACATCGGGTCCGTCGGCCAGCACAGGCTGTCCGTCGGCGTTGGTCGCGGCGGTGCCGAAGACCCACGTAAGGGTCGCGAGCGTGATCACCATGCCCGCCGAGCCCACCAGCAGGAGCGGCTTGCGTCCGACGCGATCGACGAGCGCAATCGCGACGATGGTGAAGAGGACATTGATGCCCGTGGTGATGAGGGATGTCTGGAAGGCCTGGGACTCGGAGAAGCCGACGGACTCCCAGATTGTGTTGGAGTAGTAGAAGACCGCGTTGATGCCGACGAACTGCTGGAAGGCGCTGAGCAGGATGCCGATCCAGACGATCGGCATGAGACCTAGAGTGCGTCCCCGGATGTCGGAGAAGCGCGGCTTGTGGTCGCCCTGTAGCGACTCCTGGATGTCGGCGACGATGGGCGTGACATCGACGGTGTAGATCGTGCTGAGGACCTGGCCCGCCCGGGCCGACTCGCCGATCGCGACGAGGTAGCGCGGGGACTCGGGGATCCTGAGCACCAGGAGCGCGTAGACCACCGCCGGGATGATCATCGAGAGGAACATCCACTGCCAGGCCTCGAGTCCGAGCAGCCAGACGTTGCGGGCGTTGCCTCCTGCGGCCTGGAGGACGAGGTAGTTGACCAGCCCTGTAGCGAAGATCCCGATGACGATCGCGAACTGCTGGAGCGATCCCATGCGGCCGCGGATCTGCGCCGGCGCGATCTCTGCGATGTACATCGGTGCCATGACGCTGGCTACGCCGATGCCCGCGCCGCCGATGAAGCGCCAGAGCATGAGGTCAGCGACGCCGAAGGGGAAGGCTTGGCCGATCGCCGCGACGAGGAAGAGCGCGGCGGCGACCAGCATGACGCGTCGTCGTCCGTATCGGTCGGCCAGGGATCCGGCAAACCACGCGCCGATCGCCGAACCGATGAGGGCGATGGAGACGACGAAGCCGATCGCGAGATCGCTGAGCCCGAAGAGCGACTTGATGGCCGACGTGGCTCCGTTGATGACGGCGGAGTCGTAGCCGAAGAGGAATCCACCGAGCGCCGCGGTGGCCGCGAGGCTGACGACCCTGCCGGTGCGGTAGTCCTTGGTCTGCGTCGCGGTGCTCATCGCGCCTCCCTCATCGCCTCGCCGTGGGAGGAAGGCTAGGGGGCCAGGGGCGTCAATGCGGGGTGTTTGCTCGCGTGCGTCAGGACGGCTGGCGGATACGGCTGCCCTCGCCGGGGGCGCCGGCCTCGACGAGGACGCGGTCGTGCACCCATTCCTTCATCTCGCTCACGTGGCTGATGACGCCCACCACGCGTCCTCGTGAGCGCAGGGCATCGAGTTGGTCGAGGACGACCGTGAGGGTGTCCGCATCCAGGGATCCGAAGCCCTCATCGACGAAGAGCGTGTCCAAGGTGACGCCACCCGACTCCTCACGCACGATGTCGGCGAGTCCGAGGGCAAGGGCGAGGGACGCGTAGAAGCGCTCGCCTCCGGACAGGGTGCCTGGGTCGCGGGTCTGACCAGTCCAGGCGTCGACGATGTCGATCCCCAGTCCCGCTTGTGCTCCGCCGGTCGATGACTCGTCTAGGGCGAAGGAGTACTTGCCGGAACTCATGCGCTCGAGGTGCACGGAGGCGGCCTCAAGGACCGCGCGGAAGCGGCGCTGGACCGCGTAGGCCTGGAGGGTGAGGTTGCGCAGGTTGGCGGAGCCTCGTGCTGCGCTCACCAGCGCGCCGAGCTCGATGGCGGCGTCGGTTTGGGCGCCCACCGACTCCAGGCTCGTGCGTGCGAGAGCCAGATCCTGGGCGAGTGTCGTGAGGGCGGCATGGGCATCGGCGAGACGCAGGCGCTGCGCGTCGGCGTCGGCGTGCACGGCCTGCGCTTCGACGCGTGCGGACTCTGCCACGGTCAACTGCACGACTGCCGCGTCGACATCCACGTCGAGCTCGAGGCCTGCGGCTGCGCTGCGTGCCTGCCGGAGGGCCTCGAGGGCGCCGATGCGGTGGGTGACCGAGGCGAGGAGCTCGGCCGCGCTCGCCGCCGTACCCACCTGATCACGATGTCGTGCCGTCTCGTCGGCGATCCTCGTGTCGAAGGTGCGGGCGTCGGCACGCGCGGCCGCCTCCTCGGCCACGAGGCCTTCGATGACAGCCGCGGATGCGGTGGATTGCACGTCCAGGTCCTCGACCGCAGCGGTGAGGGCGGGGACCTCCGCGGCACGGGCCTGAGCATCCTGGTGCGCCGCGAGGGCCGTGGCGAGCGATGCGATGACATCGTGCTCCGTCACTCCCGCGACACGTGCGGAGACAGCCGCCAGCTCTCGGTCGAGATCGGTGAGACGGAGGCGTGCTGCCTCGTGCGAGGCGCGGGCGGTCTCCTCCAGCGCCTCGGCCGTGGCCGATGAGTGCTCCGCGGCCTGGACGTCAGCATCGGTGACGAGGAGGCCCTCGTCGTCACGGGCGGGACGGGGATGCTCCTCGGATCCGCAGACGGGGCACGGCTCGCCGTCGGCGAGTCGCGCTGCGAGGTGGGCTGCGCGCTGGGTGAGTTGCATCCGCACGAGGTCGTGGAGTGCGAGGCGGGCCGAGTGGAGTGCGTCCCGGCTCGCCTGGAGCGCCTCGGCGCGGGAAGCCTCTTCAGTGCGCGCCGTGGCGATGCGCCCCTCGAGCTCGGCGTGCTGCTCGAAGGACTCCTGGAGCTCCCGCAGTCGCTCGGACTCCCGGGCGAAGTCGTCGACCCGATCGGCGAGGAGCTGTGCGCGGGAGAGGGCTGCGACGGCTTCCTCCCGGCGCTGCGGGAGAAGTGCGGCGTCCGCACGCGCTTCGACGATGCGCTGGGCGAGATCGTCAACTTGTGCATGCCGCCGTGCGCTCTCCTGCGCACGCGCCTCGGCCTGACTCTCCCAGTCGGCCAGGGGCTCAAGGCGGGTGCGCTGGGCGACGAGATCGTGAAGGACGGACTGCAGTCCTGCGTCGTCGAGCGCTGTCGCTTCCGCGCCCGCCAGCGCTTCGGCACGCGCGAGTGCGCTGCGGGCCACCCCTGCGGTGCGCGCTGCCTCCACGCGAGCGCGGGCGTCATGCTCGGCGGACTGGCAGGCGTCCAGTGCCGCGGCCGTTTCTCCAGCGCGCGCCGCCGCAGAGACCGACTCGGCCGCGAGGGAGCGGAGAAGGTCGTCGACGGTGAACTCATCGGGCACGTCGATCACTTCGGAAGCGCGCTCCTTGATGACGTCGAGCAAGCGTGCGACCTGGGACGCGGCATCACGTCGCAGGAGGAGTGCTTCGTCGGCCCGCTGCTTGAGATCCTCCTGGACACGCTGGAGGAAGCCGTCGTCGATGAGCCCTGCGATCGTGCGGTAGCGATCGAGGGGCTTGGCCTGGAGAAGCGTGTCGAACTCGCCCTGGGGTAGGACGACGAGGCGACGGAACTGATCGGCGGTGAGGCCGATGCGCTGCGTGAGGTAGACGCCGATCTCCTTGGCCTCGCGCATGTCGGGGACGGATTCGTCGTGCACGTGGAGCGTCTGTGCGGCGCGCTCAAGCGTCGTTCCCTCTCCGCGCGCCTTGGGGCGCTCATATGCGGGATTGCGCGTGATGGTGTGGCGCACCCCGCCGATGCTGAACTCCAGGCGGACCTCGGTGGGCTCCTCGGGTCGGCACAGGTGGCTGCGCAGGCGACCGGAGTCGGAATCCGACCCGGACAGGGATCCGTAGAGGGCGAAGACGATGGCATCGATGATCGTCGTCTTGCCAGCCCCCGTCGGTCCCTCGATGAGGAAGAGCCCCGATGCGGACACCGAATCGAAGTCGACCTCCTGGTGGCCGCGGAAGGGGCCGACGCCGCTGAGGGACAGGCGATGGAATCTCACTGCGATCCCTGGGCGATGCGCATGCGCTCGACGGAGTCGCGCAGGAGGTCGCGCTCCACCGCGTCGGGCGGTGTCGACGTGACGTGCTCGACGAACGCCTCGGCGATGGTCAGCGGGTCGCGTGCTGGCGCACCGTGCTCATCGCGCGCCTCCACGGCACTGAGCGCCTGGCGCTCGAACGCGAGCTCGATGGCATGGGGGAGCGCCGCGCGCAGGCGCCCCATCGGATCCGTGGGCCTCCGCGCGTCGGTGAGCACGACTCGCACCCAGTGGTCGGCGAGCTCGGCCGTGGCCGGATCGGCCAGGAGGTCGTCGAGGCTCCCGGTGATCGTCGTGAGGGCGCGCGGGACCGGTGCTGGGATCCGACTGACCTGGACCGGGCCCACAGCGGGGATGTCGAGCACGGACACCGACTTCACGTGTGCCTGCTCGGAGAACGAGAACGCGAGGGGGGATCCGCAGTAGGCCACGGTCTGCGCCGCCGCAGCCCGGACTGCCTGCGCACCGTGCAGGTGGCCGAGGGCGACGTGGTCGACACCGGCGAAGACGGATGCCGGTGCATCGCCGATCCCGCCCACACGGAGGTCGCGCTCCGACTCGCTCACGACCGCAGCGCCGTCGTCACCGGTGATGAACGCATGGGCCACGACGAGGGAACGCACGCCGTCACGCGCGGACAGGTCCTCGCGCACGCGGTCCATGGCGGCGTCGATCACCGCCGCATGGGAACGCTCGGCGCCGAGGGCAGCCCGATGGAGGTCAGGCTCGAGATAGGGGATGCCGTACGTCGCGAGTGCGACCCCGTCGGCTCCCTCGAGGACAAGCGGCTCGCCGATCCCCTCGAGTGAGGTGCGCAGATGCAGGCCGGACTGGGCCAGGAGCGGGCCGGCAAAGCCGAGACGCGTGGGGGAGTCGTGATTGCCGGAGGTGACGAGCATGGGGCATGTGCGCGTGATGCCGATGACGGCGTCCTCCCAGAGGGAGACGGCGGCCAGGGGAGGGACAGCGCGGTCGTAGATGTCGCCGGCGACGACCACGAGATCGATCTGCTCGCGCTCCACGAGATCGGTCAGCCACGTCACGAACACGCGCTGGTGGTCGAGGATGTCGACCCCGTGGAACGACCGTCCCAGATGCCAGTCGGAGGTGTGGAGGACGCGCACGGAGGCAGGCTAGCCGCGATCCCTGACGGCGACGTTCCGTGGCGAGCCGCGCGGCTAGGCTCCCCGCGTGGCTTCCTACTCCGATCACGTCGACGTCACCGATGGCGTATGGGACGTCCCTGAGGGATGGCTGCAGGGGCGTGGTGCCTGGGGCGGCCTCGTGGTCGCGGCCGCCGTACGCGCCGCCCGAGCCGTGGACCCTGACGCGCCGCCCCTGCGCGAGATCAGCGTCCACATGGTGGGGCCGGTGCTCCCGGGTCCCGCTCGGGTCGCGTGCACCCTCGTGCGGCGCGGCTCGGCGACCGCCGTGTGGCAGGTCGCCATCGTCTCCGCCGAGGGCGAGACCTGGGCTGTGGCCACGGTCGTCTTCGGCGGCGCCCGCGCTCTCGACGTCGATGCGCATCCGCGGCTCACCATGCCGGAGGCGCCTGAGTGGAGCGCTCTCGAGCCACTCGTCCTCGAACCCCCGCTCGCACCGGAGTTCCTCCAGCATCTCGCCGTGCGTCCGGTCGGTGGCTACCCGTACTCCGGCTCCGCCGACGATGTGCTCGGCTGGGTGGCCCCCGCGGTCGAGATCGACGCGTACGACGATGCGACGCTCACGGGCATGGTCGATGCCCTGTGGCCGGCCGCACTCGTGCAGGTCACGACCGCGCGACCCATGGCCACCCTGAGCTTCAGCGCCACGCTCCTCGTCGACCCCGCGAGCGTCGACGCACGCACTCCACTCCTGCACCGGGGACGCATGCTCGGCATGGCCGAGGGCTACTCGACCGAGAGTCGTGAGCTATGGACAGCGGATGGTCGCCTCGCCGTCCACAACTCCCAGGTGATTGCGATCATCCGATGAGCGGTCCCCTCGCCGGTCTGCGCTTCGTCGAGATGGCCGGCCTCGGCCCGGCTCCCTTCGCCGCGATGGTGCTCGCCGATCTGGGTGCGGAGGGCATCCGCATCGAGTCCCCGCGTCCCGGTCTGACCCTCGGCGATCCGATGCGCGATGTCACGCGACGTGGTCGCGCGGGAGTGGTCGTGGATGTGCGTCAGGATGCGGGCCGCGACGTTGTCCTGGACCTGGTCGCCGAGTCGCATCTGCTCATCGAGGGCTTCCGGCCCGGGGTCATGGAGCGCCTCGGCCTGTCGCCGGAAGCCTGCCTGGCGCGACGCCCCGCGCTCGTCTACGGACGCATGACGGGTTGGGGCCAAGACGGGCCCTGGGCGCGCACCGCGGGGCACGACCTCGACTACATCGCCGTCGCGGGGGTGCTCGCGCACATCGCCCGACGCGATCAGCCCCCGACTCCTCCGCTCAATCTTGTCGGCGACTACGGCGGCGGCGCCATGTTCCTGCTCGTGGGGATGCTGTCCGCGCTGTGGCATGCCGAGCGCACCGGTGAGGGTCAGGTCGTCGACGCGGCGATGGTGGACGGCGCCGCGCTGCTCATGTCCCTCTTCCACTCCATGTCCGCCATCGGGATGTGGCGCGAGGAGGCGGGAGTCAACCTGCTCGACTCCGGTACGCCGTTCTACGACGTCTATCGCACCGCGGACGGGAAGTGGCTCGCCATCGGCTGCCTCGAGCCAGCGTTCTACGCCGAGTGGCTACGCCTCGCCGGGCTCGACGGCGAGGAGCTTCCCGCGCAGTTCGATATCGCGGGATGGCCGGTCCTGCGCGCGCGCTTCGCCGAGGTGGTCGCCTCGTGCACGCGCGATGAATGGGCGGCGCTCACGGACGGCACCGATGCGTGCGTCGCACCCGTCCTCACCATGGGCGAGGCTCCCCGCCATCCGCACATGGCCGCGCGAGGCACCTACGTCGAGGTCGACGGTGTCACCCAGGCAGCGCCGGCACCGCGCTTCTCTCTCACTCCCGCGGGGGCTCCCGGCTCGGTGCGAGCGTCGGATCCGCGTGCCCTGCTCGACTGGGGCATCGACGAGGCGCGCATTGCGGCGCTGTCCTCGGAGGGCATCCTCGCCTAGGCGCGGCCCTCGTCCAGTCGCGCCAGCAGCAGCGCCACCTGCGCGTCGATGTCGCGCGCGCAGCGGATGAAGTCCTCGACGTCTCCGCCCGCAGGGTCGTCGACCTCGACCCAGTCGCGGGGGTCCTCCGCGGCGAGATCCGCTCCGGGCCAGTCGGGGAGGAGGAGGCGCGGGAGCGTCGCCGTCCGATCCGCTGCCTCAGGTGCCAGGCGCCGCACGTGCCGGACGTGCTCGGACTCGAAGGCCACGACGAGATCCGCAGACGTGACGTGATCACGCACGAGCGTGGTGCTGCGATGCCCGG
>Ga0181556_1002698_pt1 | contig 15974 bp, 19 predicted proteins | sample 011ome_14_FD_148651 | JGI IMG/M metagenome (GOLD analysis project Ga0181556, IMG submission 148651) | Coastal salt marsh microbial communities from the Groves Creek Marsh, Skidaway Island, Georgia - 011505AT metaG (spades assembly) | ecosystem: Environmental > Aquatic > Marine > Intertidal zone... | reverse complement strand
TCCCAATGGAACAGGCCGTAGGGATGATCGTGGGGAAAGCAGACGCGGTCCATCTGCTCCAGCGCATCGGCGTCGTCCTTGGTGGCCCGGCGGATCATGCTGCCACCTTGGCGTCGAACATTCCGGGATTAACGGTGTGCCGCTCCACCTCGCCGTGTTCGCCGTGGAAGACGACGGCCTTCATGGAGCGATTGCTGCGATAGCCCGCGCCCGCCGCGTAGGCATCGAGAGGAGGCAGCACTTCCAGGGTCTCGACCTTGCAGCCGGGGAAGGATTTTAGGCTTTCGTGGTGAACGTGCCCGGTGAACCAGACGCGGTGCGCCGTGCGGCCCCACGCTTCCGGCCGGTCGTGCGCCATGATGCCGGGCAGCTTCTCGCCCTTGATCTTGTCGCCGTGGTGCGTGCCAATTAAGACCTTACGCCACTCAAAATAATGGCAACCCATCGGGGACTTATCGACCGTCACACGGGGCTCGTTCTCGTACAGACACGCCAGCAGGATACGCATGAAGGCGGCGGTGGCTGGGTCGTGGTTGCCGCCCTCGAAAATCACGTTGACGTGGCGGTGCCGTTCCAGCGCGGCCATGATGACATGACGCACGATCCGCACGCCCGTCTCGACCATCTTGGGAAAGCGTCCGTCCGCGTCCAACAAGTTCTTGTGCGCCGGGGTGACGGCCGCATAGGAGTCGTAATGGTGAAAATCGCCCAAAAATGCGACCAAGGCTTGCTCACACGGCGGGCAGGTGTCGATCAGCCGCCGTGAGGCGTCGCGCAGTACCCGCTCCGCTTCCTTCAGGTCGTAGTTGGCGCCGCCGGTTTCCTGATCCCACGCGAGCATGCCGACGTGGTGATCGCCCACCGGGTAGACCGCGAGCAAATCCATGTGAGAGAAGCCCTTGGGCTTGGCTATCGGCTTGGCGGGCTTGATGTCATCGGCCAGTTTCTCAGCGAAGGCGATCCACAGGGCCTCGCGCTGCGCGTCGTCCGGTTTCTCAGAGATCCACTGGGCGGCGACGTTGCCCTGCTGATCGAGGAAGGTCGAAACCTTCGTGACCTTTTTCGGGTCCGGTAGCTGGAACGTATCGGCGGCGTCGCGGCCGGCGAGCTTGGTTTTATCCCACCGCGCAACCTCCTCCCCCGATTTGTCGCGGAGGATGGACTGGCCTTTCATCATCAGGCGCGGCGGCAATGTCGAGACAAAGCCTCGCCTTTTTGCCTCAATAACGCGGGCCTCGAATGTCGATCTGTTGACGTTCAGCGCGCGGGCGGCTGCGGATACGCTGCCATGCACCACGATGGCGTCTACCGCCTCCTGGCATTTCTCGTCAGGAAGCGGGGCTTGGGCCATTTTACTTGCCCTTCTCGATGGCGGATGCCAGCGCGGCGTTCTTTTGTGCCGATCCGGCCGAACTGCCCAGCCAGTAGCTCAGGACCATGCCGTAGCCGGTAGCGGCTGAACCGCCCAGCAGCAGCAGCGCCTCCTTCATGCCCTCGGGAACGACCTTGGCGAACAGCAGGTAGACGAAGCCTGCAAACACGATAATGGCAAGGACGGAGACAATCGGCGCACCCCAGGCTATCGCGCTGCCGGCCTGCGCCAGCTTGACCGTCTGATCGCGGGCGCTCTGCACGTCGGCGAGCTGAGCCTGCATCGTCTCAAATTCCTGCCGGCGGGCATCGGCTTCCGCCTGGATAACGGCCATCTTGAACTGGAGCGCGACGTTCGGATCGGCTGCGATGGCCTTCTCGATAGCGTTGGCGTCGTCGGTGCCGAGGATCTCGCGGGCAATCCCCGTCACCTTAGAAATGGCGGCGCCGGTCTTGTCTCCCATAATCCAACTGGCGACCGTGGGCGCGAGGCCCAACAGCAAGGGAAGAAACGGCATCGGGTGATCTCCTTCAGATTGGCCGGTCTTTGGCTATGCGATGCGCGCCTCGAAAGCCGTGCCTTTGAACTGCTCACGTTCGGCATTACGCCGGGACGTGATCTCCGGGGGAATGTGCCAGCGGTCGAATTGAAGGGCCGCCTCTTCAAAGCGCATGGCGTTAATGCGCTTTAGCAGCGTTGAAGATTTGAACGCGCCGATGCCGACGTTGTAGGCAAAGGACACCAGCGCATCGAACTGGTGCTGTTCAAGCCCCACCGTCACGCTGTCGTTGATGGCCTGTTCAAACGCTTCCAGATGGCGCGCGAAATCCGCGTCGGCCTTTTCCTGCGTGATCGGCCGCCCGTTGGGGATGACGCCATGCGTATTTCCCCAGCCATCGGTCCAGACGCCCACGGTGTCCTGATAGGGCTTCAGGCGGCAGCCCTCGCGGCCGTGCAACAGCTTGATGCCTTGCGGGCTGGTCTTCATCGCGCTGCACTCTTCCAGTGTCGCCGCGCCCGCCACGCGAAGAAGACGACAACAGCAATCCAGATCAAGGCTTCCCAAGTCACGACTTCCTGCCCGGCAGGATCGACGCAACCGCGTCCCACACCTTGCGAAGCCCGCCCAGGGGATCGGCCCGAAGCTGGCTCAACAACGCCGCCACCAGCACGATTAGGTCATAGGAGAGCGTAGGGACCACGGCGGCGATGGCGAGGCCGGTTACGTCGTGCCAGCCCCATTCCCGCGTCACCAGCAGGCCGGCGGCCGGGCCAATGAACAGGGCGAACAGACCAGCCGAAACGCGCTGCCGGCGTGTCAGCACATCGCGGCGGAAGCTGTCTCCAAAGAACGCACCCACGAAGGAGAACGGGATCAGGAACCAGAGCGCGTCCACCAGCGCGTCGATGCGTTCATTTATCATCATGGCGCCACGAAGCCCTGCGCGTTGAAGTAGACGGCGCCCGTGACCGTGGCGGTAATCGTCACCACTTCCAGCAGCGTTGCCGCTGTTCCCTTCAGCGGGCTTTGGAAGTTGACCGAAAGCAGCGGAAGCGCCACCGTCTGAAGCTGGCATCGCCACAGCACCGTGCCCGCCGCGCCATCCCGAATGGCAAGCTCTGTCGCCGCCCCCAGGGTGGCCGTATTGATCTGAATGTCCGTGATGTAGTTCCGAAGGCCCGCCGCAGCGGCAGCCTTTATCGTAACCGCCGTGGTCGTGTTCACGATGCCGGAAGCCGCAGCCGCATAGGTCCAGCGGTTTGCCGGGGCGGCATAGGGCGTAACGAGCTGCTTTCCCTGATCGTCGCCCTGTGCAAGCGCGTCGGTGGCGTCGGATACCGTGCCGGGAGTGGCATTGTAAACAACCAGCATACTGTTTGGGTTGAGGGCCATTGTTCTCTCCTTGCTTTCCTGTTCAGACGTGCCGCGCGATGGCAGCGACGATGATGTTGCGAACGTCGGCCGCGCTGATATTCAACTGGCTTGCCATCGCCAGAAGCATCTGGTTGTCGGACCGCACGATGTCGGTGAAGTCCCAATACAGGGTGGCGTCCTCGTTGGCGGCGATGGCGGCCTTGACTGACGGCCACAGGCCGCGCGCCTTCAATTCCAACGCGAATCGGAGCTTGCTTGTCTCGATCGGAGGTGGCGGAATGTCTGCAACACTCACCACGCCCCGCGCACTCAAACGCCATGCCGCGATCGGTGCGACCGGCAAGTCATCCACATCGGCCACGAAGTGCGGGCGATCCTTCGGCACGTCGGGCGAGGCGATGGCATCGGCCAGAGACAGACCAGCGGTCGGCGTCCACGCAACGACGGTACCATCGTCGCGCGCCCAGAGAACGACTTCGCTCATGCGATCCTCTCAACAATCATCTGTGTCGCTGTGGCGCTAGAACCGCTCGGGTTGGCTTTCATCAGGCCGTTGATGCTGGAGGCGTCCAGCGCCTGCAATTTCAGGTTGCCGGCCGGGTTGGTCGCTTCGCACTCGATGCAGATGGTATTGCCGTTGTTGTTCGGCGATTGCGAGGTCGGTTGCCGGAAGGTCGTCGTTCCGTCCGTCAACTTGAAGCCGAAGGAGGCGTTCGCGGTGGCGGTGTCGAGGAAAGTGCCCGACACACGCGCCCGCCACGTTCCCGCGGTGCCCTGGGCGATCGACAGCACGTCGAAATAGGTGCCGGTGTTGTTCAGCACCACGTCGGCGGCCAGGGTCGAGACATAGCGTACCGACCACGGCCCGACGACGTGCCATCCGTTCGATCCGTTACATTCAAATTCGATGCGGCCACGCGGGATGTTGATAACCACCTGCGTTGTGTTTGAGCCGGCGATGGTGTCTGCGCCGTTCGGTGCCAGAGATATGGCATTCGTCTGCGAGGCCGATCCGCTTTCGTCAATGATAACGAGGCGACGGCCGGCATTGAACGTGCTGGCCGCAGGCAGCGTCACGGTGCGGGCGGCGCTGAGCGATGTATAGGCCACCAGATAGTCGGTCGAGAGGACGGTGTAGATGGCGTCCGCAACCGTCGTGCGGCTGTCGATCTTGAGATTTACCCGCGATGCCGCAACAGTTGTGTTAGCCAATCCGGGCACGGAAACCGTCTGGAGGTGCCAGACTGGCGTGGTGGTTGAACAGGTGACGGATACCAGCGCATTGGCCGGAATATCCCCGGCCGCCAAGGCCGCCCCGTTCGGCCAGAAGATCGTGCCGGCGCCGACGCCGTTCACGTTAATCGTCGGGTTGGTGACGGTGTTCGCCCCCGATGCCTTGAAGCGGAACGTCTGCCCGATGGCATAGGCCGTGATGGCTGGCGCCAGCGTGAGCGTGATTGCGTCCGCTGTGCCGCCCGCCGCGATATAGGTAGTGCTGCCGTCCTGCACCTGCCCGGCAGAGGCGTAGCTGTCGCGCGCCGTGGCATTGCTGACGCCGGTATGCCTGAACCCCGCCATTGGCAGGTTCGCGGTAACGGTCGTTTGCCCGTCCTTGGCGATCATCGTTGAGAGCGCCGTAGAAATGTCGGCAAGCAGCGTGTTCCAGTCTGTCGGCGATGCGATGGAGCCAGACGACGCGGGATTCCACGAACCGGGAAGCGCCGGAGCGGAATAGGTGCCTGAACCGTTGAGGGGCATTGTCTTTCCTATGGTCCCATGAGTGTTTCAGCGAGGCCCGCCGCTGCGCCGACGCGGCCGGATGCACCGCCGGCCCGCTTCTTCAGAAGCTCCTCGGCCAAAGCGAGGATGCGGCGCGTCTCCGCGCTGTCGGCGTTGAGCGTCATTTGCCCGATCTGGTTCCGAACGGCCTCGTTCGGCTTCAGGAGCATTTCTGGAATGTCCATCAACCGCTCGAAAAATCGCGGCGTGACACCGCCCGGCGTGACGCGGAAGCCTGCGTTGCCGGTGTCCATCACTTCCGATAGCTTTTCGGCCGTCTTGGAACCCTTCAGCAGTTCGTTGCTGGTATTGGCGAAGATGCCTTCCGTCTCTGCGCGGCGCATGATCTCGCGCGCCTGATCGGGTCCATAAATCTGCGTCAACCGCGCCTGAATTTCGCTGCCGTTCGTCACGTCGCGCGCCAGGGAGCGCGCCTGGTTGATGGCGTTCCGGCCGCTGGTGAGGTCGCGGACGGTGTTGGTTGAACCCGCGCGCACGGCGGCCTGCTGCTGCGTGTTGGCGCCCGAAAGAAGTTCGGCAAGACCGGGCGCCGACGAGTTCATGCCCTTTTCGGTCGTGCCGCTGGCAAGGAACGCACGGCCGGCGTCGAAATGCTCCGGCAGGGAAGCGGCCTGCGAATACAGCGCGTCGGCTTCCGCCAGCTTGGGATTGGCGGCCTTCAGGCGGTCCATGTACTGCGTGCCAAGGTCGCGATACCACGACGCCATCGGGCCGGGCCGGGCGGTTTCCTTGTCGAAGCCCAAGTCCCAAATGGCCTGCTTGACCTTGTGCATGATCTCGACGGGAGAGGCCGGCGCGCGGTCGGTGCCGATGCGGGTAGCCTTCTCTGCCGTCATCACCCGATCGATGGCCTGCGCCACGGCCGGATTTTCATAGATCGCCATCAATTCCGGCGACTGCCGGAGGCCCGCGTCTGCCATGTCGCCATAGACTTTCTGGCCCACGGCGCGGAGGTTCTGATCGAAGGCCTGCCCGTCGCCCCGCAAGGCAAAGGTCGACGGCGGCGATTCGCTACCCTCGAAAGCCGAGGTCAGGCGGCGCGGCGCAGCGCGGTCGCGGGCTTCCAGTACGTTCTTGGCATAGGTCGATGTTTCGCCCGGCAGCGTGTTGGCGCGGCGTGCTTCGCGCAGGAACTGTTGTTCGGTATCGGCCAGGGTTGCCCCCTCGCCCATCCGGGCAAGCCGTGCCTCGATCTGCGAGCTGCTGGTGCCGCTGCGCTGAAGCGCGGTCGCCAGCCGGTCGATTGCGCCGCGTTCCGCGACGTTGCCGGTCTTGGCAACCACGGCGTCGGCTGCATTGCTGATGAAATTACCCGCGCCTGCCGCTCCGTCCGGTGCGGCGGCCGACAGGGATTGGGCGGGGATGCCGCCCTTGAACAAGCCACCAACGACGCGGGCAGCCGGCGCCACGATCTGCTCCGACACATAGCGGCCCGGCGCGGTTTCCAGCGCCCGGCTGGCGGCAGCGCCTACGAAGGGAATGGCAGCGCCTGCTCCGGCCCCCAAGGCACCCTGAAGGGCGGCCTGAGTGGAGCGATCGGTAAAGCCACCCTCGCCCTCGCCAAAGCCCTGCGCGGCACCAAGGCCACCGCCTACGGCTCCCATCTTGACGGCGTTGCCGAGGAGGCTAGGCCCCATTGCAGTTGCGGCAGCCGGGAGGGCAGCCACGGACGTTGCGATGTTGCCGGCGATGTTCGCGGCGCCTGCGGAGATCGGATTCTGTTCGGAGAATGACTTGTCCTGCCCGCGTGTGGCGGCGAGGTTCTGGCCGTAACGGTCGCTGAAGTTTTCACCCGGCGCACCACGGCCAAGGAGGCCATGCGTTGCCGCGTCCAAGGCCGCCGTGATCTCGTCGGCATAGCCAAAGGTCACGCCGTTGGCCGCCTGCCGGGCGAGGTTATCGACAAACCCGAGGCCGCTTGCCTCCTTGCCGGTTTTCTCGCCCTTCTCCCGCGCGACGATGTTCCGCGCGCCTTGGGCGGCTTCCTGCGGAGAACCCGCCTGGATGCCCACCACCCGGCCATCGGGGAGTTGGATCTGGAAAACGTCGCTCACTTGATGCGCTTTCCGTTGATGTCGTAGACCGGGACGCTGCCCGCCGCGCCCTGCGCGGGCTGCTGTGGCTGGCTCGGCGTCGTCAGCACGTCCTGCGGATCGAGGCCGTAACGCTTGGCGCGCTGCGTGAACTGATCGGCAATGCCGTCATACTGCGCCTTGTAGGCATTCACGCGGCTTGCGGCCTGCTCCATGATGCGGGCGCGCTGCTCGGGCGGGAACTGACTGCCGCCATTGACGGCGAAAATCATGCCCTTGATCTGATCCGGCAGGCCCTGCGCGTTGCGGACCATGATCTGCTCACCCTCGCGGACAACCGAGGTCGGGTCGAACAGCTTGGCGAGGCCATACACAAGGTTGAGGTCGGCCACGCGGTTGTTCTGCGTTGCCGCTTCCTGCATCGACTGGAAGATCGGCACGACCTCGCGGTAGTCCTTCACCGACTTGAGCTGGTTGAAGTCGTCCGCGAGTTTGCCGCTCATCTGGAAGCGCGAGGCCGGCGTGTCGATCACGCGCGGGTTGACGTTGCCGTCCGTTTGCGCGCCGACAATCTCCGGTCGGCGATAGGCGCTCATGTCGGGCTGAAGAAGCTGGCCGTTTGCCGCCTGCTTCGGCTCGGCAATGCGATTGAAAGCGGCGTGATACTCCGGCGACGACGGGTCGCCCTTGGTGAGAATGTGAACGTCGCCGGCCGCCGTGCCCGCATCGGGGCCGCGCTGCTGCTTGCCGCCGTCTGTGATGATCTTTAGCAGCGCTTCCTGGCGCTTCACCTTGTCGGGGATCATCATGGCCGCCGTCACTTCCGCCTTGGGAAGCTGGAGGCCCTGATAGTTGATCGTCTCGCCGTTCGCCTGCGGTGCCGGCGCGTTGAGCGCCTGCGGGGGCGGCTGCATCTGCCCGTCTGCTGAGCCTTGCGCGACTTGCGGCGAAAATTGCTGCGCGTACTGCACGCGGTTGTTGAAGCCGTGACCGCCCTGCGGGTTCTGTGGTGTGTACCCTGCCGGCCGAAAATAAGTCATCATTGCGGCCTGCCGCGCCTCCGGGGTTTTTGCCTGGAGAGCTTGCTGGTATTCGGGCCGCGTCTTGAACTCGTTGGCGTAGAAATCAAGCTGGGCGGTCGGGTTTGACGGATCTTCACCGCGCGCCTGCGCCTCGTTGACCAGAGACGAGCGGCGCTCATTACGCCAACCGCCCATGCCGTAGCCAGTGCCGCCATCATGCACGGCATTCGGGTTGAAGCCGCTCTCCTGATAGAGATTGCCGACCATCGTTGTCGCCAACTCAGGCGGGATGTTGTGGACGTTGACGAGATACTGAATTTGTTTTTGCGCCTCGGCTTTGGCCTGTGCCGGCGGCACACCTCCGGCAACCTGCGTATTCCCGCCACCGGCCGGCGTTGCGCCCGGAGGCGTGATGCCGAAAGCCGCCATGGCGCGGGTTTGATCTTCTTGGTCCTTCTTGTCCTTGTAGTCGATCAGCCCCTTGGCGCGCTGATCCGCGACATCGGACATCATCATCGCGTTTGCCGTGTCGGACAGGTTCGGCCGGGAGGCCAGAATGTTGCGGGCTTCGGTCGGGTTGGTCGCGTAAAGCTGCATCGCCTTGGCAAGCGCCGTCTGGTCAGCGGTCTGCTCGCCCTTGGCCTGCGCCAGCGCATAGCCTTGCGTCAGGCCACCCAAGCCACCCTGTAGAGCGCGGGCAAGTCCCTCCATCGGGGACCGTACAGGAGCCGTGGACGTGCCCTGCTGCGAGATCGCCGCGCCGGTTGCATAGAGCGGGTTTTGGAGCAAGTAGTCGGTGAGCTTGGCAGCCATCAGACGGCCCCCAATTCAGCGTTGAAAGAGGCCATCAGCGGGAACACCTCGCGCGCCACCATGCCTAGCTTGGCTTGATAGGCTGCGCTCAGTTCCGGGTGATACTTGGCGAGGTAGCCCGCCCTGCCCTCGCTCCACCATGCCGAGCAAGTCGCGCATTCCGGCGCGTTGACGTTGTTCTCGTAGACCCGGCAGATGGGCGCACCCACCTCACGGAGATAGGCAAACACGTCTGCGTGCGACCAGTCCTGCAACGGGAGCCACAACTCGTAGCCCAGCGTCTGATCCCCGCTCACAGCCGGGAGTTTCGCCATGTCGCAGGTTTTGCTGCCCCGGATGGCGAGGGTGACGCCATCGGCCATCATGCGGGCGTGCATCGGTATCCAGAGGTTGTGCCCGCAGCACTCGTAGCGCGCGGAAATGCGGGTCTTGCCGCCCATCAACATGCCGGGAAGCGTCCCGGTGCAGGGGACCAGATCGCTCGGCAGGCCGTTGACGGACGCCCACGCCTGCGAGTCGGAATCAATCCGCACGAAGCGCGGCACCATCGCCTCGACGCTATCGACGATTTCCCGCACTTCCGGCAGGAGGTCGCCCGCGTCCACATGGTACAACGTGATGCGGTCCCAATACGGGCGCAGAAGGTATGCAACCGCCAGTGAGTCCTTGCCGCCGCTGAATTGCAGCGCAATATTCCCGCCCTCGGGCAAAGGAGGAATTGTGAAGCGCTTATTCATGATCGCGATGCTTGCAGCCCTTGCGGGATGCAGTACCCCATACGGCCCCAGCGGCCTCGCTGGCGGATACGAGGAAACCCAACTCGCTCCCAACATCTGGCGCGTGTCCTTTACCGGGAACGGCTACACCTCGCAGGAGCAAACGCAGGACTTTGCCTTGCTGCGAAGCGCCGAACTCGCCACTAAAAACGGCTTCCGTTATTTTGGATTTGCTGGCGCTGCCGTGCGAGCCAATGCGGGGGGAGTCGTCACTATGCCGGGATACAGCACTACCAGCGGCAGCGCTTCGATTTACGGCAATTCGATCTCCGGCAGTTCCAATACGATCAGCTATCCAGGCGCTGCTTATGCGTGGACCTACCCGACCGCCAACAACACCGTTGTGATGTTCCGGGATCGGCCGCAGGTTGAGGCGATGATCTACGACGCGCAGTTCATCTGCCGGTCGATCGGCACCAAGTACAAGGTGAAGTGCCAAGGCGACTAGGGCGATCATGCGAACATCGCCCCGGCCATGAGGGCGGAGCCGCCCAGCCCGAACAGGCCGCCCATCGTCGAATTGCTGGACTGCATTCCTTGGTTGTAGGCGTTCATCTGCCCCTGATAGGCCGCGATCTGCGGCGAGGTCACATCGGTTGTGGGAATTTGCGCCTGCGTCGGCGTCGCCCACGTCGGTTGCGTCACGCCGCCGCCGAAGCCCTGCAAGGCCTGATAGTCCTGTAGGGGCTGGTTACGGATCGAGGTCCGCTCCTGAATGCCCTGGTTGCGGAGCGTCTGGCCCTGCTGGAGATTCTGGCCCGCGATGTTGCCGGCGTTGATCGTGGCCTGGTTGGAGGCGTCCACCCGCGCCCGCTCCAACGGGATCATGGCGTTGTTGTAGGCTTCCGATCCTGCCGCTACGCCCTGGTTGGCAAGCTGCGTCTTTTGCATGTCGGTCTGCCGGTTCAGATCCTCCGTCGATCGAGCCGTCAGCGCGCTGTAGGCATCGTTGCGAAGCTGGGTCTGGTCCTGCGGGAGTTGCGGCAGCCCGTCGTAGTTGAGCGGTGTGTTGACCGAATTGTTGACGCTGCCCAGCACGTTGCCGGCGGTGTCGAGCGCCCGGCTTTGCAATCCCGTCGTCTTGTCGTAGATCGCCTGCTGCGAGGGACTGAGCGTCTGCGTGGCGGTAAACCGGGGAATATCCCGGCCGTCTATGCTCGCCGTGCCGGTCTGCTCATACGTCAGGTTGCCGTAGGGCGTTACCTGATTGGTGTTACCCAGATAGGCGTTGGAAATGCCCGTCGCGACATTGGTATTCTTCTGGTCGTTCGCCACCTTGTTGGCATCGAACTGGGGAGCGCTGCCGCCGCCACCTTGCATTTTAAGCTGCCCGCCGCACCTCTTCAGTGCGGATTTTCCGACGTTCCCACTCCGACCGTAGAAGGCGCGCGATAACCGCGTGCGATTTAGGCCCATAGTGGCAGGCTTGAACGCCCTCCTCGGTGAACCCGAGGCCGCGAAGCATGGCGCGTGCGCGCCGGTTCGCCGTGGAAGTTCTCGCCCAAACTCGATTTGCGGAGAGCTGTCGGAAAGCGTAGTCGCCCAAGGCGGATACGATGCCGATGCTGAATGCGTGGGATGTTACACTGGCCGCGCTTAATTCCAAAGTCGAAAATTCGGGGCGATGGTTGGAAAACACAACCCCCGCTATCATGGCGCCGTCTTCGCGCAGCACTCCGAAAGCGCCGGCCACGTCCCGCCACACCGGCCGCTCGATCGGCGACAGGTCGGCCACGAATTTAAGAACCGCTGGCTCCTGTCCGGTCAGCAGCGTGCGCCTCACAGGACGCCTCCGCGCTCCGCGAGCAAATCGAAAGAGTTGATCTGACAGGCACCGCCGCGCGTAGCACCAACCATATGCACGGCCGCCCATGTGCCGATCGACCCTACCGACTGCCACCGGGCGTCCAGAACATTCGTCCCGCCCCATGTGCCCGGCCACGTCCAGGGCCATGCATTGCCCGTAACGGCGGTGGCCGAGATCGAGCCGGTCAAAACCGTCGTAGTGTCGAAATCGGTGTTTACCTCGATGCCGAACGCCACGCCCGAACCGGTGAGCATGACGGGCCGAACCATCTTGAACAGCTTGTTTCGTGCCCCGCCCGGCTGTTGCCAGGACGTGCGGACTTCCCAGTTGATTTGGCTCCCGTTGTCCTGATAGCCCACGTCTGCGGTGTAGACGACGCCAGCGTTGCCCGCGAAGTAAAGCGCGCCGTTCGCCGCTCCCCAGCAGTTCGTATTCATGTTGGAGAATTGGCACCACGCGCCTGTGATTGTATTCATCACGAGCTGGCCCGCCGTCGTGTTGGCAATCATCGGGACATTCACGATCAGATAGCGCGCCTTCGGGTAGGTCATCACCTGCCAACCGAAAAGCGCGCTGTAGTCGCTGGCATACTGGCTGAAGAGCGTCTGTATCCGTGCCGTGATCGCCGCTTTCTGGTCGGATTCCCGCCCAAATTCCAGCAGCGCGTTCATGCTCATAACGCCGTTTGCCGTGACGATGGACAGATCCCCATTGAGCCGCGCCATGCATCGCCGGCCGATGGGCGCCGCCGTATTGAAGATGCCGGAAAGGGCGAAAGTATTGGCCGAGGTCGGGTCGGTGCCCTGATAGACGGCGATCTCGCCATTGCTGGTGATGACGGCCAGATAATCGTCGGCGCCGTCGCCCGAATCGCGGGAGAAAGAGCCGGCCGCCACGATGTAGCCGCCCTTGCGGAACACCGATCCCAGCGGGAACTCGGAGGCCGCGCCCGCAATGGCCTGCGTGCCCAGGTACCAGAGCGAGAGGCTGTTGTTCTGGACGAACCAAAGGCGCTGCTTGAACTGGAACACGTTGCAGAGCGTCGAGGACGTAACCACGGTGATGGCCGGCGTTGCCCACGTCGTGCCGTCGAAGCTGCGTACCGAGTCCGTGCCGTTGCAGCAGATCAGATAGGCGCCGCCCGGCGTCTTGATGTTGGTCCATTGCCAATCGGCGCTGCCGAGGCCCGTTACGACGGAAGTGGCCGCACCCGAGGCCGTCGCGTCCCAAATCTTCGTGCTTTCGCAGGCAAATAGCTTGTCCGCGCCCGTCAGACCGTAATAGGTCATCAGCGTGCGGATGGGGTTGGTCATGCCCGTTGCCCATGACGTGTAGCCCTTCCGCACGGCCACATAGTTGGCCTCGGGGAACACGTTGACGAGTGCGAGCGCATCGTCTGGTTTCATGTCCGAATAGCCGTCGCGGGCGTTTAGGCCGTTGACAGGGGCCGGCAGATTGTAAGCCGTGGCGACGGCACGCTTGCCGGCGAAACGTCGATCGGCGACGGCGGGGGCGAACATCAGGGCACCACCACATAGGCCGTAAGCGTGCCGCTTGCGAGGTTGATTGCGCCGCCCGTCAGGTTCAGGAAGTTGACCGACACGATATTGGCGGCACTCACCCACGCGTTCAGGTGCAAGCCCTGTTGGTCAAGAGAGAACGTGCCCCAAACAGGATAGCCCACCACCGCACCCGTCACCGTGACCGTCGTGATCGGCGTTGCCGCCCCGCTCGCCACGTTCGGCGGATCGTAGGTTGCCAGGCCCGTCAGCACCTGCGTCACCAGCCCGGCAAAACGATCCGACACCAGAGACTTAAAGATCCATTCCGGCGAGTAGATGGGAAGGGCGGTCGCCATTTAGCTACCGAAGCCAGTGTCCGGAATGAACGGGCTAAGACGGGTCCACGGATAGTTGCGCGAGGCGCTGAGCTTCGGCATTCCGCCATCGCGGGCCGCCAGCCGCTGGAGCAGTTCAATCCAGCTCTGGTATTCCTGGCTGTAGTCGAGGCCCTTGGCCCGCAGGAAGCGCCAGCGCACGCCGCGCGCCACAAGCGTCTCATCGAAGACGCAGGTATCCGTATCCACGCTGAAAGCGCTTTTCGTCGGCGTCGTGTCGCCCGAAGCGTAGACGTAGAGGTTTGAGACGTACTCATAGGCCACCGTGTCGCCAGCGGTCGGCGTCGGCGTCATCAGGAAGTCGTTTCCTCGGATGCGGAAGCCATAGTACATGCTGGTGAAGGTCGGCCCTGCCTTCTCCTGCTGCCACTGTTGCGGACTCATCGGCCCCCACAGGGGACGGTCAACGGTGCGATCCCATGCGGAGTTGTCGCAGAAGCGCGCAAAGTCCGTGGGCACGGCGCTGGTCTGGATGCTTGCCGCAACCGTGGTGAAGGTCTTTTCCTTCGTCAGTTTTGTCCACGCATGATCCGGCCAGGACGCCAGTTCCAGCCCCTCGTCATTCATCAACGACCGAAGCTGAATGGTCTGCGTGTCGGTTGCCGAAAACGCGGCCGTGGGCACGGGAATAGCCAGCCATGACGCCGCCGTCTGAAGAATAGAAAGCGCGGTCAAGTCGGCTCGCCGTACTGGTTGGAGAAGGCGCCGCGCCAATGCTCCGGCAGGAGCTTCTTTTGGGCGAGGAGCTGCTGGATGCTGGCCTGCACGTCGCCACGAACCGATCCATCGGACGCGCCGATCTGGACAGGCGCCGGCATCGGCGGGACCTCGGGAGCCATTGCGGGCTGGGCGGCAGCCGGCATTGCGGCTTGCGGGGCGGGCGTCGTGTTCCGAACGACCTCGGCAGAGGCCTGCGGGAGCATGTAGCGGTCCATCGGCAGGGACGCGCCCGGTCCTTCAAAGGGCGGCAGCGCGGGAGGCGTCGCGGCGACATTGACCGGCGGCGCCGCCGGTACCTTTGGATTGGGATTGAGATGGCGTCCGATGCGGGCGAACAGTTCGGCCAGCACGTCCGGTTCGCCCGTCGGGCCGGGATTGCCGCGACGAAGCGCCTCCGCTTTCCGGTATCGTTCGCTCACAGGGTCCATATCAGGCCGCCTTGCGTTTCGGTTTCTCCAAGTCCTTCAGCCGATCATCGAGCGAGGCGATGGTCGCCTGAAGCTGCTTGTTCTTCTCGCGTTCGATCTCCAGATCGGCCGCCATCTTCGCCAGCGGCTGCTGGCCGGCACGCTGATCCAGGAAAGCCTTGGCGCCCTGCTTGAAGCGCTGGAAGCCCATGAGGCTTTGCGACGCCGTATCGGCCAAGTTCGCCAGGGCCTCGATCGAGTGGACGCCCATCGCCTTCAGCGTCGAGCGGATGCCGTGGTCGAGGATCGCCAGTTCGGTCAGCGGCGTTCCCGTCATGTCGCCCGTTTCGTTCTTCTTGAAGGCCGCGATCATCGGCCCATAGATGCGGTGGTTCTCGACCACCTGCCCATCGGGCTTCTTGCGTTCAACCACCAGAACCGCCTCCGAACGCATCAAGCCCGGCCCCTGCACATGAGCCAGCAGGACGGTGTCGAAGACTGGCACGCCCTGCGCCGCAGTCGCTTGGTCATCCTTTTCGGACGACCACTCAAACCAGACGACGTTCTGCTCTTTGGGGTTTTCGGGATTGGGGACGATAAAGGGAGTCGGGTCGGTCATTTGGCCTCCATGCCGGTCTTGGCCGGGTCCGGTTGAACAAAGGAAAAGACGGGGGCCGAAGCCCCCGCCCTGTAGTCAATCGTTAGAGGATCTGGCCCTGCGCGTGCGGCCGGTCGATGGTGTAGATCGCCTTGTTGGCGCTCGGCACGCCGTTGGCCGAGAAGGCCACCGCGCCGAGAACCTGCTTGCCGTTAACCTGCGTGGTGGAGACGGTGGCAGTGGCCTGCCAGAACGCCTTGTCGCCCGCCGCCACGGTGCCGTTGGTGTTCACGACGGCGGCGCCGCCGATCTGGTACCAAGAGAACGTGGTGGCCGAGGTATTGGCGGTCATGGCGATGGCGAGCGCCTTGCCCGAGCCGGCAGTGCCGGCCCAGCGAACCACCGTGGCATCGGTCGAAGCAACGACACCCGCCGAGAGGTTGTATTCGACGACATCGCCCACCGCGAGCGAAGCCACGCCCGGAAGGTAGATGAACTCGCCGACGCCGTACTTGCCGGTCGTGTCGATGAACCGGCGGACGGTGCCCACCGGAACCTGCGGCCCAAGATTGGTACCGGCCGGCGACGTGATGACGGTATCAGCCGCATCGCCGGGATTGGGAGCGCCGCCCATCGTGTCGAGGGCAGCCCAGGAAGCAACAGCCATGTCAGTCTCTCCTTACTTGCAGACGGCCTGGAGCGAAGCGTTGCTCAGGGTCATGTTGCCGGCGAACCCGATGAGCTTGACCATCGCGTCCTGATTGGTGCTGAAGCGGTCGGGATCGAGCGGGACCATGTTCCGGTCCTTGTGGGGACGGAAGTAGATGTAGTCCGTGTTGAACCCGTAGACGTG
>Ga0181556_1002689_pt1 | contig 16000 bp, 15 predicted proteins | sample 011ome_14_FD_148651 | JGI IMG/M metagenome (GOLD analysis project Ga0181556, IMG submission 148651) | Coastal salt marsh microbial communities from the Groves Creek Marsh, Skidaway Island, Georgia - 011505AT metaG (spades assembly) | ecosystem: Environmental > Aquatic > Marine > Intertidal zone... | reverse complement strand
GAGCCTGAACCGTGGAGAGTCGCTCGTCAACCATCCGCACCGGAACAGAGACTTGGATAGCCAACTGTCGGGCAAATGCCTCGGCGTCTTCGGTGGAGGCGGTGGCGGATCCGGAAAGACCGAGGGGTAGACCGATAATCACCTCAAGGGGTTCAAGATCGTCCACCAGTGCGGCAATGGACGCAAGGGCTGACTCCCTGGCAAGCGTCCGAACCGGCACCGCCAACAGCCCCTCCGCATCGCTACGGGCTATACCGACTCGGACAGTTCCGACGTCGACACCCAGCCTGGCACCTTTTCTCACCTCATCGAATCCACTGCGCTCTGAACATCCCGAAGGGCAAGCGCAAGTGCAGAGCCCTCAGGTCCACCGCCCTGGGCTAGCTGTGGTTTACCGCCACCACCGCCACCCATGGTGGCGGAGGCAGCTTTGACCAGATCCCCTGCGTGAGCTCCCTTTGCAACAGCTTCTGGTGAGGCTGCAACGACGATAGTTCCGCGACCGTCAATCGACGCTCCGAGCGCCACAAGGTGAGGCCCTCCGGCCAAGGCAGACGCCACCGATGAAGTCAGAGACCGAAGCTCATCCGCACTGTGAACACCGGTCACTTCTGCAACCACGGAAGGCACAGCTCCATCACGCACCTGGGCGGCCAACGAGGGAACCATCGCGTTGAGTCCCGCTGCGCCGGCTTGAGAGACCTTCTTCTCCAGGGTCTTAACCTGAGTGACCAGTTCTTCAACCCGCGAGGTGATGTCTTCCCGCGGCGTCTTGAGCAAGCTGGTCAGCTTACGGATGAGCGCTTTCTCGACAGAGAAATTTTCCACCGCCGCCCGGCCGACGAGCGCCTCAATGCGCCGTGCGGTGGAGCTGACTGATGACTCGCCCAGAATCGTCACAACACCTATCTGCGACGAGCGGCCAACGTGTGTTCCCGCGCAGAGTTCTCTCGACCAAGGACCGCCGATGTCCACCATACGAACCGTGTCTCCGTACTTTTCCCCAAAGAGCGCCATAGCTCCGAGGGATTTGGCTTCGTCGACCGGGAGAATCCGCGTGGTCACCTCAAGGTCATCCCGGATTGCCTGGTTCACGGTGGACTCGATGGCCACCTCTGCGTCTTCCGAAAGAGCCTGGTTCCAGGAAAAGTCAAGGCGCATATACCCGGCCCGGTTCAGCGACCCCGCCTGCGTCGCATGGGGGCCCAAGGTGTCCCGAAGAGCGGCATGAACAAGGTGGGTCGCGGAGTGAGCGCGCTGTCCTTCAGATCGGGTGGGAGCGTCCACCTCAGCCACCACCGTCTCCCCCACTGACAGCTCACCAGCGTCGATAGCAACGGTGTGACTGATGAGACCCGGAATCGGCTTTTGAACGTCCACTACTCGAGCGGTTCCGCCCTCGCCCTTCAGGGAACCAGCATCAGAGACTTGCCCACCGGATTCCGCATAGAGAGGGGTGGAGGCCAGAATTACTTCAACCTGCTGGCCTTGCGAGGCAGTCGCCACGCTCTGACCATCATGGAGTATTCCCAGGATTTCTGACTCGATTTGAAGAGTGTCGTAACCCGTAAACACTGTTTCGCCAGAGGCCCTGAACTCTCGATAGACCGACAAATCGGCCAGAGCCGACTTCTTCGACCGTGCGTCAGATTTGGCCCTGGTCCTCTGTTCCGCCATCAGAGCGTCGAAGCTCTCTCTATCCACACTCAGGCCGGACTCTTCCGCAATTTCCAGCGTCAGATCGATGGGAAAACCATAGGTGTCATGGAGCAAGAAGGCAGTGTCACCAGCGAGTGCTGACTTTCCTGCTGTCCGCGTTTCTCCTACCGCGACGTCGAGGATTGATGTTCCCGCCTCAAGGGTCCGAAGGAAAGACTCCTCCTCCGCAGTGGCGAGTGCCGCAACGCGGTCATATTCAGCGGCCACGTCAGGGTACGCGCTGGACATGGCGTCCCTCGATGCAGCAAACAGCTCGGTGAAGCTGGCTTCATGCACCCCCAGGAGTCGCATTGACCGGATGCTGCGTCGCAGCAGTCTGCGCAGGACATACCCTCGACCGTCATTGGACGGGACAACACCATCGGTCATCAGCATGAGGGAAGAGCGAATGTGGTCCGCGATGACGCGCATGCGGACATCGTCTTCCTGATCGGCCCCATAGCGGCGACCTGAAAGCTCGGACGCAACGTCGAGAACAGGTCGAACCTGATCAATCTCGTACATGTTCGCCACACCCTGCTTCAGGAAGGCGACACGTTCCATGCCCATACCGGTATCGATGTTCTTTTGGGGCAGCTCACCCACGATGTCGAAATCGACTTTGCTACGAACATTCTCAATCTGGTACTGCATGAACACGAGGTTCCAAATCTCGACATACCTCGTGTCGTCGACAGCTGGACCGCCGTCAGGGCCAAATTCCGGACCTCTATCGAAATAGATCTCCGAGCATGGCCCAGCAGGGCCAGGTTGGCCGGTGGACCAATAGTTGTCGGCCCGGCCCATGCGTTGAATCCTCTGAGCGGGGATTCCCGCTATCTCTCTCCAGAGCTTCTCGGCCTCATCGTCTTCTTCGTAGACGGTGACCCACAGGTCTTTCTCGTCGAATCCAAGCCCGCCGTCAGCTTCGGAGGTGGTGAGGAGTTCCCAGGCGTACCCAATCGCGCCCTCTTTGAAGTAATCCCCGAACGAGAAATTGCCATTCATTTGAAAGAAGGTGCCGTGACGGGTTGTCTTGCCTACCTCCTCAATATCCAGTGTCCTAATGCACTTCTGGACACTAGTCGCGCGGGGGTAGGGAGCTGGCACAACACCGGTCAAGTAGGGGATGAAGGGAACCATCCCCGCGACCGTGAACATGAGGGTAGGGTCATCGCTCACAAGGGAGGCAGAGGGCACCACCGTATGGCCTCGATCACCAAAAAATGTCAACCAGCGCTGCTGAATATCGGCGGTTTCCATGGTGCGACTTCCCCCGCAGCCCTACCGGCGGTAGGCGTCTTTAACGCCCTCGGTAAAGGTTTCGAGCGTGGCTCTTGATCGGGCAAAGAAAGCACGACCCTCGGGGGTTTCGTTCACCACGTGAGCAATGACAAACCCAGAAATCACTCCCAGAAGTGCCGCAAGAAACTTCCCCATCGCTCTTTCCTCCCTGGCTAAGCCTAGAACACCCCGGACACAACGGTGGTGGGGAAGAAATCTCCCCCACCACCGTGTGACAGGAATTTAGCGCGCGGCGTAGTACTCCACGACCAACTGCACGTCACAGGTCACAGGGACCTCGGCACGCTTGGGGCGACGAAGAAGTACAGCCTGAAGCTTGTCGATTTCCACCTCGAGGTAACCGGGCACAGGTGGCAGCACATCGACGTGTGCGCCCGCTGCCGCAACCTGGAAGGGCTCCATCTCTTCACTGCGTGGCTTGACGTGAATCATCTGACCGGGCTTGACGCGGAACGACGGACGGTCCACCAGTTCTCCATTGACGAGGATGTGGCGGTGCACGACCATCTGGCGCGCCTGAGCCGTGGTGCGAGCAAAGCCCGAACGAAGAACGAGAGCGTCAAGACGCATCTCCAAAAGCTCAACGAGGTTCTCACCACTCAAACCTTGGGTCTTACGGGCTTCTTCGAAGACACGGCGAAGCTGTGCCTCACGGATGCCGTACTGGGCGCGCAGACGCTGCTTTTCGCGCAGACGGACAGCGTAGTCACTGTCGGCCTTGCGCTTGGTACGACCGTGCTCACCGGGAGCATACGGGCGCTTTTCAAGGTACTTGGCTGCCTTCGGCGTGAGCGGAATACCCAGCGCGCGGGACAGGCGGGTCTTGCTTCTGGTGCGTGAACGAGTCGACACGAAAATTTCTCCTTGGTAACGGGGTCGATGCCGAAGCATCACAACAAATCCAAACGTGAGGGATTGTGTCTATCGAAAGACGCGGCTACAGCGACCTTTCTGAAGATCCCAGGCTCCGCAGCCGCACGAAGTCAGGGTCTCAGACCAGAGGCAAAAGTACCACAGAACCAGAGGTTTCCCTAGTCCGTGTCGCCTCGAAGAATGTCCCTAATGTGTCGCGAGCGCTCCTGCAACTCCCGCTCGAGACCCCTGGCGACAGGTCGGTAATAGTGAGCATCCAACAAAGTGTCAGGCGCGTAGCTCTGCGAGACGATGCCCGCCGCATCATCATGGGGATAGCGATATCCCTGCCCGTGGCCCAGATCGCTGGAACCGGGGTAATGAGCGTCTCGTAATGGGGTCGGGACCTCTCCAGACCTGCCCTCTCTAATGTCGCGCTGCGCCTCATTAATCCCCACATACGCAGCGTTGGATTTCGGAGCTAAGGCGAGATAAACGGTGGCTTCTGCGAGCGGGATCCGCCCCTCAGGCATTCCGATGAGGGCTATGGCTTGAGCGGCGGACACGGCCAAGGTCAATGCTTGAGGATCTGCCAGCCCAATGTCCTCGGACGCCAGAATGATCAGTCGACGCGCGATAAAGCGCGGGTCTTCCCCCGCCTCAATCATGCGGGCGAGATAGTGAAGGGCTGCGTCCGCATCACTGCCACGGACGGACTTGATGAAAGCACTGATCACGTCATAGTGCTGGTCTCCTCCGGAGTCGTAGCGCACGAGCGCTCGATCGACGGCGAGAGCCACGTGTTCAGCATCAATCGTGGATACTCCCCCGGCGCTGGCCACACCCGCACTTGCTTCCAGCGCTGTCAGGGCCTTTCTGGCATCTCCTCCTGCTATCCGAACCAGGTCCTCTCGCGCATCATCGCCGAGGGTAAACGCTCCCGCAAGCCCCCTGGAATCAGCAACGGCCCGATCGAGAACGTCCCGTATGTGGTCTGGACCCAAAGGCTGCAAGGTGATGAGCAATGACCGACTCAGCAGGGGTGAAATCACGGAAAACGACGGGTTCTCGGTTGTCGCTGCGATGAGCACCACAAGGCCGTTTTCCACTCCGGGGAGAAGTGCGTCTTGCTGAGCTTTAGAGAAGCGGTGGATCTCATCCAAGAACAACACCGGCGCGCGACCCGAGAGCTCGCCTTCCACTCGCGCATCGCTCATCACATCGCGTACGTCTTTCACGCCCGCGGTTACAGCAGAGAGCTCGACAAACTTCCGCCCGGAGGATCGAGCAATCACGCTCGCAAGAGTCGTCTTGCCTGTCCCAGGAGGACCCCACAAAATAACGGAGCTTCCCGGGCCTTCGCGCTCTGGGTCCGCAAGCATGCGCAGCGGACTCCCTGCACTCAGAACGTGATCTTGCCCGATAACCTCGTCAACGCTGGTGGGGCGAAGGGCAACAGCCAGGGGAACCGGTGCACGAAACAACGAGTCGCTGGACATCACATCATGCTAGCGAGGTCCCACCTCTAGGATGAGAAGGTTATTTCGAGGGAGAACCTACTGTGGCAACAGCTGACAAGGCACGGCGCGACCAGCTTAAGCAATTTACGGCCAGGCAGACGTTCCACGCGCATCACCGCTCTCGCTCGGTCAAAGACCAGTGGGTATGGAGCGTTGCAGCCGTAGTGGCGGTCACTATCTCTGGTCTAGGGCTGTGGGCCTATTCGACCATTGGGCCGGGTAAGCCAGCCACTGTTGCTGACGCAAGCGTCAGTGAATATCGAGAGTGGACAGGTGAACTGGTGTTGCGGGACGCCACTCTCGACATCACCCTGGATGGAGCGAGCGCTCCTCAGGCTGTCGCCAGCTTCGTGGACCTGAACTCCTGGAATTACTTCGATGACAGCGCGTGCCACCGACTCACCACAGAGGGACTCTTCGTGGTGCAGTGCGGAGACCCGCTAGGTATTGGTATCGGAAACCCCGGTTACACCTTTGGCCCTCTTGAGAACACCCCCGAGGACGGTGTCTACCCGGCGGGGACCCTTGCTATGGCCAGAGCGTCTAACGACGCTTCCAGCATGGGCAGCCAGTTCTTCATCGTGTATGAGGACAGTGAGATCCCCGATGACATCGCGGGGGGCTACACCGTGTTCGGAAAGGTCACGAACGGGCTCGATGGCTTCATTAAGACATATGTTGAACCGGGCACGGCAGATGGTTCCACCGATGGTCGACCTGCGATGCCTGTCTTTATCGAGAGCATCACAATCCAGTAATAAGTTTGGCTCAGGCCCAAGTTGTGCTGTCTGCTGGAGTAGGCTGGCGGGCGTCCCACCGTAATGCATACAGTTCGAGGAGTCATGGCAGCAGAAGCCAATCCCCACGGTCGCGTTGACGACGATGGGACCGTACTCGTTCATGACGGCGGCACCTGGAGACCAGTCGGTAGCTTCCCTGACGGGACGCCCGAAGAAGCGCTTGCCTACTTCGAGCGCAAGTTCTCAGAACTCGAGGCCAAAGTAACGTTGGCCGAGCAAAGGCTGGCCGCCAAAGCCTCCTCAAAGGACCTTTCAGCGCAAGTCGACAAGCTTCTGCACGAACTCATTGAGCCCTCGGCAGTGGGAGACCTACCAGCACTGCGCACGAGAGCCCAAGCAATCAAGGATGCACTCCCCGCCCTCGTCGAAGCCCAAGCGCAGGAGAATGCGGCGGCTCTCGAGGAGGCACTGAGCACCCGCGAAGCGATTGTTGCGGAGATGGAGAAGCTCGCCGCAGAGGATGTCGCGAAGATTCGCTGGAAAGCGACCGGTCACCGTATGACTGAGCTTTTCGAGCAGTGGCAAAATCACCAGCAAACAGGACCGCGAATCCCTAAGAAAACCGCGGATGTCCTGTGGGGTCGCTTCCGCGCGGCAAAGAATTCGCTGGAGAAGGCCAGGCGAGCACATTTCCAGGAACTTGAATCCAAAACAAAAGAATCCAAAAACATCAAGAAGGCTCTGATAGAGCAGGCCCAGGCCCTCGCGCCCCAGGGTGCCGAGGGAATCTCGGCTTACCAGAAGCTGCTCACGCAGTGGAAGGCTGCACCCCGGGCTCAACGCAGCGTCGAAGATGCGCTTTGGGCGAAGTTTAAGGCCGCAGGTGACGTGCTCTACCAGCAGAAAGCTGAGCTGGATGCGAAGGAGGACGAAGCCAACGCAGGAAACCTGGAGCTCAAGCGTTCACTCCTCAAAGATTTTGCAGACATCCTCACACTGCAGGACCGCGATGCGGCAACTGCGCGTCTGCGACTCTTCCACGAAAAGTTTGGTGCCATTGGTCCAGTACCCAAAAAGGACGTGCGGTCAATTGATCAGGATGTCAAGAAGTTTGACACCCATGTTCGAACACTGGATCAAGAATTCTGGGCCAAGAACGATCCCGAGAAGAAGGCGCGTACGTCGTCCATGGCTCAGCAACTGCTCGAGGCGATTGCCGTCCTTGAGTCCAAACTCTCCAGCGCTACTGGCAAGGAAAAAGAATCCTTGGAGGCCGAGCTTGAGACCAAGAAGGCATGGCTCGCTGTTGTCGAAGGTTAGTTCTCCACATTTTCACTCGCCATTGACACTCCACCGCTGATCTAGTCCATACTCCGGGCATGCACACTCCCCCGGAACACAGCTCCATTTCAGACGGCTACTCCCTCTCGCTCGGAGGACTCTATTGGCCGAGACCGTATTTTCCCTCCCGGACAGAGCGAGCGGGCCTCATTGGGCAATCACTACCGCACTGGGCGATCCCGACTGGCAATACCGCTGGGTGGATTTGGACGGGTATGGGGTTGCCTACACCCCTCACGGTGCTCAGACCGAGCACGCCAGCACTGTCGCCGCTGGAGCGAGAGCACTGGAGAGCGAGAGAGGTTCGGGATTCTCGCCACACGGTGATGGACGTGGCGGGACAGAGCATTCTTGACCCTCTCAGCACAGAGATCGAACTGCTCAGTCATGGGCGAGACATCGACAGCGCGGCAACCCAGATACTTTTTCTCCGCTCCTTGCGCGAACAGGTCGGACAGCCGATTGCAACGCGCATGTCGCAGTCCCAGCGAGAACGCGCCCACGCTGTGCTCCAACGAGTGCGGGTGTTGACCGAGCGTTATCCGGACATCACCCGATATACGTCGTAGACCGCATCAATGCGTCGCACGGCGTTCAGCACCCTATCTAGGTGTGTCACCTCTCCCATCTCAAAGACAAATCGGGATATGGCGAGATGGTTATCACTGGTATTCACCGTCGCCGAGAGGATATTCACGTGGTGCTCGGAGAGCACCCGCGTCACATCCGAGAGCAATCCGGGACGATCGAGCGCCTCAATCTGGATGTGCACCAGAAACACACTTCCCTTGGTGGGAGCCCACTCGACCTCGATCATGCGATCAGGGTCTTGCATCAGAGTGCTGATGTTGCTGCAGTCTTCTCGGTGAACGCTCACACCTGTCCCCCGGGTCACAAATCCGACAATCGGGTCACCCGGCACAGGGGTGCAACAACGGGCAAGCTTCACCAGAATGTCGGGCGCACCTCGCACCAGGACTCCCGATTCACTGACTCTGCGGGGTGAGCGTGACCTACTCGCGGTCTGAAACAGATCCTCATCACCGTCGTCATCGGCCTGGACAATGCCAAGAATCTTTTCAATCACAGACTGAGTGGAAACGTGTCCCTCGCCCACTGCAGCGTAGAGGGCCTCGACATCGGGATAGTTGAGTTGCGCTGCGACACCAGCAACAGACTCTTGGTTCATCAGTTTCTGAAGCGGAAGGTTCTGCTTGCGCATCGCTCGCGCAATCGCATCTTTACCCTGCTCGACGGCTTCCTCACGACGTTCCTTCGTGAACCATTGACGAATCTTGCTCCGAGCCCGCTGAGAGGTGACGAAGTTCAACCAGTCCTGACTCGGTCCCGCGTCGGGGTTCTTTGAGGTGAAAATCTCCACGGAATCACCGCTGGAGAGCTCCGTGTCGAGGGGCACCAGGCGCTGGTTGACTTTGGCCCCCATGGTGCGATGCCCGACTTCAGTGTGAACCGCGTAGGCAAAGTCAACGGGTGTTGCCCCCTTGGGTAAACCAATGACCTTTCCTTGCGGTGTGAACACGTAAAGCTCTTTAGCCCCAATCTCGTAGCGAAGCGTTTCCAAGAACTCTGCAGGGTCGGTGGTCTCTGCTTGCCAATCAGACAGGTGAGCCAGCCAGGCCATATCCGTGTCGTGGGACGCGCGTTCGACACCTTTGCCCTGAGACGCCATTCGCTCTTTATATTTCCAGTGGGCTGCGACTCCGAACTCAGCCCGCTGATGCATGTCAGTCGTACGAATCTGTATCTCGACCGGTCTACCCTCGGGGCCATAGACGGTCGTATGCAACGATTGGTACAGATTGAACTTTGGCGTGGCAATGTAATCCTTGAAGCGCCCGGGCATCGGGTTCCACCGGGCGTGAACCGCACCCAGAGCCGCGTAGCAATCTCGAATGGAGCTCACCAAGACACGAATCCCGGTGAGGTCATGGATATCAGTGAAGTCCCGCCCTCGATTCACCATCTTCTGATAAATCGAAAAGTACTGTTTAGGCCGTCCGCCAACCTCGGCCTTGATTTTTGCTTTCCGCAGGTCATCCTGCACCGTCTCAATGACGGAATCGACGAAGGCCTCGCGCTCTGGCGACCGGGTTTTCACCAACGACTCGATTTCCATATAAATCTTGGGGTGCAGCACCGCGAAGGAGAGGTCCTCAAGCTCCCACTTCACGGTTTGAATTCCGAGGCGATGCGCGAGAGGTGTGTAAATCTCCAGCGTCTCCTGAGCCTTCTTTTGAGCTGACTCCGGTGAAACAAAACCCCAAGTCCTGGCGTTGTGGAGACGGTCCGCAAGTTTAATCACCAACACCCGAATGTCTTTCGACATCGCCACAATCATCTTCCGCACGGTCTCGGCTTGCGCGTTCTCCCCGTACTTCACCTTGTCGAGCTTGGTCACACCATCAACGAGCATGCCAATCTCGTCGCCAAAATCCGCTTTGAGCTGGTCAAGCGAGTACTCGGTATCCTCCACCGTGTCATGAAGAAGTGCAGCCGCAATGGTGATGGGCCCGATACCGAGCTCTGCCAGAATTTGCGCCACGGCAAGAGGATGGGTGATGTAGGGCTCGCCGCTGTGGCGAGACTGTCCGACATGCGCCTTTTCAGCGACACGATACGCTCGTTCAACAAGGTTGACATCAGCTTTCGGGTGGTGCTTTCGCACCGTTTTGAACAATGTCTCCAGGGCGTTATCGGTAGGCGCCCTCGAGAACAACCGGGGAAGCAACGCACGCAAGCTTGTGGACGAAGAACTCTGAACCTCAGTCACTGCGCACCCCCTCTCCCCTGACAGTGTACGAGGGAGGAGGAGAAAACTGCTGGGTCCTAGCGAACCGCGCCAGAGGCGGGTCTGGCTTCGCGAACACGACGACCCTGCTTCTTATTCTCGGGCTCGTTCTCACGCACATGCACGTAGAGCGGAGCTGCGATGAAAATGCTGGAATAAGTCCCTGCGATCATCCCGATAAAGAGCGCCAGGGCTATATCCCGCAAGGTACCTGCTCCCAACAAGACTGACCCGATGAAGAGAATGGACCCGACCGGTAGTACCGCGACCACAGAGGTGTTGATGGACCGGACCAAAGTTTGGTTGACAGCAAGATTGACCGATTCGGCGAAGGTGCGCCTACTCTCCTCGCCATCCTGCGAAGTGTTCTCACGCACCTTGTCAAACACCACGACCGTGTCATAGAGCGAGTAACCGAGAATCGTGAGCAAGCCAATCACGGCGGCGGGAGTTATTTCATAGCCCAGGACACCGTAAACCCCTGCGGTCAGAATGAGATCATGGGCGAGCGCGGTCAATGCCGCAATGGACATCTTCCACGTTCGGAAATACAGCGCCATAACTAACGACACCAGTACGAGGAACACAAACAGACCAATCAATGCCTGTCGGGTGATGTCTTGGCCCCAGGTCGCGCCAATAAATGAAGCTGTGACTGCCTCTACGTCCACGGCATATGCATCTGCCAGATCACTACGAAGCTCGGTTGTTTGTTGATCGGTGAGCTGCTCGGTCTGCACTCTGACCGAATCACCACCCACAATCGACACACGAGGGTTGGAGGTCACGCCCGCAACCGAAGTCACAGTGTCTATCGCTGTTTGTTCAGACAATGACGCGGGCGCGGAGATTCGGAACTCAGAGCCGCCCCGGAACTCAATGCCGAAGGTGAATCCACCGCGAAGAATGGTCAGCACAATGGCCAGGACGACGATAGAGGCACCGATCACATACCAACGGACTCTGTTGCCCACAAAATCAAAAGATTTCTCCCCCGTGTACAGGGCGTTACCAAAGGTTGTCAGACGAGACATCAGCTCTTCCTTTCCGCTTCGGCTTCTTCAGCAGCTTTTCGCTCGGCAATCGTTTGGCGACGCTTCACTTCACGGGCACTCTTTTTTCGAGCGGTGGCATCGACGTCAACCGGGTCTCTAAATCTTGCTCGTCCGCGATACACGGCTCCCAGTGCGCGCGGATCAAGCCCACTCAAGGGGTGGCCGGAACCAAAGAATTTCGTGCGCCCTATCAAGGTCATGAGGGGCTGGGTGAACAGAGCCACGATAATCAGGTCGACAATGGTGGTGATACCCAGTGTGAAAGCAAAACCTCGCACGTTCCCGACCGCCAAGATGAACAGCACCGCCGCCGCAAGGAAACCCACCGCATCCGAAGCAAGAATGGTGCGGAACGCTCGCTTCCACGCTGCGGAAATCGCGGAGTCAAGGACTCGCCCATCTCTCAACTCGTCGCGAATTCGTTCGAAGAACACGATGAACGAGTCCGCGGTAATACCAATAGCGACGATCAACCCTGCAACACCCGCGAGCGAGAGACGATAACCCTGAGAGTTGGACAGATAGGTGATGACGAAGTAGCTCAAGATGAAAGCCACCGTGAGAGAGAAAACAGTGACGAGCCCGAGTGTGCGGTACTGGAACAGCGAATACAGGACAACCAGGAGAAGACCTATAGCTCCGGCTAGTAGACCGCTCTGCAGCTGAGTGAGGCCCAGTGTCGCCGTGATGGTCTCCGCACTTTGCACCTCAAATCCGATGGGGAGCGCACCGAACTTCAACTGGTCAGCCAACACCTCTGCTGAGAGTTGCGAGAACGATCCGCTGATCTGCGGACGTCCGTCTGTAATGGCAGCAAGTGTCCGAGGCGCACTGATGACGCGCCCGTCGAGCACAATCGCGAACTGATTCTGCACTCCCGGCAAGCCGACGAGGCGCTCGGTGACAGTCCTAAAGCTCTCGGTGCCGAGCTCATCGAACTCGAGGAAAACGCCCCACTCCGTCGTGACGGTCCCCTGGGGGCCCGGGACAAGACCTGCAATCGCGTCCTCAATGGTCTCACCTCCGACCTCAACTGGTCCAAGAATGTACTTCTGCGCTCCGAACTCGTCGCACGTCACCAGAGGGAGAGTGGGGTCTGCAACATTGGCACCCAAACCGTCGAGCTGGTCACAGGTGAGGTCGTTGTAGGCCTGGTCCACTTCAGAGGTGACCCACGCGAGGTCGCTGGGATTGTCGGGTGTGCGATCGGGGTCAACAAACTCGACACCGTCCGAGACCGCGCTGTCTTCTGTTGTGGCGATTCCCGCGCGCAACACCGCACGGAATTCGAGCTTTGCCGAGGAGCGAATGCGCTCAAGTGTCGCTTGATCGGGGACCCCGGGGATTGACACCACGATGTTGGCACCGCCCTGGGTACTCACCTCAGCCTCGGCAACACCACCAGCGTCAACACGTTGACGAATGATTGCTACCGCCTGATCGAGCTGTTCTTCCGAAACAGTCTGATTTTCCGCAATTTGTGGGGCAAGGATGATCTGAGTTCCACCCTGAAGATCAAGTGCGAGCTTCGGGACCCACGACCCAGTGCCTTGCCACACAGCGAGGGCATTGCCCCCAATAAGCAAAACGAAAATTACGCCGAGCCAGATGAATTTCCTCCAGGCGGAGGACACGGCTGATTGAGAGGCCAAAGCGGAAACTTTCAGTGAGGGTTGGGGCTAGGAGGACTTATCAGAAGCTTCTTCAGCGGGCGCTTCAGCGTCGCTAGTTTCCTCTTCGACAACCTTAGTGAGGGTTTGACGGTGCACTTTGATGGTCACGCCTTTCCCAACATCCAAAGTCGCGACATTGTTTTCGTCGTCCAGCTCAAGAACGGTCGCATAGAGCCCAAATGAGGTCATCACGTCTGCGCCTGGCTTCAACTTCTCCTGCAGCTCTTCCTGGGTTTTTCGCTGCTTCCGGGAATTGCGAATCATGAAATAGATCAGCATCCCGAGGATGGCGATCATAAACAGGGAGATGGGATCCATGGCGAGCCACGTGCCTTTCCATTGCCTCTAAAGGGTTTTCGCTACCAGGTAACTATAGGTCATTACGGCTGGGCGCTTCATGGCCCAGGTGTGCGTACGCGGCCGGAGTGGCCTGGCGACCCCGCGGCGTCCGCTGAATGAACCCTTGCCGAACGAGGAAAGGCTCGACGACTGACTCGATTGTCTCGGCCTCCTCCCCCACACTCACCGACAGGGTCCCCAAGCCCACAGGCCCCCCAGCGAACTTACGAATAAGAGTGTCCAAGACAGCGCGATCCAATCGATCCAGGCCTAATTCATCCACGTCATACAGCAAGAGTGCGGCTTGAACAGAGTCGACATCAGGGGCGGTGTCATGAACCAACACATAATCCCGGACCCTCCTCAACAGACGGTTCGCTATCCGCGGTGTGCCACGAGAGCGAGACGCAATCTCTCCCAACGCCTCCGTGGGCCACGTCAGACCGAGAACCGCGCTCGATCGCTTCACGACCTCGGTGAGTTCAACCTCCGAATAGAACTCAAGATGGGCGGTGAAGCCAAAACGATCTCTTAGCGGTCCAGGAAGCAGCCCGGAACGGGTTGTCGCACCAACAAGGGTGAACGGCGCGAGGTCGAGGGGAAGAGTTGTCGCGCCAGCACCTTTCCCCACCATGATGTCAATGCGAAAATCTTCCATGGCGAGATAAAGCATCTCCTCTGCGGGACGCGCCATCCGGTGAATTTCATCGATGAACAGCACCTCCCCCGGTACCAAGGACGACAGAACGGCGGCGAGGTCGCCGGCGTGGTTGATAGCCGGGCCACTGGTAATCCGCAAAGACTGTTGAGTCTCCTCCGCCACAATCATCGCGAGGGTCGTCTTGCCGAGACCCGGTGGGCCTGACAGGAGAATGTGATCAGGGGTTCGATTTTCCTTCTTCGCTGCATCAAGAAGCAGGACGAGTTGCTCTCGCACTTTGCTCTGACCGACAAACTCTCCCAGTGATTTTGGGCGCAACGCACCCTCGAACTGGACCTCCCCCTCGGATTCTGGTGGGGCGGGGTCAATCTCTTCATTCACCGTCGTGGCTCCCTGTTGGTCTGGGGGCCCAGAATACTCAGTGCTTCGCGCAGGAGCGTAGAAGCATCCACAGGCTCTCCTGACGCTGCTTCGAGTACCTGCTCAACTCCACCGCGGGCAATTTTCTCCGACCACCCGAGCCCTACTAAAGCCTGGACCACCGAGGCCTTCACTACTTCCGAAATATCCGCTACAACTGGGGCTTCCCCGGCTGTAGGGGGCAGATGGTCGAACGCACCCTGAAGGGACAACACAATCAACTTCGCAGTCTTCGCGCCCACCCCACTGACCGCACGGAAAGCCGCATCATTCTCGGTGAGAACCGCATCATGGATAGCACCGGGAGTCATCTGTCCAAGAACAGCGAGAGCCATCTTCGGTCCCACGCCGTTGACGCTACGGAGAAGCCCAAACAGCCCCAATTCTTCGCGGGTTTCAAAGCCGAAGATGGCGACATGGTCATCCCTCACGACCATGGCAGTGTGAAGGTGAAGTTCCTCTCCCACGGATAAGCGCAGTGCGCTGCGATCTGGCACCGTGACGAGGTAACCGATTCCCTGCACTTCGACCACGACTTCGGGGCCTGCAATATCAGCCACAACGCCACGAAGAGATGCAATCACTCTGTAAGCCTAGGTCGCTTCGCTTTCGCTTCTGCTGCTCGCCACGCCTGTTGCGCGGGAGTGAGGCTATTTCCCGCTGATTCAATGCCAGGAGAGACTCCTCGCCAGGCTTCGGTAATGGCCAGCGCCAAAGCATCAGCAGCGTCAGCGGGCTTCGGAATTTCTTCCAACCCCAGAATGGCTTGCACCAGAGTTCCCACTTGGCTTTTCGACGCACGACCGTGACCAGTGACGGCTGCCTTAACCTCGCTGGGGGTCCTCAGCGACACGGGAATCGAACGAGCATGTGCCAGAGCAAAAACCACCCCGCTGATTTGCGCGGTTCCCATGACCGTCCGGACATTGTGTTGGGCGAATACACGCTCCAGAGCAACAACATCAGGTGAATATTCGTCCAAGACTTGAGCCAACTGCTGGGAGAGCGCCCCGATTCGAGACGCTGTCTCGTCGTGCACCGGGGTTTTATAGACATCGACATGGACGAGTGACACCGAGCGGCCCGGCCCGTGCTCAATGACACCAACACCAAGCCTCGTCAATCCTGGATCGATACCGAGGATTGTTGTCATGCCGCCACGCTACTCGTCGAGCGCGTCCAGAGCCTGAGCCACCTCGGGGCTGAGGTCCATGTTCGTGAAGACATTTTGGACGTCGTCGCTGTCTTCTAGTGCCTCTACCAATCCCAAGACCTTCTGAGCTGTGGCCACATCGGCCTCGATTTTGACACTGGGGACAAACTCCGCTTCCGCAGCGTCATAGTCGATTCCCGCCGCCTGAACAGCGCTCCTCGCCTCCACCAACTGGGACGGATCGGTGATGACCTCGAACCCGCCGCCGCGATCAATCACTTCCTCTGCCCCGGCGTCCAGGACTGCTAACAACAGGTCGTCCTCGGTGAGCGAGTCGGTCTTGGAAATTGACACGACCCCTTTCCGCGAGAAGTTGTAGGCGACGCTGCCTGGATCTCCCATGGTTCCGCCATTGCGCGACATAATCGTGCGAA
>Ga0181556_1002685_pt1 | contig 16009 bp, 18 predicted proteins | sample 011ome_14_FD_148651 | JGI IMG/M metagenome (GOLD analysis project Ga0181556, IMG submission 148651) | Coastal salt marsh microbial communities from the Groves Creek Marsh, Skidaway Island, Georgia - 011505AT metaG (spades assembly) | ecosystem: Environmental > Aquatic > Marine > Intertidal zone... | reverse complement strand
CAAAGCTGCCTACCCCTGATGAATTGCCGATACTGCTGAAATCTGCATACACCTGCGAAGTGCGCCCAAACTTGTCTACGGATTCCGGACCCGAAATCATAAAGCTTGGGCCGTTGAAGCCATTGGACGTTGTGGATTGCTGTTATAACGGTCGCTTTTTTGAACTTTCTAACAAAAAAGCGACCCAAAATCTTCATACTATAGTTGAATGTAGTCGAAAAAGTACTAAAAAAGGCAGAAAAATCTCCTTTATGCACCAAAAAACACCTGAATTACACCCGAAAAACGTCCGAATGTGCCGAATTTCATCTCATTTTTGTCTGAATTTGTTCTAAAAAGGTCTGAAAAACTACTTTTTTACTACTTAAAAAGTGCTTTTAAAGCAGTTTAGCGATGTCTTTTCGCTTCTCATTATCGATGGAATCGATGTAATTCATGGTGGTTTTCATAGAACTGTGCTTGAATTGGTCCATAATGACCTCCAATGAGGCTCCGCCCATCAGTAATGCATAGGCATGTGAATGGCGCGCGGTGTATGTGGTGAGGTTTTTGGTCAAATTCAGCTCTTTGGCGATTTGCTTTAGGCCAATGTTGATACGTCGAACAAACTCTTGGGTGTGCTTGTGCTGTTCTTCGGCGGTTTGGTTCGCGTCAATGATGGAAAACACATAGTTTTCAGGCTGAGAATCATCCACGCCTCTTCTTTGAATGACTTCGGTGATGTGCGGATGAATCACCGCGGTGATTTGAACTTGGTTGGATTTGTTGGCACGTTCGGTTTTTTTGCGGACAAATTGAATCACACCTTCCTTCCAATCGATGTCTTTCCATCGTAGGTGCACAATGTCCTTGATGTTGCAGCCGTTGGCGTAGTAGGAGAAGAGCCAAAAGTCTCGAGCCAGTTCTTTTCGTGATCCGGGTTTTACTTCTAGCGCTTTTATAGCTTCCACCTCTTTCTTGCTTAACGCCCGCTTTTTGTTTTGAGCGGCAGGAATCTGGTACTTTCCGTGCGACTTACGCCCAAAGGGATAGTACTCTTTGGCAAAGAGTCCATTGGCAATACCGTAGTTGATCACTGCCCGCAGCGAGCGCAAGTAGATACCGATGGTGTTTTGAGACTTGCCTTCTTCGCGCATGTAGGCTTCATACTCCTCGAGGAACTCCGGGGTGAGGTCGTTCCATGCCAAGTTTTTGGAAAAGGATAGAAGACTATTGAATGCACATTGATAGCTAGAAGTGGTAGAGGCACGGCCTGCTCGCCGAAGGTCTTCAATGTATTCCTTAAAAACCGCCTGAAAGGACTTGCTAGAATGAGTGGGCATTGCTGAGCTCTTCCAGCGCGTATCAAATGCATGAAAACTAAAGGGATGCAACGTATCTGTAATTTCAATGGCTCTACCTTCATATTCACGGATGGTATGAAAAACCTCACGTTGCGATTTAGACATGCGCTGCCCCGACTGAATTTTTTCCCAATCTGCCTTTGACACGGCACTTACATCTAGAGGGTAATAGCGCTGCTTACGAGCAAAAGTCACTCTAAGTTTAATGGGGTAGATAGGATCCTTCGATCCGGCGTTTTTTATCAAGGCGCGACGGGTATCTAAAACAACCTTAACAGCTAATGTGCTCATAAATCAAAATTTGCATACAATTTGCATACAAATCTAACGCAAATGACCGTGACCAACAAAAACCACTAATTAAACAAATTACATAAACTGTTGAATATCAACTGATAAAAGTTGTTTATTTGAATTAACGTTAATCAATGGTAATGGCTGTTTTACGACTGTTAATCAGAGGGTCGCTGGTTCGAGCCCAGCAGGAGGAGCACTCAAAATCAAGCACTTACGTCAACCGATGTAGGTGCTTTTTTCAATTCTAGCACACAATCTAGCACACAAATTCCGTCCAAAACGCCCGCAGCTCAGCCTCAACAGTGGGCAAGTGGGAGGCTGAAGGGTCTCGCTAAATTTTTCATCAGGCGTCATTGTTTACGGTTGTTTCGCGTAAGCGGAAGGCACGGCCCCCTTCATCCTCTGTATGATTTACATGTCTAGACATAGACGCCGAATTCGATTGAGGACGGTCAATTAAATGCGACATAGGATCTACAATAGGGTGATTCCTGTGTCCCGAACCTAAATTCGTAATGCCCTCGAAGACTGACGCGAACTGCTCAGACACACAAAATGGGACACTACCAACCTTGTAAATTATATAGTTGCGGATCATGAATCAAAAATAACAGAAAGCAAGTTTGTTCTACTATTTCTCATTTCTGTGAATAGTAGTACCACGCGAAAGGATTCGCGCGGCAGCGGGGGGACAGAACACTGGATTTCATCCCTTTCAAAATTATTTCGATGTTGATTTTCAATTACTTAAGCTGCCGAATATGCGCCAAGCACTAAATTGATACATCACCCCCATTTTCCCGGTAGCTTATAATGTGTGACGGGTACGAAGTACTCTCCCGTGAAGAATAGAGGTATTCCTAATTGCTTGTGAATTCTAATTCTTTCGATAAAAACTAATATTGATCCATCGGTTCTACCGTCATTTATCCACTTTATTCCATCGGATATAATTATGTTTCCAACATAAGAAGTATCACTTGATGAATAAACTATTAATATGGAATGTGGGAAAACTTCTGCTCCGCCTTGAATCTCGTATTCAATTACTTGCATCTCCCCAACGCTTAAGATGTTGACCGTTTTGTTATAGAGCTTAATAAGCTTACCATAAGGGAAGGCATTGTTGAAAAGGCATGACATAATGCTATCTTCCTTATTGATGAAATTCTCAAATTCAACTTTGTCTATTTTAAATCGTAGCTGTTGCTTATCATTCATCACGTACTCGACCAAAGTATCTATTTCTGGATTGACGCTAAAGGCCTCTACAATACTCGGGATACTATCTTCTTGCAACTCGGATTCCGAGACAAGATATGACTGTACTTTATCAGTAACAGATTTGGATTGGAAGGCTAAACACTCGTATTTGTCTGGAATACTTGGGTTGTGACAACCTACCCAGGAAAGCGTAATAAGTAAAATAAGTGTTCTCATAATCAATCTAATAGTTCTCTTGGGAAGCCCGAACAGAATTGTCTATCATGTCATTAACTGACTGTGAATAACCTGTAGTCCCACCACCATTGTACGACTCAACTGCTTTATCCCAACCTTGAAATTCAAAAGTCCTTACGCCTGTTGTGGAATTATAATCAATGCCTCCTTTAAATCCTTTGGTTGCGAGTACACGTATTCCTGCATTTATAGATAGAGTTGAGTTTGTAGCTCCACCATTACTTAGGCCATATTGAGATTTGAATTCATTCCAGTCACCACTTACATTTACTTGCATAACATCGTCAACACCGCCACTTCCAATTGCTGATTCTTGCATTGCCACTGCCTTCACCAAAGTTGGGTCTAGGTTCGGAATATCTGATAGTGCTGAAGTAGGTATCGAAGCATTACCATCCGTTACGAGTTGAAGTGTACCATCATTTTTTGCTTCATTAAACAAATGAGTTGATGCAGCAATTTGATAATCGAGCTTTTGATATCGTGAAGTTGTAGTTGGACTACCGCCCTTTTCCTGAATGACATTTGGCATTCTTGCTTGTACCCAACCTGCCCTTGATTCATAGTGAGTTTGATCCATGACATGATCATCAGCATTTTTATGCATTACATATGTTTCAAAAGATGTTGATGACTCGATTCTGTGAACTTCTTTCCCTTGTCGATTAAAGAAGACAACATCTCTTCCATCTGGATCAATAAGAATGACCGGATTATTATCCGTAAAATTATACGGCGAACGTGTCATATTATCACCACTCATGGCTTTCGGATCCACACTCATCCATACGCTTAACTTGGGATGGTGGTACCGCGCTCCGTAGTAGTGCATCCCCGTCTCTGAATCCAATTCCTTCGAATTCAACCGATACGGTGAACTCCAGCTGTTGGTGCTGCTGCTAGTCCAGTGGTGGAGACTTTCGCCCCAGGCATTGTATAAGAACAGCTCATAGGCCTCTCCCGACTTATCGGTCACCATATCCACATTGCTCACATAATCCGGATGGTACCAATACATAATGCGAGTGCCTATATACAACGGAGTCTCCGACTCTATCCCTTCCCCTGAATTCACCCCAGCGCTTAAGTCCGGGTAAAAACTCTCAATCGGTGCCAAAGCCTCACTTAGATCCTCAACTCCGATCTCACCGCTTAGGCCCAAAAGCACCCTTTCCAGGTCCTGCTTATAGCCCAAGCTCTGGAAAGGAGTCTGGTCCGTCTCTAACCCTTGGGGGGTTTCTCCCGCCGTCGCCGCATCATCGCCGCCGCGCGCACCCGACAACTGCTCCGGCGAGGGGCTCACCCCATAATCCACACCGATGTCCGTGGCAACCCTCTGAGTGCCCATGTAATAATGCTTCGAGCGCTGGTCCGCATTGCTAAAGGACGTGACCACATAGTACGGATTCACATACAGGGTATAAGGCTCCAACGTCGTAACCGTGTTGATCGTCTCATCATTGAGCTGTACCGTCGTCTGGGTGATCGAAGATTTCATGATGCGCTCGCCCGCGTGGTCGTATACATAGTGGTGGATGCCTTGAGCATTCTCCACACCACACAACCACTGCTCCTGGCCCCAGTAATAGCTCGAATGATCCACACCCATCAGGTCCGTGATCTCGGAAATACTGCCCGAAGCATTGTAGGAAAATGACATCGCGTAAGGCACCCCCTGCGAACTGATCACCTGAGATAACTGGTGCGGCTTAGTGCCACTGTACTGGTACGTCAAATCATAGGTCATTTCCTGTGAAGTCGCAGCAAACACCTGAGCCGACGCGTCAGGACTCGAAACCTTTGACAATAAACCGCCCGCCTTATTATACGACGTCGAAACAGCATATTTATTGCCAACCTTGCCCACAAACTCAATAGATCCCGTCATTAAACGGCCCATGTGATCGTACACATACTCAGAGCTCTGGACATTCTCTCCCACCGCAACAAGACTCGTACTCATATCTCGCGTTAATGTCCCTATCATACCATTACCATCGTAGGTGTAAGTGTGATACAATAAGGTAACGATGCGCGTGCAATACTTCCGCAAAGAGCTTGGTCTGTAGTATTTCGGCACTTTCCGCTCATGAACCCCCTTAAACTACGAAATTCGATGAAGATTGATGAAGATTTCAGGTTGTTTTTGGAAGTTTATCATTGCTTTGCCTTTCTTGCTGAACTAAAGTTAAATAGGCAGGATGGAAGAAATAACAATCGGGTGCATCAAAAACACCATTGAATATGGACTAGAATACGGCGAAGACAAGTCCACTTATTATAAGGATTTAGGCATGGATGTCATGGAAGCAAGTGATCATTTGTCGCTTGAGCTTTCAAAATTGATCATGGACGACCTCACCGAGGATGGCGCTTGTTTTAGCTCAGATTTATTGGACCACATGTATGTGGCGCTGTACGTTGAACTGAGCTATTTGTTTCTCCTTCTGCCGGAGCGATTCCTTGAAGATTGGATGACAAGCATTACCGAGGCCTCCTGGGACTCCCCTTACGTTATATATAATGAAAACTGGTCACGGCAACCCACAGTGAGAAATTCAACGTTGTATGAATTGTACTGCTCCGGCAACCTTTATCATAACCTCTATGCCTACAGTGCCTATCGCGCCGTGAGCTATACTTGGCGGTTCTACGCTGGTGGGGTAAGCTCATGGGAAACACTTTTTGAAGGCGCTATGCTTAGGAAGATTCAGAAATTGGCCTACCCACGGGATATACATCGCGAGCTTGCCGAGCATTTCGCCATCACGGGCAACGAGTTTCAAGAGTATCGCGGTGAAAAGCTCATGTCAGAAACCTATGGTGATTACCCCCTTCACGGTGAGGAGGGCGACGACAGTACCAAGCGGTTTACCATGGTTGAAAGCGTCATCGTAATTTCCGCGCTTTTGAAGCAGGCCAAAATCAACCAAGCGGACAACACTGCCATTGCGCGTTTGATCTCACAAATCACCGGGTACAACGCCGAGAACATCAGAAAGAGACTCAACGACCCTTATCAAGGGGCTGACAAGGTCAGGCAACATCGCATGAGCCGAATAATGCCCTTTATCACGGATTTAAACAATGAGGATATCTCGCTGATAATCAGCCAAGAGAGATAAGTAATGCAACATTTGGGGTGACCCCTGGGGTGACCCCACGGCAAATCAACGGCCAACATTTGTGCAGTTAAACAATTAAAACTGTTCAAATGAAACAAATCATTGTCACCACCCACGAAGAGCTGCGCGAGCTTTTCCATGAATCCATCCAAAAGTTTAAGGAAGGGTTAGAAGCTGAGCCTCAACACCAGGCCCCTTCCGACCCCATTTTTACCATGGACGAGGCCACAGCCTACCTCAAGCTATCCAAGAGCACCCTGTACGGCTATACCTCCAAATCCATCATTCCGCATTTCAAGCAAGGAAAACGGGTGCTGTTTAGAAAGAGCCATTTGGATCATTGGCTCGATCTCAAGCAACGCGGAAATACCACAACACCATGAGAAAGTCCATCGCCCCGAGGCCTTTAAACCCACACCGAGAGAGCCCGCTCTATTTGGCCTTCCGTAAAATACGAGACGAGCATCCCGAGATTAATTCTGTATTGGCCACCTATGTCTTTGATCCTGAAAAACCCAAAGGATGCCCGTACCGCCTGAATCTCAATGAATTATTTAATCAAAAGTGATGGCGTCCTCTATTTTCCAAGTGCGTACGGCCAATGAGTGCATCCGAGATGCCCGCAACATCCCCATCCCCCAGATGCTTTTTGATGAACTGTGGTTTGAAAGGGAGGTGACCATCCTCTTTGCCGACAGCAACATCGGTAAGACCATCCTGTCGTTACAAATTGCGCAGTCCATCGCCTCCGGGAAACCCATTGAAGGCTTCGGCTTGTCGTCGATATCGCAAGGCGTTTTGTACTGCGACTTTGAAATGAGCGACAAGCAATTTCACAAACGCTACTCCGATGACTATCAAGATGAGTTTGAGTTTCATGATCACCTGAAAATCTTGAAGTTTCAACAAAACCTGACCGACATCAACATCAGTGACAAGACGTTCTTTCGTGAAATCAAGAAGGAGGTGATCGCGCACCGATGCAAGGTGCTGATCATCGACAACATCACCTTTTTAAGCCGCGATGCTCTGGAAAGCGCAAAGGAAGCCAATGATCTGATGAAAGTACTCAAACAGCTTAAATCAGAGCTGCACCTTTCCATCTTGATCATCGCCCACACCCCAAAACGTGCACCCTACAAGCCCATCAGCTTAAAGGACATGGCGGGCTCCTCGGGTCTGTCGCGCTTTGCTGATGCCGTCATCTGTATTGGCAAGAGCATTGCAAATCCTAACCAAATCTATATCAAGCAGTTGAAGGTGCGCTCGGCAGAATTTCAATATGGCGAGGACAACGTCATTTTGATGACCATCAAAAAGGTGAACAATTTTCTGGGGGCCTACTTCCAAGGGTACGATCACGAGCGAAATCACTTGAAAAGCGCAGGACCCACTGAATTAGAGCAAGAGATTCTGGACCTGCACAGCGGTAACGAGATGTCACGTCGCGAGATTGCACAGCGTGTTGGGTGCGATAAAATGAAGGTCCAACGAACGCTGCAGAAGTACCAAGACGATGCTGTATCAACTTGATACATGTATCACAGGTGATACAGTGGCCTGTCACAACCGGGAAGATCTTAATCGATTGACAATGTGAGAGATACATTCATTTTACCTCGTTGTACCATCCCCCCTGGACTGTCTCGTATCATGATACGAGACAGCTATAAGACACCATTATTCCCAGTTCATACCATATGAGCAACTAAACAAAATCAAAGAACCTTAATAGAGCAACCATCATGAATCAAACGCCCCAAGACTCCCCAGAGCAGTTAAAATTTAAAGCACAAGACCTAAAAGAAAATGGGCATTCTATCCGCGAAATCGCCCGCATTCTAAATACGAGTAAATCCACAGTAGATCGGTGGATTAAAACCTCAGATAATGCTAGAGATCATATTACAGTTAACAAAACCCCGGTGCCAAATGAAAAACCATCAATAGCATCGCAATCAAGCCCCATTCGAAATGTTGAAAACACCAACGAAAAAGTAGCGCTGAGAAAGCTTGAACTGGAGCATCAACGGAAACTTGAAAAAATGAACCTCGAGCACAAGCAGGCCCTTGCCATTCAGAGGCGGCAGGAGCAGGCGCGCGCCGCCCAGGAACTACACCCCATTGCCGAAGAGATTTACCAATGGGTGGACAAGGAGCTGCGATTGTCCCGCCAGCATCCTTCAGGTGTCCCATGTGTCCCACGGGACATCGAAAACCTATGCTCCCAACTGCGAAAATTTCAAGCCAGGCTTAAAAAACATCAATTCATTCACCCCTCACTAGAGGTATTGGATTACCTCGACCACATAGAAAGCCTATTGGACAAAGCCACCGAGTGGCATCAGCAATCTATGGAATACGGACATAAAAAGTCAAAAGTCTTACTCTCATATCACTGGAGCGGGTTTCATATGGAGTGCCTTTACGCTCTACAAGGCATGTACTAAGCCATGATGAGAGGTTTTTATATGTGGATAAATAGTGGATTTTCTTGAATTACTTTCGAAAAATTGAGTGATTTATATCAATGAATCGCGTTTCAAAAGTTGCGGAAAATATTTTTCCTAACTTAAATGACATTTTAGACGAATAGGCCATGACCTTCTTGCGACATTATCTTAAAACACAACGCTTAATTATATGTGTTTTTATAGGACTTCTACCCATTTTAGCAAGTGGTCAGGTGGTCCCGGCACCCGGTGGAATTAGTGGCGCTAGTCTATGGAGCTCGGATGGGGATTCGGCAGGATTTATTGGCAATTACCACACATTGAATCTCCTGGATTTAGAAGTAAGTGCGGCGGGTAAAATCCCTAAGATGGAGGGCGCGACGACGCTCTTTTTAGTCTTAAAGCCATCTTTCACCTCCTCGACGGGTAAGAAGTTCATGGAGCTGGGTGACATCACGGTCTTCGACAACAAGATTATGCACGGGGCGACATGGACTTCCTTGGATTTCAGTGATGGGAATCCCAAGATACTGACCTTGTCTATGCAGCGCTCTTCTAGATATAAAACATCCTATACCCCTCACCTTGAAATCATTGACTCCAGTCTATTCTCCATAGCAGAGCTTGTTTATTACCCGCGCCTCAGTAGCCGTGAGCAGGTGAAGATGGTCAACACCTATTTGGCGATCAAGTACAGCGTCCCTATAACCGGAGTCTCAGACAAGGATTGGAGGGATTACTTGGCTGCCGACTCATCCAGGTACTGGGATTATACCACGGACAAGATGTATAGCCTCAGGGTGCTAGGTCTTGGTCGGTCGGCCTCTGAGGATCTCTATCAATCCCAAACTCAGGCCTCCCATGGCTCGATGATGCAATTATCGCTCGACACATTAAAGAGCCCGGGGCAGATGCCTAGGGTCCCCATTTCAGATGCTGCAATGCTGCTTCATATTCAGCTGGGAATCGGATACTCGGCCAACTTATGAAGTATGTAGACGAATTAGCATCATTCGAAGGTGCATCCTGGGGTGGCGACCAAGTCTGGTCAAATCAAATTAATAGAAGGGTCTTGGATGTAGCGATACCAAGAGGTGCAACTCCTGCTCAAGTTCAACAGCTAGAGAAGGCAATCGAACTAGCAAAAAATAAGAATGTTGAAATATTAATCCATGTGGTACAATGATATCTAGATACAGTTCCATCTATGTAGGTGCAGAAAAAATGTCAGTTGTGACATTGTATCAACGAGAATTTAGTCATTTTGTTGAAGCAAAGCCTGTTTGGATATTCAAAAAATCGGAAGTTTCAATAGAATTACTGAAGGAAACGATAATTGCGAGTTTGAATGAGAGTCGTGTGATGTCAGAAAAGGAATATCAAATTAATAGTGTTCATTCAGACCTGAGAAAATTATTGAAAGTTCCTAGTTATAAACAATTAAGGACCTACGAGCAATTTATAATTGAGTTGAGTAATGATTTGTTGATTTTAACCCCTTTAGTTTATCAACCTGGTAAAAGATGGCGAACTGAGGACCATGAAAACAAGTGTAGTTTTGCTTTCAATGAGTTTGATTCATTAGTGGATTTGATAGTTTCCCGACCAGGATGAGGAATGTGACCGCTTGGTGAGTGCTTTGTATAGCAAGGGACTGACACAGAATCAGGTCTCTGATGTCTTCGAGCAAGTCTATGGCAAACATTACAGCACTAGCAGCATCAGCCGCATGCTGGATGGCATCCGCGAGGAGGTGACCATGTGGTTGACTCGTCCTTTGGAGTAGCGATAGTTTCCCAAAAAGTGTGTCTGCAAAAAAAGTGTAAACCAGCTTGTGTTAGTTTTAGAGTGTTCCCGCCCCTCAAAGCAACTTCGCCAGATCCTTTCTTTTGGTGTCATCAATGGAGTCCACATAGTTCATGGTCGTCTTCATGGATCCGTGCTTGAACTGGTCCATCACAAATTCTAAGGAGGCGCCGTTGTGAATTAGTGCTGTAGCATGGCTATGGCGCGCCGTGTACGTTGTGATGTTCTTCTCAATACCCAACTCTCGCGCAAGTTGCTTGAGTCCAATGTTAATGGCTTTGGTGAATTCTTGTTGCTTGAGGTATTGCGCTTTGGCAGAATCCCCTTTATCGATTATTCTGAAGATGTAATCCGTTTTATCTTTTGAAGGAATCCCGTATTTTTTGATGACCTCCTCAGCAATTGGGGACAATACCGCCGAGATCTTGACTTGATGACCCTTATTGGCCCGCTCGGTCTTCTTGCGTACAAATCGAATCATGCCATCTCTATAATCCACATTGTCCCATGTGAGATGTGCGATGTCTTTGATGTTGCAACCGTTGATATAATAGGAGAACAACCAAAAATCACGAGCCCGTTCAGCCCTGGAGCCTGGATTTGGACAGGCATCTTTGATTAGCTGAACCTCTCCTTGTGTCAAAGCACGTTTCACATTCACCGAGGATGGTATCTGATATTTCCCTTGGCTGGTCTTTCCAAATGGGTACAAATCATTGTCAATCAACCCGAGTGAGCGGCCTTGATTAACAATGGTGCGTAACGAGCGGAGATAGATGCCGATGGTGTTCTGAGTCTTCCCTTGTTCGATCATTTCCGTCTCATAACCCTCGAGAAACTCGGGATGAAGATCATTCCAGTTGAACGACCGATGAAATCCCAAGAGACTCTTCAAGGCGCACCTGTAGCTAGAGGCTGTGGAAATTCTATTTTGTTGCTCCAATCGGTCAATATGCGCCTTGAACATCTCTTGTAAACTGTCGGTACTTGACACAATGGGGTTTAAAAACCGCTTCTTGAAAACTGGGAAGCTAAACGGCACCAAACTTTCAATGATCGTTTGCGCGAGGGCTTCGATTTCTCGCTTGCCATGAAAAACCTCTCTTTGCGTTACGGTCATCCGCTGCCCCTCCTCTATTTTCTTCCAATCCAACTCGGTTAGGGGAGGTAATTCTGTTTGATAATAGCGACGCTTACGATCGTGGGTGATACGAAGCTTCACGGGGTAGTATGCTTGGTCCTTTCCGTTGGAGGGTCGGAGTAGCTGAACCCTTGTGTCTAAAATAACACGCGCGTGTGTTGCCATAGTGCTGAATTCAAAATCTAGCACACAATCTAGCACACAAAATCGACCCAAACAACAAAAAGCAAGAAAAACCAAAGACAATAAAAATTTGTCTATCTCGTTTTATATCAGTAATTTAGTATGACTATTAAAATCATTGATTTCTATTGTTTGGTTTAAAATTATGACTGTTAATCAGAGGGTCCTTGGTTCGAGCCGCGCGGTATGCCGAACAGAATACGCGTGGACAATGGCCCAGAATACATCTCTCATGCTATGGGAGAATGGGCAGAAGAAAGAGGTATAGAACTGAAGTTCATCCAACCAGGAAGCCCATATCAAAACGGATATGTAGAACGCTTCAATAAGAGCTACAGAGAGGAAGTCTTAGATGCATTCTCTTTTACACGCATCAAAGAAGCGAATGCTTTATCACAAGCCTGGGCCTGGATCTATAACAATGAAAGACCGCACAAGTCACTAGGATACCAACCGCCCATAACCTTTGCGCAGCAGCGACTTCGGAGCTCCGCTCCTTCTTCGCTGCTGCCTGACCAACAATACCAATGGAAAGCACTACTTTTAAGTGTTACTAATTAGGGTAAGCCTTCACCAAAACATCAGTATTTTCAGTATCTTCTTATAATAATCAAAAAAAAATCGATCTCAAAGTGAAGGATGGTAATGGATTCGGTTGCCACACTCTGCGCCCCACAAGTCGCATTAATGGCTTGTGGGGATTTATTTATAATTATGAAAAAGATTATTCTCTTAATATTCTTGACAAGTTCCGTTCTTTCATTAAAATCGCAATGTTTCGTAGAACTCGGTTTACCTCAGCATGGTTGTATTGGCTATTTCGGTTACGATACAATTAATATAGGCAGTAATTTAATGCTAACGAGTGGGACGCCACCTTTCACTTATTTATGGCAAGCTAATTACGTTCATAAAGTTGGAAGTATTGTAACTTACTTGTACGCTTCAGACCTTCTAAATGATACTACTTTATCTAATCCTGAGTACATAACATATTATGACAGTGTTGTATTTAAATTAACGGTTACTGATGCATTAGGCAACTCGTGTACTGATTCATTACTGGTATTCAATTCTAACATTCAAACACATTTGACGTACTTAACCCCAAGCATCTTGTACGGTGATTCTGTGTATTTAGACTTTACTCCAAATCTTTTTGGGGGAATTGCACCCTTAGATTATTTATGGCGTCCAAATCACGGATTAAAAGATTCTACCAAAGATCGTGGCTTTTGGGCAAAACCAGATTCATCAATAGCTTATTATTTAACAGTAACAGATTCTGTTGGTTGCACAGCAACCGCGCCTCCCTTGTATTTTGTAATTGTAAATCATATTGGAATTGATGAAAACGAACTCAATAATCAAGTTAAAGTTTTTCCCAATCCAACAAAAGGCATTGTAAATATAACTTCCAAAGACTTGCACATAGAAGGAATGTCCATTTGCAATGTACTTGGTCAGCAGGTTTATTTTTCGTCTTTGTTTCAAGAGCAAATTGATATTTCTAGTTTTCCAGAAGGTTTGTATATATTAATACTCGAAACTAACAAAGGAGTCGTACGAAAAAAGATAAAAATAGAGTGAAAACGTTGGGTAACACAATATATGATTCATGATCGGACGCGTTGCGCTTTTGGTTACCCATTAAGCGAGTTGAGAAGATTTTGGCATGCCCCAAAAAGCAATAAAACCAGCGCATAGCGCTGGTTTTCAGGTGTTTTTAGCGGAGAGAGGGGGTTTTGAACCTAACTCTCCAATATGCTCAATATCAGTTGTTTACAAGAACTCTTTTCGCTAAGTCAACCCGCTAAGCAACCCAATCGGCCGCGGAGGGCATTTCACCCAATAGCGCTGACATAGCTAATCAAATATAGGCTTTTTTGACTTGGGGTTCAATTCCCTCCTCAGGAATGTATCGTGATGTCCATTGGTACTGTTGAAATACATCTATGAAGCTCCTTTTGATCAGATGACGCCTCCTTTGATCGCGTTAGTTTTGTTCGGAATATTCCGAACACACGTTTGGAATCACGTGTAATTCCAGAATCCCAATGTTTTCAGTACCTTCAGGTTTGGGTCAAAACAAAGTTTAGATGTCAAAGGAAAGACGGGTAGTGGATTCAGTTGCCATACTCTGCGGTTAAGTCAAGCAATTGGGCGAAATGCCCGGCATTTTGGCGCATCTTCCGGAGAAGCCCTCTGTCGGAGGAGAACTATCCAAATCGTAACCCCGCTTGGAAGCAAGCGCTGTTAATTACTGATTTTCAAGGCAATACAAGAAAAGGTTCTAGTACCTCTCTCTCCGAGGAGAACTATCCAAATCGTAACCCCGCTTGGAAGCAAGCGCTGTTAATTGCTGATTTTCAAGGCGATACAAGAAAAGGTTCTAGTACCTCTCTCTCCGGGACAAGCTTGCAAGCCCAAACGGGTGTACCTCGCTCAGAAGAAGATTAATTAAAATCTGAATGAACCACATCTAGTCTAAAGAGATATTTCTGTGTACCGTCTTCATATACCGGGATTTCACCCCGTAAATAGTAGTTGTTTAGATCAAGTAAATCACCTTGGTAATACAAAGTGTCCGATCCTTCAAGAATAAACGCGTAAATCGTATCCATGAACGCTTTAAAGTACTCCGGGGTAATCGTGTCATTTGGAATCCTATAGTCTCCGCTTATAAACAAGGCACGATTAAGCTCCTGACCTACGTCCACCGAATCACACAAATCCCATTCTACAGTACCATATCTATTACAGGCATACGTGCAGATATTAAGCGGTTCTTCACTTATGACACCTAAAGACCATGTTGAACGAACCGGCTCTGGCGCATCTATCTTCCAGTCACAGCTTGAAGAGATTAGCGCAAATAGTATATATAGAAAGCTCCTTCTCATAATCAATAGGCAATAAATATATACTTTTCTTCATCCAGGTTGTTCTTTCTGTCACTACGACACCACTCACAATCTTGATGAGGATAGTGCCCATCACGAAATTCCCATGCCGTTACTCTGTCTTGCCCATTAACGTAAACTCCATTGGCTGATTCATCTTTAACAAAATCCGCAACTCTTTTAGAAAACTTCTTTCGCTTCCAATAAAATGTTGTCAGCGGCTTCCTAAAGAAATAGTACTTATGAACATAGCCCAGTACGTTATTGTGAAAGTCCATTTGCATTTCATTACATGGATTATTTTCTCTAAGCAGCTCATGAAGCCACATACCTAATGAAGCGAATTCAATTCCGAAATCGGTTCTAAATAACATAGCTGTTACGCACCTGAGCTGGTGACCTTTAAAGAATGATTCATTTTAACGTATTAAATAATTACTATTTAATATTATTATTATTTATACTTAGATGGTATGAGTGGTATTCTTGTGTACAAGTCTTCTCATAATCTTTATCTAGTGAATAGATATTGTTAAATAGCTTTGTTTCTAGGGTGTCTAGGTTGTTGTATCCTGTAACCTCACATCTGAAAGTTGATGAAATCAAATCTATATTATGAGACGATTGAATTGGAATTCCAAGTAACCTTCCGTTTTTGTCTGGAGCTATCGTAAGGCTGTCTACATGGTCTATAAATTTGATTATTGCCTTAATGGTATAGTCTGAATCATTTGAAATGGTCAAATCATAAATGTAACTTTCTACTTTGCAACAGGAGCTAAGTAAAAATACAGATAGTAAGATGGATGAAATCTTTTTCATATTACTTGATAAAGATATATTTAATACTAGAAATATTTTTTCTGTGGTCTTTTCTTATTTGTTTACATGTTAAGATATAGTCATCTGAGCTGCTGGAATTTAACCACGGAGAGAGAGGGTTTTGAACCTAACGCTCCAATATGCTCAATATCAGTTATTTACACGAACTCTTTTCGCTAAGTCAACCCGCTAAGCAACCCAATCGGCCGCGGAGGGCATTTCACCCAATTGCTTGACTTAACAAGGCGAATATAATGGATTTTGCCGAAGGTTCGTTTCTCATATTAGCCAGCTTCTGTTACGTATTCATTGTTCGGAATATTCCGAACAGACGTTTGGAACCACGTATAAATCTATAATCCTAGTGTCTTCAGTATCTTCACTAATGGATCAAAATAGGATTTCATTCTCAAATTAAAGAAGGGTCAAGGATTTGGTTGCCATACTCTGCGGTGGGTGCTTTTGAGATGCGTCT
>Ga0181556_1002680_pt1 | contig 16025 bp, 18 predicted proteins | sample 011ome_14_FD_148651 | JGI IMG/M metagenome (GOLD analysis project Ga0181556, IMG submission 148651) | Coastal salt marsh microbial communities from the Groves Creek Marsh, Skidaway Island, Georgia - 011505AT metaG (spades assembly) | ecosystem: Environmental > Aquatic > Marine > Intertidal zone... | reverse complement strand
TCCAAAAAAGTTTGCAACGGCAATGTAACACAAAATTACGCTGATTCAAAGTTGGCGCAGCAGACCTGCGCCCGTATCCCTATTTTTTCAGATAAATTTGCGCACAAATAAAGGCCAGCACAAACAGAACACAGGCGAATCGGTGCCAGAATCGTCGCCCCTTTTTTGCTATTTAACCACCTTCACCGGGCTTTTCGGAAAAGAGATCCATTTTGCCAGGCTTACCATCCATTTCCTCTGCCTCGGGCAGTGGGTCTTTCTTGGTAATGATCACAGGCCATGCTTCTGACCATTTGCGGTTAAACTCAACCCACTGCTCCATATCTGGCTCAGTGTCGGGCCGGATCGCATCGGCAGGGCATTCAGGCTCGCAGACGCCACAATCGATACATTCGTCTGGATGGATGACCAACATATTCCCGCCCTCGTAGAAGCAATCCACGGGGCATACCTCAACGCAGTCTGTATATTTGCAGGCAATGCAATTGTCGGTCACGACATAGGTCATAGGGTCATCACTCTTTTCAAAAGATCATGCGGCATGGGTTTACTGCCCTGTCGCCCATCATTCAAGCACCCCTTGGCGCAAAGAAATAGCCTGTCGCCTTTCGCGTTTTGAGGGGCGTCCATGTCCCTCCATCTGGGGCTTTTCTGGAACAGTTTCTTTGATCTCGCTCAAATCGGCATAACAGGCCTGCGCCTCCGAGGCGGGGCCGCGGCGGACGGGCAAGGATATAACCCGCACCACGCGCACCGTCTGGCCTTGTGCGAAGGTCAGAACATCCCCCGCGCCGATGGCAGTTGCGGGTTTGGTAACCCGCGCGCTGTTCACCCGCACCGCCCCCTCCTCAACAATACGGGTGGCGAGGCTGCGGGTTTTGAAGAACCGCGCGTGCCACAGCCATTTATCAATCCGCAAGGTCGGGCGGGGTTGGGTCAACCTTTCTCCTTCAGACCCATCAAGGCCTGCGCAAATGGGTTATCGGGATCAATGCGATCTTTTTTCTCGGGCTTGGCGCTGAAACTGCGCGCGGCCTCAGGCTTGCCGGCCTGACCCTTCCCTTTGGGCCCGCGCTGCGGCTTGCCACCTTTGCGCGGAGGCCGCCCTGATCCATCCGTCTCACCCGCACCTTCGCGGCGCGGGTTTGGTTTACGATCCCGCCGTGGTGGCGCCCATTTGAAGCTATAGAAAACTTCCATCTCTGGGGCATCCTCTGGGGCATCGGTTGCAGCAGCATCTGCCACCTGTGGCACTTCGGCGGTTGGCTCAGGGGTAGTTTCGGTGGGTTCCGCATCCGTGGCGGCATCAGGCGCTGCGATCTCGGCGGGGGCATCAACCAGCGCCTTAACCTTCACCCGTTCGCCCCTCTCAGCGCGATAGCCAAGACCTGTCATCAAATCCGCGAATTGCTCCAGCGTGAGGCCCGTGATGGACAGCATATCTGCATTGCCCTCGAACCCTGCGCGGCTGTCTTCCTTGCGCAGCATGTCAGCGAGACGTTCAAGCATATCAATACGGATCGCACGCGTGCCAGCGGGACGGTAACCTGACATTGTGAAATACCCCTCTGGCGCTTCTGCGTCATTGGGAATTGTCACGAGCCCCGGAGGGGGGCTTTCGGGGAATTGATCCAAATTGCCCGCCAACGCCCATAGAACCAAGCGCAACCGTGTCGGCGCGGGTTTTAGCAAGGCAGGCATGAACACGGTGAACTGACCAAAGCGCACCCCATGTTTGCGCAAGAGCGCGCGTGCCTCTTGATCAAGGGCTTTGACATCTTCTGCGACATCGCTGCGCGGCAAGATGCCCATGGCCTCAGACAGGCGGAAGGCAAAACCGCGCGCAAGCCCCGTGATGCCCTCATCTTTTTGCATCGCCAACATAGGCTCAAACAGGACCGCAATTTTGCGATCAATAAAATGCTGCAAGCGTCGCTGCACTTTCTGGATAACCTCAGGGCCAGCATCCTCGTCAACAAAGGCCTCAGCCACGGGGCGTGTTGCGTCACTGCCAAGGGTGAGTTTGCCAACCGCCGATTGGCCCCACATCAGCCCACCTTGCTCGGTGAAGTCAAATTCCGTGTCGGGTGCATTATACAGACGATCTGCGCGCAGATGCAGCTCGGGCTTGAGGGCAGCCACGGCGGCTTGGCGCAAAGTTTTCGCCTCATCAGGGGTGGCGGCACTATCTTGGCGGAAGCGGAACCCGTCCAAAAGACCAATGAATTGGCCCTCTACGGTGACTTCCCCGTTTTCATTCACTTCGGCCACAAGGCTCTCCTTCTGTTTCAATCGCCGCATCAAAACCGATGTGCGCCGATCGACAAATCTTTGGGTCAGTCGCTCATGGAGCGCATCTGACAAGCGGTCTTCTACCGCACGGGTTTCCTCGCGCCAATACGCGACATCATCCACCCAAGCAGCACGTTGTGCGACAAATGTCCATGTGCGGATATAAGCCAAGCGTTTCGATAATGTGTCAATGTCGCCATCTTGCCGATCAATCCGCTTTACCTGCCGCGCAAGCCAATCATCAGGCACGCGGCCCAATTCATGCAAATATTGAAAGATACCCGCCAAGAGGCTGCTATGCTCAGCGGGGCTAATCCCCCGAAAATCAGGGATACAGCATACATCCCACAAAAGCCGCACATCTTGGGCATCTCTGATCCGATGGGTCACATCAGCCCGTTCCGAAAGCGTCCGCAGCGCGATGACATCATCGGCTGCACGCGCCCGCGTCAGCCATTCATTGTGGGTTTGCGCCTCTAAAGACATCAAAAGACGCGAAATTGATCCAAATGACAGGCGACTGTTGCGCCATTGCAATTTGCGGATAGGGGCAAAACGATGCTCGGTGATGGCTTTAGCCACTTCATCATCTAATGGGCTTGCCTCGCCCGTCACACCAAATGTGCCTGGCAAAGTATGACGGCCCGCGCGGCCCGCGATCTGACCCAATTCATTCGGCGCCAAATCGCGCATCTTGCGACCATCAAATTTGCGCAGCCCCGAAAAGGCCACGTGCTTGATATCCAGATTAAGCCCCATGCCAATGGCATCCGTAGCCACCAGAAATTCAACATCGCCGTTTTGATATAAATCGACCTGTGCATTGCGTGTGCGCGGGCTAAGCGCACCCATCACAACCGCAGCACCGCCCTTTTGGCGGCGCAAAAGCTCGGCAATGGCATAGACGTTTTCAACCGAAAACCCGACAATGGCCGAGCGCGGCGACATGCGCGACAGTTTCTTTGAACCAGTATAGGTCAGTTCAGAAAAGCGTTCTCGGCTCAGGAATTGCGCCTTCGGCACAAGCGCCGCGATTGCGCCCCGCATCGTATCTGCACCCAGAAACAACGTCTCATGCAGGCCCCGCGCGTGAAGCAAGCGGTCGGTAAAGACATGGCCCCGCTCTGGATCAGCACAAAGTTGGATTTCATCCACAGCCATAAAATCGCATGCGTGATTTGTGGGCATCGCCTCGACTGTGCAGACCCAATATTGCACGCGATCAGGAATGATGCGTTCCTCGCCCGTGATCAGCGCGACCACGGAAGGGCCGCGTATGGCCACGATGCGATCATAGACTTCGCGCGCCAGGAGGCGCAAAGGCAGGCCAATCACGCCAGTGCGATGCGCCAACATCCTCTCGATGGCGTAATGGGTTTTGCCCGTATTGGTGGGGCCTAATACGGCAGCGATCCGCCCTTGGCCCATCAATGTGCCCGTCATGCCGCCCATCTTGCCCGTTTTAGGCAGAGCCCTGCCCGCCTCTTGCCTAGAGGCTGATTCCTTCAAGCTGGCGCTCCAGCCGCTCCACTGCCTGTTCTAGGTCGGGGCGATGCGGATGTATAGCGCGCGCGGCACGAAAAGCGTCCAAAGCATGGGAATAGGCCTCCACCTGCTCCATGATCATGCCCAATCCCGTGAGCGCCCCAAAATGATTGGGGTTCAGGGCCAAAGTGCGCGCGATATCATCAAGGCTTGGGCCATAATCGCCCATTTCATAAAATAGGGTCGCGCGCGCGTTCCAGCCTTCCGCAAATTCAGGCGCATGATCGGTCAAGGCCGTCAAATGGGTCAATGCAGCGGAATAATCCCCCCGTGCCATGGCCTGCCTGCCACGGCGCAGCAACAAATCCATCGCGGGAGAGCCCGAGCGCGACCAAAGGTTTAGGATTTCGGCTTCGACACGTTCCCAATCGGGCAAAACGGAGGTTTGCAACTCGCTCAACAGGGAGGCGAGCCTTGCATCGGATGCAGCCTCCTCACTTGGTGCAGCAGGCGCAGATTGTGCGAGGGCAGCACCGCAGAGGGCCGTATTTATTGAAAATACCGCGATCAGGATGTTGAAGCTGATCCGAAATAGCCACATCATAGGTGAGAAGTTAGCAGCCAATCACGCGACATCCAGTCCTGATTTTCAAAATCCTTGCGGTGAGGCCGCGTTATGAAAGAGAAATTCCAATGTCCGATTTGATTGCCGCAGCCGTGGATGCAATCGCCAAAAAACTGGTCAAACCTTACGATGGCGCGGCAAAATTCGTGATCGAGGGGGCAGGTTGCGTGATTATCCAAGGCGCAGACGTGCGCCCCAGTGACGAGGCTGAACCTGCCGATGTGACCATGCGTGCAACATCAGAGGTGTTCCAAGACATCCTCGCAGGGCGATTAAACCCCGCCATGGCATTTATGTCAGGCAAACTTAAACTTGAGGGCGATATGAGTGCCGCCATGCGCCTTGGTGGGGTTCTGGCGTGACACCTCCCCCGTTTTACGGCGCAGATCGGCCCGAGGATATACGTTGGATCACCGCCGCAGACGGCAAACGCTTACGCGCGGGCCATTGGCCGAAGGGGCAAAAGGGAACAATTCTTTTGTTCACGGGACGCACCGAATTCCTTGAGAAATACACGGATGCGGCCCAAACTTTTGCCGCGCTTGGATGGGGGATGGCTTCGCTTGATTGGCGGGGTCAAGGCCTCTCGGCGCGGTTGCTAGAAGATCCACAAATCGGTCATGTGGGTGATTTTTTTGAATATCAACGCGATGTGGATGCGTTTCTTGACTATTGCGCGCGTTGCGATTTGCCCAAGCCATGGGTCATGTTCGCCCATTCGATGGGCGGCGCTATCGGCTTGCGCGCCCTTCACAACGGGTTCCGCCCCGCAGCTGCGGTGTTCTCTGCGCCAATGTGGGACATTCAACTGAGCCCCGTCTTGCGGATCTTGGCAAAGGTTGCCTATGTCATCGCTAAGCCGATTGGCCTTGCCGCGCGCTATGCGCCAACGCAAGGCCCGCATGAGCCGATGGTGTTTGAAGGCAATCCCCTAACCCATGATCAGGCGCGTCTCGATTGGATGAAGGAACAAGCCAAGGCAGACCCGCTGCTGACCCTTGGGGGGGCATCCATTTCATGGGTCTATCATGCCTTGACCGAGTGTCAGGCCCTTGCCGCACTGCCTGCGCCAAAAGGTGTTCCGACCCTTGGCTTTGTCGGCACGGATGAGCGCGTGGTCTCGCGCGAGAGAATTGCAGAGATCATGGCGACATGGCCTGATGGTCAGTTTCTTGAAATTGAAGGCGCCGCGCATGAGGTGTTGATGGAAACAGATCCCCTGCGCGATCAAGCCTTGCGCGCCATAGCCCAGATTTTGGGGCGCGTTGCCCCTTAGGGGCAATGCGGGGCAATCTGCCCTTGGGATAACACCACCACCCGATCCATGCGCGCAGCCAAGGCGTGGTTATGGGTGGCCACAAGCGCGGCCATGTTGGAGGCGCGCACGAGATCAAGCAGCATATCAAACACCATATCCGCCGTATCAGGATCAAGATTGCCCGTTGGCTCATCCGCCAAAAGCATCCGTGGTGCATTGGCCAAAGCACGGCAAATTGCCACGCGCTGCTGCTCGCCTCCAGACATTTGGGCGGGGCGATGCTGCGCCCTTTGCGAGAGGCCAACACGATCAAGCAAAGCGGCGGCCCGTGCCCGCGCTGCCCCCTCACCATGGCCAAGGGCCAATTGTGGCAGCACGATATTCTCTAGCGCGCTGAATTCAGGCAAGAGATGGTGAAATTGATACACAAACCCCAGATCACCAGGCAAGAGATGGTGAAATTGATACACAAACCCCAGATCACAGCACCGTGCAGCACTGCGCCCCGCATCAGTCGCGCGCGCCATGGCCTGACCGCAGAGATCAACCTGCCCCGCGTCAGGCGTATCAAGCAAGCCCGCGATATGCAAAAGCGTGGATTTACCAGCGCCTGACGGCGCAATGAGCCCAACAATCTCGCCTGCATGAATGCGCAGATCCGCACCCGACAAAACACGCGTCTCATTGGGGCGACCAAGGTTATAGGACTTTTCCACCCCCTCAAGGCGCAGCACAGGCTGATCACTCATAACGCAGTGCCTCCACAGGGTTCATTCGCGCCGCACGGCGCGCAGGGAAAATCGTCACCAAAAATGACAACCCAAGCGACAGGGACATGGCGGAAAGAATATCGCCCATCTCCAATCGGGCAGGCAATTGCGACAGATATCGAACCGAAGGATCCCAGACCCCGCCCCCTGCCATCCAATTCACGGCAGCAAAAATGGGATCAATATAAATCGCGAAGGCCGAGCCAAGGGCCACGCCACATAGCGTTCCCGCCACCCCTACAGAGGCCCCGCAAATGAAGAAGACGCGCAAAATCGCCCCTTGCGTGAGGCCAACTGTTCGCAAAATCCCAATATCGCGCCCCTTGTTTTTAACCAACATGATAAGTCCCGAAACAATATTGAGCGTGGCAATCATCACGAGGATCGACAAGATGATGAACATCACATTGTCCTCCATTTGCAACGCTTGCAAAAAGGCGCCAGAACTGTCTTCCCAAGTCCACGCTGTGGCCATGGGCCCCGCTGCACCGAGCACACGGGTCACGGCCGCATTTGCTTGTTCGGGGTCGTCCAGCATCACATCGATGCGATCAACCAAACCTTCGCGGTTAAAATAGGGCTGCGCTTGATCAAGTGGCATATAGACCCGCACGCGGTCGATATCGAAACGGCCCACTTGGAAAATATAGACCACTTCAGCATTCACAATGCGCGGGCTTGTGCCAAAAGCGGTGCGCGCGCCATCGGGCGAAATCAGGCGGATTTGATCTCCAACCACCACCCCCAATTCCCGCGCCACGCCCGAGCCGATAGCGACACCTTGATCAAATTGATCCAGATTGCCCCATGCGCGTTCAGGGTCCGCGACAAGGGGCAGACTGCGCAAATCTGCGCCTGTGATCCCCACAACCTCAACGCCTGCATTTCGGCCAAAAGCGGCGGCCATGACCTGCCCCGTGACCACCGGGGCCACATGGGCCACGCCATCTAGCGTTGCAATTGCCGAAGCAATATCAGTGTAATCTGAAATCTCACGGCTCATCGCGCCTGTTGCGCTGTAATTGGGCGCACCATAGACCGAAATATGCGGGTTCGCGCCCAAAATCGTGCCAACAAATTCATGTCGAAACCCCGCCCGCACCGAGAGGGTCGCAATCAGCGCCGCCACGGCCAAAGCGATGCCAAGAAAGCTGATCCATGTCATCGCGGACACGCCCCCCTCAGCACGGCGGGCGCGCAGGTAGCGCAAGGCAATCATAAATTCAAACCGCGCAAACGGGCGCGGGGAACGCGGTGCAGGGTTGAGGGTGGCAGCGGTGGTCATGACCACTCCTTCGCAAGGCTTCCTTGCCCTGATTTAGGCCTTCTTGAGGCGCTCTACAACTTGGCTCGCATTTTCGTCAGGCGGAAACACGGGATAGATCACATCTTCGATCACCCCATCGCAACAGATCAGGGTCAGGCGTTTCAACAACACCTCCCCCGCAACCTCAAAACTAGGCAACCGCAGCGCATCGCGCAGTGCAAGCCCCTGATCCGATAGCATCGCATAGGGCAGATGCAGACGCAGAACCGCCTCAGCCTGATAGGCGCTGTCTTGGGTTGAAAGGCCAAAAAGATGATCGACCCCAAGCGCGCGCAAATCTGCGTAAAGATCACGAAACGCACAAGATTGCGGGGTGCAGCCCCGCGCGCCGGGTATGTCATTCCACCCGTCTGGCAGCGCGACATCAGGTCGTCCCGTGCGCGGATAGGCAAAGATCACGCTCCGCCCCTGAAGCGCCGCCAGAGAGACGACCGCCCCATCAGTGGCAGGCAAAGATACATCAGGCAAGGTCATACCGCGCAAGTGATCTGCCGCACCATCATCAACAGGCGCAGGGATGGTTGACCAATCAATCTCAAGCCCGTGCTTGGCAGATGCAGACATGGCCACGCTCCTCAGCTCTGGATATGCCCGAAATGCGGGGCGTAAATCTCGACCAAGCGCGCAATCGCATCTTCTGGCTTCATCTCAACGCTTTCGCCCGTGCGCCGCGAGGTCAATTCAACCACGCCATTGGCAAGGCCACGCGGGCCAACAGTGATACGCCATGGCAGGCCGATCAAGTCCATCGTGGCGAATTTGCCCCCTGCCCGCTCGGCGCGATCATCATAAAGCGGCTCAAGACCCTTGGCACTGAGGGCGTTGTAAATCTCGTCACAGGCTGCATCTGCGGCAGCATCACCCTGCTTGAGATTGACAATCCCGCAATGGAACGGGGTCACGCCTTCGGGCCAGATGATGCCATTATCATCGTGGTTGGCTTCAATGATCGCACCCAAAAGACGGCTCACCCCGATGCCATGGCTGCCCATATGGACGGGCACACGATTGCCATCACGATCTGAGACAACAGCCCCCATTGCCTCTGAATATTTTGTGCCAAAATAGAAAATCTGGCCCACCTCAATCCCGCGCGCCACGCGCTGACGCGCTTCGGGCACTTGCGCGAAAATCTCGGCATCATGTGTTTCATCTGTGCGCGCATAGCGGCTTGTGAATTCCTCCAGCACGCTTTGGCACTGGTCGACATTGTCGTAATCAATATCCCGATCACCAAAACGCAGATCCGTGATTTCGCTGTCATAGAGCCAATAGGGCCGCCATCAGCACGCATCGGAATTGCTTGCAGTCCCATACGTTCATAGCTGCGCAGGTAACTGACCAAATGGCGGTTATAGGCGTGCAGCGCATCCTCTTTGGTCAGATCGAAATTATACCCGTCCTTCATCAAGAATTCGCGGCCCCGCATGACACCGAAACGCGGGCGGATTTCATCGCGGAATTTCCACTGGATATGATAGAGCGTCAGCGGCAAATCCTTGTAACTGCCGACATGGGCGCGGAAGATATCAGTGATCAATTCCTCATTGGTCGGGCCATAGAGCATATCGCGGCCATGGCGGTCTGTGATGCGCAGCATTTCTTGGCCGTAATCATCATAGCGTCCGCTCTCGCGCCAAAGATCGGCAGATTGCAAGGTGGGCATCAACATCGGAATATGGCCTGCGCGCACCTGCTCTTCATGCACGATCGTCTCGATCCGCTTGAGAACCTTATAACCCAAAGGAAGCCAGCTATAGATCCCCGCGCTGGCCTGTTTGATCATGCCTGCGCGCAGCATCAAGCGGTGGCTTGCAATCTGCGCCTCGGAGGGCGTTTCTTTCAGGACGGGCAGGAAATAGCGGGTCAGGCGCATAGCGATCCTCATGGATTATGGTGATGCGCCCTCTCAATCAGGCGCAATACGTTTGACAAAACCGCTTAGGCCATCATCCGCGATGCGGCAAGGGGCCTGTGGCCAAGATGCTAATGTGTGCTGTTGGAAAAAAGCTGCACCACCACAATGCCGCCCACGATCATGCCAATCCCAATGATGCCCGCAAGGTCAAGTTTTTGCCCATAAACCCACAGGCCCACCAGTGCGATTGCGGCAATCCCTGCCCCTGACCAAATCGCATAGGCCACGGCCAAATCAAAAATCCGCAAGGCCTGTGAAAGCATGACAAAGGCCAAGCCGTAGCTGATCACAACCACCACAGATGGCAAAACCCGTGTGAACCCATCAGAAGCCTTGAGCGCGCTTGTTCCCGCAACTTCGGCACATATCGCGATGGTAAGATAGATCCAGTGCATGGGTTAAGCTGCCTTCTACCCCAGAGCGGGTTAATCAAAGAAGGGCATTGGATCGATGGCTTCGAACCCGCGCCGCACCTCAAAATGCAAGAAGGACGGCGAACCAGGCCCAACCTCGGCAATGGTTTGACCGCGGCTGACACGATCCCCGCGCGAGACGGTGATGTCGCGGATATTAGCGTAAACGGTCAGCAACCCATCAGCATGGCGCAAAACCAAGATCGGCACTTGATCTGTATCTTGGGTAATCGCCGCCACTTCGCCCGCCTCAGCGGCACGCACGGGCGTGCCAACCGCAGAGGCGATATCAACCCCCTCATTGCTGGCCGAGAAGGCACGGATGATATTGCCGGAAACGGGGCGCAACAAAGCCCCCCCTGCATCTGCCACTGTGGGCGCGGCTGCCTGCGGCTGTGCAGCAGGTGCAGGTGCGGGTGCGCTGCTTGGGGTCGCGGGGCGCGGCGCAGGCGCAGTGCTGCTTGCAGGTGCGGCCGCGCTTTGTTGCGCGGGCAGCGTTTCACTGGTGATGGGGGCTGGCAAAGCTTGGCTTGCAGAAGGCGGTGGGGGTGGGGTCGAGGCACCTGGCACCGCCCCATCGGCAATATTGCCTGTGGCGGTCTCAAGGGCCAATGGGATGATGAGATATTGCCCCTCGCGCACCTCGAGATCGGGGCCAAGCCCGTTCCAATCCGACAAGGCGCGCACAGAGACGTTGTAAAGACGCGCAATGGAATAGGCCGTTTCTCCGCGTGTCACGCGGTGGCGCACAGGCTCTTGACCAGATTGCACGGCGGGCGATTGCGGGCTGCGTGTCTCAGCCGCATCAATGGCCGAGCTTGCAATCTGTGTGATGTCACGCCCCGCACCGCCACTGCCCACACGCGCATCGCGCGGCAAGGCCAAAATCTCGTTCGGGCGCAGCGGATCGTCCGCAGTGCGACCATTGAACCGCGCCAAGCTGTCCGCATCAATACCGATGCGCGATGCCACGCTGCGCACTGTGTCACCAGACCGCGCGACAGCAAGCTGATAATTGGGATAGGTGATTAAACCTTGCACATCAGGTTCAGGCCGTGGGGCTGTGGCGCTGACATCCGTGTTGGAAATTGCGTTTCCACGGAAATCAAAATCCAAATCGCTGACCGCGCCGACACATCCCGACAACAGCGCAGCGCTCAGCCCGAAGGCGAGAATATTGGTCACAGGCAAGTGGCGCGCCACCGAAAATTTGCGTTTCATCATCTGCTCTTTCAGCTTCTGGCCACTCAGCCAGAGGGAGGGCATCGGTTTCACCGCTGCACGTTCTTTACGCTCAACTATATATCAAAGATGCGGGTCGTTTCTACCCTTTGTCCCGCGTTATTGCGCGCTTTATGCCTCGGCCAAGCCTTCGACAAGCGGGACAAAGCGCACAGGCATCAATTCTTCGTAGTCAAACCCGTCCTCATGGCGCACAACCTTGATCAGGCTTTGCACCTGATCGGATTGCCCTACAGGCAGCACCATGATGCCGCCCACCTTCAGCTGCGCCAATAAGGGTGTCGGCGGATCCTCGGCCGCGGCTGTGACGAGGATACGATCAAACGGGGCTTGTTCCTCCATCCCAAAACAGCCGTCCCCTGTCACAACAGTGACATTGGGAATACCAAGCGCCGTGATCACCTCTTGCGCGGCACGGGTCAGGTTGCGATGTCGGTCGATCGTATAGACACGGCGCGCCAGATGCGACACGGCGCGCCAGATGCGACAGCACCGCAGCCTGATATCCAGACCCTGTGCCAATTTCCAAAACCTTATCACGTTCGCTCACCTCAAGGGCTTGGGTCATCAACCCCACCACGGAGGGTTGCGAGATAGTCTGACCCGAGGCAATCGGCAAGGGCATATCTTCATAGGCCCGATCCGCGAAATGGCCGCGCACAAACATGCCGCGATCGACTTTTTCCATCGCCGCCAAAACACGCGCATTGCTGATCCCCTTGGAGCGCAAGGTGAACAGAAACTGCATTTTGCGTTCGGCCAGATCGCTCATATTGGATCACTCAAGGCGGGATTTCAGATCTGACAGCGCATCATGGGCGGTCAAATCTGCGCGCATTGGCGTGATTGAGATATAACCTGCCAAATTGGCATGGGCATCCGTATCGGGCTGGGTCGGCACATCTTGCGCGCCGCCCTTGATCCACAAAAAGCGGCGCTGGTTGGGGGCGATCATAGCCTCGACTTTAAAGCTTGTTTCGCGGCGGAAGCCCTGCGCCACAACGCGGCGCCCTTTCACATCTGCTGCGGCAACGGGTGGGAAATTCACGTTATAAAACAGCCGATAGTCATTTTGATCCCAATGCGCCTGCTGCCACAACGCGCGCAAAAGATCTGCGCCATGCGCCTCGGCAGCCTCAAACGGGTTTTCAAGATGGGCATTTTGCGGCCCGAAATATTGCGACAAAGCGATTGCAGGCAAGCCCTGCAAGGCCGCCTCCATCGCACCGCCAATCGTGCCAGAGTAGAGCACGTTCTCAGCAGAATTATTGCCGCGATTGATGCCAGACAAAACCAAATCAGGCGGGCTGTCTTGAAGCACATCGTAAAGCCCCGCCAAAACGCAATCCGCAGGCGTGCCTTCAGCGGCAAATTTTTTGGGGCCAAGTTCTGCGATCATCGTAGGATGCACATAGGAGATGCAATGCGCGACACCTGACTGCTCAAAGGCAGGGGCAACCGTCCAAACTTCGCCATCAGGGCCTGCAAGATCAAATGCGATTTTGTAAAGGCTGGCCAGACCCGGCGCATTGATGCCATCATCATTGGTAATCAGAATTCGCATCAATCGCACTCCTTCACGGCTATCGTTCTGTGAGTGTTGTTAGCGAAGGGGGCGGCGCACGACAAGGGTAGAGCTGCGCTGTGAGGATCGCCTAACTGATCCGAAGCGCATGATTGCGCCGCGCCGTGTAGATCGCCGAAGCGGCGGCGCCAATAGCGCAAGCGAGCATCAAATAAATCAGCGGATAGGCCTGATCCGATTGAGACAGAATGACGCCCGAAAGCGCGGAAAGACTGGCCCCACCCGCCAACATAATCGAGCCACCAAGCCCCGAAGCCGTGCCCGCCAGATCAGGTCGGATGGACATCATCCCAGATGTTGCATTCGGCAGCACCATCCCATTTCCAAGGCCCACAAAAGTCATTGAGCCAAAAAAGACCAGTGCGGTTTTATAGCCTAAGAAAAACAGACCCAAGCCCGTACTGAGACCTGCAACGGTGATCAGTGCGCCCCATAAGATCATGCGATCAACGCCCACACGCACTGAGAAGCGCCCCGATGTAAAATTACCAAAGAAATAACCCAAAGCGGGCGCGCCAAAAAACAGGCCAAGCAATGCAGGCTCTAGACCGAAGATGCGCGCCCCCACCAAAGGAGCACCGCCCAAATAGGCAAAAAACGCGCCCGAGGCCAAAGTGCTTGATAGGCTATAGCCCCAAAAGCGGCGCGAAAGCAGCAAAGTGGGATATTGCGCGAATTGATCCCGCAAGCGCCCCTCCCCCTTGCGCACGGTCTCGCCCAAATCAGCCCATGCCAAGAGCAAGATCACGAGGCCTGCCCCGAATAAGAGCCAGAAATTGGCCTTCCATCCGAAGGCTTGCCCCAAAGCGCCGCCGATGACGAGGCCAACCATTGGAACAATCGCCATACCCATGGTGACATACCCAATCATCGAGGCCGCTTGATCCCGAGGGTAAAGGTCACGCACCACCGCGCGGCCCAACACCAAACCCACAACAACGCTGGCTTGGATCATGCGAAACACCAGAAAGGTGATGACATCTGGCGCCCAAAGGCACCCCAAACTGGCCAAGCAATAGATCACCACCCCAACAAGCATCACAGGTCTGCGGCCATAGCGATCAGAGAGCGGGCCAACCAACAGCTGCAAGGCCGCGTTCACCCCCAAATAAAGCGCCACAGAAAGCTGAACCACGCCGTATTCCGCCCCGAAATACTCGGCCATCTGCGGCAAAGACGGCAGAAATACATTCATCGACAACGCGCCCAAGCCCGTGAGCACGATCAATGTGAAAATGGATGGGGCCGTGCTGCGGTCTAAGAACCGCTGCGGAGGGATGTGAGACATAGCCCATCGCTAAGCCTGTTTGACTAAACTGTCTAGTTCAAAATCTGTGCATGGAGGCAATGCCTCTAATATTTGCAGATTTGCAAAATCATTAAAAGCAAAGCGAAGTAATTTGCAAATATGCCAGAGAAGACTCGCCCGACCACATCAGATTGCGTAAGGTCAACGGAATTGTGAGACCGCCCCATGACGCGGCACGAAGGAGGATCGCCTGATGAAGGATATTTTGCAACAGCTTGAGGATCGCCGCGCGGAGGCGCGTTTGGGGGGCGGGCAAAAGCGCATTGATGCCCAGCACAGCAAAGGCAAGCTGACCGCACGCGAACGGATCGAACTGTTGCTCGATGAAGGTTCCTTCGAAGAATATGATATGTTCATCACCCATCGCTGCACCGATTTTGGCATGGCCGAAAGCAAGCCACGCGGCGATGGTGTGATCACGGGATGGGGCACCATCAATGGCCGCTTGGTCTATGTGTTCAGCCAAGACTTTACCGTGCTTGGCGGTTCCGTATCGGAAACCCACGCGCAGAAAATCTGCAAAATTATGGATATGGCCATGCAAAATGGCGCGCCTGTGATCGGCATGAACGACTCGGGCGGTGCGCGCATCCAAGAAGGGGTTGCCTCCTTGGCCGCCTATGGCGAGATTTTCCAACGCAATATTGAGGCCTCAGGCGTTATTCCGCAGATCAGCCTGATCATGGGGCCATGTGCGGGCGGCGCGGTCTATAGCCCCGCGATGACTGATTTTATCTTCATGGTCAAAGACAGCTCTTACATGTTCGTCACAGGGCCAGATGTTGTGAAAACCGTGACCAACGAGGTCGTCACAGCCGAAGAATTGGGCGGCGCCTCGACACATACCAAGAAAAGCTCGGTCGCGGATGCCGCCTTTGAAGATGACGTTCAGGCTATCTCAGAAGTGCGCCGATTGATTGATTTCCTTCCGCTATCCAACCGCGAAAAACCCCCAGTCCGCCCTTGCTACGATACGCCCAATCGGATTGAGGAGAGCCTTGATACGCTCGTCCCTGACAACCCCAACACGCCCTATGATATGAAAGAACTGATCGAAAAGGTCGCGGATGAGGGCGATTTTTACGAGATCCAAGAAAATTTCGCGAAAAACATTATCACGGGCTTTATCCGCCTTGAGGGGCAGACCGTGGGTGTCGTTGCCAATCAGCCGATGGTGCTGGCGGGTGTTCTTGATATCGACTCGAGCCGCAAAGCCGCCCGCTTCGTGCGCTTTTGCGACTGCTTCGAGATCCCGATCCTGACCTTGGTGGATGTTCCAGGCTTCCTGCCAGGCACGAAGCAGGAATATGACGGGGTGATCAAGCACGGCGCAAAGCTGCTCTTTGCTTATGGCGAGGCGACCGTGCCAAAAGTCACTGTCATCACCCGCAAGGCGTATGGGGGCGCTTATGTCGTGATGGCCTCGAAACACCTTCGCGCCGATGTCAATTACGCGTGGCCCACCTCAGAGGTGGCCGTTATGGGCGCGAAAGGTGCCACCGAGATCCTGTATCGTTCCGAATTGGGCGATGCCGCAAAAATCGCGCAGCGCACCAAAGATTATGAGGATCGGTTCGCCAATCCTTTCGTGGCCGCAGAGCGTGGGTTCATTGACGAGGTGATCCAACCGCAATCCACCCGCAAGCGCGTTTGCAAAGCCTTTGCCATGCTTCGCAGCAAAAAGCGCAGCATGCCATGGAAGAAGCACGACAATATCCCGCTCTAGGACAGAACGGCCCATCATGTACATGAAAATCATGTTTAATTTATATTTGGAACTTCCTTTGACTGCGTATAGGAT
>Ga0181556_1002675_pt1 | contig 16052 bp, 10 predicted proteins | sample 011ome_14_FD_148651 | JGI IMG/M metagenome (GOLD analysis project Ga0181556, IMG submission 148651) | Coastal salt marsh microbial communities from the Groves Creek Marsh, Skidaway Island, Georgia - 011505AT metaG (spades assembly) | ecosystem: Environmental > Aquatic > Marine > Intertidal zone... | reverse complement strand
TCTCAGGGTCATCATTCCGGCGCTGGGAGGTCACCGCGATTTCTGGCGGCTGCGCATTGGCATCGACCATCCCGGCTCAGCAAAAAAAGTGTCGTCCTGGGTATTGAGCAAGGCCTCGGCGGAAGACCAAACGGCTATCGAGGCCAGCACGGAAGCTGCCATTGGCGCCCTTCCACTTTTGCTCGACGGCGAAGACATCAAGGCCATGACCGCGCTGCATAGCAAGAGCTATGCAGCCAAGCCATCTCAAGAGGACTAATTGGCATGGGAATTCAATGCGGCATTGTCGGCTTACCCAACGTCGGTAAGTCCACGCTATTCAATGCACTGACTCAAGCGGGTATCGATGCGGAGAACTTTCCGTTTTGTACGATTGAGCCCAATACCGGCGTTGTACCCATCCCCGACCCACGTCAAGGCGAGATTGCCGCCTTGGTCAACCCCGAGCGGAACATTCCCGCCACGATGGAGTTTGTGGATATCGCCGGATTGGTAGCGGGCGCATCGAAAGGCGAGGGCCTCGGCAACCAGTTTCTGGCCAATATTCGTGAGACGGATGCGATCGCCCACGTTGTGCGATGCTTCGAGGATCCCAACGTGATCCACGTCGCCAACAAAATCGACCCTCTCGCTGACATAGAGACGATTAACACTGAGCTGGCGCTCGCGGATCTCGAATCCTGCGAAAAGCAACTGACCAAAGTGGTCCGCACAGCAAAAAGCGGTGACAAGGAAGCGGTCGCACTGAAGGCACTCCTTGAGGACAAGCTATTACCCCAGCTGAACGAAGCGCAACCGGTGCGTGCATTGACGCTCGATGACAATGAGCGTGCGCGGGTGAAAAGCCTGCACCTACTGACGACCAAGCCCACGATGTATATCGCCAACGTCGCTGAGGATGGTTTTGAGGACAACCCCCATCTGGACGCCGTTCGCGCTCACGCCGCTGCCGAGAATGCCGGCGTCGTGGTGATCTGTAACAAGCTCGAGTCCGAGATTATTGAACTCGCCGAGGAGGAAAAGGTCGACTTCCTTGCCGAGATGGGTATGGAAGAGCCGGGGCTCAATCGGGTTATCCGCGCGGGCTACGAGCTACTCAACCTGCAAACCTACTTCACGGCAGGTCCCAAAGAGGTGCGGGCTTGGACCGTTCGCGTCGGCGTCACCGCGCCGGAGGCAGCCGCTGTGATTCATACCGATTTCCAGAAAGGCTTTATTCGTGCCGAGGTGATAGGTTACGAGGACTACGTCACCCACCGGGGTGAGCAAGGCGCCAAAGACGCTGGGCGTTGGCGACTCGAAGGAAAGGAGTACATCGTAGATGACGGAGACGTCATTCACTTCCGCTTCAATGTGTAATCAGTCGCCCGCCAGGGCACGACCGATCACACCGCGCGTCTCTCCCGGCTGAATAACAGCATCGATCTCGAGATAGCTTGCGGCTTCTACCGCACGCCCTTTGTCGTACATCTCGGCGAGTAGCTTGTCGTACAACGCTTGGCGCGCGCCCTCATCAGGCGCAGCAGAGAGCTCTTGTCGAAAGCCCAGATGAACGGCCCCCTCCAAACCCATGGCACCAAACTCACCTTGCGGCCAACTGGCGGCATACCTTGGCACCTCAAATGAGCCGCCTGTCAGGGCCATTGCGCCCAAGCCATAAGCGCGCCGCAAAAAGATAGCCACAATCGGCTGAGTGAGTGTTGCGCCCGCAATAAAGAGGTCTGACATCACTCGCGGCGCACCGGCCGCTTCACTGTCAGGCCCCACCATAAAACCGGGCGTGTCGATCAGCGACACCACCGGCAGACGCCAGCGCTCTGCGAGCTGATACATCGCCGTTGCCTTGATCGCGGATTCGCCATCAATCGCGCCGCCCAAATGACGGCAATCACTCGCAAGCACCGCAACAGCGCGACCCTCGACCCGTGCAAGCCCTGTGATAATTGCGCGTCCCATGTCCGGTCGCGTCTCGATGAAGGACTCCGTATCGAAGAGGTGTCGGATGATTTTGCGTACGTCGAAGGCGTAGCGGCGGTTAGTAGGCATCAGCGCGGCCAACTCTGATTGATCAGCCACCTGCCAATCCGCCAGCGAACCCTGCACACAGGCGAGGACCCGTTTGGCGACCTCGGTCGCCTCGGCCTCGTCGGCGACGACAATATCCACTACACCGTTTTCGCGATGCACCGAGACGGGACCAATATCCTGCGGCTTCCAGCTGCCGAGGCCACCGCCCTCAATCATCGCCGGACCGGCCATGCCAATGCAGCTCGCCTCAGTGGCAATACGAAGATCTGCAGCACCAAAAAGCGCCGCATTGCCGGCAAAGCAATAGCCATGATTCACCGCGATCCGGGGTACCTGCCCTGCCAGCGCCGCCCAGCGATGAAAGGTGGGCACGTTCAATCCTGCCATCGACACCAATACATCGGTATCGCCTGGCCGACCGCCGCCGCCCTCGGTATACATGACAATGGGCAAGTGATCCCGCTCGGCGATCTCCAGCATCCGGTCAATTTTGCGGTGATGGAAGTAGCCCTGCGTGCCCGCTAACACCGAGTAATCATTAATGATCAGCGCGGTCTGACTCCGCTTGTCATTAAACAAATCGCCATTAACTGGGCCAACTGCCGTGATGACCGCATCGGCTGCCGTATCGGCGTACAGGGCGTCTCCCTCACGTCTCGTGCGCTGCGCCGCAACCGCCAGCTGGCCATACTCTGAGACGGGCCCGCCATCGGTGAGATCCGCGAGGTTCTCGCGGGCAGTGCGGCCCCCGCGAGCGTGCCGCTTGGCGACCGCCTCAGCGCGCGCCTCGTCAGTCGTCTTTGCAAGCCTGTCCTCTAACCCAGCGTAGGGGTTGTTTTGTTCGTCACTCATGGGGGTCTGTCTATCCGGTTAGCGGGCGGTTCCCGTCATCACAGGCAACCTGGCAAGGCCCACTGGTTGACTTCAATCACGGAGTTTTGCAGAATCGCGCGCCTCACAGATTTCCTTATGTGGCTACGTAGCTCAGCTGGTTAGAGCACAGCATTCATAATGCTGGGGTCGGTGGTTCAAGTCCACCCGTAGCTACCACTTCTCCTCACGCCAGCCGGTACGATTTGCGGTCAGAGCGGATACGGTTAAGCATCTCGGGTCAAAGCGTGAACAGCCCGACGCTTGCATCTATAATTTGGTAAACCTGAAAATTCAGAGTAGTCATTATGTCTCGAGTCGTTGTAGCAGGAGTCGTTGAATTTCCACCTGAGGTCCGGGATGAAGCTTTGGTCAAAGGCAAGGCACTGATCGACGGCGCTTACACCGAAAAAGGCTGCATTCACTATCTCTGGACCGCTGACCTCAACCACCCCGGTCGCGTGGTGGTGTATGAAGAGTGGGAGAGCGAGGCTGACTTGGAGGCTCACCTGAAGGGCGAGTGGTACCTCAATATGTTCGGCCACCTCGCGCAATACAACATACTCAACGCCGAGACCAACAAGTTTCGGGTGGAAATCAAAGAGCCGGTCTATGGCGAGGACGGCGTCGCGACGGGGTTTTTCTCTGACGAACAGTCGTAGCACTAGTCACCGCACTCACCTTACAACTTCAACTTTGTCTGCACGCGCGCCATGCGGTTCGTAACAGGGGCATTGGCCACGCGCTGTAGCGCGCTCGCTTTCTCGAGCCCATCGTGAACTTGCTACCTCAGCGCCTGCGAACCCACTGATCCCGCAAAATGCCCCGCTGACCGGCTTTCGAGAAGCCGCTCTGTTCAGCGTTGCTAACATCACAGGCCATAACGATAAGAAATTTGGGGCAAGTGTCAGGGTATGGCTGAAGTAAACCGCATTCCTATCGGGCAGAAGATCGCATTTGGCATTGGCATGCTTGCCAACCAAATGTTTCCGGCTGCGCTCAGCATCTTTATGGTGATACTGGTCCAAAGTTTGGGCATGAGCCCGTTTCTCTGGGGCCTGATCTTTTTTCTGCCCAAACTGGTGGATTGCATCACCGATCCCGTCATGGGATTTATTTCTGACCGGACTGTCTCGCGGTGGGGTAAAAGGCGGCCCTATATCTTTATCGGCGCCATCCTCTCAGGCCTCTCGTACATTGCAATGTGGCAACTCTCTGCGGACAACAGCGAGCTGTACAACTTTGTCTACTTTTTATGCTGGTCCTGCGTCTTTTTTATTGGCCTGACTATTTTTAGTGTGCCCTATGTCGCCATGGGCTATGAGATGAGTGATGACTACCATGAGCGCACCCGACTCATGGCGGTAGCGCAATGGATTGGTCAGTGGGCCTGGGTTATTGCCCCCTGGTTCTGGATTGTCCTCTACGATCCCGAGTGGTTCGACAGTGCGACCGAGGGCGCCAGGACGCTGTCTATTTGGGTCGGCGCGGCGTGCATGCTACTGGCGATGGTGCCAGCCATTTTCTGTCGTAGCGGTGCTGTCTTGGTGGACAACAGCACGCCGCACCGCAACGAGACACTGGGAGCCGCGGTCAAAGAGCTGCTGCAGGGCATTGTGATTACCTTACGTTGCCGGCCGTTCCAACAAATTTGCATCGCAACCTTCTGTATCTTTAACGCCTACAACACCGTCGCGGGTTTCGCCTGGTTCATCATCGTGTATTACATGAATCAGGGTGATCCAGCGTTGGCAGGGGTGTGGCCCACATTATTCGGCAGCGTCTCGGCACTGTGTACCTGCTTCTTGGTGATCCCGACCATCAATTGGATGGCGCAGAAATACGGTAAACGCACGACCTTTATGGTGACCCAATCAGTGTCTATTTTGGGTTACCTACTCTTTTGGTGGAGCTTCAACCCCAGCAACCCCTACCTCATGTTTTTACCGATACCGATTTTTGCCTTCGGTATCGGTGGACTGTTTACGATCATGATGTCCATGACCGCAGATATCTGTGATCTCGATGAGTTGCAGACCGGAGAACGTCGCGAAGGTTTATTCGGTGCAATCTACTGGTGGATGGTGAAGTTCGGGCTTGCCTTCGCAGGATTGCTCAGTGGCTTCATTCTGGGCTTCATCGGCTTTGATCAGAATATCGCCATCCAAACCGAGGAGACGCTGGCGCAGCTGCGTATCGCGTTCATCGGCGTGCCCGTCACGGGAACGTTGATCGCTCTGTGGGCAATGAAGGATTATGCGCTGGACGAGGCGGCAGTTGAGGAGATCAAGACACAGCTCACGGGACAACGGATCGAAGCCCAACCGAATAACGAGACGCAAGGTTCATCAGCGCCCGATCTCGCATTACAGGGCTGACCTGCAGCACCATTACCGTCTTCTCGGGGCGGCAGACCTTCTCAGGGTAGCCCTGAAACCAGCCCGTAACCACTACTAGGACCGCGCCAAGTGGTCAGCCACGACTGGTAGAAGTGGTCACAGTGAGCGCGACCTGCAGTGCGGCGACTTCGCCCCGCTTCATGAAAATGCTTTCCGACAACGACTGCGGCAAGCGATCCGTCAACAAGATCTCCTCCCGACCGTCGCTGGATTGAACAGTAATGCTGGGCTGATCGCCCTTTTGCACCACAACAGGCACCTGGCAGAAGGTGTAAGCCAGCTGACCTGCATCAACCGAAACGGTGCACGGCTGACCCAATATGTCGACGTAGTGCAGCGATGCTCTCTCCTCCAGCATCTCTTGCGTGCGCAACAAAACCGGATCAAAAACGATATGTCCTGCCTCTACGCGCAACCCAACTTCGGCAAGTCGAGTCAGCACCTCCTCCTTTACCTGCCCGGTCATGCCGGGCTGACGCGCCCCACCCGAGGCGGGCGTATGCGAGTAAGGGTCAGTTGGGAACGCGCCATAGACCTCTGGCGACTTGTTGAATCCGATACCCTTGCGAACGTCCTCATACATTGCCCTGAGGCCATTGAGCGTTTCCTCCGACGCCCCCGCCTTGTCAGCGGCTGCCACCACCTCACTCACCGCGAGCAATAACTTTGACACCATGTGCCAATAAATAGAGCCGATCCCCTCATAGGCATACATACCCCCCGACCGTCCGGTAAACAGGTCATGCCGAAACGTGTCGATAAATAATTGCTGCACATGATGCCGGTCCGACTGCGTAATCTGCAGGCCCTCGTCGATGAGCTTGTCGAGCACGTCATCAACATCCGCCGCCTTGGTGAGGTGGCCGCTAAAATAAATGCGGCCTTGCTCATCCCGATCGAACACCGCGTCAGGCGCTGCTTGCGTCAATTGCGCCAACAACGGGGCCGGTATTTGTGTGGCGTCGAGCTGGTTTTTGTCGGTGAAGCGCGCCAGAGTTTTGACCGGGTAGAGCAAGTACGAGTGTTGTCTCTCGGTATACAGAGCTGATGTTCGCAGCGCGGTGAGAACCTCTAGCGATTCAGTGGCAGACAACACCCCCGCGCTCAGGACAGCCACCTGCCCTTCTAGCATCTCATCGAGTCGAATAAGTCCTATACGCCCTTCCTCAATGCGCAGCCGGTTATAGGCGTGGAACAGTCCGTCCTCGCGTCGATTTTCACAAATACTCTGCGCAACAATGGGGCGGCAGGTGTCTACAAATCGGCGCACATCAGACAGGGGAACCATGCCCCGGTCGCCGTTAAATCCGGCTGCATAGACCCGGTCGCGGAACACCTCGCCCGCACGACCGAGCTGCTCCATCACATCAAAGCGGCGTGTTTCCGACAGGTTACTGTGTATAAGGTCTGCCGAGTTTGAGTTAAAGACAGTCGCCACATCGTTAAAAAGCGCCAGCACTTCCTGAGAGATAGGAAGACTGTCATCGTCGATCTCCGCCAATAGCTGATCGAGAACCACCAAAAACCGGTGCAAATAGCACAGTGTCACGGCAGAGATGCCCGTACCCACCAGCGCGTTATTCGCATCGTTCCACTCTGGTCGCTGGGTGTTCATCCAAATGCCGCCGCCCGGCACAAAGTTGGTCAACTTCGACAGCACGGTGACGAGCAACTTCTCCAGCAGGTTGACCTGATAAACCGAGTCACCAACCCATACCAAGCGACCATCAGCGCCGACTTCTGACACGCGACGCGAAATCACCTCATCGAGTTCAAAATCAAAAAGAATCGTGTCGTAGGGATCCGCCAGCAGTTCGTCGAATCCCTTTATTTTGTAAGGCACATTGGCATACGCGAAGGCATCGCAACCCATCAGTTTTATCAACGCCTGAGGGAAATGTTGCCGCGATAGCTCAAGCAACTTAAGCAAATAAATGATCTGATGATCTCCCCAGTACCCAATATTTGCCCAGGGGTTTTCGGGTTCAGGCTTCTCCCAATCAATGCCCTCTCGTGTAATACGGTATGGGTTGTATCCGTCGGGTGTCGACGCGCTGACAAATTTACAAATGATGTTGTCGATAAAACCGGGTACCGAGGTCGATAAGGCCTCCCAGTTCTGGAATATGTCGCGCCAATTGCCTGCGTAGGCCAGCCGAGGCTCGTTATCGGCAGTGAGCACATCAATCGAAAAATGATTCCAGGGTCGAGAGGGATCGCCATGCCGACGGCTGAACGTGAGAGGTAGATACTCCAAAAATAATCGCAGTAACAGCGGCTGTTTGGCGTTTTCAATGGTGTCTCGGAGCACGGCATAGTCAACCTGCTCTGGCAGGTGTGCAATGCATTGTTCAACGCTGCTAGCGGCGTAACGGTTCCAACCGTGACAAAAACCGATGAAATCCAGCTTCGACACTGAGTAATTTGCGGCAAAAAGTCCACCACGCATGATGTTGAACAACACATTAGCGGTGTGATGCGCCGCACTCAGCGGCTCAGCGCTGGCTTGAAAACCATCGGCAGTGCCAATCATTTTCCGCAACCTCGCCCGTCCTGCGTCGATATCGCGGTTCACCGCGTCCTCGGTGCAGCGACCGTTAACAACGCGATCAATGAGATCGGCGACAGCTGCCGGTCCCTGATTGACGTCAGCGACTACGCCCCAATGGCACTGGGCACCGCCGCTCAGCTGCAGGTGATCGGTAACAAAGTAAGCCCCGCGCTGGCCGTGAACATCACTCTCCTGCGCCACCGGAAATCCCTTACGGAAGTCATTCAGTTGTCTGGCCGACAGCAAGTAGCGCGGAGCGCCTAAACCATACGACCATACGGTGGTAGCAGCGAGCGCCTCACTCGGTTCGGCCTTATCTGTAAGCCGTGAGCTCATTGAATAGACAGCGACACCCGACGCCGCGTCGAGCTCGTTCTTCTTGTACGCGTCGAGTAAACAGCTCAGCTCGTTCTGGGTCCCGGGCTCGGCCCCACAGGGCAGAATATTCTGAATACCATCGAGTAACCGAATATCGACCTCGGCAGCGTTATCGTTGAGCAACCATGACTTTTTGACAAAGCCGAATTGATGGGAGGTCTGCCACGCGTAGCGATAGGTCAGCCCTAGATCGCGATTGATCTCTTCAAAAATGAGCGCACTACCCAAGATATTTTTGTACAGGTTACGCTCGAGCCGATAGAGACCGTCGAACTTAGGGGTAAACGGTTCCCAATAGCGCGTGCGTTGGTCCTCTTTCACCAAAAAAATGGCGCGATGTCCGGTCACGTCCGCACTGTCTCTAATTTTGTCCTCAGTGTAGTAAGGGAACAGCGCATTGCCCGAGTGGGTTCTGCCTGCCGTCAGCGCTCCGGATGTAGAGATAAATAGCCAATGATTGGCATCGCTCACAAGGCTGATGAAAAAATCTGCCATCCGATCGAAGTGTCGGATGCGATAAAACGACTCCCCGTCGATCGCGACATAGTCTCCCTCGGGAGAGACGGATGGATGCTGTAAGGCTTGATTACCCAGCCATATTTGTTCTGATTCACTCATTATCCGGCCTTGTACAGCTGCTCTCTCTCGACTTCACTCAAGCGCAGAAAAATCTGCATAATGAAACGAAGCGGAGCCAGAATGGTACGTCAGGAGGAGGATGCGCTGACTCTTTGACGTGCCGGCTTATCGACTCAAAGCGGCGGCTCGTCGTATCGAGCCTAAGCAAGGATTCCTAGAACCCCTTGCACGAGAATCATTCCATCCGCGTTGGCGATTTCCACGACTGGATTTTGCGGTAAATCGTGGACGGCGCGACCTGCAAGGCCTTGGCAGCACGGTTCACGCTACCGTCAGAAGCTGCGATTGCCGCCTCGATGGCTTTTTTCTCTGTAATCCAGAGCGGTTCAATCTCGCCGTCCATGTCGCCTCCAGCGGTGAGTGCCGCGTCGACGGACAGCCCGTCGGTATCAACCGCAACTTCGGTACCCGAAATCATGCGATAAACCGACGCCTCGTCGATCTCGTCCGCCGAACCCAGCAGCACAAGCTGCCGCATTGCGTTTTCCAACTGCCGCACGTTACCGGGCCATGAATAGTGCTTCAGGGCCTCGGCGGCCGCATCACTGAGTTGAACGGTCTCCCTGCCCTCATCAGCGGCAATGGCTGACAAAAAACCCTGCGCCAGCAACAACACGTCATCTGCCCTCTCGCGGACAGGCGGCATCCTCAGGGGAACAACGTGAAGGCGGTAATAGAGATCCTCACGCAAACGCCCCTCGCGCATTTCAAACAGTGGGTCGCGATTCGTTGACGCAATGATGCGCACATCTGCGGCGACCTCGTTTGTGGCGCCGACGGGGCGATAAGTACCGTGCTGGATCAATCTGAGCAGCGTTGACTGGGCTTCGAAACTCAGCGAGCACACCTCGTCTAGAAACAGCGTGCCGGCAGCAGCCTCCGCCACCAGGCCCCCGCCATTAACGCTGCCAAATAATGCTTGCTCAATATGGGCAGCCGCTAAGGCCGCACAGTCCACCACCACGAACGGGCCGGGCGCGCGCGCCGATAACTGATGAATCGCTCTCGCTGCCAGCTCCTTTCCCGTTCCGCTCTCACCCATGACGAACGCGGTCGCCAAGGTGCCCGCCAGTGACTCGACCGTTTCAAAAACGGTCTGCATGGCTGATGACTGACCGCGCAGAGGCCCCAAGCGCTCGCGCTTCACCGACAGGCTTTGAACCTGCTGTGTGAGTTTCAATTTTTCCGCGGCGTTCAGTAGGGTGACGCGCAAACGCGCAGCATCGAAAGGTTTGTTGAGAAAGTCGTCGGCTCCGCCCGCAATGGCCCGCTCAGCGTAGTCGGCACCATGTCCCGTCATCACCACAACTGCCGGGCGCGGAGAAATACGCCTCAGGTCGTCCATCAGGTCGAGGCCATTCCCATCCGGCAGTTCAATATCGAGGAGCACCAGCTGTGGATTGAGCTGGCTCAACGATTCGCGGGCTTCAGCCAGAGTCTCGACAGCAGTCACGTCCAGACCACTGCCGTCTAAATATTGGGTGTAGATGGCACAGAGGGTTGCACTGTCCTCGACAATGAGGGTTTTCACGCCAGTTCCGCCTCCTGCGGATACTCATGACGGCTACCGAGGCGAAGGATCGCCTCTGAGGTCCGTCTCACTCTTGACTAAACGGAGAGTACCAGCTTTTGGTCAGTCTGGGCGTGTATCCAGTACAGCACTGCTGTCAGCAGCAGTACCGCGCCAACCTGGTGCGTAGCCGCCATGGGAATCGCTACCTGCGTCAGCACTGTGCCGATGCCCAGTGCCACCTGAAACGTCAGCGCCAACAGCATCAGCCACGCACCACGTCGGACGCCGGTACGACCACTCGTTCGCAAAGACTGTACGCTCAGCACCAACACGAGAAGCGCCATGGCATAGGCCAGCATACGGTGGTTAAAGTGAATCGTGGCCACCCCTTCGAAAGTGGCTTGCCAGCCTTCGGCGTAGTACCCCATGGGCACAAACGTCTCGCCCATCATCGGCCAAGTCGGATAGGCAAAGCCCGCATCGGTGCCGGCCATAAATCCACCGGACAAAATCAGCGTGTAGACCCCCAAAACCAATGCCCACCCCCAGCCGCTGATGTGCTTGAGCGCCGGCGAGAGACCCGCACTTACCCGCAATACCAGCCACATCATTAAGGCATAGATAGCCACTGCCACGCCAAGGTGTGCCGTGAGCCGATATTGGGAGACTGAAGGTCTGTCAACGAGGCCGCTCTTCACCATATACCAGCCCAGCAGGCCTTGCGCGGCGCCCAAAATCAGCAACAGGATGAGAGTGGGTAGCAGTTGTGGCGCAATCATTTTGCGCAACGCAAAGATCACCAAAGGCACGAAATACATCAGGCCAATCAGACGGCCCAACACCCGGTGCAGGTACTCGAACCAGAAGATCTGTTTGAACCCGGCGAGATCCATACCCTGGTTGATCTTTTGGTACTCGGGGTACTGCTGATACTCGGCAAAGGTGGCTAACCATTGTGCCTCGGTCAGCGGCGGTATCACGCCCATGATGGGCCGCCAGTCCACCATCGATAAGCCAGACTCGGTGAGTCGGGTCACCCCGCCCAGCAGAATCATGCCCAAGATCGTGACGGCACAAACCGCCAACCAGAGTGCTATCCACCGCGCATGATCCTGCGCGCCGATTGTCGCTGTTGTCATGACGTTATCCCCCAGAGCCGTCATTCTACCCAAATCCGCGCAAAAGGTGCTTTCTGTCCTAAACTGCCCGCCCTCAGGAGAGCATCCATGCCCTACATTCGCCTTGATCAGATCGAGTTCAGTATCGGAACCCAGGTATTGCTGGACAAGGTGAGTCTAACGCTGGACAAAGGCGAGCGGCTGGGCCTTCTCGGGCGTAATGGCGCGGGCAAATCAACGCTCATGCGCATACTGTCAGGTGAACTCTCTGCGGAGGACGGCGAGCGCTGGGTAGACTCCAACGTCACAGTGGCGCGCCTAGAACAGGCGCTACCCGAACATCTTGAGACCAGCGTGTTTGATTACGTCGCCACAGGGTTAGCCGAGATTGGCGCCTTGCTCTCGCGTTACCACACTCTGACAGCAGATGGCTCCGCTGACGCGCTGGAGGAGTTGAGCCATATTCAGACCCAGTTGGAGCATCTCGACGGCTGGACCATGGAGCAGCGGATCGAAAAGGTACTGCAGCAACTGGATCTGAATGCCGACGAGCACCTTATGACGCTGTCGGGCGGATGGCGTCGGCGCGCGGCGCTCGCCCGAGCGCTGGTGCTCGAGCCCGACGTCTTGCTCCTTGATGAGCCGACCAACCACCTGGATATACCCTCCATCGACTGGTTGGAGCAACAGGTCAATGCGTTTGAGGGTGCCATCGTGCTCATCACCCATGACCGGCGTTTTCTTCAGCGTGTCTGCAATCGCATCGGCGAACTTGATAGAGGCCATCTATCTCTGTGGCAGGCGGACTATGCCAAGTTCTTAGTTTTACGAGAACAGCAAGCTGAAGCTGAGGCGCGAGCCGATGCCCTCTTTGATAAAAAGCTGGCGCAAGAGGAGACATGGATCCGGCAAGGCATTAAAGCTAGACGGACGCGTAATGAGGGTCGGGTCAGAGCCCTCAAGGCCATGCGCGATGAACGCGCGCAGCGTCGCGTGGCGCAGGGCAAAGGGAGCTTTTCACTCGAGGAAGCCAATCGTTCGGGGCGACGCGTCGCCGAAGCGCGGAATATTTCGTTTCGCTACGAGAACGAACTGGTGGTGCACAATTTTTCCACCATTATTCAACGCGGTGACCGAATCGGCATTGTCGGCAGCAACGGTGCTGGTAAGACCACCGTCATCAAGCTCCTGCTCGGCGAGCTCACTCCTGACGAGGGCGATGTGCTGCTCGGGACTCAACTTGAGATCGCGTACTCCGATCAGCTACGAGGCGAGCTCGACCCAGAGAAGGATCTGATCGACAACGTGTGTGGCGGGCAGCAGTTCATTGAGATCAACGGCCAGCGCCGGCATGCCATCAGCTACCTCGGCGACTTCCTATTTGCCCCCGACCGCATCCGAACCCCGGTCAAGGCCTTATCCGGCGGCGAGATCAATCGAGCAATTCTGGCGCGCTTATTCACCCGGCCTGCTAATCTGCTGATCCTCGATGAACCCACCAATGATCTCGATATCGAGACGCTGGAGTTACTGGAAGAAATACTGCTTGAATTCAAAGGTACGATCATTTTGGTCAGCCACGACCGGCATTTTCTCGACAAGGTCGTCACCAACCTGCTGGTGCTGAAAGGCGACGGAAACGTCGAAGAGCAAGCGGGTAGCTATTCAGATTGGGAAGCCAGAGGTGGGCGACTGGCGGGGACGGTCGGCGATGCCGGCACCCCCGCTATGTCTTCTGACGCGTCCTCTGCCTCTCGCTCTGCAGAAACGGTGGACAACGGAGCCAAGGGGCTTCAAACACCGATACCAGATCACGGGGGCGATGAAACGCCCAAGACAAAAACCAAATTGAGCTACAAGGATCAACGAGAGCTGGACGCCCTGCCCGGTGAAATCGAGTCTTTGGAGGCGCGACACGCCGAACTGCTGGAGATCATCGCGCAACCGAGCTTTTATGAACAGTCGCCCGTCGACGTCGCGGCGACGCTGACCGCTGTCACCGAATCGGAGCAAGCGCTTGATCGCGCTCTGGAGCGCCTAGTCGAACTGGAGGGCTGAGCGCGGCGGCGCTGCTCAAAGTACCGAGCCAAAATACCCAGTCAGAGTACCGAGGCAACCGCCTCGACCACGCGGCTGAGATTATTAGCGTTGAGCCCGGCGATATTGATGCGCGACGAGTCCAGCATATATACCGACTGATCTGCTCTTAAGCGTTGCGCTTGTTCAACACTCAGCCCAAGAAACGAGAACATGCCGTGCTCTGTACCGATAAAGCCAAAGTCTCGTCCGGTAGCGGCGCTTAAAGCCTCCTCAAACTGACCGCGCAAGCCGTTAATACGCTGGCAGATTTGACCCAATTCAGCCTCCCAGGCTGATCGTAATGCAGGTGAGGACAGCACTCTTCCCGCCAACAGCGCACCATGTGCCGGCGGCATGGAATACACACGGCGGGCCGCGGAAACGGCTTGGCTCGCCATCGCTTCGGCGGCGCGCGCGTCGCCGCCCACGAACACCACGGCACCAGCACGCTCACGGTAGAGGCCAATATTTTTCGAAGAGGAGACCGCGACGATCATCTCGGGCACGCGCTCAAGCACCGACCGGACACCCGCGGCATCCTCATCGAGGCCTGATCCCATCCCCTGGTAGGCAAAGTCAATCATCGGCAGGAGCTGTCGTTCCGCCATCAAGTCAGCCAACACGCCCCATTGCTCTAGCGACGGATCGACACCGCTGGGATTGTGGCAACAGCCGTGAAGAAGGACCACGTCACCAGACTGGGCACCCTGCAAGTCCGCCAGCATGGCATCAAAGTCGAGGCCCTTCATTTCAGGGGAGTAGTAGCGATAGGTTTTGAATTGCAGCCCCACCGAGCCCATCAGCGGGATATGCACCGGCCAGGTGGGATCACTCACCCAGACGGTGGCATCCGGTGCAGCAGCATGCAATACCTCGGCACCTAGCCTCACCGCGCCACAACCACCCGGCGTCTGCACCGCTGAACTGCGGTCACCGAGGTCAGCCATACCTGCTTCGCCAAAAACCAGCGAGCGGATCCCGTTCAGATAATCGGGATCTCCCTGGGGCGGCATATACACTTTAGTTTGCTCTTCACTGACCAAGGCCTGCTGGGCTCGCTGCACCGACTCGAAGACCGGACAGAGGCCGGTTTCGTCCATGTAAACGCCCAACGTGAGGTCGACCTTGTCTGGGTTGGGGTCAGCGCGACAAGCGGCTGCCAAGCCCAGAATAGAGTCAGGTGGCAGCACGGGAAGAGTGTCAAACATGGCAAAAACTCGGAAATGCGGCTTCAGATAGGGCAGGAAAGTATGCTCGACGAACCGAGGGACCTACAAGCCCTGTTATCCTCTGCCTGTTGCCCTCGATCGCTGGCTTTTTCTGGGACTACCCGTCATCTCACCCTGAATGCTCACAATGCGCCTCATATCCTCATGACAATATCGACTTCTGATACGCCCGTATCACCCGCGCCTCCCGGGCAGCGCGATGAGCTCTTTTCCTCTCCACTGTCTGACCCCGGTCTGTTTCGTTTCGATGCCTCGGTCGCGTCGGTCTTCCCGGATATGATCAATCGCTCCGTACCGGGCTATGCCACAGTGGTGGGCATGACCGGTACCCTCGCCGCGCAGCACGCGCGGCCAGGCTCACACATCTATGACTTGGGGTGCTCATGGGGTGCCTCGCTGCTCTCGGTGGCCCGCGAACCCGCCTGTGATCGCTGTGAGCTTATTGGCATGGACAATTCGGCAGCGATGCTCGAGCAAGCGGGCAGTCACCTGGCGCAGTTCCCAGAGGCGCGCCGAATTGAGCTCCGGCACGCGGATGTGCTGGATAGCGCCCTCGAAAATGCCAGCGTCGTCATCATGAACTACACGCTCCAGTTCATTCCTATTCAAAAACGCGAGGCACTGCTACGTCGCGCGCGTGAAGCAATGATGCCGGGCGATGTACTGATCCTGTCAGAAAAGCTCACCCTACCCGACCCGCGTCTGAATGAGTATCTGATCGACCTGCACCACGATTTCAAGCGCCAACAGGGTTATAGCGATCTCGAAATCGCCCAGAAACGGCAGGCGCTTGAAGATGTGCTGGTGCCCGAAACGCGCCAGGCACACGTTGAGCGCCTGCAAAAAGTGGGATTTAGCCGATGCGACGTCTGGTTCCAGTGCCTGAACTTTGGCTCGCTCATCGCCATCGCATGACACCCCCCGCCCCACTCGAACACGCACTACCCCCCGAGCTCGTCAGCGACTGGGAGGCGCTGAACTCTCGTTGGCAGGAGGGGCCGCTCAGAGAGTGGCTCGAGGCATTACCCGACCAGTTCAGCACGGGACTTTCTCCAGCGCGCTACGGTGATCTCTCCCGCTGGCGGGAAGCCCTCGCGGCCCTGCCACCACTGCCGACCGCTGCCATACACCTGAATACTTCGCGGGTGGGCCTATCGGGCACTGCACCGGACGAGACAATGGACGCCTTGCACAGCGCCTTAATGGGTCTCCATCCATGGCGAAAAGGACCTTTTGAGTTGTGCGGAC
>Ga0181556_1002669_pt1 | contig 16075 bp, 35 predicted proteins | sample 011ome_14_FD_148651 | JGI IMG/M metagenome (GOLD analysis project Ga0181556, IMG submission 148651) | Coastal salt marsh microbial communities from the Groves Creek Marsh, Skidaway Island, Georgia - 011505AT metaG (spades assembly) | ecosystem: Environmental > Aquatic > Marine > Intertidal zone... | reverse complement strand
CGGCCAAACTTGCCCGCACCATGGCCGCCATGGAAGGCGAGAAGGACGAGGCGAAGTTACGCAAGCTGGATCAGCGGATCACCGAGATCTACACCGAGATCGACAAGCACAATCAGAAGGCAAGCCCTGAGCAGATCATCAAGATCGGCAACAAGGCCTTGCAGAATCGGATCATGCGCGAGATCGACGGCGTGAAATCTACCTGGGGGCGCGAACGCAAGAACGCTCGCGGCGCGGCGAACGATCTTCGCGGGGTGTTTGGTCTATCGGAGGATGATGAGTAGGACGGGGATCAGGATCGACACGACCATGAACAGTGCGCCAAGCCTAGCAATCTTGACGCGCTTGTCGAAACTGGCCTGTGTCGGAAACTGATAGGCCATCTCGGGATCGTTTGGGCGGGGATCACGCATGGGAGAATCCTATCACTTGCGGCGATCTTCGGCCTCGATGCGCTTTATGGCCTCTCTAACCCTGTGGTGGCGTGAGATTGCTTCCTCGGCCGCCTTGCTTACCGTGTCCCGAATGAACGAGGCCTTGGAATAAATCACCTTGTTTTCGATCAGCCAATCCAGTTGCAGCATCAGCGGCTCCGGAATCGGGGTGTTTAAACCGATCTTCTTTTCCGGGTCGCCTTTTGACCATGGCGTGCCGTCCTTGGCGACTTTCGGGCGCGGCGCATTGGCCGAACCTTTGCGTCTTGGGGTGGTGTTGACCATGCCGGAATCGCCTTTCGCACCAATCAGTACTGCGCTGCACTAATTCATACCCCATGGAGCCAGGGGGGAGAAGGATCCGGCGCTAAATTAGCGGTTCCAAAATCGCACCACGCAAAGTAAAATCTTACCAAGTTAAAACGATCTGAGGCTGCAATGAACGAGGAGCTTAAAAACGCGACGGATATAGCCAAAGATCCGTCCTCATATTCAGCCGTCACTTACTTGTGGGTTTTACTACTAGCCATGTGGGGTGGGGTCGTGAGGGTAGTCAGAGAAAGTATATTCGAAGGCAAGACTTGGGGGCAGATCGCCAGAATGGTTTTCTTCGAGCTGCTTGCTTCTGGTTTTGTTGGAATCGTCACGTTTTATCTCTGCGAACACGCAGGTTTTCAGCCGCTCTACACCGCCGCCATGACAGCCATATCCGGATACATGGGCGGCCGATCGCTGGCGGTGCTGGAAGCTCTCTGGAAGATCAGGAAGGGGTGCTGACATGGGTGCATTTGAACGCGCTTTCGCCAAGGTCGTGCTGATCGAGGGCGACTACGGCAATCACAAGGATGATCTGGGTGGCGCGACGCGCTACGGCGTCACTGAGGCGGTCGCACGCCAGCATGGCTACATCGGCGCAATGCCGCTCCTGCCGCTGTCTGTGGCGCACGACATCTACCGCAAACGATTCTGGAATGTCTTGAGCCTCGACCCGATCGCGGAATTGTCCGAGCCGATCGCCGACGAGCTTTTTGATACGGGCGTCAACATGGGCACCGGCATGGCCGGAGCCTTCTTGCAGCGCGCGCTTAATTCCCTCAACCGCCAACAGGCCGACTATGCCGATCTCATTGTCGATGGCGTCATCGGTGGAAAGTCTGTCGCCACGCTGCGCTCTTACCTGAAGTTGCGCGGCAAGCGTGGCGAGGTCGTCATGCTTCGGGCGCTGAACAGCCTCCAGGGCGCTCGCTACATCGAGATCTCGGAAGCCCGCCAGGCCAATGAGACGTTCACCTTCGGGTGGTTTGATAATCGGGTAGCGATATGACCGATGCCGACCGCTGGCGCAACCGCCGGAAGATGGCATGGATCTGCTTATGGGCGGGCGTGTCATTCCCCGTTTTGCTTTTTGCGGCGACTCTGGCCGGCGAAGCTGACCCGCTGGTGGCCATCGCCGTGCCGTACCTGCTTTTCGTGAGCTCGGTGGTCGGCGCGTACATCGGCTTTGCGACGGTCGATGACAAATGGCAGAAGCCAAATGCTTGATCTCAAGACCACTATCATCGCCATTGGCGCGGCTTTCGTCGCCGGCGCGACTTCGGCCTGGTGGGTGACGGCCGACTACAAGGAATCGAAGTACCAGACCGTCCTAGCGACGATGAGGATAGACGCTGCCGACAAGCTGCACCAGGCAACGCTCAAGGCGATCGACGCCGAACGCGAACACAACCGAATCGCGCAGCAATTGGAGGTAGCAAGCAATGAGATCCGAACGAAACTTGATGATGCGCTGGCTGATAATCTGCGCCTCGCTTCTGAGTACAGTGGGCTGTACGACCGTCACGCCGCCGCAAGTAATTGCGCCGTGCCCGGCAATCCCGTCCCCGCCGGCAGTCCTGCTAAGCCCTCCGCCGGCGTCAAGCTTTCAAAGCAACTTGAGGGATTACTTCTTTCCGAAGCCCGCCGAGCCGATGAAGCTGCGGCCTACGCAAACACCTGCTACCAGTGGATCCAGAAATTAGGGCATGGCAAGCAGTAACGATCTTCTCCGGGGCCACTCAAGCGGCTTTTCCCCCTGCCTCACGGTGGGGGGTTTTTTCCGGATGGAATGGTAAGATGCTGTTGCACCTTGTTCAGGGGTGAAGCCAGCGCGTAACTTCGGGACAAGCGCAGCCTGAGTGAAAGTCTCAGGGCTACCACGCACCAGACCCATTCAGTGTCTTAGCGTCTCTTTTTCTGTTGGTATTTTTGTTGGTATGAATCCGGACAGGCAGGGCAGAATCGTCAGTGAATTCAGCGCGATAGCCGCTTAGCTCCGTAGCCTCTCCCGCTACCAATACCCCCTCCATGGGGGTTTTTTTTCGTCCCATCCAGATCCGACCTCCAGCAGTTTCAAGGGTTTAGCGTCTCACCCCGTCCCAAGGGGTGCAAGGGCTTCCCGTCTTGATGTTGGTATCGGTGTTGGTATTGTTGGTGCTCAACGCGGCCAAGCTGAAAGCGATACCAACAAATGCCCCTGTCAGAGATGTCGTGCCGCAACGCCAAGCCGAAGGAAACCGCCTACAAGCTCGCCGACGGCGAAGGCCTATACCTTATGGTCAACCCGAACGGTTCGCGGCTCTGGCGGCTCGCCTATCGCTTTGGCGGCAAGCAAAAGACGCTCGCCATCGGTGCGTATCCGGTCATTACCCTAGCCGAAGCCCGCGAGCGGCGACTGGCGGCCAAGCGGCTCCTGGCGGCCGGGCGGGATCCGTCAATCGAGAAGCAGGCGAAAACGCAGCAATCCAGGACGTTCGAATCATTCGCCCGCCGCTGGCACGACAAGGAGAAGTCCGAATGGGTCGAGGCGCACGCTTTCCGGGTGCTGAACCGGCTTGAGCGCGACGTGTTCCCGGTCATCGGGCAACGGGCGATCGACGACATCGAGCCGCCCGACGTGTTGACGTTGCTGCGCACGGTCGAGGAACGCGGAGCCCTGGACATCTCCAAGCGCTTGCGCCAGTCGATCAGCGCCGTGTTCCGGTTCGCGATCGCTGAAGGCCGCGCCAAGCACAATCCGGCCGCCGATCTGACTGACGCGCTCAAGCCCAAGCCCAAGGTGCAGCACTTCGCCAAGATCCGCGACGCCGAGATCCCCGACTTCATGCGCAAGATCGCCGCCTATGATGGCAGTGAGCAGACGCGTTTGGCGATCCTGTTCACGTTGCACACCTTCGTGCGCACAAGCGAAGTCAGGTTCGCCGCATGGTCGGAATTCGAAGGCGATCTTTGGCGGATCCCGGCCGAGCGCATGAAGATGGGGCGCGAGCACATTGTCCCGCTGTCGCGCCAGGCCGCCGACCTCTTGCCCAGGATCCGCGAGCACGCCGGCGAAAGTCGTTACCTGTTCCCGTCGCGCGGCAAGAATGGGGTGATGAGCGAAAACACCATGCTGTTTGCCCTCTACCGCATGGGCTATCACTCGCGCCTGACGGTGCATGGGTTCCGCGGCATGGCCTCGACAATCCTCAATGAGCACGGCTTCAACCGCGACCATATCGAAAGGCAATTGGCGCACGTCGAAGGCAATGACGTGCGCGGCGCTTACAACTCGGCCGAGTGGCTGCCCGGCCGACGCCAGATCATGCAGTGGTGGTCTGATTACCTGGACGCAGCCGCGCCGCCCACTGGTTGAGCTCAGATTCGCGCCAACGCGACGATCCCGCGCCGACCTTGACCGGCTGCGGAAACATCTGCGCTTTGACGTTGCGGTAGATCGTGGACTTGGCCAGGCCGGTGCGCTCGATCACTTCGCGCAGGCGTAACAGTCGTTCCATTGGGTGCCTCTCGAATCGCTGCGGTTCGATAAAGCCCCAAATGGTTCGATTTTGCAACCACTAGAACCAGGCGGCCGCGACGTCGCGGGCGGGCACGACGACCGTGCGCTGTGGCGGCTCGACCTTGCGCTTCCTCTCGGCTTTCGGCGTCTTTGGCTCTTTGGGCGCTTTGGGCTCTTTGGACGAAGCGGGCTCTTTGGGCTTCTCCACCAGGTAAGGGTACTCGGCATCGACGCCAGCGCCCCAGGCATAGACTTTCTTTTTAAACTTGCAGCCGCCCTCGGCCTTGTAGGCTGCGACGTGGACCTCGCCGCGCTCGTGCATCATCCTGACTTTCTTGGAGAGCTCATCGAGGCTGAATCCTGATAGCTTGCAAAGCTCTCGCGACGTCGATGGTTTGAGCTGGATGAGAGCTCGCACGATGTTGTCGAATGTGTCTTTTTCGGCCGCGTCGATCATGGCCATGGCCGGCTCAAGAATCTCGGGAAATGACTTTGCCAAATCCAATAACATCAATCTGATCTGCCCGCGGGGTAAATGATTTTTCTCGTATTTGCTCATGCTGCTTCCTTGAAAATCTCTCTGTTTGTTAAAGCCATGTTGAAAATGCTGTTGTTGCGCCGCTTGGCGACCATGCGGTAATAGTATGTAAGCGATCGCACTTTCGCAGAAAACGCCTCGGGGCGTCGCGCGTCTAGCTTTTTGCCGGCCGTAAACACGGGACGAATGTGATGCTTCTGGCCATTCACGGCGCGAACATAGTCGCAGATGTAAATGCGCTTGCCGAATCGCTTGGACGGACGCTTAAGCCTGGTCAGGACGCTTGAAACGGCGTCATGATCTAGCTCAAGCGCCTTGCAAATTTCAACTTTAGTGAGCTCTCTGTCCTGGAGAAGCAACAAGATCCGGTCAGTGGTGTTGCCCCATGCTGTCATGTTGTTTCATCCTTGCGTTTTGCTTCTCTATCAATGATGTCGGTAAACTTTTTCCAAGTTAAGCACCAAGCGCAAGGCTTTCCGGCGCGAGCACCGTTATCACTGTCCCAAATGCCGGGGATGCTGTGACCACAACCCGGTGCATTGCCGTCGTCACAATCACTGCCCAATTCATTGCGCACTGCTTCCAGAATTTTCTTGTCCTCATCCGTTAGCCATTGACCCTCACGCCCAGGCACAGAACCAAGAGATCCCCCTCCACCTCCGCCACCTAATTCTATGTAGCCGATCTTTATAGGGAGCGTTTTTGGCTGCATCGGTAGAATTGGATAGCAGCCGGCGTATTGATTGTGGTGATTGCCGTAAATAGCACCGCACCCCTCACACGACGGATTTGGCGGAGTTACTCCACCATAAGCTCCAAAGTACGTAGTGACAGCACCTCCGCATAAACTACAAGTTCCTATGCGCTGGTTCATTCTTCAATCTCCACAGGGTAAGCCTTGTTGCCGATTCGAGAGAATCTCCCAGTACCGAAGTCAGCATCACGTTCTGATTCATAGTGATTGGCTTTACCAACCACACAACCAGAAGCAGGTAAGTAAAGATTCACCCAAACAGTGCGCTTCTTTGGAGCCATGAAGATACAAGTGTTGGCAATCATAAAATCCGTATGAGCAATTCGCTTGCCCTCATACCCATAGACAATTCTGTTGCTTACCTCATCGAAACAAATAAAACGAAGTGGCTTATTGTCTTCAGTACAAATCGGATCGCCACGCTTGGCGGCTTCTAGGTCAAATGGTTTCATTCGTCATAACTCCTAATTCGTTCGTCCATTAACTGATCAATTTGATCATCTGCTTTATCAAGTAGCTTTAGGAAATAGATTGGTTCCTCGGCAATTACCCACTTCAAGTGCATATAACGCTCAGCGTCTTTCTGGTCTTTAAAGGCTTGGTTCAGTACGCTGTCGAAGTCCCGTTGTAGCTCCTGATTCTTTTTATCAAGCGCAGCAAACTGTTCCCACAGATCACTAAAGCGCCGTTCCTCGCATTTGATCTCCTCATGTTGGCGGCGTAGTTCTCTGATCGCCGCTTCTACAGGTCTTTGGAAATCGTCACCATGTGCGTAACGATCAAGTACATCAGCCAAGCGCAATGCTTCTGGTTGTGTGTTCATCAGCAGCCACCTCCGCCGGATTTAATGCCCCGCGCCGCGTCGCTCGCCTTGTGCGCCGACCACCAGTTTTGAATCGCCAGAAGTTTCGGCACGATGTTGAGCGCTTCGAGAATGGAAAGCGTCTTGCAGGCCATTCGGGTGACGACCGTGCTGCGTCGGATGGGCTCGAAGGCTGCGCTCCCATTAAAGGTATGGGTTGTCACGCCGTTCTCGAATTTGATGGTTCCGCCAATAAATTTCGGAGCGCCTTCGTATGTAATGATGACGGGACCGCCCGCGCCGCCTTGCCCGGAAATGCCACCGCCTTTTCCGCCCGCTGTGACAATGGTAATCATTTGAAACTCTCCTGGAATTTGCAAACTGCTTTCTGGCGCATTTCCTCGTAGTCTGGATGGTCGGGCGAGTAGAGCACGCCGCCCAAGATGACGTCGCCGCGTGTTGGCGGTGTGTCCGCCATGCCGCCTTCGCCGCCTTTTGCGGTTTGAACGAGCTGCCATTCGCCGCCAGTGAACATTTAAGTTTCGCCCGTTTCGTCTTGCTGGTACATTCCTTCAACTGGTTCAATCGGACGCGCCGCTTCTGTTGGCGAAGGTGTGGCGATAGTTTCTTCTGGGATGAGCGACTCCGCAGGTTCGGGGGCGTCCAAGCGATCAAACAGGGCGTCAGCATGGGCGACCGCACGTTTGGCGATGTACTGCACCCAATGAACGAGCGGATTGTATTGCTTGACCGGGATTCCGAGTGTCATGGCTGCGAATTCGACGGACACTTCGTTGCCGGACAAAAGCCCTTTCATAGCTTCGACCGCAAAATATTCGCGCTTGGTGAGCCCGTAATTGACTCCGCCGCCGCCATAACCGCCGCCGCTCATGAGGTCAGCCCCGCCGCTACCTGGATAGACTCGCATTGGATGGCCGCCATGCTGGTAATTGAGTGGAAAAGCAAACCCGCTTTGATTCTTGATTGTCATATCAGTTCCTTGATAATGGATTAGGTAATGAAAATACTTCTGGTTGTGTGCTTATGTATTCATCTGCTTGAGTTTGGCGTTGATTGCCTGAACGAACAGGTATTGCTCCTTGTGTGAATCCATCTCACCAAAGTCAGCGGCGATTGCCATTGCCCCTTCAAATGTCAGTTCGACCCATTCACGCTTGGGTGGTGCGGTGTAAAAAGTTTGGACAATACTCGATTCTGGAACCATTTTGAATTTGTGAACTGCTGGTGGGTACACGAGTTCGTATTCGTTTTCCTCATTTATGACTTCATAGCAACCAATCGCCACAGGCTCTTGCTTCTCTGCTTGCTCAATGGCTTGGCATAGGGCGATTATGGCTGCGTTATGCAAATGCTGTGCGTGTCCGTATCCTTCTAGTGTTAAATAATCAGCCTTCAAAACACGGCTGCCTTCCAAAGCATCCAACGCTTGCTTCATTGCTTCGATGCTCATGTGTTCTTTTCCTTGAGTTTGGCTTCGATGGCGCGGGCAAACTTAATGCCCCACCCTTTTTCATCACGATTTATATCCCTTGTTTTTAACCAAATCTCATCATCCGTCAGCCCGACCCATTGGTTGCGTGGTGGTGATGTATAGAGTGGTACGGCATTTTCATCGTCGAAACAAGTAAATGGTTCATTGCTAAATGGATAATCAGCGTTCCAATCTATTTCACCGTTGATTACTGCCGCATACGCCACAGGCTCTTGCTTCTCTGCTTGCTCGATGGCTTGGCGTAGGGCTTTTTTGAGTCTGACGACTTCAAGAACAGACGCTTGCAATTGCGCCCAATTTCTTCGATGACCAATATCCCAAGATTCTGGTGCTTGATCTATGAAATCAGCTTCACGATGTTCTGTTTCCAACGCTTGCTTCATTGCTTCGATGCTCATTCTGTTCTCCCCGCGCCGGCGAGAAAGCCGAGCTCAAAAGCCTTGCGAAGCGTCATGATGCTCAGGTCGCCCTGTCGCGCCTGCACGAAACGCTCCGCCTCGATATGCGCCTGGTGCAAGAGCTTGGAATATTTTTCCTCGCGCTGGCGTTTTTCCAGCAATTCAAATGCTTGATCTTCGGTCATGTCCTTTCCTTGATTATTCGCTGTACTCGATTGTCAGGCTTGCATCCTCATACGCCGCGGCCTCGCAACAGCGGCTCACGGTCGCCATGCGGGTATCGACGCCGCGGTGGCCCCAGGCTTCGTAAGCGCCGATGCCCTGGTCAACTTCCCGCGTATCGCAGGCCTTCCCACATTCGCCGCAGAACGGTCCATGATCGACGGCCATGCACCGCCCCGACTTGGGGCGATGCGGAAACGCGTAGGACTTGCACAAGCAATTCATGGCTTCTTCTCCAAGAGGCGCTTGAGATCGGCGCTAAGCGTCTGGATCCTGGCTTTCGTGTCAGACTGGATCTTCCACTTGGCGATCTGGTCGAGAAAGGAGGCGGCTCGCTTCATGGCCTGCCGCCAGCCTTCAGGCTCAGCGACGGGAGCGCCGCCTTCGAGTTTGCTTTCCTCGTAGGCGAGCACATCTTCCTCGCGGTACCGGATTGTATTTTGCCCGATCCGGATGAAGGCGGGGCCGATCCCCGCCCTCCGCCACTGTTGAAGTGTGCGCGTCGAGATTTCGAGGCGCTTGGCCAGATCCACTTCTGTCATTCGTTTCGTCATGGCCATCACTCCGCAGCCTGCATTTGTTCGGGAACCTCGTCAGGCTCTTGTGCGGCCTCGACCGGCTGCTTGCTCTTGATGAGAGAGGACAGGCGCGACGACTTGTTGGGATCGGCCTCAATCTGCTTGACGGGCTGCGCGGGGATCTCCGCGGTCATGCCACGCTGATTAAAGGCGTCGAAGCCCATGGCGTCGTTGTCGTGCTCGATGACGCGATCGAGGCGATCAGAGGACGACGGCAGGAGCTTGTAGGCGCGTTTGATCGCAGACTTGATGGCGAACTGGTCATACCACTTCGTCCAGCCGGGGCCGTTCGCAGACTTCGACGCGGCGCGTACCTTCTCGATATCGCGCTTGGACATTACTTCGCGGTGCGTCTCGCCGTTCTTCAGTTTGACGATGACGTAGGCGGCAATCACGTCGCCGGCCTCGTCTGCTCCCATGTAAGGGCGGTGGACGATGCGGGGCTCGTCGCCGCGCTCGAAGGCAAACTCGTCCTTCTCGTAGACCGCGGCCGCATCGACTGAGGCCACCTCGCCCGAGTTGCGCATGGCCTTGAGCAGCCCGCGTACCATCGGCAGGAATTGCACGACGTCTACCCAATACTCCTTCCCTCCTTCCTTGAGTTTGGTTGGGTAGATGTTGAGCACGGCCTCGCGCCCGTCAGGCATTAAGCCGTCCTGGGCGGCACGCATACACGCGCCGAACAGGCTGCGACGGTCAGCGTCGATCAGCTTGGGGTTCATCTGCACGGCGGTAATGACGGTGCGAATGAAACGGTCGGGCTCGATGTCCTTGGGAAGCGCCTTGGCGATTTCGAGGCGCATTGGGCCTTCGAGCGTGGCGCGAAGATCCTTCATGGCGTTGACTGGTGCGTTCATTTGTTTGACTCCGTTTGGGATTGAATGGTGCGATTAAGTGTCGATGTGCTGAATCTTGAACACGCTGTAGCTGCCTTGCTCATTGGTGTCGCTCAACAGCTCCAGATCCTCCAGTGCGCGTTCTTCGCTCAGGAACGAGCGCAGCACCTTGATGGCCGCTTGTGCTTTTCCTGGCTCGGGGCGGATGTTTTCGACGAGGATGTAGTGATCCATTATGCAAGCTCCGTGATGCGGACGTTACGAAAAGGCGCGACGTTCGCCTCAATGTCTACGGGTTTGGTCTGGCTGAGCGTAATCGTCAGGCGCTCGCCTGCTTCCTTACGGTAGGCCTTGAACACCGCCTTATTGGTGCCGGCAGACAATTTGAAGCCCTGAGTGGTGATGCTCTTAGCCGCCTTGATGATCGTCAGGATCTCCGCGCGAGCGGCCTTCTTGCGATCGTCTGCGTCCTTAGCTTCCTTGGCGGCCTGCTTGTACTCGATGCACCTGGCGATGAGTGTCGCGTTATCGGACAGGTCGATAGCTGAACCATCGTTATCGACGTAAAGCTGTCCGATAGTCTCGGCATCGTTCAGGTAATCAGGCTCGGGCGGCGTGTTGGTGATGACGCGCTTCCAGAAGGTCGTCACGCGCTCCATGATGGCCGCACCCACGTCACGATCGCGCTCACGGATGACAACCTTCGGTGTGTTGCCGCCTACCAGGGGGGCGATCAGCGCCCAATTCAGATCCGCAACTTCCAATTGGTGCTGAACCTGGAATTCGATGTGTACGGGCGCTTCGATCGTCTCGCCTTCCTCAAGCCAGCCGCGCTTAAATTGCAAGCCGTCCACGTTCTTCACTTCCATGATGCCGGCACCATGGGCGCGGAACATATCGCGGGCGCTCTCGTCGCCGTCAAAGCCTTCCACGATGCCGACGATCTTGAAGTCGAAGGATGAGCCCATGCGCAGCTCGGGGATCCGAACGTAAACCTTGAAGGGCACGACGATCAGGCCGTAATCCTCAGCGATGCCGGCAGCGATGGCGGCCTCAAGACGATTGCCCCAGACCATGCGCTCATTGGCTTCAAAGCTGTCGCCCGGCAGCGTGCCGGACTTGCGATGGTACATCTCGAATTCGGTGACGTAGGGCGAGGACGCAAATAGTGCGGCCGCTTCGGTTGAGGTCACGTCCTGGCGGCGCATGGCCAGCCATTCGGCTTCGGTTTCAAAGGCGATGATTTCTCGTTTCATGTGGTTCTCCGGTGGCTTTAGACATCTGCCTCAAGTGGCAGTGATGTCATTATCATACCATCGGTTCGGAAATGCAACCATTATTTCGTAAAAAAGAACCGCTGCTGTATGAAAGTGTACTTTGCAGCTCGCGGGGAAATTACTAATTCCTAGTGATGAGTATCGGCGTCGCGGATTTTAGAGTGACGTTTTCGCGCGTGAATGGGCCGAACAGATTGAACGTGCCCTCTTGGTAGCCGCGCTTTACCGTCGCCACCACACCGGGGCCGTCCGTAATCTGGCATAGCGAAAAGCGGCCGAGGCAAGACTGATCGACCGTGGTTTCCTCGCGACAGAAGAACAGCCAGCCGTCCATCCATTCCAGGGGCGTGCCATGAGTGCGGCACTGAACGGCAACCGACTCCGCTGGAAGCTCCTCTGGCGCTTGAGCGCGCTCGACTACGCCGGCATCGTGCAGGGCTACAGTGCCATCCCCCTTGACCACTCCCACGACAGTAATCCGCTTGCCTGTCATCGGCCGGACGGTAACGCCAGCGTTCTCGACGATCCTGTACAGGGGCTCGCCAAATATGTTTGACAGTTGAGAGGCTTCATCGAGTTGTAGCTTGCGAGCGCCGTTGAAGGTCAGGCTCAGTTGCGAGTGAGACATCCCCATTCGCTGAGCCAGGGCGCGGAGAGACAAACGCTTGGCCTGCATAAGGCTCTCAAAATATCTCCGGTTCAGACCGTCCATTTACTAGCTTTCTGTTATTGCCCGTTCGCATTCTGCACCACAAACCCTTTTACGCAACCATCATATCGGATATAATGGTCTGGTTTTCACACCATACGAGCACACCTATGATCGTCACAACAGAAAAAGAGATCACCGGAGAGGTCGCCAAAGCGCTGCGCGAGCGAGCTGGCCTCACGCAGAAGGCGTTTTGGAACGCCCTGGGCATCACGCAATCGGGCGGCAGTCGCTACGAGCAGGTGCAATCCATTCCGCGCCCTGTGCGGATCTTGATCTACACCATGTACGTCGCGGGGATCCGCGTGGACGCAAGCAGCAAGGCCGGAACCGATGGCCTTTTGAAGCTGGCGCAGTTGCAAGCAAGCAAAACGTCCGAAACTAGCAAAGAGATCGGGGCGAAAGTCCTGGACGCAATGGAGCACGTCAAGAAGGCAGCATCCATACTGACCGCCCTTTAAGGCGGCAAACAACCAAGGAGAAGTAAATGGCACATTTGACAGGTTTATTCCGCCTCGGGCGCGACAGTGAATTGAGGTTTACCGCAGACGGAACGCCGATCTGCAACTTAGCGCTGGCGTTTAACTACGGCAAGAAAGGTCAGGACGGGAACCGCCCGACGCAGTGGGTGGACGCAGCTATCTACGGGAAGCGTGCGGAATCCTTGCACGAGTACCTGGTCAAGGGTGTGGCGATCGTGGCCACGTTGCAAGATCCCCACATTCGCACATTTCAAAAGAATGATGGCACACCTGGCTTTACACTATCGGCCAGCGTGCTCGATCTTGAGTTCGCCGGCGGTGGCCAACAGCAACAGCGCTCCGAGCCACGTCAACAGCCACAACAGCAAGAGCGCCAGGCGGCACCACCGCGCCAGGCACCACAACGCCAACCCGCCGGCAACTTGGCGGACATGGACGACGACATCCCATTTTGACAAGGAACTAGCGACATGAACGACGAAGCAGATATTGCAAACGACCGAATGATGGCAGACACGGAACGCGCAATATCCGCGGCGCGAGTCATGCAACCCCCGCCCGAGCAGACAGATATTTGCCTGAACGGATGCGGGGAGAAGCCTATCCCGAATTCCCGCTGGTGCAGTAAGGAGTGCCGCGACGACCACCAGCACCGGGAAAAGATGAAGAAAATCCGCGGCGGCTATTAGCACCATACTGAATGATATGGACACCAGCTCGGAAGAACACCGGCACCAGTGCGAAGTCCGCCATTTCCTACGGATGCGGCGTGATGACGGGCGCGAAGCTGTCACCAGGCAGCTCAACTACATTGGCCAAAAGCGCGGCGAGAAGGCGGCTGCGACATTGCTGAACGACATCCGAGAACAATGGGAACGCGGCAACCGCGGCCAACAAGGAGACTGGAGAAATGAGTGAGTGATGAATCTGAAATTTCGATCTTTCGGGCGCTAGACTATCTGCGTGACAATGCGCCCGCTTACGCCAAAGCCAAAGCCGACCGGGTTTACCTGGAGGAATGGCGCAAATCAAAAAAAGCCCTTCTGATGCGTGACGCTGAATTGAAGGGACACACCACATCTGCCGCGCAGGAACGCGAGGCATACGCCCATCCTGATTACATGGAAGTGCTGGTCGGACTAAAGACGGCAGTGGAGCAGGAAGAAAAGCTGCGATGGCTGATTGTCGCGGCGCAAGCCCGTATTGAATGCTGGAGAAGCATCGAGGCCAGCCGTCGCTATGAGGCCAAGACCCTATGAGCACCGCAGACGAAAAGCGGTACATGAACAGGGTCGCCGAGCTCGGGTGCGTGGTGTGCAGGAATCTTGGCCACGGGGCGACGCCGGCCGAATTGCATCATCCCCGCTCGGGCGTCGGCAAAGGCCAGCGATCGAGCAATATGGACGTGATCCCTTTGTGCCCGACGCATCACCGCCTGGGAGGCCATGGCGTTGCCTTCCATGCCGGTCAAAAGACCTGGCAGGATAAGTTTGGATCTGAATGGGATCTCGTGGCGCAGATCAAGCGCGAGATTGGCGGCCATGAGTGAGGCGCTGCATCAGCAGGCGCTTTTCGAATGGGCGCGTCATCCTGCGACGGTAAAAAAATATCCGGATATAGATCTGCTGGAAGGCACGATGAACGGGGTCAAGCTCACCATCGGCCAGGCAGGCAAAGCGAAAGCCGCGGGTATGCTCAAGGGCGTGCATGATGTCCGGCTGCCGGTCGCGCGGGGTGGCTACTTCGGGCTATCGGTAGAAATGAAGTTCGGCCGCAACAAGATGACCGCCGAGCAGATCTGGTACGCGAATCGCCTGGCGGAAAATGGCTGGTCGGTGCATACCGTATACGAATGGACAAGCGCTCGTTTCCTCATCCAATGGTATTTGACACTGCCTGCGACCAAACTGGACGCAAATATTTTTGCCCGTAGTGGTTCGATTATCAAAACACCATGATAGAATTCTAACCATGCGGCCTTTGTGCTGCGGATCCTTGGCGGGATTTTAACGACGGGCTCTAAGCCACTTCTCTGCTGGTTCGTCACCAGTCCGCCAACACCCGAAAGGGTGAGAGAAGTGACTTAGAGCCTTTTTTTTGGAGTTCGTATGAACCAAAATCAATTGGAACTGGATGACTACGATGCAGCATTGACGCGGCGCGCAGTCGGAATTGCCCGCGCAGCAGATAAGGCCGATCGCGACCATGAGGGATGGCAAGACGAGGCGGTTTCAGCCGTCCGCAAATACTTAGCCCAACACCCAGGTCGGCAATTTCTCGCTGAAGATGTGCGTGCCTGGTGCGAAGCGATGGGGATTATCGACGCGCCGGAAAATGAACGCGCATGGGGCGCAGTCATGCGCCGAGCCGCCAAGGATGGATACATCTGCAAGATAGGCTATGCGCCGGCTCGCTCATCGAACCTTTCGCCAAAGGTTTTGTGGGAGCCGAGGCCATGAGCCAATCGCGCACACACAGCATGATTGAGGCCTTCGCCAACGTCGCTATTGGCTACGGAATCAGTGTCGCCGCCAATATGCTTGTCCTTCCCTTGTTCGGTTATTCGGTCAGCGTCTCGGACGCGGCCGGCATGGGGCTCATTTTTACAGTCATATCAATTGCCCGATCGTATGGCCTTCGCCGGGCTTTCAATTGGTTCAACACCAAGGGGGCACAATGAATTTTTATTCATTTCATTTGGGCGATTACGCCGCACACACCAAGCACTTGTCGCTGATGGAGGATCTTGCCTACCGCAGGATGCTGGATCTTTACTACACCAGCGAGAAGCCGCTCCCGCTTGAAATCGACAAGATTGCGCGTCTGATCGGGATGCGAGATCACATCGAAGAAATATCCAATGTCGTGTCTGACTTCTTTCTGAAATCAGAAGATGGGTACCGAAGTAAGCGGTGCGACGAGGAAATCGCCGGCTACCACGCAAAGGCCGAACGCGCCAAAAACGCGAATAAATCTCGCTGGAAATCTGATCCATCTCTTAAATCAGATGCGAAATCAGATCTGAAAGATGGTAGCGATCTAATCCCAACCAATAACCAAGAACCAATAACCAATAACCATAAAAAAGAAAAAGAAGGGACGCCGGACAAGCCGGCTCGGTTTGATCCGCTTACCGTCGCCTTGCCAAACGGACTGCCGGCAGAAAAGTGGCGGGAGTGGATCGAGTATCGCCGCAAGCGAAAGCTCTCCAATGCCGAACCGACGATGCACAAGCAGGCTGCATTCCTGGAAACTTGCATTGCGAGCGGGCACAGCGCCGCGGCGATCATCGACGCCTCGATCACGAACGGGTGGCAGGGGCTTTTCGAGCCGAAAGCCAACACCGGTCAGGCGCGCACAAAATCGAAGATGAACGACATGGGGTTGGAGATGACGGCCGAGGAATTCACCCAGAGCTACGAGGACCAGGGTTTTAGGGTGGCGCGGCCATGATGAAACTCGGAGACAGCGGGATCAACCCGACGACGTTTGAGCGCGAAGCGACGTGCGAGCACCATGGCGCATACACCGAACGCGGCGGATCGTTCAGCGGACGCCAGGACCGTGTGATTTGGTTTGGCTGCCAGGAGTGCGCCAAGATCCAGCGCGAGCTGCAAGAGATCGAGGACAAGGCCACCGAGGAACGCAAAAAGCAGGAACGCATAGAAGCCCGCCTAAGCGTCGCTGGCATACCGGTAGGGTTCAGGGGTAGGACGTT
>Ga0181556_1002636_pt1 | contig 16195 bp, 9 predicted proteins | sample 011ome_14_FD_148651 | JGI IMG/M metagenome (GOLD analysis project Ga0181556, IMG submission 148651) | Coastal salt marsh microbial communities from the Groves Creek Marsh, Skidaway Island, Georgia - 011505AT metaG (spades assembly) | ecosystem: Environmental > Aquatic > Marine > Intertidal zone >... | reverse complement strand
GGAGCTTTGGGCTGCTGGCTGGCAGATCGAATACCCGCGAGAAACAAGGAAGGCGGGTTAATCACGCCTGCGGGTGACTGGCTTTGGCAGGGTGCGTGGCACGCCTATCTCTTGGCGATGCTGGATTTTCGCGATAGGAATCCATTCAACCTCGTTGATTTGTACCGTGCCGCCGGCCCTGGGGGCCCAGTGAACTCGGCCGCACGACCCTACGTTGCGAAAGCGCAACAGTTGCCCTTCACCCTGCCCGCAGGCCGCCTGGTGGCGTTGAACCCCGGGGCGAGTCGCGCCCAACGGCGCTGGCCGGCGGCGTCTTACGCCGCGCTGGCAACGGAATTACGGCATCAAGGACTAACTCCGATTCTGGTCGGCGCCTCCGCTGATGCGGAAGCCTGTGAGGCAGTGCTCTCTCATCTGCCCGATCCCATTGAGAATCTTTGCGGGCAGACCAGCGTTGCCGAAATGGCCTGTGTGCTGGGGCACTGTGAATTATTGATCAGCAACGATACCGGAGCGATTCATATCGCCAGCGCGGTCGGCACGCGCTGCATCGGCATATACGGCGCCAGCGCCTGGTTCAGGGAAACCGCCCCGTGGGGCACCGGCCACTATGTCGTACAAGCGCCGCTAGACGCTGATCTGTCCACCGTTTCAGTTGCCGACTTGATCAGTGTTGTCGCCAGATTACTGGATTCATCGGCGGTCGCGGCACCGATGAGCCGCGGCGTTACGGTATGGGAGACCGCTCTCGATGCCGAGGATGCGTTAGGTGGTCTGACTTATCATGCCGTCTCTGGTGAACTCGCAACCACCAACGAGTTTGCGCGGCATTTTCGTGGCGCCTTCAGCACGGTTTTGATGGGTAGCAGCGCGGCCAAAGCGACTGAGGCTGAATCACCCGAGGAGGCAGACGCGCTCGCGGCCGCGTCTGTATTGCTTGAAATAACGGCGATGGCAGACGAGTCGCTCAGGTTACTTGATACCGAAGAGGCGACCTTGCTGGACGCTTTGGAAGCGCTCACTCGAGGCATCGATCTGGGCATGCGTGAGCTCGTAGCAACCGCATCGAGATTGCCGCATATTGCCCCTCCACTCCATTGGCTGGACTGGGTTTTGCGCACAACGCCGGCATCAGACGCCAGGGACCTGCTGGCACTCAGAGTCAAAGAATGTGATCGGGCTGCGCAAATCCTCCAGATGGCGATAGTGCTCTGTCAAGTAGAGCGTCATTCCACTGCCCCCGGCCACTAAAAACCGCTCCGTGTTGTCCGCTTCAGCGGTGGGCGATTCTGCTCACGATCTGGTAGCGTCTCAGTTGAATCTGAGCGGAAAAATAACTAACATTTGTCAGTTATTAAGGCGCGTCACTAACCCCCACCCAACATGGGGTCAATCAAGAAGGGTGTAGTTATGAGTATTAACAAGAAGTTGTATCGGAGCGGCCCCTACGCCGACTTATTCAGTCAGGGCGTGCAGGTAGGTAACGCGCTGTATATGGCCGGCCAGGTAGGCATCGATGAGCATGGCGCGGCGCCCGAGGGACTGCTCGAGCAGATGTCGCTGGCCTATGGGCATGTGCAGGATGTATTGGCGCAGTTTGGCGCCACCATGGACAACATTGTCGACGAGACGTGGTTTGTGACTGATGTCGATGACTGCATGGCACAAGTCGAGGCGCTGTTCACCGAAAGACAGCGAATCTACGGCAAGGCGCCCGAGGTGAGCCAGACGCTCGTGCAGGTCGCAGGGCTCGTAGATCCCTCCTTCAAAATTGAAATCAAGTGCATTGCGGTCACTGAGTAAAAGAGCATTCACATGACACAACTCCAACACCTGCCCGGCGATGCTGAATCGAGCGCGATCGTCACCGCCGTGCAACAAGATGGCGCCGTCATTCTCGATGACGTGCTCAGTGAAGGCTTTATCGCAGCACTCCGTGAAGAGACCGACCCCTACATGGAGCACACCAGCAATGGTGAAGATCACTTTGCAGGCCACCACACCACGCGCACGGGCGGCCTGTTGGTCCGCTCAGAAAAGTGCCGCGAACTCATCGAAAACCAGACCATCCTCAACCCCTGCAACGAGTTTCTGGCGCCCTACTGTGAACGGGTGCAGTTACATCTGACCCAGATCATTCGTATCAGACCAGGCGAGACAGCCCAGACAATTCATCGCGATCGCTGGGCCTGGGGCAAACACCTGTCTCACCTCGAGCCCCAGTTCAATACCATCTGGGCCATCACCGATTTCACTTCAGAGAATGGTGCCACCCAAGTTGTGCCGGGCAGCACGCAGTGGCCCGACGACCAAGAAATCAAGCCCGAGCAGATCACGCAAGCCAAGATGAAAGCGGGCTCGGTGCTGGTGTATTCGGGATCCGTGTTTCATGGCGGGGGCGCCAATTCCAGTGATCAGGATCGCATTGGTATCAACATCACCTACGCACTAGGTTGGTTGCGTCAGGAAGAGAATCAATATCTGAGTTGCCCCCCTGAGCTCGCCAAGGACTTAAGCCCAACCCTGCAGGGCCTCGCCGGTTATGCCATGGGGCAGTATGCGCTGGGTTACTTCACGCCACCCGGCGCCCCGGGTGAGGGGCCCGAGGTAGTGCCGCCGCAATATGCGCTGGGCATTACCGAATCACTATCGACCATGGGCGGCCTCGGCGACCTTGAGGCGCTAGAAAAAGCCCTATCCACCTGATGCAAAGCACTTGACACGCGCTTGAGGTGTACTGGGCCACGCCTTATACTGCGCGCCCTCTAGGACCATAGCTCAGTTGGTTAGAGCGCTACCTTGACATGGTAGAGGTCGGCGGTTCGAATCCGCCTGGTCCTACCAAATGACAAACCCTCGCCATCGGCGGGGGTTTTTCGTTTGGAGGTGTAGGTTGGGATGAAGGTCGCTGTTCGACAAACGCGACCACAGGAGCGTTTGGTCCGCCGCAGCAAAGCGAAGGCGCCCGCAGGGTTCAATCGCCAGAGGCAATGGCGATTGAAGACAATCCGCCTGGTCCTACCAAATTTTTAAGTCGCTGTTTTTATGTAATTTTATTTTTTCAAAATCGCGCGTTTTGACATATTTTTGTGCGTGGACACTACCGCCGAAAGGTAGTGATCGGGTAGTTGCCTTGTAAAGTTAGCGACCAAAGCCCAAGGGGCGAAACTCATGCCAATTTCACCAGGCTTATTGCCGTCTCGGATTTGACCTCTTCAATTACGACGTAAGTATGGGTTTGATCAATCAAAGGGATCATCGCCAGCTTCTCGCCCAAAAACCTTTGATAGTCCTGCATGTCTGAACAGCGGATCTTCAATAGAAAATCAAATCCGCCAGCCACCATGTGGCAGCTTTCGACTTCTGGGAGAGACATCATTTCGCGAGAGAATTCTCGAAGATTGGCCGTGCTGGTATTGGTGAGAAGAACCTGAATGAATGCCATTGTTGAGGCGTTGAGCTTGCGAGCATCAGCGAGCGCAACATAGCCACGGATATAACCCTCCCGTTCCAATCGACGAACACGGTCCAGACAAGGAGTCGGACTAAGACCAACTTTTGATGCGAGTTTCACGTTGGATAGACGACCGTCTTTCTGCAGAAGTTCAAGAATTTTTCGATCAATGCGATCTAGAGACATAGATGACAACCCTTCAGCATTAAATATCGCTATTTCATTTTTTGAAATATTTTAAACTGCTTATTATGCATTTTTGGAGAATAAAACTGCACTATTTGTCGATAATACAGGCTTAAGTGTTTTAAAAAGAGGGCTTGGTCACGATGGAAGAGTTAAGGCATTCCATTCGCGCTCAAACCAGTGGAGACGAGACAACATTAGTTAATGAGCTGTTAAGTCACGACTGCCTGGATCCGGTAAAACAAGCCTCGATTTCCGAGCAAGCGACCTCACTCGTCAACGCTTGTCGTGCATGCAGCCATCAGGCAGGCACCTTGGATGCGTTCCTCCAAGAGTTTGGACTGTCTAACAAGGAAGGTGTCGCGCTCATGTGTCTCGCTGAGGCCCTGCTTCGTGTGCCGGATGAAGCAACGGCTGATCAGCTCATCGCAGAAAAGATCCGCTCGGGAGACTGGGGGTCGCATCAAGGCGCATCCTCATCTCGCTTCGTGAATGCCTCTGTTTGGGGACTCATGCTGACCGGGCGGGTGGTAGCACTTGGAAATGAGACCACCGAAGACACGGGCTCCTGGGTACAAACCCTTACGAGAAAACTGGGAGAACCTGTTGTCCGGCGAGCAATCCTTCAAGCCATGAGAATCATGGGAGGTCAGTATGTGCTGGGGCGCACGATTGAAGAAGCTATCCGTAAGGGTCGCGCAGCCAATAGCCCCGGCACTCGTTTTTCCTTCGATATGCTTGGCGAAGGGGCTCGCACCGCCAGCGACGCGCAACGCTATTTTGATGCCTATGCCGAGGCAATTCGTGTGCTAGCGGATGCCAACGCCGAGGGCGACATCACTCTAGCGGACGGCATATCCATCAAACTCTCTGCGCTTCATCCACGTTATGCCTTCAGCCAGTATGACCGTGTCATTGGAGAGCTACTGCCTCGGGTTAAGCAACTGGCCACGATGGCAAAAGCAGGCGGTCTCAGTTTAACCATTGATGCTGAAGAGTCAGAGCGGCTGGATGTTTCCCTTGATCTTTTTGACGCTCTGGCTCGAGACACTGATCTCTCTGATTGGGATGGTTTGGGATTTGTACTACAGGCCTATCAGAAACGAGCGGTAGCCACATGCAACTGGCTTATCGCTCTGGCGAGGGCAACCGATCGGCGTTTGATGGTTCGGCTGGTAAAGGGCGCTTACTGGGACAGGGAGATCAAGCATGCACAGGAATTGGGACTGCCCAATTACCCGGTATTTACTCGAAAGTGCAACACCGACCTTTCCTACCAAGTTTGCGCGGCAAAGCTATTGAGCGCGCCTGGTGCCGTATTTCCACAGTTCGCAACCCATAACGCGCATACCGTCTCAATGATCAAGGCGCTAGCCCAAGACAATAGCGAATTTGAATTCCAGCGCTTACACGGTATGGGTCAATTGCTTTACGGGCAGCTGTCGAAGTCTGACGCAAGTACGCCAATCCGTGTTTATGCACCCGTCGGTAATCACAAGGACCTGCTTCCCTACCTCGTCAGGCGATTACTAGAAAATGGTGCCAATAGCTCCTTTGTGAACCGATTTCTGGATGCGAGCGTGCCGACGAGCGAACTGAACCGGGATCCAATCCAACAGGTATTAGCCGTGTCCCAGCGCCGGCACCCAAAGATTCCGCTGCCGAGACAGTTATATGCCCAGGAGTCCGCGCCCTGGCTTAATGCGATCGGGTTCGATTTAAACGATGCCTCCTTAGTAGCAGAACTCCTACCGAGGCTGACCTCACCGTCGACGAGATTGGCAGCGAGACCGATTGTCGGTGGCCAGTCTGTCACGAGCGAACTGAGCCCCGTTATCAATCCCGCGTCCGGCAAGACTGTCGGTTTCGTTGCCTCAGCCGGCCAAGAAGAGCAGGACAAAGCAATCGAACTAGCAGTATCAGCCCAGCCTCATTGGGATCTGCGCGGCGCTCGTCATCGGGCCGAGTGCCTGGAGCGTGCAGCTGAGCTCTTGGAGGCGCAAATACCGGAACTGATGGGAGTCATCGTATCCGAGGCAGGCCGAACCCTCGAGGACGCGCTCTCTGAAGTACGCGAAGCGATAGATTTCTGCCGCTACTACGCGCAACAAGCAAGAGAGAAATTTAGCAACCCAATAAGACTTCCAGGTCCGACCGGAGAAGTTAACGCGCTTAGTCTCCACGGAAGAGGCGCCTTTCTCTGTATTAGTCCTTGGAACTTCCCCCTAGCTATTTTCGTGGGACAGGTAAGTGCCGCCCTGGTTGCCGGTAATGCGGTCTTAGCAAAACCTGCAGAACAAACACCCCTGATTGCTTTCGAGGCAGTCAAACTATTGCATGAGGCCGGAATCCCCGAGGACATCCTGCATCTTCTCCCCGGCGGCAAAAGCGTAGGGGCTGCCCTGGTGGCTGATAACCGTATTGCAGGCGTGGCGTTTACAGGCAGCACAGAAACCGCAAAGCGCATCAATCGGCAGCTCGCTGCCCGCGATGGAGCCATCATTCCACTCATCGCTGAAACCGGCGGCCTAAACGTGATGCTCGTGGATGCAACGGCGCTGCCTGAGCAAGTTGTCGATGACGTTATCGTTTCGGCGTTTCAAAGCGCGGGGCAGCGCTGCAGTGCCCTGCGCGTACTTTATCTACAGGAGGACATCGCCGACGCAGTGATCGACATGCTACGCGGAGCAACGCTGGAGTTAAGGGTTGGCGATCCAATGGAACTCCGAACCGATGTTGGACCTGTCATTGACCCTCAGGCCAAGCAGCTCATCCAAGAGCACACAAACAGAATGCGCCGGGAGGGGCGGCTTTTGTCGGAGGCCTCGCTCGATCCCAACTTAACCAACGGTCATTTTGTTGCGCCGCAAATCTACGAAATAGATCGCCTCTGTCAGTTAGAACGCGAAGTCTTCGGACCCATCTTGCATGTAATTCGCTACAAGAAATCAGAGCTACGCGATGTGCTAGCCGATATCAGGGCGTCAGGCTATGGACTCACCTTGGGCATTCATAGCCGGATAGACGGCTTTGCCCAAACGGTATTCGAAAATACCCGGGTGGGTAATACCTATATCAATCGCAATACTGTGGGCGCTGTCGTTGGAGTGAACCCGTTCGGAGGCCAAGGGCTATCAGGCACCGGTCCAAAAGCTGGAGGGCCTCACTATTTGCATCGATTTGTTTCGGAGCGAACGCGCACAGACAATGTGGTGGCCAAAGGCGGTAATACGGATCTATTTACGCTCTCGGAAGGTTAGGTTTGGTAGATTCTTGCACACCCTTCTATCAGTAAGTCTCAGTTCGCTTCTTCTCTGGTGAGAGGAGGAATTGCAGACACGGCCGACTATTCCGCTGTGACCTTCTTCAGATAGCGATCGAACCAATCGATAGTCCGCTTCAATGCGTCAATCTGGTTTTCTCGCTTTTGCCAACCGTGTCCTTCCTCGACGTATATCGTAGAGTCGACAATCTTGCCGGCCTTTTGCAAATACTCGACCACTTGCTCGGCCTCATAGGCGGGTACGCGAAGGTCGTTCTCACCGTGCAGCACAAGCAGCGGGGCCTTCACCTGGTCAAGATAAGTCAGCGGGCTGGTTCGATCATAGACTTCGGGATGTGTCTCAGGCGATCCCAGCAGCCCGCGCTGATATTCGCGTAGGGCCGGCGAGCCTCGTTCCCACATGCTGCGCCAGTTGACGATACCGTACAGCTCGACCGATGCTGCCCAGAAATCGGGCATACGTCCAACTGCGATAAGGCTCATGTAGCCGCCATAGGACCCACCGGTTATCCCGACCCTCTTCAAGTCGCCATAACCAGACTCGGCAACAAATTTTGCAGCCCATGCCTCGTCTTCCAGGTCCCGTCCCCCCAGATCGTAGGTGTTGGACTCCATGAAGGCGCGGCCATATCCGGTCGATCCGCGAACATTTGGGGCGATCACGATGTAGCCACGCGACGCGAGCGCAACTGCCGTCGCATCGAATGTATCGAAGGTCTGGCCGGTCGGTCCGCCGTGAGCGATGACAATGATTGGAGCGCTGCCATCCCGCTTGAGATTGTAGGGCATCCACAGGATCGCGCTGATAACGGTGCCGTCGGCGCTCTTGTAGCTGACGGTCTGGCTCGTCGGCAGATTGGCCTCGTTCACGCTGGCAAGGCCAAGCCGGGTTATCCGCCGATTCACTCCGGTTGCGAGTTCGTGTGTCCAGTAATCGAATGGGACGCTGGCCGAGGAATGCGGGAAAAGAATGTATTTTCCGTCAGGAGAGAATTGCGGTAAGTCGCCCCAGTATGAAGTGGTCATGCCTCTGGGAACTTTTAGTGCGCGTGCCTTTCCCGATTCGATATCGTAGGCCAGTATTTCAAAACTGCCATCGACATTGTTGATCACCAGCACGGTCTTGCCGTCAGGCGAGATCTGACCGGCCGCTTGCGGCCATTCGCTTGAAACCATAAGGCGGCGCTGGCCGGTCTTCAAATCGACAAGCATGGCTTGGTCGACGCCATCAGGCGCCTCACTTGTCACCGACAGGAATCGATTGTCACTCGAAAATCCGACTGCCTTGTCCGACTTGCCCTCGCCAGACGCAATCCGGGTCATCTCACCGGTCGCCACATCGATCATCCAGATCGAACTGCTCAAAAGATCGCCGCGATTACCGATCAGCTTCTTGCCGTCGGCGGTAAAGCCGACCGGCGACCAGTAGATGCCGGGGTCTTTGTCGCGGGTAAGTTGCCGGACCTCGCGCGTTGCAAGATCTAACAGCGCGAGGTCGAAAGTGGGTGAAGCGGCTTCGCGGCGCACGAATGCGAGCTGCTTGCTGTTAGGTGAAAAGACATACATACCGGCTTCGGAAACATCATCGGTCGATGTCAGATTGACCGGCTCACCACCACTGTCCGGCATCGCAAATATGTCAAACAGCTCGTTGCCACCGACATCAGATGCGTAAAGGATAGCCCTCCCATCAGGCGACACCGCCGGATAGAATGCCCTGTTTTCTGACTGATGCAGCTGCTGCGGAAACCCGCCTGCATGCGGGAACCGCCACAAATTCATACGCCCCGTCAGATCGGACGAAAACACAACGTCATTCCCGTCCGGCGTCCAGGTAGCAAACCAGCTGGTTCGCAGCGAGAGTACATCCTCGATCGAAATCGGCTTGGCATCTGGGTTGTGGCCCGAGACAAGGCTGCCAGGATCGGTCAGTTCCCGCTCGGGGACTCCAGTCAATACCGCAACGCCCGGCCGGTTCGGGTCAAGCGGGGCCTCCTGTGCGAGAAGGGGTGAGCAGAGAAACCCCAGGGCCGCGATGGTCGCGATGAGATGCCGAAAAAAAACTACGCTAAACATTTCCTATCCTTTCCTTGTACATCGAAATCTGCCGACCAGCTAATTCGCAGGCGTGCGGGGATCGAACCCGTCCATCAACTTCTGGAGGAGGTAGACGGTCTGGAGCGCCGAATTGAAGGCTCGGCCCTCGTCATTTACCGCCATGCCGTGCCCCCCTTCGCGCGCCTCGTAGAACAGCGCCGGGTGCCCTTGGGCCATAAGCCGTGCGGCCATCTTGCGCGCATGACCAGGATGGACGCGGTCATCGCGCGTGGACGTCATCAGCAGCATTTCCGGATAGTCACCGTCGGGCTCGATATTCTGGTACGGCGAATAGCGCAGCAGCGGCTCGGCCTCGGTGGGTATCTCGGGATTACCGTACTCCGGCATCCAGCTCGCGCCGGCCAGCAGCTTGTGGAACCGCGCCATGTCTAGCAGCGGGACAAGCGAGATCGAAGCGCCGAAGAGATCCGGTCGCTGGGTCGCGAGTACGCCCGCGGTCAACCCTCCGTTCGAGCCACCGACGAATCCGATCCGTCCCGCCCGCGACAGGCCGCGCGCAATCAGATCCTCGGCCACCGCAGCGAAGTCGTCATAGGCGATCTGGCGCGTGGCACCACGCGCGGCGTTGTGCCAGGCCGGGCCGTATTCGCCTCCGCCGCGGACGTTTGGAAGGACGAAGCGCCCGCCGCGTTCGAGCCAGATCTGATGCATAGGCCCGATGTATGGGACTTCGAAGCTGGGTAGCATGGGAATGCCGAACCCGCCATACCCGTACATCAGCGTTGGAGCGGCAGCATCCCACCCGCCTTTTTTGCCGACAACGAAATAGGGAACACTGGCCCCATCCTGAGTTTCGACGAAGAACTGCTTGGTTTCGAAACCCTCAAGGTCAACCGCAGCCTCGGCCTCCTGCACCTTGGCGAGTTTACCCACCTGAGAGAGCGCGAACATCGTCGGTACCGTGGTGAAATTCTCGAATTTGAGGAGCGCGCTGTCTTCCGAGGGATCCATGCTTGTCAGCAGCGTCAGCGTGCCGCCCTGCCGACCAGCGGGAACATTCACGTTATCGACCTGCCATTGACCATCCGCACCGCGCCGTGCGCGTTTCAGCGTCGAAACGACATTGTCCAGCACGACAAGGTATGCACTGGTATCGAGGATCGCCGGTGGGCTACCCAGCGGAAGCGCTTCGCTCGCATCGGGCGTGAAAACCGTGCGATAGGTGTCCCCATCCACATTACCCGCGAGGATCCTGGGAAGGTTTGCCGCGATGATGGAGCCTGCACTGAACACTTTGCCGCCAACATCGAAATCCGTGTCCAGCCGTAACAGCAGTTCATTGCCGATTCCGGTCAGACCCATAAAGGACGCCATGAGATCCACCGGAAGGGGTAGGGTCTCGGGCGGCTGGCCGGACGCGACGCGCAGAACGGTCAGATCCGTAAAGCTTCGGGCTGCCAATACCAGAAGCTCGCGTTGCGTATTGGTCTGAGCCAGGAAGGGCGCGAGTAGGAGATGATCGGAGGGAATGCTGTGCAGCACTTCCGCCTCGGAGACCCCGGTGCCGCGATGCCATTGTCGCAGAATGCGCGGATAGCCCGAAGTGGTTGCCTCGTCGGGTTCGAGCACGATGGAGATGGCCAGCGTATTCTCATCGACCCAGGCGATCATCTGTCGGGCAAGCGGTGTCCGGAACCCGTCCGGAACAAATTTCTTGGCCGCAAGATCGAATTCGCGCATGCTCACGGCATCGCTCCCGCCATCGGACAACGGGATGAGCGCTTTCGCGCCGTCCGGCGAAAACCGGATCATCGGCGCATATACATACCAGTTATGGCCTTCGGCTTCGGCCAAGGCGTCTATGTCGACAAGTGTCTCCCAGGCGGCCTCCCCAGCACCGAACGAAGCCGGTTTGGTGCGCTGGAGGAGGCCTCTTGGATGGTCGGGCCCCTGAGCGATCCGATAGACGAAGCCATCTGCCTGCGTGAGCGTGTACATCTCCGGAAGGCGGCCTTCGCTCTGATAGCTCGCCAAGTAATCGGCCTTGAGCTGGTCGAAACGCGGGTCCGCCGCCAGTCGGGCAGCCGTGCGTTCGGACTGTTCTTCGGTCCAGGCAAGCGCACGGTCCCCCTCGATCTCTTCCAGCCACAGATACGGATCTGCGGCATCAGATGCTACGACAGAAAACGAATAGGTGATGCCTACTAGCACACTTGCTCGGATTCTATTTCGGATGGTCATAATATTTGGCAGCACAATGCCCCTCGATCTGAAGTCTTGAAAATTTTCAAGAACTACCCAGGCACCCAATTCAAACTATCTATACAACTGTACGATTGCGATTTATCGTTTTAATTTTTAGAAAAAAGTTATAAAGATGCTCCATTACAGCAAATCGCAATGGAGCATCTGTTTAGGTTTTGTGTGGATTAGTAAGTCAGTTTGAGATTCAGGCCTACTGTGCGAGGCCGCAGAAAGATTTGTTCACCGGAAGCGCCTGCTGTAACGGCACCGTCATCATTCAGCAGGTTATCTGCAAACAGGAAAAGGCCCCAATGCTCTCCTTCAACACCAATGCGAGCATCAACCTGAGTGAGGTTATCGGCAGGGAGCCATGTGGGAAATGCCGGGTTACTCTGGGCGGTACGATATTGCGCACCTAAGCGGGCAAAACCATTCCAGCCGTTGTTCAAGCCCCAACGATATTGGGCCGAGGCGTTGAAACTGCGATCAGATGTGCCTTCAATCTCATCACCGGCCATTATCGGAGTACCAGGGATATCGGCGGTCACAGTTGCATCCAGGAAGTTACCACCGGCTTGCAAAGTAAGTCCGTCAAACGGCGCATAAAGAACATGGAATTCAATACCCCATGTTTCGGTGCCTTCTGAATTAGCGAGGCCATTAAACGGGGTACCTGGAAGCGTCGCTCGAACTACACGGTCTTTCCAGTCAAGGAAGTAAACAGCACCTTCAACTACCATTTGCCCACCCAGCAGAGTGCCTTTGGCTCCAAGCTCATAGCTCCACAGTGAGTCCTCCGACAAAGCGGAAGGTAGTTCGATACCTAAGGGTTCTGCGATAGCAAGAGATGCCGCTGGCTGCAATTGACCACTGCGAAACCCTTTCCCGGCAGAGGCATAGACCATCCAGCCCTCATTAGGTCGGTAGCTCAGGTTGACGCGCGGGTTAACGCTGCTGAATTTCTCATCTAGCTCAGTATCGGGAACACCAACAACACCACTGGAAGAAACGGCCTGCAAGTCATCTTCAAAGTAGCGAACACCCAATGACAAATCTAACTGATCAGTAAACGACCAGGTGCCATCTACAAAGGCCGCAGAGGCGTCCGTCTCCTGTTTATCATCAGCATAAAAACCAAACAGGGGAAAATCGAACACGTCTTGCCGTTCGGCAGTGCGGTGGTAAAGGCCAGCCGTCCATTGCAAGGAGCCTTCGTTATCACTGCTGAAGCGCAATTCATGAGTATCAATTTCAATATTAATGGTAAAATCAAGCTGCCCACCGAAGAGAAGGCCCGACTGGGCCAGCAGAAAATCCGTGGTACCGTACGCATAACGTAATGTACCAACGCCATCAAAGTCGTAACTTCCTGTAAACGTGTATTGATCGTAAGTAGATTCAGCAGCGAGTCCCCCAGGAGATGTTGTAAGGGCGTCAGTACCTCTGGGCTCACGATCTGCCTCATTCTCATAACTCCAACCGGAGATAGTCAGATCTAAATTATCACTGGGTGTGATACGCAATTTCCCACGGTAACTGCTAATTTCCGTCTCATTTACGTCTTCTTCTCCGCCATCCAACTCATCAAACCAACCACCCAGATCTTCTTCAACAGCCGTTAAGCGCAACGCTATTACGTCCTCAACAATGGGGGCGTTAATCATGGCCTTGATGCCCTTGTTATCATCACCGTCCTGAACGGACGAGGCGGTGAAGTCGGCGGCGGCCTGAAACTCACTCATATTTGGATCTCTGGTCAAGATCCGAATAGTTCCACCCATGGAGCCTTCACCATAGAGCGTACCTTGCGGCCCACGCAGCACTTCTACACGATCAATATCCCAGGCACGCACATCCGGGTTCAGTGGTACCGTGACACCGGTAAAGGGTAATTCGTCCAAATAATAACCGATGGCATTACCTCCCAGATCCGTGGAAACGCCCCGAATTGCTATTTGTGAAATACCTATGCCCCAATCGTTTACGTTGACACCAGGAGCAGTTTCCAGAAAATCCGTTAAGTTTGCTGCGCCAATATCATCGATAAAATTCCCCGTAAAAGCAGAAATGGCGATAGGTACATCCAAGACATTCTGCTCGCCACGCTTCATTGCCGTCACCAAGATCTCTTCCAGAGCTTGATTCTTTTCAGCACCCGATGCCCCGACTGTGCTCCCTGAATCCTGAGCACCAGCCCCCGCGGTGAAAAAAACTGCAATCGCTGCCAAAAACCCTGTCTTCTTGCTGATCATTTGTTCTTCCCTAGTAACCGGCGCTTCCACCAGCGCAATATTGATGTGGCCATCACTGCTGAACGTTGGCTTGAGTCCGGTCCCGTCAAGGAGTAATTGAATCGCCTCATTCGGGTGGTACGAACCAACTAACCGATTTGTTGTCTGGTCACGCGCAAGTTCGAACGTGAAGATCAACGTGATATCGGCCTGTTCAGCAAACGTGATGAGCGATACGTCTGCTTGCTGCTGAGGAATGTCGAAATATTTCGCTTCTTGTCTGTCTGAATCAGCCGCATCCGCTACCGATGGTCCAATCAACAGCAGGCATGAAATAGCCAACAAGAGAGCGACGCCTAGGCAAGCCCCAACCTGGCGCAAAAAAGACGCCTGTTCTTTAGACAAAACAAAACCCCTTTTCCCCCATACCGGCTTTTGGTCCAAAGCCTTGGCGATGAACTTTTTTCGGTTTGGGGTCAAGAATCTGTGCTCTCCTCCGCGACTCCGAGGAGGATTCGATGCTCACCTTGCCGCTCGTAAGCAATATTGAAATGGTTTCTCAGTGCTGCCAGCAATCCCTCAACGTCGCCCGCTTTGAAGAGGCCCGCCACCCGCACTTCCCTCGTCTCCTCATCGAGAAATACAAATTCAACCGCCGTGTATCGCCCGACTTCATAAACTGCATCCTCAAGTGATTCACCACGGAAGATCAGATTCCCCTCTCGCCAGGACAGCTTTACGGCGATCTCGTCTCTTTCAATTAGCTCTGGTTTGATGGAATCGGTGTTTTGATCGTTGGCTGAAAGCAATACTGCTTCACCAGCGCCAACTATTGTCGAGGGCTGTGACAGAATTTGAGGTGTTTCCGCCGAGGTTTGCTCATCACTAGCATCGAGAACACCGACCATAACGACGCCGTCTGTTACCACCAGTTCTATGCTTTGATCCTCGGTGATTTCGACATTGAATTCTGTGCCGACCGCTCTAACCACCTTATTGCCAACGGCAACACTCAAAGGTCTGTCTGAATCGTGGGCGACCTTAACGTGTATTTCGCCGCGATCAAGCATGAGCAAACGTTCGCTTGCTGTGTAACTGACTCGAACTCGACTGTTCGTATTCAGGGTAATGGTAGAACCGTCTGATAGCTGATGGGTTGCGTGTTCACCAATCACAGTATGATAAGAGCGGCTATCTGTAACAGGCGTAAATTTCTGGATCGCGATGTCCTGCATTTGAACAGCGGCAAACAGAAAAATCCCCCCGACCACACTTGCAGCTAAACCGGATAGCACTCGATTCGAAGGGTAGCGCCGCGCCGGCTGTGATTCGGGGAAGAGATCTGACAAGCGGCTAAGCACCTCCATGTTGTCCCAGAGTTCGGCAAGTTCGATAAATAGCTGGTAATTGGCCCTGCTGAGTGACAGCCAGCCAGCCAGCTCCCGCTCTTCTTCCTCCGTAAGACCGCGTTCGATGGCGGCAATCCAATCGGCGGCCTCTTGAAGTTTACGGTCCTTGCTGAAGAGGAGCTCTCTGATATTGCTCATGCGTGACCTCCACGCTGTTCGTCCAGAGCGGACAAATGACTGCGACAGAGGGTAAGACCTTTCGATATGTGCTTTTCCACTGTCTTTTCGCTGATCTGTAATTTTTGGGCAATCTCGCTGTAGGAGTACCCGTAGACTTTCTTAAGGACAAATGCGCGACGACACTGAAGCGGAAGACTCCTCACAGCATCGCAAAAAAACGCAAATTCTTCGAGGCTGCAAACCCTGTCGAGCGTGTCGCTGCCGGGATTGCGCCAAGCCTCAGCGTGTCCATCGCCTATTGCCTCAAGGCTCTCTGAGAGTCGAGTTTCTGCCTTATTTGCGTGGTTCAGCGCAATATTCATAGCAGTGCGATACATAAATGATCGAGGTGATCGGATTTCGTCTGTCACATTTGATTGGCATACGCGAACGTAGGTTTCTTGAACGATATCCTCTACCTCGCTTGGAGGCACGATTCGGCGAACCATCCCCGCCAGTCCGCTGCTGATAGAGAGAAACACACTCGTTAGCTTGTCATCGATGTTTGGCAAAGCTCAGACCTTTACACCAAGAGAACGCAATTGGACTTTATTAAAGACAAATCAGAACAAATTTTCCCCCACTCCTACATACGGATTTTCGACAACCTTCTGGCTGTAACCGCAGGCCGAGTTCCAATCAGAGCGCCATCAATCCGATTTGTGCCCTGCGAGTGGTTGATTTCATAATCACTTACCACTAATTTTGAGGAGTCCACGCGTGTCTTGGTGCGGCCAATCGGCCTTGACATGGTAGAGGTCGGCGGTTCGAATCCGCCTGGTCCTACCAAATGACAAACCCTCGCCAAAGGCGGGGGTTTTTCGTTTGGGGGGTTAGCTGGCTCGAAGCGCCGAAGGCGGTCGACAAATCACGACTCAAGGACTGATTTGCATGGCGTCGCTTGCGACGACACCCGAAGAGTCAAAACGAGAGAGGCAATCGCGTTTTGATTAATCCGCCTGGTCCTACCAAAATCAAAAACCCGCCTTTAGGTGGGTTTTTTGGTTTTGGAGGGATAGGTTTGGATGAGGGCCGCTGTTCGACAAACGCGACCAAAGGAGCGTTTGGTCCGCCGCAGCAAAGCGAAGGCGCCCGCAGGGTTCAATCGCCAGAGGCAATGGCGATTGAAGACAATCCGCCTGGTCCTACCATCTGATAACCCGGCGCTGTC